>Ga0209131_1000345_pt1 | contig 33988 bp, 35 predicted proteins | sample GraSoi_2013_40cm_FD_185826 | JGI IMG/M metagenome (GOLD analysis project Ga0209131, IMG submission 185826) | Grasslands soil microbial communities from the Angelo Coastal Reserve, California, USA - Sample 9_17_2013_40cm (SPAdes) (version 2) | ecosystem: Environmental > Terrestrial > Soil >...
CGTGATCGAGCTGGGAGTTCCGTTCTCGGATCCGATGGCCGACGGCCCGGTGATCCAGCGCTCCTCGGAGCGCGCGCTGAAGAACGGCGTCACGTTGCGCGGCGTGCTCTCCATGGTCGCGGAGTTCCGAAAGAGCGGCGGCGAGACGCCGGTGGTGTTGATGGGCTACGCGAATCCGATCGAGCGCATGGGCCTCGCCATGTTCGTGAAGGATGCGCAGGCCGCGGGCGTGGACGGCGTTCTCATCGTCGATTACCCGCCCGAGGAGAGCGGTGATTGGCTGGCCGCGCTGAAGGGCGCGCCGATCGATCCCATCTTCCTGCTCTCGCCCACCTCCAGTGATGCGCGCATCGACCTGGTGGCGCGCGTGGCGAAGGGCTACATCTACTACGTGGCGCTGAAGGGCGTGACGGGTGCGGCGAACATCGACACGCGCGACGTCGAGGCGATGATCGCGCGCATCCGCAAGCACACCCGGGTGCCGGTGGGCGTGGGCTTCGGCATCCGTGACGCCGCGACGGCGCAGCGCGTCGCGCGCGTGGCCGACGCGGTGGTCATCGGCACCCGCATCGTGCAGGAGCTCGCCGATGCGAAGGACCCGGTCGCGAAGGCGGGCGAGCTCGCCGCCGAATTCCGAAGCGCCATGGACAAGCAGGGAGTGCACGCATGAGCTGGTTCCGCAAGCTCATGCCTCCCAAGATCAAGCACGAGGCCACTCAGCAGAAGAAGGCGGTCCCGGAAGGGTTGTGGAGCAAGTGCCCGTCGTGCGAGGCGGTGCTGTACTTCACCGACCTCGAGAACAACCTCCACGTCTGTCCCAAATGCGGCTTCCATAACCGCCTGTCGGCGCGCCAGCGCCTCGATCTCTTCCTCGATCCCGAGACGCGCGCCGAGCTCGCCTCCGAAGTCGTGCCGCTGGATCCGCTCAAGTTCAAGGACACGAGGAAATACTCGGAGCGACTCGATGAAGCCGAGAAGGAGACGGGCGAAACCGATGCGCTGGTGGTGATGCAGGGCTCGGTGAAGACCGTGCCCGTCGTCACCGTGGCCTTCGAGTTCGGGTTCCTGGGCGGCTCGATGGGCTCGGTCGTCGGCGAGCGTTTCGTGCGCGGCGTGCAGGCTTCCTGCGACGAGGGCTTGCCCTTCGTGTGCTTCACCGCCACGGGCGGCGCGCGCATGCAGGAAGGGCTCCTGTCCCTCATGCAGATGGCCAAGACCACGGCGGCCCTGCACCAGCTGTCCGCCGCGAGGCAGCCCTTCATCTCCGTGCTCACCGATCCCACCATGGGCGGCGTGTCGGCGAGCTTCGCATTCATCGGCGACGTGGTGATCGCGGAGCCGGGCGCGCTCATCGGGTTCGCCGGCCCACGCGTGATCGAGCAGACGGTGCGCGAGACGCTCCCCGAAGGATTCCAGCGCTCGGAGTTCCTGATGGAGAAAGGCGCGATAGACATGATCGTGGACCGCCGCCAGCTGCGCGACAAGGTCGCGCGGCTCATTACGCTGCTGAAGCGCGAGCCCGCCCCGCAAGCTTGACGCGCCGCTCGCTCGAAGACTGGCTCGACTACATCTCGGCGCAGCATCCGGCGACGATCGCCCTCGGGCTCGATCGCGTGCGCGAGGTGGCCGATGGACTCGATTTGCACGAGGCCAGGGCCACGATCACCGTCGGCGGCACCAACGGCAAGGGCTCCACGTGCGCCATGCTCGAGCGGATCCTGCTGGAAGCGGGCTACGACGTGGGCCTCTACACCTCGCCGCACCTCCTGCGCTACAACGAGCGTGTGCGCTTCAAGGGCGAGGAGGCAACCGATGACGCCTTGGTGGAGGCATTCGAGCGCGTCGAGAAGGCGCGCAAGGACGTGCCGCTCACGTACTTCGAATTCGGCACGCTCGCCGCGTTCACGTTCTTCGAACGCGTGGGCGCCGAGGTCGTGATCCTCGAGGTGGGACTGGGCGGGCGCCTCGATGCCGTGAACATCATCGATCCGGACGTCGCCTGTGTCGTGAGCGTGGATCTCGACCACCAGGCCTTCCTCGGCCACGACCGTGAATCCATCGGATTCGAGAAGGCGGGCATCTTCCGCGCCGGACGGCCCGCGATCTTCGGCGACCTCGAGGCGCCCAAGCGCCTCGTGGAGCACGCGCAGAAGATCGGCGCGCAGCTGCAGGTCCTCGGCCGCGATTTCCGCTACGAGGCCAAGCCCGGGCAGTGGGACTTCATCGGCCGCAGGGGTACCAAGTACGCGCTACCGATGCCGGGCCTGCGCGGGGCGTGGCAACTCAAGAACGCATCCGTGGCCCTGGCCGCCCTCGACGAGATCGCGATCCGCGTTCCGGTGTCGCTCGGGGAAGTGAAGCGCGGCCTGACACTCGCGCATATCGAGGGCCGCCTGCAAGTCATTCCCGGGCGGCCGTCGATCGTGCTCGATGTCGCGCACAACCCGCACGCGGCGCGCTCGCTCGCCTCGGGCCTGGGCGACATGCCCTTCGCGGAGAACACGCTCGCGGTATTCGCCATGCTCGCCGACAAGGACATCGGCAGTGTCGTGGACGCCATGCGCGATCGCATCGATCGCTGGTATGTCAGCGCGGCGCAGGCCGAGCGCGCGGCGAGCGCCGCGCAGGTCGCCGAGATCCTCTTCGAGCGACACCTCGCGGACCGCACGCGGATGTTCGCCACCGTCGCTTCCGCTCTCGATGCAGCACGTCGTGATGCGGGCCCGAATGATAGAATTGTCGTCTTCGGTTCGTTCTATACCGTAGCGGAAGCGCTGCGGGCCGCGCGCTGACTCGACATGGCGACAAATGCCTCTCCCGAAGCGAGCGAGATCCGCCGTCGCGGCCGGCGCCGACTCATCGGCGCCATCGTCCTCGTGGTCCTCGCCGTCGTCTTCGTCCCGATGATCCTGGACTCCGAGCCGCGCCAGAAGCGCGCCGAGCCCTCCCTCGAGATCCCGCCCAAGGACAAGGTGGCGCCGCTGCCGCCGCCCGCTCCCACGAAGGCCGCTGTCTCCGTCACCCCGGCGCCCAAGGTGGTGACGCCGCCCAGCTCCCAAGCGACATCGGAAGCGGGGCCCAAAGGGCCGACCGCGGATGTCGTCCCCGCGAAGGCGGGGACCCAGCCCGCTCTGGTCGGCTTCGCCGTCCAGGTCGGCGCCTTCAAGGAAGAAGCCAAGCTCCAGCAGGCCCACGAGAAACTGGCGGCCGCCAGGATCCCGCACTACGTCGAGCGCCGGGGCGACTTGAATCGGCTGCGCGCGGGCCCATATCCAACAAGGGAGGACGCCGAAAAGGCGCTCGCCTCCGTCAAGGCCGCTTCCCTCGAGGGCCAGGTCGTGCCGCTCCCGTGAAAAAGGAACCCTGACCGATGTGCGGAATCGTGGGCGTCGTGGCCCGTTCCCCCGTGAACCAGCTGCTCTACGACGGCATGACGGTGCTCCAACATCGCGGCCAGGACGCAGCCGGCATCGTCACGGCCGAGGGGCGCAGCTTCCACATGCACAAGGGCCGGGGTCTCGTGCGCGACGTCTTCCGGACGCGCGACATGCGCAACCTCGCTGGCCACATGGGGATCGCGCACTGCCGCTACCCCACCGCGGGCTCCGCGTCGTCGGAGGCGGAAGCGCAGCCCTTCTACGTGAATTCGCCCTACGGCGTCGTGCTCGCGCACAACGGCAACCTCGTGAATGCCGAGCAGCTCCGCAGGGAGCTCTTCATGGACGACCGGCGCCACGTCAATACGGGCTCCGATTCCGAGATCCTCCTGAACGTCCTCGCGCACGAGATCAGCGATGCGAGCGTCGGGCGCGAGCGCCTCTCGCCGGACATCATCTTCGCGGCGGTGGCGGGCGTGCACCGGCGTGTGAAGGGGGCCTACGCGGTGGTGGCGATGGTTGCCGGGCACGGCCTTCTCGCCTTCCGCGATCCGCACGGCATCCGCCCGCTCATCATCGGTCGCGCCGATACCGAGCGCGGCGTGGAATTCCTGGTGGCGAGCGAGAGCGTCACCCTCGATACGCTGGGCTTCAAGGTGATGCGCGACGTGGCTCCCGGCGAGGCGATCCTCGTGGACGAGAGCGGCAACTTCCATGCGCGCCAGTGCGCGGCCACGTCCGAGCTGAATCCGTGCATCTTCGAGTTCGTCTATCTCGCCCGTCCCGACTCGGTGATCGACGGCATCTCCGTATACGAGAGCCGTCGCAACATGGGCCGCAGCCTCGCCGACAAGATCATTCGCCTCGGATTGCGCGAAGAGATCGACGTCGTGATCCCGATCCCGGACTCGAGCCGCTCCTCCGCGCTCGAGGTGGCGGCGAAGCTGAAGCGCCAGTACACCGAGGGCTTCATCAAGAATCGTTACATCGGGCGGACCTTCATCATGCCCGGGCAGGAGATGCGCAGGAAGAGCGTGCGCCAGAAGCTGAACGCCATGGCGATCGAGTTCAAGGACAAGAACGTGCTCCTCGTGGACGATTCCATCGTGCGCGGGACCACGAGCCGCGAGATCGTGCAGATGGCGCGCGAGAGCGGCGCGAAGAAAGTGTTCTTCGCCTCGGCCGCGCCGCCCGTGCGCTATCCGAACGTGTACGGCATCGACATGCCCTCGCGCTCGGAGCTCATCGCCACGGGCCGCACGGAGCAGGAGATCGCCACGCTGATCGGCGCCGACGCCGTGATCTACCAGGACCTGGATGCGCTCATCGAGGACGTGCGCTCGCTGAACCCGTCCATCGAGCGCTTCGACTGCTCGTGCTTCGACGGCGTGTACGTGACCGGCGACGTATCGCAGGAGTACCTGGACGGCATCGAGATGCGGCGTGACGGCGAGAGCAATCCGGAGACGCGTCTTTCGAGCTACCAGCTCGACCTCGGCCTGTCGCGGGTCGACTGACCGCCATGGCAGGCAAGCTCAAGCCCGACACGCTCGGGGTTCGTGCCGGCGCCGTCCGCAGCGATTTCCAGGAGCACTCGGAAGCGCTGGTCCTCACCTCCAGCTTCGTCTACAAGAGCGCCTCCGAAGCCGCGCGCAAGTTCGCCAACGAAGAGCCGGGCAACATCTATTCGCGTTTCACCAACCCCACGGTGAAGATGTTCCAGGATCGCCTGGCCGCCATGGAAGGCGCGCAGGCGTGCGTGGCGACCGCGACCGGCATGGCGGCCGTGGCGACCACGGTCTTCGGGTTGCTCAAGCAGGGCGATCACCTCATCGCGGCGCGCGGCGTGTTCGGCACCGTGGTCCCGCTCTTCGACCAGATCCTGGCCAGATTCGGCGTCGAGACCACGTGGGTCGATCTCGCGGACCTGAAGGCATGGAAGAAGGCGGTCAGGAAGAATACGAAGCTTTTCTTCGTCGAGACGCCGTCCAATCCGGTCTGCGAGATCGCGGACATCGGGGCGCTCGCGGACATCGCGCACAACGCGAAGGCGCTGCTCGCGGTCGACAACTGCATGTGCTCGCCCGCGCTGCAGCGGCCCATCGAGTTCGGCGCGGACCTCGTGATCCATTCGGGCACCAAGTACCTGGACGGGCAGGGGCGCGTTCTCGCGGGCGCGATCTGCGGCGGTGCCGGCCTCGTGACGGGCCCGCTCTTCCAGTTCGTGCGCACGGCCGGCCCCGCGATCTCCCCTTTCAACGCATGGATCTGCCTGAAGGGCATGGACACGCTTCGCATCCGCATGGACGCGCAGTCGCGCGCTGCGATGGACATCGCGAAGTGGCTGGAGAAGCATCCCGCGGTCGAGCAGGTCCATTACCCGGGCCTGAAGTCCCATCCGCAGCACGAGCTCGCGCGCAAGCAGCAGTCGCTGGCCGGTCCCGTGCTCTCGTTCGTCGTGAAGGGTGGGCGCGAGGCCGCGTGGCGCGTGATCGACTCCGTGAAGATGATCTCCATCACCGCCAACTTCGGCGACACGAAGAGCACCGTCTGCCATCCGGCGACCACGACGCACGGCAGGATCCCGCCCCGCGAGCGCGAAGCCGCGGGCATCGCAGAAGGGCTGGTGCGCCTCGCCGTGGGCCTCGAGGATCCGGCCGACATCCGCGCCGACCTGGCACGCGGCCTCGACCGACGGTGAGTTGACCGCCCACCGCTCATCGCCCACCGCTTTCATGCGCCGCAGCAAACACGTCTTCCTGATGTGCCCGCCCGAGTACTTCAACGTGGCGTACATCATCAACCCGTGGATGCACGGGAACCTTCGCAAGATCGACAACGCCGTCGCCAAGCAGCAGTGGCGCGCGCTCTACGACACCCTCACCGATCACGCCACGGTGCGCCTGGTGTTGCCCCAGCCCGGATCGCCCGACATGGTGTTCACGGCCAACGCCGGCCTCGTGAGGGGCAAACGCTTCATCGTCTCGCGCTTCCGCTATCCCGAGCGCCAGTACGAGGAGCCGTACTTCGCCGACTGGTTCATGGACCGCGGCTACGACGTCTCGCTCATGCCGCGCGACGTGCCTTTCGAAGGCGCGGGTGACGCGCTCTTCGATCGCGGAAAGCACGTGCTCTGGATGGCCCACGGCCATCGCTCGATTTCGCAGGCGCGCGAAGTTCTCGCCAAGCGCATCGACATGGACGTTGTGACGTTGCGCCTCGTCGACCAGCGCTTCTATCATCTCGACACCTGTTTCTGTCCCCTGGAGGGAGGTTTCGCGATGTACCACCCGCCGGCCTTCGACGACGCTTCGCGCGAGGCGATCGAGAAGCACGTCCCGGCCACCAAGCGAATCGCGATCGGCGAGGAGGACGCGCTCGCGTTCGCCTGCAACGCTGTGAACATCGACAGGACCGTCGTCCTGAACCGCGCCACGCCCGCTTTCGTGCGCGCGCTCGGCCGCGCGGGCTTCGAAGTCGTCCAGACGCCGCTCTCCGAATTCATGAAGGCGGGCGGCTCCGCCAAGTGCCTCACCCTCCGCCTGGACGAACCATGACGCTATTTGCGCTATTTGTGCCAGGCACAATTAGGATGTCGATGCTTTCACTGGTGGCGATGGGCCTGGTGGTGTGTCCCCTAAGCACCTCGGCTCAATCCATGTACAAGTGGGTCGATGAGAAAGGCGTCACCCATTATTCCGAGACGCCGCCGCCCGAGGGAACCAAGGGCGCTGCAAAGATCGAGGTGAAGACCCCGACGCCGGACCGGGCACCCACGGACAACTGGCGCGAGCGCGAGGCGCAATCGAAGGAGCGGCGCGCGACGCAGGGCGTGCAGGACGAGCAGGCGCGCATGAAGGAGGAGTCGCAGCGCGCGAACAATTGCCGCAGGGCCCAGCGCCAGGCCGACACGATGACGCATCCGGGCGGCGTCTATCGCCTGGACGAGAAGGGCGAGCGCGTCTTCATGGAAGACAAGGAGCGCGCCGCGAAGCTCGAGGACGCCCGACAGGACGTCGCGAGGTACTGCCGTTGATGGCGCGTGCGCTGCGCGCCGCGGTAGCGTTCGCGGTCGCGACGCTTGCGGGCTGCACAGTCGCGCCGGAGGTCCCCAAGGAGCGCCTGCCGCGCTTCGTGCAACCCACCGGCCCCGCGCCACGAGTCGCGCTGGTCCTGGGCTCGGGTGGCCCGCGCGGCTTCGCCCACATCGGCGTCCTGAAGGCGCTGGAAGCCAACGGCATCAAGCCGGACCTCATCGTGGGATCGAGTGTGGGCTCGATGGTGGGCGCGCTCTACGCCGCGGGCATGGGCGCGCGCGACCTCGAGAAGCTCGCGCACGAGCTGCACGTCATGCGTTTTTTCGAGTGGGGGATGCTCGCCAAGCGCCCCAACAGCGGCGAGCCCATCCAGGTCTTCATGAACGAGCGCGTGAGGGAGCGCACCATCGAGGAGCTCCCGATGATGTTCGTCGCGACGGCCACGCGCATGTCGGATCGAAAGCTCGTCCTCTTCAACCGCGGCGACACGGGACTCGCGGTGCGCGCTTCCAGCGCGAGCGCGCCGGAATTCCAGGCGGTGCGGGTGGGCGACCAGATGTTCATGGACAGCGACGAGATGTCGCCCGTGCCGATCCGCGCCGCGCGCGCGCTGGGCGCGAAGGTGGTGATCGCCGTGGACGTGTCGGCCTATCCGCAGGACACGCCGGCGGGCGTGCCGCAGGAGTGGATCGACAAGGACGCGCGCCGCGCGCGGCAAGTGGCCGCCGAGGCGTCCGGGGCGGACGTGCTGCTGCACCCCAACATCGGCTACTGGGCGGGGCAGGACGAAGAATATCGCCGGCGCGTGATCGAAATCGCCGAGCGCTACACGGTTTCGAAGATCCAGGCGATCCGCACCGCGGTCGCGAACGCGCAGCCCGCCGTTCAGGCCGCCAGCGCGCGCACTCCCGACGGCGAAGCCTCGAGGTAGCCGCCCTTTTCGTACCAGTCGGGCAGCACCCAGCGCACGCGCTTGCGCCCGTCCACGTCGTGCTCGTGGCGTCCGGGTCGATGCGTGTGACCATGGATCATGAGGTCGCAGCCGCAGGTGCGGAATGCGTCCTCCACCGCGGCGGGCGCGACGTCCATGATTTCCTGGTCCTTGCCGGCCTTCACGCCTTCGCTCTGCGCGCGCATTCCTTGCGCGATCGCCACGCGCTCGGCGATCGGGCGCGCGAGCACCGCCTGCTGCCAGCGCGGGTCGCGCATCTGGGCGCGAATCTTCTGGTACTCGGTGTCGTCCGTGCAGAGCGTGTCGCCGTGGAGCAGCGCGGTGCGCGTGCCGTAGAGGTCGATGATGGTGGGATCGGCGATGAGCCCGATGCCGGTGGCCCTGGAGAAAGCGTTCGCCACGAGGAAGTCACGGTTGCCGTGCATGAAGCGCACGGGCGTCGTCGCGGCCGTCTTCGCGAGCGTCCTGGCTATGGAGGCGGGGAAAGGCAGCGCGAGGCCGTCGTCGCCCACCCAGTACTCGAAGAGGTCGCCCAGGATGTAGAGCGCATCGGCGCCGGGCGCGGCCTCGCCCAGGAACCGCTCGAATCCCGAGACGATCGCGGGGCGTGAAGGGTCGAGGTGGAGATCCGAGATGAAGAGCGTGCGGCTCAGGCGATCTCGGCCTTCTCGATCACGACAGGCGTCGTGGGGACGTCGCCCATGCCGCGCTGGTTGCCCGTGGCCACCGCCTTGATCTTGTCCACGGTGTCCATGCCCTCGACCACCTTGCCGAACACGGCATAGCCCGGATTCGAATCGCCGGCGTAGTTGAGGAACCCGTTGTCCTTCACGTTGATGAAGAACTGCGAGGTTGCGGAGTCGCGCACGTTCGTGCGCGCCATCGCCACCGTGTAGACGTCGTTCTTGAGACCGTTCGTGGACTCGTTCTTGATCGGCGGCTGCACGGGCTTTTGCTGCATGTCGCTGGTGAACCCGCCGCCCTGGATCATGAAGCCGTTGATCACGCGGTGGAAGATCGTGCCGTTGTAGTGTCCGCTTTCCACGTACCTGCGGATGTTCGCGGTCGTGACGGGCGCCTTCGCCTCGTCGAGCTCCATGACGATGGGACCCATGGACGTGGTGAGCTTCACTTTCATCGCGTGCTCCTTATTTCTTCGGCGCGGCGGCGGGGGCGGCGGCCCCGGCGACGCACTCCGCCTTTTCGATCATCACCGGGGTGAGCGGCGTGGCCTCGGAGTACTGCGTCTTTTGCACGGGGACGGCGCGGATCTTTTCCACGGTTTCCTTGCCCTCGGCCACCTTCCCGAACACCGCGTAGCCCGGGTTCATGTCGTCGCGGAAATCGAGGAAGCCGTTCGGGACCGTGTTGATGAAGAACTGCGCCGTGGCCGAATCGCGCGCCTGCGTGCGCGCCATCGCGACCGTGTACTGCGCGTTCTTGAGCCCGTTGGTGGACTCGTTCTTGATCGGCGCACCCGATTGCTTCTCGGCCATGTCCTTGCCGAGCCCGCCGCCCTGGATCATGAAGTCCTTGATGACGCGGTGGAAGACGGTGCCGTCGTAATGACCCATGGACACGTACTTCACGAAGTTCGCGGTGGAGATCGGCGCCTTCTCCTTCTCGAGCTCGATCACGATCGGCCCCATCGAGGTCGAGAGCTTCACCTTCGGCGCCGCGGCCTTCATGGCAGCTTCGCAGGCGGGGGTGAGGGATTGGGCGGATGCGGCGAGGGGGAGGACGAGCGCGAGCGCGCCCACCAGTACACGGCTTTTCATGGTTTTTTCTTCCTGGGAGTTGATCATCATGACGTCGGGCGCGCGAGCTTACCGGGCATCGACCTTGGATCGATCGGCCTGGGTCCCTGCTTTCGCTGGGACGCAATCCGCGGCCGGCCCTGCAGGCCCCGTTGCCGATCCGGGTTTCGCGGCGCCCGTCTTCGCGCTGAAGATGTCCTTCACCATCGACAGCTTCACCTGCGCGCTGGTGTTGCTCTTGTCGAGCTGGAGCGCGCGGTCGTACGCGCTGCTCGCGAGCTGCGCGTAGATATCGCCCAGGTTCTCGTGCGCCGTCGCATAGCTGGGATGGGTGTGGATCGCGAGCTCGAGCGCGGATTTCGCCTTATCGTAGTTGCCCTGCGAGGCGTAGAGCACCGCGACGTTGTTGTACGGCTCCGGGAGCTCCGGATAGTCCTCGGTGAGGCCGGTGAAGACCTGGATCGCTTCCGCGGTTTTCTTCTGCTCGGTGAGGACGAGACCCTTCAAGAATCGCCCCTGCGGATCCTTCGGCTGCGCGTTGAGGAATGCGTCGACCTTTTCCAGCGCGGGCTGGAGCTTGCCGCTGTTGTAGAGCTTTTGTGCCTCTTTCAGGTCGTCGGCCGGCGCGGCGAACGCGACCCCAACCGCCATCGCCACGAGCAGCGCGGCGAGCCGGGCCCCCGTCAGAGTGCGGTGCAACATAGTGCTATAATCTCTTGAATCTAATAAGAAAGAGATTCTACCCGGCTTCCCCGGCCGGTACAATCTGCCCGTGTCCGTCCTCCAGATCCACAACACGCTCAGCCGTACCCGGGAGACCTTCGTCCCGCGCGTCCCGGGAAAGGTCGGCCTCTATGTCTGCGGGCCGACGGTGTACGACTATTTTCACATCGGCAACGCCCGCACGTTCACTACGTTCGACATGGTGGTGCGCTGGCTGCGGACCTCGGGCTACGAGGTGAAGTACGTCCGCAACGTCACCGACATCGACGACAAGATCATGAAGCGGGCGGCCGAGAACAAGGAGCCCATCGAGGCATTCACCGAGCGCATGACGGTCGCCTTCGGCGAGGATGCGGCGCGCCTGCACCTGCTCAAGCCCGACGCGGAGCCGCGCGCGACGCGATACGTGCCGCCGATGGTGGAGATGATCGCCGCGCTCGAGAAGAAGGGCCATGCCTATCGCGGCGCCAACGGCGACGTCTTCTACTCGGTGCGCAGCTTTCCGGACTACGGAAAGCTTTCGCGCCGCAACCTCGACGAGCTGCGCGCGGGCGAGCGTGTCGCGGTGGAGGAAGCCAAGCGCGACCCGCTCGACTTCGTGCTGTGGAAGGCGGCGAAACCCGGCGAGCCGAAATGGCCGTCGATCTTCGGCGACGGGCGCCCGGGCTGGCACATCGAATGCTCGGCGATGTCATGCAACGAGCTGGGCTTTCCGTTCGACATCCACGGCGGCGGCTGGGACCTGCAGTTTCCGCACCACGAGAACGAGATCGCCCAGAGCGAGGGCGCCACCGGCAGCAAGTTCGTCAACTACTGGATGCACGGCGCGTTCCTCAACATCGACAACGAGAAGATGTCCAAGTCGACGGGCAACTTCTTCTTCCTGCGCGATGCGCTCGACCAGCTGGATGCCGTGCAGGGTGGCGAGCAGGTTCGCTTCTTCCTGTTGCGGGCGCATTACCGAAGCGAGATCAACTACAGCTGGGACACGCTGGAAGACGCGGGCAACACGCTGCGCGGTTTCTATACGGCGCTGCGCGAAACAGCGCCCGCGCAAGTGGCCATCGACTGGTCGAATCCGTACGCCGCGCGTTTCCGCGACGCGATGAACGACGACTTCGATACGCCGATCGCATTTGCGGTGTTGCACGAGCTGCGCGGCGAAGTGAACCGCACGAAGTCGCGCGAGGCTGCGGGCCTGTTGAAGGCGCTGGGCGGCACCATCGGGCTGCTGCAGGCCGATCCCGAGGCGTTTCTCAAGGGCGGTGCGGTCGAGCTCGACGTGCAGAAGCTGATCGACGAGCGCGCCGAAGCGAAGCGCAACAAGGATTACCCACGTTCCGACGAGATCCGCAGGCAGCTGGAAGCCGCGGGCATCGTCCTCGAGGACAAGGCCGGCGGCAAGACGGAGTGGCGCCGGAAATAGGCTAGCGCGCCAACCAGCCGAATGTTGCGATGCCGAGGATGGTCGCGGCCAGCGATCCCACGACATGCATCGTAATCGCCGCGATCGATTTCAGGAGATCGCCCGCCTGGATCAGGTAAACCACTTCCGCGGAGAACGTCGAGAACGTCGTGAGGCCGCCGCAGAATCCCGTGATCACGAACAGGCGCCACTCGGGCGACACGTCAGGGCGCGCGAGGAAGAATGCGATGGCGAAGCCCACGATGTAGCCGCCGATGACGTTGGCGGCGAGCGTTCCCGGTGGAATCGCCGGGAAGAGGGCGTTCAGCTTGGCGGTGAGAAGCCAGCGGGCCAGCGCGCCCACCGCGCCGCCGATGGCGACGGCCAGGATCCCGAGAGCGATAGGCCTGTCCACCGCCTACCGCTCACCGCCTACCGCACGAACTTCTGGTCCTTCGAGATGATCGTGAGATCGACGAACCTCGAGCCGCTGCGGTTGCCGGGACCGTAGTTCACCTTGAAGCCGCCCACGTCGAAGTCCTGGATGCCTTCCATGGCGCGCACGAAGCCCTCGCGCGTGAGGTTGCGCCCCGAGCGGCGCAGTCCCTCGACCATCACCTTCGCGGCGATGTAGCCCTCGAGCGTGCCGAAGCCGGGATCCGCCTTGGCTTCGGCCATGGCGCGCTGGTACTCCTTCACGACCGGCACGGAACCATCCCACGGGAAGGGCACCACCTGCGAGATCTGAATGCCGCGGCCTTCCTTGCCGAGCTCCTTCGCGAGCGCCTTGCTGCCGACGAAGGAGACGTTCCAGAAGGTGGGATTCTGTCCCGTGGCCTTGGTCTCCGTGATGTACGCGGCGCAGGACTTGTACGCGCTGATCATCACCACGGCCTGCGGACTCACCTTGTTGATCTCGGCCACGGCCTTCTTCACGTCCACCGTGTTGCGCTCGACCGTTCCCTTGGCGATGATCTGGAGGTTGCGTTTCTTGAGCGCGCGTTCGACGCCCGCGAGGCCGGCCTGGCCGTAGGCATCGTTCTGGTAGAAGACCGCGATCCGGTCCACGCTCATGGCCGTGAGGTGCTGCACGATCGCCTCGGTCTCGTCGTAGTAGCTCGCGCGCACGTTGAAGATGAGCGGGTTCACCGGGTTGCGCAGGCTTTCGGCGCCCGTGAAGGGACCGACGAAGGGCACTCTCGCTTCCGTGAAGATCGGCATCGACGCCGCGCTGGTGGGCGTGCCCACGTAGCCGAAGAGCGCGAACACGCGATCTTCGTTGATGAGCTTCTTCGTGTTCTCCACGGCGCGCGTGGCCTCGTAGCCGTCGTCGAGGGTCTTCAGCACGATCTTGCGGCCGTGGACGCCGCCGCGTGAGTTGACCGCGTCGAAGTAGAGCTTGGCGCCCAGCTGCATGTCGAGCCCGAGCTGCTGCGCGGGTCCCGTGAGGGCGACCGATTGCCCCAGCACGACCTGCGAGTCGGTGACGCCTTGCGCGCAAGCCAGGCCTGCCGCGAGGGCAAGTCCCAGCGTGGAAAGAACTCTCCTTAGCATGACTCCCTCTCCCTTGCGTAGCGGATGTGAGGGGAATGATACGTCAGCTGGCGAAGAACTCCCTCACCTTGTCCATGAAGCTCTTGGCGCGGGGGCTGTGCCGGTTGGGATCCTTCTTCACGGTCTCGTCCAGCTCGCGCAGGAGCTCGCGCTGCCGGTCGGTGAGGCGCACCGGCGTCTCGACGACGACCTGGCACATGAGGTCGCCGGGGTAGGTCGAGCGCACGCCCTTGATGCCCTTGGCGCGCAGGCGAAAGACCTGGCCCGTCTGCGTCTCCACGGGGATCTTGATCTTGGCGCTGCCGTCGAGCGTGGGAATCTCGATCTCGCCGCCCAAGGCCGCCTGCGTGAAGCTGATCGGCATCTCGCAGTGGAGGTCGTCGCCCTCGCGCCGGAAGACGCTGTGGGGCTTCAGGTGGATCACCACGTAGAGGTCGCCGGGCGGGCCGCCGTTCACGCCAGCCTCGCCCTCGCCGGACAGGCGGATGCGATCGCCTTCGTCCACGCCGGCGGGAATCTTCACCGCGAGCGTCTTGTGCTTCTTCAGCCGTCCCGCGCCCCGGCACGTGGGGCATGGATCGCTCACGGTCTTGCCGGTGCCGTGGCACGTGGGACACGTCTGCTGGATGGAGAAGAAGCCCTGCGACAGGCGCACCGTGCCCGAGCCATGGCAGGTCTCGCACGTCTTGGGCTGCGTCCCCGGTTTCGCGCCCGAGCCCTTGCAGGTCTCGCACGTCTCCATGGTGGGGATGCGGATCTTGGTCTCGGTGCCGCGCGCGGCCTGCTCGAGCGTGACCTCGAGGTTGTAGCGCAGGTCCGCGCCCCGGAAGACCGACGAGCGTCCGCGCCCCTGTGCGCCGAAGATGTCGCTGAAGATGTCGCCGAACGCCTCGGCGAATCCGCCGAATCCTTCCGGGCCGCCGCCCATCCCGCCACCGCCCATGCCCATCTGCGGATTCACGCCGGCATGGCCGTAGGCGTCGTACGCGCGGCGCTTGTCGGCGTCGGTGAGCATCTCGTAGGCTTCCTTCGCCTCCTTGAATTTCTCCTCGGCGTCCTTGCTGTCCGGATTGCGGTCCGGGTGGTGCTTCATGGCGAGCTTGCGGTACGCCTTCTTGATGTCCTCTTCCGAGGCATCGCGGTTAAGCCCAAGCACTTCGTAGTAATCGCGCTTTTTTGTCGCCATCGTTTCTTTGTCTCAAGCGGAAAGAGGCGCCCAGCGGCGCCTCATCCGTACCTCGCTCGTGTTTCCCGTCCTTCGCTTACGCCGACTTCTTGTCTTTCACTTCGGTGAATTCCGCGTCCACCACATTGCCTTCGACTTCCTTCTCGGGCGCCTCGCCGGCCGCGCCCGGCTGCGCGCCGGGCTGCGCTTGCGCGCCGGCCGCGCCTTGCGCGTTCTTCGCCTGCGCGTCGGCGTAGATCTTCTCGCCGAGCTTCTGCGAGGCCGCCGCGAGCGCCTGGGTCTTCGCGTCGATCGTGGCCTTGTCGCCGTCCTTGATCGAGCCTTCCAGGTCCTTCAGCGCGACCTCGATCTTTTCCTTCTCGGGCGCGTCGAGCTTGTCGCCGTATTCCACGAGCGACTTGCGGATCGAATGCGCCAGCGCCTCGGCCTGGTTGCGGGCGTTCACCGTCTCCAGCTGCTTCTTGTCCTCGTCGGCGTGCGCTTCCGCGTCCTTCACCATGCGCTGGATCTCCTCCTCGGTGAGTCCCGACGAGGCCTTGATCGTGATCTTGTTCTCCTTGCCGGTCGCCTTGTCCTTCGCGTGCACGTGCAGGATGCCGTTGGCGTCGATGTCGAACGCCACCTCGATCTGCGGCATGCCGCGCGGCGCGGGCGGGATTCCCTCGAGGTTGAACTGGCCCAGGCTCTTGTTGCCCGAGGCCATGTCGCGCTCGCCCTGCAGCACGTGGATCGTCACCGCGCCCTGGTTGTCGTCGGCCGTCGAGAACACCTGCTGCGCCTTCGTCGGGATGGTGGTGTTCTTCTGGATGAGCTTGGTCATCACGCCGCCGAGCGTCTCGATGCCGAGCGAAAGCGGGGTGACGTCCAGCAGCAGCACGTCCTTCACGTCGCCCTGCAGCACGCCGCCCTGGATCGCGGCGCCGACGGCGACCGCCTCATCCGGGTTCACGTCCTTGCGCGGCTCCTTGCCGAAGATCTCCTTCACGGTGTCCTGCACCTTCGGCATGCGCGTCATTCCGCCCACCAGGATCACGTCGCTGATGTCGGAGACCTTCACGCCCGCGTCCTTGATCGCGATGCGGCACGGCTCGACCGTCTTCTGGATGAGCTCTTCCACGAGCGATTCGAACTTCGCGCGCGTGAGCTTCATCGTCAAGTGCTTCGGGCCCGACGCGTCCGCCGTGATGTACGGCAGGTTGATGTCGGTGGACTGCGAGCTGGACAGCTCGATCTTCGCCTTCTCCGCGGCTTCCTTCAGGCGCTGGAGCGCGAGCACGTCCTTCGACAGATCGACGCCCTGGTCCTTCTTGAACTCGGCGACGATGTAGTCCATGAGGCGTTGGTCGAAGTCCTCGCCGCCGAGGAACGTGTCCCCGTTGGTCGAGAGCACTTCGAACTGGTGCTCGCCTTCGACGGCCGCGATCTCGATGATCGAGATGTCGAACGTGCCGCCGCCCAGGTCGTACACCGCGATCTTGCGGTCGCCCTCTTTCTTGTCGAGGCCGAACGCGAGCGCCGCGGCCGTGGGCTCGTTGATGATGCGCTTCACCTCCAGGCCCGCGATGCGCCCCGCGTCCTTGGTGGCCTGGCGCTGCGAATCGTTGAAGTAGGCCGGCACCGTGATCACGGCCTCGGTCACCGGCTCGCCGAGATAGTCCTCGGCGGTCTTCTTCATCTTGCGAAGGACTTCCGCGGAGACCTGCTGGGGCGCGATCTTCTGGCCGCGCACTTCCACCCAGGCGTCGCCGTTGTCGGCCTTGACGATCTTGTAGGGCATGAGGCCGATGTCCTTCTGGACTTCCTTCTCCTCGAACTTGCGGCCGATGAGGCGCTTCACCGCGTAGATCGTGTTCTTCGCGTTGGTGACCGCCTGGCGCTTGGACGTCGCGCCGACGAGGATCTCGCCGCTGTCCGTATAGGCGACGACCGAGGGCGTCGTGCGCGCGCCTTCGCTGTTCTCGATGACCTTGGGCTTGCCGCCCTCCATGATGGCCACGCAGGAGTTCGTGGTGCCCAGGTCGATTCCGATGATTTTTGCCATGTTGGTGTCCCTCTTCGGGGGTGTGTCTGACGTTGATGTTCAGGTGAGGCGAAAAAGCCTCGTTTTCAAGACGGTTCGGCGGCGCTGCCGCCGGATTGGGCGTCGCGCGCCCTGGCGACGGTGACCAGCGCCGGTCGCAGCACGCGGTCGTGGAGCAGGTAGCCCTTCTGCAGCACGGCGACCACGGTATTGGCTTCCTGGGCGCTGTCCACCTGGCTGATCGCCTGGTGGCGGTGGGGATCGAATTTCTCGCCCGCGGGGTTGATGACCTTGATGGCGAACTTGTCGAAGACGCTCTCGAGCTGGCGCGCCGTGATCTCGACGCCTTCCTTGAACGATTCGATGGAGGTGTTCTCGACGACGAGCGCGGCGTCCAGGCTGTCCTTCACGGCGAGGAGCGCGGAGGCGAAGCCCTCGATGCCGAAGCGATGCGCCTTGGCCACATCCTCGGTGGCGCGCCGGCGCACGTTCTCCGTGTCGGCTTTCGCGCGCAGCCAGTCCTCGCGCAGTTTTTCGGCCTGCGCGAGCGCGGCGGCGAGCTTTTGCTCGATGTCGGCGAGGGTCGCATCGGCGGGCGGCTCACCGGCGGGCGCTTGCGAGCCGGGGGCGGCGAACGGGCTGGAGAATTCGGGGTCGGTCACGCTGAAATCCTATTGAAAACAAATGCTTGCGAGGATAAATGGGGGCGATTCGACTGCTTTCAAGCCTCCGACGCCCATCGCCAACGCTATTTGCGCCGGGGGAAGAGCAGCCAGCTCGTGACGAGGGTGATGAGGCTGTAGAGGATCGAGCCCACGAGCGCCGCCCAGAATCCCGTGACCGTGAAGCCGGAGACGAGTTCGGCCACGAGCCAGAAGAGAGCCGCATTGATGACGAAGAGGAAGAGGCCCAGCGTGAGCAGCGTCACCGGCAGCGTGAGGATCACCAGGATCGGACGGATCACGGCATTCACGAGGCCCAGCACCAGCGCGGCGATGAGGGCGGCGACGAAGTCCTGCACGTGCACGCCGGGGTAGAGGTAGGCGACCAGGAGCAGGGCGCCCGCGTTCACGATCCAGCGCAGGAGGAGCGAGAGCATCAGAGGTTCTCCATCGCGAGGATCGACAGCGCTGTCATCCAGGCGGGTGTGTCGTTCGTGGAAGGGATGTAATGGAACTCCTTGCCGCCCGCCCCGAGGAACTGCTCGCGCCCGAGCAGCGCGATCTCCTCCAGCGTCTCCAGGCAATCGGCGGCGAAGCCGGGACAGACCACATCCACGCGCCCCACGCCGTCCTTGCCCAGCTGCTCGAGCGTCGCGGCGGTGTACGGCTGCAGCCATTCCGCGGCGCCGAAGCGCGACTGGAAGGTGACGATCGTGCGCCCATCGTTCCAGCCGAGCTCCGTTGCGATGAGCCGCGCGCTCTCGCGGCACTGCGCCGCGTACGGATCGCCCGCGTCCGAGACCTTCTTGGGGATGCCATGAAAGCTCATCAACAAACGGTCGGGGCGTCCGGTCTTCATCCAGTAGTCGTTCACGTTTTTCGCAACCGCCTTCACGTACGCGGTGTGGTCGTGGAAGTCCTTCACCACCTTCAAAGTGGGTGCTGGACGCCAGCGTTTCAACGCCTTCGCAATCGCGTCCTCGGTGCTCGCCGTCGTGCTCTGCGCGTACTGCGGATACATGGGAATCGCGAGCAGCCGGTCGCAGCCCGCCTGCCGCAGCTCCTCGAGGCCCGCCGCGATCGAAGGCTTGCCATAGCGCATCGCCGCCACCACCGGGACCTGCTTGCCGAGCTTCTGCCCCAGGTAGCCGCGCAGCAGCTGCGCCTGGCGCTCGTGGTAGATGCGAAGGGGCGAGCCTTCGGGCTTCCAGATCGAGGCGTATTTGCGCGCGCTCTTCGACGCGCGGATGGGAAGCACCAGGAGGTAGAGGATCGGCAGCCATACGATGCGCGGCAGCTGCACCACGCGCGGGTCCGAGAGGAATTCGCGCAGGTAACGGCCCACCGCCCCGGCGGTGGGCGCGTCGGGCGTGCCGAGGTTCACCAGCATTACGCCCTGCATGCGGCCTCGGAGTCGTCAGTGTTGCGACAGGGCGGAGGAGAGGAGCTTGGCCGTGACGTCCACGATCGGGATCACGCGCTCGTAGGCCATGCGCGTGGGTCCGATCACGCCCACCGTACCCACCACGATGCCATCCACTTCGTAGGGCGCGGTGACGATCGAGAACTCGTCCAGCGGCACGAGCTGCGATTCGCCGCCGATGAAGATCTTCACGCCCTCGGCGCGCTCGCTCACCTCGAGGAGGTCGAGGAGCTGGGTCTTGCGCTCGAAGAGGTCGAAAAGCCGCCGCAGCCGCTGCATGTCGTTGGACAGCTCGTCCACCTCGAGCAGGTTGCGCCCGCCGGAGATCACCACGTTGTCGCCCGCGGGCTGGCGCAGCGCCTCGCTGCCGGTCTGGATCGCCGCCTGCATGAGCCCGGAGATGTCGCGGTGCAGGTCGATCAGCTCGCTTCGCACGTGCGTGCGCAGCTGGTCGAACTCCGCCCCTGCATAGTGCTGGTTGATGAAGTTGGCGGCTTCCGTGAGCTGCGAGGGCGAATACGCCCGGTCGGTGACGAGCACGCGGTTCTGGACCTCGCCGTCGCTGGAGACGATCACCAGCAGCACGCGCTTTTCCGAGAGGCCGAAGAACTCCACGTGGCGAAGGACCGCTCCGCGCCGGCGCGGCGCCACCACGATGCCCGCGAAATGGGTGAGGTCGGAAAGCACCTGCGAGGCGCTCGCCACCATGCGGTGCGGATCGTCCGGCGCCAGCTGCTCGACCAGTTGCTGGTGCTCCATCTCCTCCAGCGGAAGAACGGTGAGCAGCGTATCCACGAAGAAGCGGTAGCCCTTGGGCGTGGGCACGCGGCCGGCGGAAGTGTGCGGGCTGGAGACGAATCCCATCTCCTCCAGGTCCGCCATCACGTTGCGGATCGTGGCCGGGGAAAGCTCCAGGGCGGAGAAGCGGGAGAGCGAACGCGAGCCGACGGGCTGGCCTTCGACGATGTAGCGCTCCACCAGGATCTTCAACAGGCTTTGGGCGCGTTCGCTGAGCATGAGCCTATTCTAAAACATGCTCTAATTGCAGGCATGCCCCCCGCGTTCAAGACGGTCGTCGTCGTCGGCAAGAGCGACGCGGCGAACCTTCCGGAAGTCATCGACGAGCTGGCGGGAGTCCTGCGCAAACGCGGGGTCGCCGTCGTGATGGATCCGGCCACGGCACAGGCGTCCAGGTCGAAACCGGACCGTATCGGGGAGCTCAGCGAGCTCGCCTCGCGCTGCGACCTCGCGATCGTGGTGGGCGGGGACGGAACGCTCATCTCCTGCGCACGCCTCATGGCCGAGCACGGCGTTCCGCTCGTGGGCGTGAACCTCGGCACGCTCGGATTCCTCACCGACATTCCGGCCGACAGCCTCGAGCCGGCGATCGAATCGGTCCTCGATGGCGAGTTCCTCTCGGAAAGCCGCGCGTTGCTCGCGGGTGCGGTGCGGCGCAACGGCAAGACGCTCTTCTCCGCGCTCGCCATGAACGACGTGGTCGTGAGCCGAGGCGCGGTGGGCAGCATGATCGAGTTCGCCGTGACGGTCGATGGCGAATTCATCTACGCGCTTCGCGCCGACGGCCTCATCGTCGCGACGCCGACCGGCTCGACGGCGTATGCGCTTTCGGCCGGTGGGCCCATCCTTCATCCCGCGCTGCAGGCTTTCGCCCTGGTGCCGATCTCGCCGCACACGCTGTCCAATCGTCCGGTGGCGATCCGCGGCTCGTCGAAGGTGGAGATCACGCTCGTCCGTGGCGCCGACGCACGCGCGAACTTCGACGTGCAGGCGTTCTACGAGCTGGAGGCGGGCGACGTCGTCACGGTTTCCGCGGCGCCGAAGAGCGCCACGCTCCTGCACCCGAAGGGATACCGCTACTTCTCCATGTTGCGGCAGAAGCTGCGCTGGTCGGAGAGAACGGCGTGAGGGCGGTCGGCGGTAGGCGGTAGGCGGAACATCGAAATGCTCAGAGCACTATCGATTCGGGATTATGTGATCGTCGAGCGGCTCGATCTCGAGCTGGCGTCGGGATTCACCGCGCTCACCGGGGAGACGGGCGCGGGCAAGTCGATCCTCGTGGATGCGCTCGGATTGGCCCTGGGCGGGCGCGCGGATGCCGGCATCGTGCGCGCCGGCGCGTCGCGCGCCGAGGTGAGCGCGGATTTCGACATCGATGCGCTGCCCGCGGTGCGCGATTGGCTCGCCGCGCAGGACCTGGACGAGGGCGATGGCGCCTGCATCCTGCGCCGCACGGTGGATTCAGGCGCGCGCTCGCGCGGCTTCGTGAACGGCAGGCCCGCCACCGCCGCGCAGCTTCGCGAGCTGGGCGAGATGCTGGTGGACATCCATGGCCAACACGAGCACCAGCTGCTCCTGAAGCGCGATCGCCAACGGATGCTGCTCGATGCGTTCGGCGGATGCGAGGCGGCCGCCCGCGAGGTCGCGGCGCGCCACGCCTCGTGGCGCAAGCTCGCCGACCAGCGCGGGGCGCGGGAGAAGGCGCAGGGCGCCTCCGCGCGCGAGCGCGACCTGCTCGCCCACGAGATCCGCGACCTCGAAGCGCTCGGCTTCGACGCGCGGCAGTGGGGCGAGGACCAGGCCGAGCACCGGCGCCTCGGACACGCGCAGGAATTGATCGCTGCGGTGACCGAATGCGCCGACGCGCTCGATGAATCCGACGACTCCGCGACGGCGCGCCTCGCCCACGCCGCGGCGCGCCTCGCGCACGCGGCCGAGCTCGATCCCGCGCTCGACGAAGCGAAGCGCGACGCGGAGACGGCGGGGGTCCACGCATCCGAGGCCGCGCAATCGCTGCGCCGCTACCTGCAGCGCCTCGACGTGGATCCCGCGCGCCTTTCACAGCTCGATGCGCGCATCCGTGCGGTGATGGATGCGGCGCGCAGGCACCGCGTCGAACCCGCGGCGCTGCCGGATGCGCTGGCCGAGCGCAAGGCGCGCATGGCGGAGCTGGGAGGCGAGGAGAGCCTGGAGAAACTGAGGGAGCAGGAAACGGCGGCGGAGCGCGAATACCGTGCGGCCGCGGCCGTGCTCACGAAAGCGCGCCGCGCCGCGGCGAAGAAGCTCGGGTTGGAAGTCACGAAGACCATGCAGTCGCTCGCGATGGCCGGCGGGCGCCTCGAGGTTGCCCTCGAGGCGCTCGAGGCGCCTTCGGCCGGCGGCCTGGAAGCGGTGGAGCTGCGGGTCGCCGCGCACGCGGGACAGGAGCTCGCGCCGCTCGCGAAGGTCGCCTCCGGCGGCGAGCTCTCGCGCATCTCGCTCGCTATCCAGGTGCTGCTGTCGGGACAGGCTTCAGTCCCCACGTTGATCTTCGACGAGGTCGATGCGGGCATCGGCGGCGCTGTCGCCGAAGTGGTGGGACAACTCCTCGCGGCGCTGGCGAAGCATCACCAGGTGCTATCCGTCACGCACCTTGCGCAGGTCGCCGTGCATGCCCGCGCGCAGCTTCGCGTCGCAAAACTGACACGGGGAAATGCGGCGCTCGCGACGGTCGCGCCCCTCGCCCAGGACGAGCGCGTGGACGAGATCGCGCGCATGTTGGGAGGGCTCACCATCACGGAAACCACCCGCCGACACGCGCTGGAGATGTTGCAAAACGCCCGCTCTACGGGTACACCACGGTCTGGGGAGAGAAAAAAGGCCGCGGCCCGGTGATCCCGGGGCGCGCCAGCATGGAGGCGCATGGAGTCGGCAGGGGGTAAATCGGGTCTCGTCCTTGCGGGCGGAGGCGCGCGCGCGGCCTACCAGGTCGGCGTGCTCCAGGCGCTCAAGGAGGTGCTGCCCGAGCCCAGGATCAATCCGTTTGCCATCATCTGCGGCACGTCGGCGGGCGCCGTGAATGCGGGCGCGCTCGCCGTGGGCGCGGACGATTTCGCGCGGGCGGTCGACAACCTGCTGGGCGTCTGGCGCAACTTCGAGCCGCGCCACGTCTATCGCGCCGACTTCGCCGGCGCCACCGCCAACAGCGTGCGCTGGTTCTTGACGTTCATGTTCGGCGCGTTCGTCAAGAACCGCCGCATCTCGCTGCTGGACAACCGCCCGCTCGAGCACCTGCTGTCGCGCCACATGGATTTCTCGCGCATCGACGCCAACATCAAGGCGGGCGCGCTCGATGCGGTGGCAATCACGTGCTCGGGCTACACGTCGGGACAGAGCTGCAGCTTCTTCCAGTCGGTGGACTCCCTGGAGGGTTGGCAGCGCTCGCAACGCATCGGCATCAAGACCCACATCGGCGTCGAGCACCTGATGGCGTCCTCCGCCATCCCGTTCGTGTTCCCCGCGTACAAGCTGAATCGCGAGTACTTCGGCGACGGTTCCATGCGCCAGGTCGCGCCCGTAAGCCCGGCGCTGCACCTGGGAGCCGACCGCATCCTCGTCGTGGGCACGGCGCGCATCCGCAGTGAAGAGCCGCCCGATCGCACGCGCGGCGATCTCTTCCCGACGCTCGCGCAGATCGCCGGTCACGTGATGAATTCGATCTTCCTCGACAGCCTCGCGGTGGACCTCGAGCGCCTCGAGCGCATCAACCGCACCATCAGCGCGGTGGATCCCGCGACGCTGAAGAAGATGGGGTTGGCACTCCACCACGTGGATGTCCTGGTGCTCACGCCCTCGGAGCCGCTGGAAGGCATCGCGGTGAAGCACGTGCGCAGCCTGCCCTGGACCATCCGATTCTTCCTGCGTAGCGTGGGCGCCATGCGCCGCGGCGGCGCGAACCTCGCGAGCTACCTGCTCTTCGAGCGCGGCTACTGCAACGAGCTGATCGAGCTGGGCTACAACGACACGATGAAGCGCCGCGAGGAGCTGGAGGCGTTCCTCTCCGGCGGATTGTCGACCGTGCCCGGCGCCTACATGCGCACGGTGAGGTTCGCCGTACCGGTCCCGGAGAAGGCGGCGGGCGCGGGCAAGACGCACGCATGAGCGGGCGGCCGAGCCCGCATCGCCGAGACGCCTATCCGCACGCGCGCGTGATCACGACGCGCTGGATGGACAACGACCCGTACGGCCACATGAACAACGCGGTCCACTACTCGCTCTTCGACACCGCGGTGAACACGTGGCTCATCGAGCAGGGCGCGCTCGACTTCCGCAACGGCGGCGTCGTGGGCCTGGTGGTCGAGACCGGCTGCCACTACTTCGCCGAGCTGGGTTATCCCGAACCGGTCACCGCGGCGCTTCGCGTCGCGCACGTCGGGCGTTCGAGCGTAGTCTATGAGGTCGCGCTCTTCGCGCCGAAGTCGCAGACCGCAGCGGCGCAGGGCCGCTTCGTGCACGTGTACGTCGACCGGGAAAGCCGCCGCCCGGTCCCGGAGTTACCGGCCGCGCTGCAGCGCGCGCTCGAACCGCTGCGCGTCACCCCCACATCACAGGAGGCTTCATGAGACCCGCACTGTTGCTCGCCGCCGTCATCCTCGCCTTCACCGCCGTCGCAGATGCCCAGACTCCCTCGGGTCCGGCCATCAAGCGATCGATCCTGCAGCGATTCGACCTGGGCGCCGATCGCGAGGTCATCACCGCCATCGCGGAGATTCCTCCGGGAATGGCTGCGGGCCGCCACACGCATCCCGGTCCGGAGACGAGCTATGTGGTGGAAGGCTCCGCATCGCTCGAGGTCGAGGGCGAGGCGCCGCGGCTGGTGAAAGCCGGCGACTCGTTCGCGATTCCCGCCGGCAAGGTCCACGACGCCAAGGTCGTGGGCGACAACCCCGTGAAGGTGCTGGCCACCTACATCATCGAGAAGGGCAAGCCGCTCGCTTCGCCGGCGAAGTAGCGCCAACTAGGTGTCAGACACCCTTTCGACCGAAATGGCGTCTGACGCCATTCAGCGGGCGAGCAGGATCGTCGAGGAACGCGGCTCGTCGTCGCGCGAGCCGCCGTAGGCGCGGGTGAAGAAGCCGCCCAGCTCCTCGACTTCCTCGGCGCATACGGAATGCGGCATGGGCCAGGTCTGCCACGCGACGTCGTAGCCGCGCTGCTCGAGGGCGCGCTTCGAGGCCTCGGCGAGCTGCACCGGGATGACCGGGTCCTGCGTGCCGTGGGCCATGAAGATGGGCGTGCGCTTGTTGGCGGGCGCGCTCTCGCGGTCGAGCGAGTCTTCCAGCGGAAGGTAGGTCGATAGCGCGACGATGCCGGCGAGGCGCTCGCGGTGGCGCAGTCCCGCCTGCAGCGCGATCGCGCCGCCCTGCGAGAATCCCGCGAGCACGATGTGGTCGGCGGAAACGCCGCGCTTTTCCTCGCGCGCGATGAGCGCCTCGATGGAAGCCTGCGACTCACGGATGCCCGCCTCGTCGGGCACGCGAGAGATGTCGTTCATCTTGATGTCGTACCAGGCCCGCATCTCGTGACCGCTGTTGATCGTCACCGGGCGCACCGGCGCGTGCGGGAAGATGAAGCGCAGGTGCAGGTCCTCGGGCAGGGGAAGCTCGCGCACGATCGGCACGAAGTCCCAGCCGTCGGCTCCGAGGCCGTGCATCCAGATGACGGTGCCCTTCGGTTCGGCGCCGGTGGCGAGCTCGATGAGTTCCAGTGGCTTCAATTCAATTCCTCGCAGGACGTATGGCGGACTTGGGGCGGAAGGCCTTCACGACCTCCTCGCGCGTTTCGATGTACGGGCCGCCGATCAGGTCGATGCAGTACGGCACCGCCGCGAAGATCCCGGCGACGATGGGCTTGCCTTCGGGAGACTTCAAACCCTCGAGCGTCTCGCGGATCGACTTGGGCTGGCCCGGCAGGTTGAGGATGAGGCACTTGCCGCGAACGACGCCGACCTGGCGCGAGAGGATCGCCGTCGGGACGAACTCCAGGCTGATGCGCCGCATCTGCTCGCCGAATCCGGGCATCTCGCGATCGGCCACGGCGAGCGTTGCTTCCGGCGTCACGTCGCGCGGCGCGGGGCCGGTGCCCCCGGTGGTGATCACGAGGTGGCAGCCGTGCGTGTCCACCAGGTCCTTCAAGGTCTTCTCGATTTGCGCGCGCTCGTCGGGAATGAGGCGCTTGTCGAATTCGAGCGGATTGCGGCAGGCGTTCGCGAGCCACTGCTCCAGCGCGGGAATGCCTTCGTCCCGGTACACGCCCTGCGAGGCACGGTCGCTCGTGGAGACGAGTCCCACGCGGACCGGATCGTATGTGCTCATGGATTGCGCCTCGCATGATCCTGCAGCAACGCGTTCAGCACGTGGAAGAGCTCGCGGTAGCTGTGCGGCGACTTCGACTTGCGCTTCTCGTCGCGCGCTTCCTCGGCCAGCTGGCGCAATCGATCCGGATCGGCCCCGGGATATTCCTTCACGAAGCGCTCGATGGCGCCGGCATCGTCCATGAGGTCCGTGCGCCAGCGCTCGGCCACGTGGAAGACCGCGGTCTGGCGTTTCGACGGCGCCTCGAGCTGGGCGAGCTGCGCGGCGATGGGTCCCGCATCGATGTCGCGCATGATCTTTCCGATGTACTGGTGCTGCCGGCGCCTCGCCTCGTGCTTGGTGATGGGCCTGCAGGCCTCGATCGCATCGCGCAGGCGCTCGGGCATGTCGATGCGCGCGAGCTGGTCGCGGGAAAGCTTCACCAGGGCGGCGCCCACGTCCTGCAGTTCCCTCATCTGCCGTTTGCGGCGCGTCTTGCTGATAAAATCGTCGTCTTCCATGACCGCGAAAGTGTAGCGGTTTTGCCGGACCATCCCATCTCCACGCTGCCCCTTTCCCGCGACGCCATGGCCGATGTCGCCCGGCGCGCCATCGAATTCGCCAGCCGCAAGGGCGCGAGCGCCTCGGAAGTCGAGGTGTCCGCGGCCGTCGGCCAGTCGGTGACCGTACGCCACGGCGAGGTCGAGACGGTCGAGTACAACCGCGACAAGGGCCTGGGCATCACGGTGTATTTCGGAAAATGCCGCGGCAACGCGAGCACATCGGACCTCGCGCCCGATGCCGTCGAGCGCACGGTCGAAGCCGCATGTGCGATCGCGCGCCACACGGCCGAGGACGAAGCGACGGGGCTTCCCGATCGTGACCGCCTGTACCAGGGAACGCCGCCGGACCTCGATCTTTTCCACCCCTGGGGGCTCGAAGTCGAAGAGGCGATCGAGGTCGCGCGCCGCGCGGAAGCCGCCGCGCTCGCCGTGGACAAGCGCATCACCAATTCCGAAGGCGCCACGGTCTCCTCCTACGACAGCGACTTCATCCTCGCCAACTCGCTGGGCTTCCTCGACGGATTTCCGAACTCGAAGGCGAGCATCGGCTGCGGCGTGATCGCCGAGGAAAAGGGCGGCATGCAGCGCGACTACTGGTACACGACGCATCGCAATCCCGCGAAGCTCGAGCCCGCGCAAGCCGTGGGACGCGTCGCGGGCGAGCGCGCGATTCGCCGCCTGGGCGCGCGCAAGCTCGCGACCCTCGAGGCCCCGGTGATCTTCGAGGCCAACCTCGCGGGCAGCCTCATCGCGCACTTCGTCGCGGCGGCGAGCGGCTCGAGCCTCTATCGCGAGTCGTCGTTCCTCATCGGTCGCCTCGGCACGCAGGTGTTCGCGCCGAACGTGCGCATCGTCGAGGACCCGCACATGCCCGGCGAGCTCGCGAGCGGCTACTACGACGCCGAGGGCGTCGCCACCACCCGGCGCACGGTGGTGGACGCGGGCGTGCTGAACGGCTGGTTCCTCTCGTCGTACTCGGGACGCAAGCTGGGGCTTGCGTCCACCGGCAACGCAGGCGGAAACCACAACCTGCTCATCGAGCCCGGCGCGGACGATCTCGCCGCGCTCCTTCGCCGCATGGGCAAGGGCCTGCTCGTAACCGACCTCATGGGACAGGGCGTGAACCCCGTCACCGGGGACTATTCGCGCGGCACGGTCGGCTTCTGGGTCGAGGAAGGAGAGATCCGCTTCCCCGTCGAGGAGATCACCATCGCGGGAAACCTGCTCGACATGTTCAAGGGCATCGTGGCCGTCGGAAACGATGTCCTGGTGCGCGGCTCGAAGCACACCGGCTCCATTCTCATCGACCGGATGACCATCGCGGGGGACTGAGGTACGCTAGCTCCCGCACTCGGTACAACAACGCAGAGGAGCCCCCCATGCAACGCAGGAAGTTCATCAATTCCGCCGGCGCCGGAATGGCCGGCATCCTCGCCGCCGGCGCCGCTCCGGCCTTCGCGCAAGGCGGTCCCGAGGTCAAGTGGCGCCTTGCATCGAGCTTTCCGAAGTCGTTGGACACGATCTACGGCGCCGCGGAGGTGATGTCGAAGCGCGTTGCCGCGGCCACGGGCGGCAAGTTCCAGATCCAGGTGTTCGCCGCCGGCGAGATCGTTCCCGGGCTTCAGGTGCTCGACAATGTGCAGAACGGCACGGTGCAGTGCGGGCACACGGCGCCCTACTACTACTGGGGCAAGGATCCTGCTTTCGCCCTCGACACCGCGGTGCCCTTCAGCCTGAACGCGCGCCAGACCGACGCGTGGCAGCTCTTCGGCGGCGGCAACGAGCTCTTCGGCGATTTCTACAAGGGCTACAACATCGTGCGCTTCGCCGCGGGCAACACGGGAGCGCAGATGGGCGGATGGTTCCGCAAGGAAGTGAAGACCGTCGCCGACCTGAAGGGCATCAAGTTTCGCATCGGCGGATTCGCGGGCACGGTGATGGCCAAGCTCGGGATGGTGCCCCAGCAGCTTGCCGGCGGCGACATCTATCCGGCGCTGGAAAAGGGCACCATCGACGCGGCCGAGTGGGTGGGCCCGTACGACGACGAGAAGCTCGGCTTCAACAAGATCGCAAAGTACTACTACTACCCCGGCTTCTGGGAAGGCGGCCCGCAGCTGGTCACCATGGTGAACCTGGCCGAGTGGAACAAGCTGTCCAAGGAATACCAGAGCATCCTCGAAGCCGCGTGCTGGGAAGCCAACACGTGGATGGTGGCGAAGTACGACGCACAGAACCCGGCGGCGTTGAAGCGCCTGATCGGCGGCGGCACGCAGCTGCGGGCGTTCTCGCGCGAGATCCTGGTCGCAGCGTACAAGGCCTCGCTCGAGGTGTACAAGGAAGCCTCGGAGAAGAGCCCGGCGTTCGCGAAGATCTACCAGTCGATGGTCAAGTTCCGCGACGAGCAGCTGCTGTGGTTCCGCGTCGCCGAGAAGGGCTTCGACGACTTCATGCACGGGATCGGCAATATCAAGTAGGCGGTTGCGCGAGCTGCTTCTCGAGCATCTCGCGGGCTTTCTCATCGGACGGCGGCGCCACGGGCGCCGCCGTTTCGTTTGGGGTATCGCGCCACAGCATCTGCGGCAGCGCCCACGCGGCCGCGAGCACGACGAGCTGCGCGGCGACGTAGGGAGCGAGCGCGCGCGCGAGGCTGCGCGAGCGCAGCGACGGCGAGCGGCTGCGCGTCATCAGCACCGCGTAGCCGAACGGCGGCACGATGAAGCTCGCCTGCAGGATGAGGAGCGTGAGCACGGCGACCCACGGCGCATCGGGCACCCGTGCGAGCAGCGGCGGCATGATGAGCGGCACCACGACAAAGATCATCTCGAAGGCGTCGAGCACGAGCGCGCAGGCGGCCATCGCCCCGAGCGCCACCGCGAGCACTGCGCCGGGTGGCGCGTCGAAGCCCGTGAAGAGGGCGGCGAGCCAGCGATCGGTCCCGTACGCGCGCTGCACCAGCGTGAAGAACGTCGCCGCGACCAGCAGCGCGAAGAGCGCGCCGGTGAGGGCGAGCGTGTCGCGCAGCACCGCCTCGAGCACCGCGCGCGTGAGCGTGCGCGTCGCCAGCCCGTACATGAAGAGCGCCACGGCGCCCGTGGCGGCCGCCTCCACGGCGTAGAGCCGGCCCAGTGCGACGCCGCCCAGCAGCGCGAGGACGACGGCGAGGACGATGCCCGCCTCGATGCGTTCGCGCTTCGCCGGAGCCGGCATGTCCGATGCGTCGCGCGAGCGGCAGGTGACGAAAGTCGCGAGCGCGCTAAGGGCGACCAGGATCGCGCCGGGGACGAGCGCGCCGTGGAATACGTCCTGCGTGTTCACGATCCGCATGATCGAGGCGTTGAGCCGCGAGGCCTCGGTGTGCGCGCGCATCATCGCGTCGCCGAGCAGGATCAACACCAGGGAAGGCGGCACGAGCACGCCGAGCGTGGAAGCGGCGCACACGAGCGCCGCGGCGCGTTCGGGTGGCAGCCGTGCGCGTTCCAGGCGCGGCTGCACGATGCGTCCGAGCATCGCGATGCTCGCGCCCACCGATCCGCTCATCGGCGCGAGCACGACCCCGACGCCCAGCCCGGCGAGCGGCATCGCGCAGCCCGTGCGCCGCAAAGCATGCGCGGCGCTCGCGAACAGGCGATCGGCGAGCGGCAGGCGGTGGATCAGCGCGCCCATCAGGACGTAGAGCGGCATCGCCTGGAGAAGGTCGCTCTCGAGCAATCCCAGCAGCCGGGACGGCAATGCGCCGACCAGCGCGCCCGGAAACAAGCCCATCGCCGTGCCGCCCACGGCGAACAGGCCCGCCACGCCGCTCAGCACGATCCACGAGGGCAGCCCCGTGGCGAGCATCGCCACGGCGACCGCGACGAGCATCCACAATCCCGCGGATTCCATCACTCCCCGCGCGAGGCGATGTCGGCGATTGCCTGCGCGAGCACCATCGCCGCCATCACGAGCACCGCGGCGCGCAGCAGGAAGTAGCCGGGATTCAAGGTGTCGGCGAAACGCTCGAGCTGCAGGAGCGATTGCCATGCGGGAAGCGCCGAGGTGGCCATGATGAAGAGCGACCACGGCACGAGCACCACCGCGGCGGCGATGCGTTCCATCCGCGCGCGAGCGCGCGCCGGATAGCCACGCGCCAGGGCGTCGACCGCGAGATGCGTCCTCTCGCGCGTGGCGGCCGTGATCCCGACGGCGACGTACACGCCGAAAAGGAGCTGGCCCAGGTCGTTCGCCTCGCGCGAGTAGGCCTGCACCACGTCGCGCAGCGGCCACTGCGCGAAGAGCAGCAGCGCGAGCGGCAGCGCGAGCCACATGGCGGCGCGAAGCGCTAGGTCGATCGCGCCGCGCAGCGCGCGCATCTACTTCGCGCCCTTCAGCGCTTTCTCGATCTCCTCCGCGGCCTTGTCGTCCGCCGACTGGCCCCTTTCCGGCGCAGCCTTGTCCTTTCCGTCTTGCGGCGTGCCCTTCTGGAGGTCCTTCAGGATGTCGTCCGGCAGGTTGGACGGCTGGTCGGCGGGAATGTCGATCTTCACCTTGCTCGGGTCGATCTCCGGCGCGCCCGACTTGTACACGAGCGACATCTGCGGGAAGGCGATGAGGAGCCCCACCATGACGAGCTGGATGAGCACGAACGGAATTGCGCCCCAGTAGATCTGCCACGTGGTGACGGGCGCCATGCGAAGGCCGGTGATCTTGTCGATGTAGTCGTTCGCCGGCGCCACGCTGCGCAGGTAGAAAAGCGCAAAGCCGAACGGGGGGTGCATGAACGAGGTCTGCATGTTCACGCCCAGCAGCACGCCGAACCAGATGAGGTCGATGCCGAGCTTTTCCGCCACCGGTCCCAGCAGCGGCACGACGATGAACGACAACTCGAAGAAATCGAGGAAGAACGCGAGCACGAAGACGAGGATGTTCACGACGATGAGGAAGCCCAGCTGCCCACCCGGAAGGTTCAGGAGCAGGTGCTCGACCCATACGTGCCCGTTCACGCCGTAGAACGTGAGGCTGAAGACGCGCGCGCCGATGAGGATGAAGACCACGAAGGTGGAGAGCTTCGCCGTGGTTTCCATCGCCTGGCGCGTGAGCTTGAACGAGAGGCGGCGGCGCGCGATCGCCATCAGGAGCGCGCCGGTCGCTCCCATGGCGCCGCCCTCGGTAGGGGTCGCCCAGCCGAGGAAGATGGTGCCCAGCACGAGGAAGATCAAGCCGAGCGGCGGGATCAGCACGAACACGACCTGCTCCGCGAGCCGCGAGAGGAATCCCAGCTTGAACGCGCGGTTCACGATGGCGCACGCGAGCGCGAAGCCCGCGCCCGCGCCCGCGGCGAGCACGAGCCGTTCGTCGAGCATCGCCTCCGGATAGGTCGCAACGTAGTAGAAACGGTCGAAGAGGATCGCCGCGACCGTCGCCAGCACCGCGATGACCACGAAGGACCACGTGCCCGACGAGCCGTCGGGTTCACGCAGCCGCCGGGCCTCGAGGGGAAGCGCCGGCGACCATGCCGGCTTGAAGATCGCCACGCCGAGGGCGAACACCGCGTACAGCCCGGCGAGGCAGATCCCCGGGATGAACGCGCCCGCGTACATGTCGCCCACCGAGCGGCCAAGCTGGTCGGCCATGATGATGAGCACCAGCGATGGCGGGATGATCTGCGCCAGCGTGCCCGAGGCCGCGATCACGCCCGAGGCGAAACGGCGGTCGTAGCCGTAGCGCAGCATGATCGGCAGCGAGATGAGGCCCATCGAGATCACGGACGCGGCGACCACGCCCGTGGTGGCCGCAAGCAGCGCGCCCACGAAGATCACCGCGAAGGCGAGGCCGCCTCGCAGCGGCCCGAAGAGCTGGCCGATGGTGTCGAGGAGATCCTCGGCCATGCCGCTTCGCTCGAGGATGAGGCCCATGAAGGTGAAGAACGGCACCGCGAGTAGCGTGTCGTTCGACATCACGCCCCACAGGCGGTCGGGCAGGGCCTGGAAGAGCGAGGGCTGGAGCAGCCCCAGCTGGATGCCGATCAGCCCGAAGAAGATCCCGTTGGCGGCGAGCGCGAAGGCGACCGGGTAGCCCAGGAGCAGGAAGATCACCAGGGCGCCGAACATGATCGGCGCCATGTTCTGGATGAGGAACGCCGTCACCCCTTGGCCTCGGCGATCTTGCGGATCTCCTCGGCGAGCTCCAGCTCCGCCGCGCGCGCATCGTGCCGCGTGATCGGATCGGGACCCTTGCCAGCTAGAAATGCGATGCGCTTCAGGAGCTCGGATATGCCCTGCAACGTGAGCAGCGTGAACCCGATCGGGACCAGCATGCGCGCGGGCCAGATCCAGAGCCCGCCCGCGTTGGTGGAGATCTCATGGTGCACATAGGTGCGCACGAAGACCGGCCACGACAGGTATAGGAAGACGGTGGCCATCGGCAGCAGGAAGAAAACGGTGCCGAAGACGTCGATCCAGGCCTGCGCCTTCGGCGACAGGCGCCCGGTGATCACGTCGATGCGCACGTGCTCGTTACGCAGTAGCGTGAATCCGGCGCAGAGCAGGAAAACCGCCGAGAACAGATACCATTGCGCTTCGAGGAACGCGTTGGAGCTCATGTTGAAGACCTTGCGGATGATCGCGTTGCCGGCGCTCACGAGTACCGCAACCAGGACGAGCCAATACACGGTCTTGCCGACGCGTTCGTTGAGGGCGTCGATGAGCGCGGAGATGCGTAGCAGCAGAGCCACGTGACCGAAACCTCCCATAAATCCGTCCGATTATAGGGGGAATAGGCTGAACGGAAACGATGTTCACAGGTTCATGCGATCCACCCATGTAGCCATTGCCGTCGCGCTGGCGTTGCCCGCGCTTGCCACACCCGCCCACGCCGACGTCGCCAACGGCGAACGGATCGTGAGGAACATCTGCGCGTCGTGCCACGGGTTCCCGCCCATCGGCGGCCCGGAGTTCGCGGCCAACAATCCGTCGCTCATCCAGTTCGCGCTGAACACCATCCCGGCGATGTCGTTCCTGCGGAGCACGCTCACGCCGAGCGACATCAACGACGTCGCGGCCTACCTCGGTGTGCTCTTCGGCACTCCGACGCCGACGCCGACTCCGACTCCGACTCCGACATTCCCGGATAGCTACCAGGGCCTGTGGCTGAGAACGCCGTTCGAGCAGGAATCGGGCTGGGGCATCAACTTCACGCAGCAGGGCACCAACCTCTTCGCCACG
>Ga0209131_1000347_pt1 | contig 33784 bp, 33 predicted proteins | sample GraSoi_2013_40cm_FD_185826 | JGI IMG/M metagenome (GOLD analysis project Ga0209131, IMG submission 185826) | Grasslands soil microbial communities from the Angelo Coastal Reserve, California, USA - Sample 9_17_2013_40cm (SPAdes) (version 2) | ecosystem: Environmental > Terrestrial > Soil >...
CACCGCCTGCCCCCAGCGCTTCGTCAGGCGCTCGGCGAGCAGGCGCGCGAGGATGTCCGGGCTCGATCCCGGCGGCTGCGACAGCACGAGGCGCACCTGCTTCGCCGGCCAGGCCTGCGCGAACGCGTGAGTAAATGTCGCAAGTGAGAACACCACGCAAAGAAGCAGTCGAGCCACGCGGCCTCCGTAGTTTTTCATTTCCAACGCCGTGAGATGCTTTGGGGATAACACAAGTATAGTGTTGCGAATGCGCCGACAAGCCCCCCCGGGTATCGAAAACCCATAGAGAGTTGATATGTACGTTCGAAGAGTAGCCCTAGAGGGCATCCGCGGCTTTCAAGAGCTCGATTTTACGTTTGAGCGACCGGATGGGTCTTATAGCGGCTGGAATGTAATTACGGGCGACAATGGTTCTGGAAAAAGCGCATTTCTCAAGTCAGTTGCACTAGCCTTGGTCGGGCCGGAATCGTCACGTCTACTGCAACCAGGGCTAAATGGTTGGATTCGGCAAGGATTCAAACACGGAACTATTGCGGCGCAGCTTGTAGCTGGACCTCTCGATCGTTTCACACAAGGTCCCAAGTTCGACAAACCCTTTTGGTCTGAGCTTGAGCTTGCAAGCACCTCGAGAGGGTTGGTTTCATTGAAGACTGGCCAACGCTACCTGAAGCAAAAAAGGGGGCCGACTAGAGGTCCGTGGCTTGACGAGCCGGAAGGTTGGTTCTGCATAGGGTATGGTCCATTTCGACGCCTATACGGGCACTCGCCAGAAGCGCAACGCATTATGTCAACACCCGGGAAAGTGTCGCGCTTTGCCACACTATTCCGAGAGGATGCCACTCTTGCGGAGGGGGATCTTTGGTTGCGCGATTTGCGATATCGCGAGTACGAGGGCGACTTATTTGCCAAAGAAACGCTGACTACTGTTCTTGGCCTGCTGGACAGTCATTTTCTTCAGCATGAGATGCGGGTCGATCAGGTTGATGCCAATGGACTCTGGGTTCGTCAGGCAGATGGAACGAAACTTCCGCTTGAAAGCTTAAGCGATGGTTATCGGTCGTCAATCGCCATGCTGATCGATATTGTCAGGCAACTAATTGATGTATACGAGTTGCAAGGCTTTACAACTTCGACTGATGGGTTCCCGAGGGTAGAACATTCAGGAGTAGTCCTAATCGACGAAATTGACGCACACCTTCATCCGTCATGGCAACGAGTTGTTGGCGAATGGTTCAAAAAAGTTTTGCCAAATATGCAATTCATCGTAACAACACATAGCCCACTTATCTGCCAAGCCGCCAGTGAACAGGGCATCTATCATCTACCGGCACCAGGTTCTGGATATCAACCATTCCAACTCGCGCCCCTCGACTATCAAAAAGTAATTGCGGGCAGACCCAATGAAATTTATTTGAGCCCGGCTTTTGGGCTTGAACACACCAGATCACCAAAAGCTGTATCAGCACGAGAACAATACGCCCACCTTCAAGCCAAAAAGAGTGCTCGTGGCGGCCTAACACCAGCAGATCAAAAGAAAGAAGAACAGCTTTCCTTGTTTGTTTTTCCCGAAAAAAGCGATGAGAAGAATACAGAGGCAACCTCTTGACGCGGCTGAGCAGCGGTTCTTAACGAAGCGGCAAAATCTAGTAAACGCTGGTCAGCCAGTGCAACCAGCGTGGAAATCTGCGCGGCAAACTCTCACCATGGGGCGAGTCTTCAAAGTCCTATGCGCTATGGTTGGCGCGCGAGAGCGCTGTTTCTACTGCCACGATTCTCGCGGTACAGACATAGAGCACTACCGCCCAAAATCCGACTACCCGCAACACGCATTCGCTTGGGCGAATATGCTTTTGATGTGTACTGGATGCAACCGGGCGAAGCTCGATGCATTCCCTGTCGACGCCGCAGGAGGGCCTCTTTTGATCGATCCTACGGCGGAAGATCCTTGGGACTCGCTATTCCTTGAACCGGTGACAGGCATGCTCGTGGCTCGCGTCGACTCCGTCACAGGAGCGGAGAATCCTCGTGGGCGCACAACTTGCGATCCAGGGAATCTGGCTATTAACGTAGAAGCTGTAACTGAAGGAAGGACGCGCGCAGCAAGGCGACTAGCTCGAGTTGTCACCTTGTTTTTGCAGGCCTCAGCGGATCCGGCAAATCGAGCGAACGCTCTAGCCCAATTGATTCAAGATGTAGTTGATAGTGATTCTTCGGGGGTCGCCGTCTGGTTCTTCCACCGCGATGGACAGAATTCGGCACCGTTTTCACAATTGCGGGACACTGACAATCTTGCGTGGAATGATGTACAAAACATCGTCCCACACTGATCTTTAGAAACTTCTCATTAGTACGTGCCCCGGAAGGCATCGTGCCCCGCGACGTAGGTCATGTTGGTGATGCCGGGGTTGCGGTTGACGAGCGGGCGCGCGAACAGCGGGTGCTTCATGCTGCGCACCTCGTGCTCGATCTGGAAGAGCTTGCGCTCGTCCTTCGGATCGACGATCCACTGGAAGCGCCACTCGTGCTGGTCGGTCTCCATGTTGATGAGCTCGCGCGCCTTCAGCCATTTGTAGGGCGAGGAGAAGTCGGCGATGTAGACCTGGATGTGGTGGTTGTCGTATTCCGCAAGCGGCGTCTTCGTTTCCGTGAAGTGGAGATTCTGGTCCTTCCCGATCTTCACGCTGGCGCGGCCCTTTTGCGCGCTCGCCGGCGCCTTCATGATCTCCCTGTAAAAGCGGGCGATGCCTTCGGCGGTCTCCGGCGGCACGTCGAAATCGACGTAGACCAGGCCGAGCTCGGTGCGGCCGAACTCGGGCGACGGCGCGTGGCAGCGCACGCGCGTGCCGAAGGGGTCGGTGGCTTCGACGCAATCGGATTTCACCTTGAATGAAAATTTGCTGGGAACCTCCGGCATGACGCGCTGCATCTCCTTGCCCGCGTAGTCGAGCCGCTTCTTCAGCAGCTCGAGATCCGGCACGACGAAGCCGGCGGTGCCGCGCAGGACCTCCGCCTTCGGGTGAGCGCCGCGGCTGGGCATGTGCACCTGGGTGCGGCCGAAGTTGGCCCACATGTTCTCCAGGCCGGGGAAGAGGTACGGGTCGCGCGTGCCGCCCAGGCCGACGATGTAGAAGAGCGTCGCCAGGCGCTGGTCGCTGACCATGCAGTTGTAGTGCTCGAGGAGCACGATGTTGCCGACATCCTGCGTCGTGCGGTCGTACTGCTTCATCTTCTCGGGGGCGTTCATGGCGCTAGTTTATTCCTGCCGCCCGGGATTTGGCCCCATACCCGCCTTGCGAAATCCGGGTAGTCGGCGGCCATGGTCTGAGCGACCTGGCCGCGCAGGCGAGCGAGGTCCTCGGCCGAGGGCGCCGGGGTGCTTTTGACCGAAGAATCAGAATCAAAATCAAAGCCGGTGTCGGCCCGGATCTCTTCGATGCCCGCGCTGAAATGAAAGCTCTCCAGCCGAAAGCGGCGGCGCTCCGGCTGCCAGGAGAAAAGCGCCTTGCCGGTGAGGAGCGCGGCCGGGCCGCCGCGGCGCTCGACTCCGGGCGGGCTCCAGCCGGGGGCGGAGATGAAATCCACCTTGGGGACGAGGACGCGGCGGGAGTGCTCTTCCCGGAACAATATCGTTTTACGAGAAGCAAAATACATGAAGGCGGAGCCGAAGGACCCCGGAAAGCGCCGCCCTTCCGCCTGCACGAGGTTGATGTTCGCCTCGCCGTCGATCTGCGCGCCGCCGAGGAAGAAGACGTCGATGCGCCCCTGCCCCGCGAGGTCGAAGAGCTCGCGCGAGCCTTCCGTGAAGGGGTTGCCTTGCCTCTTTTGAAGCAAGGAGATTCTCAATTTTTGATTCTTTGCTTTTAGAAGAAATGCCCCTGCCGCGGGAATCGGCGAAGCGGCACCGACGGCGACGTGGCCCGCGTCGCCGATGAGGCGCGCGATCGTGCAGGCGAGAAGCTCCTCGCGCGAGAAATCCACCCGGCGACGCCTGCTACTTGATGCCGAGCAGCTTCGCGGCCGTCTCGCCGAGTATCGCCGCGCGCTCGGCATCGCTCAGGCCCGGGGTGCCGAGGATGTGGTCGACCGAGGTGCGCGTCCACGGGAACGGATAGTCCGTGCCCATCATAATCCGGCTCGAGCCGGTCTCGGCGATGAGGTGGCGCAGCGCCTCCGGCGTGAACACCAGCGAGTCGAAGTAGAGCTGCTTCAGGTATTCGGTCGGCCTTTTCTTCAGCGGCCTGGGGCAGCGGTCGGGGAAGGTGACGCAGCCGGCGTCCGAGCGCCCCGCGTACGAGGGCAGGTAGCCGCCGCCGTGCGCCGAGCAGATCTTGAGGCCGGGGAAGCGGTCGAGCGTGCCCTCGAAGATGAGGTGCGAAAGCGCGATCGTGGTCTCGAGCGGGTTGCCGATGACGTTCTCCAGGCCGCCATTGCCCTGCAGCCTGCCGCGCAGATCGGGGCCCATGCCCGTGGCCTGCGGATGGATGAAGACCAGCACGCCGAGCTCCTCGACCTTCGCCCAGAACGGGTGGAACTTCGGATCGGCGAGCTCCAGGCCGTCGACGCTGCCGCCGAGCGAGGCGCCGCGCAGGCCGAGCTTCTTCACCGCGTACACGAGCTGCTCGGCGGCGAGCTCCGGGTGCTGCAGCGCGACCGTGGCGAAGGCGACGAAGCGATCCGGCTGCGCTGCGCAGATCTCGGCCAGCTTGTCGTTCTGCATCTTGATGAGCTGGCGCGCGACCTCGTAGTCGGCCTTGTACCAGAAGGCGTTGATGCTCAGCGCCTCGACGTCGATGCCCTGCTCGTCCATCGCGCGGATGCGGTCCTGCGTCTGCGACATGAGCAGCGTCTGCGGATTCAGCTTGATGCCCAGCAGCGCCATCGCCTCGGGCACCGCGCAATGCGCGTGCACGTCGACGGTCTTCACGCGCCGGCCGTTCACCACGACCTCGCGCCGGCGCGGCTGCGCCTTTGCCGGCGCCACGCCCATGAGCCCGCAGCCGACGAAGGCGACGCCGGCCATCGCGCCCGCGGCGTTCTGCAAGAATTCCCTGCGGTTGGCCATCGCTCCCTCCCTGGTGGGGAGGAAGTCTACTTCGAATCGAAAGCCTCGGGGCCGGCGGCGACCTGGTTGCGCGCTTTCCAGTCCCTCACGATGGTCTGCATGCCGACCGACCCTACGTGGTCGTAGCCGGCGGCATGGAGCCGCTCGTGCGCGAGCACGGCCGGCGACGGGAAATCCTTGCTGACGTAGATATGGGCTTCGCGCTGGTCGAGGAAAAACACGGTGCAGCCCTGCGGCGACATGAGCGGCCCCACGTAACGGGCGCAGCGGTCGCGCATTTCCTGGTTGCTCACGTGGTGCTCGACGATCTTCAGCTCTGGCCAGCCGGCGACCCGCTCGTGCGAATCCATGATGGCGCATCCCGAAAGGCCCGCCAGGACGAGGGCCGCGAAACCGAGGACTGCGCGCTGCTGGTGCTTGAACATATTCCCTCCCAGAGCCTGTGGCGCTGAAAGGGAACTGCGCGACCAGTCGCGCGCAGCAAAAAGCCGCGCGCGGCGTGCAAGTCACGCACCGGGCGCGGCTCACACTGGTAACCCCGCTATCTGGGACCCTCAAGGGTCCGTCAGACCGGAGGCTTTGCGACCCCGCCTTTCGACGGGTGTGCCCTTTACAGCGATGCCAAATACAGTTGCGATTATGCGGAGGGAAACGCGATCTGTCTGTGAACGAGTGTGCTGTGAAAAATGCGCAGCGGCGCTATGAAAAGGTGTCGAAATTCACTCGGGGGTTTCCTTAGAGGAGCCCGGGGAAACCCTTAGCGAACGCGCGCTCTCGGGGCATCATTCCCGCCTAGAGCCCTTGGCCGCTACGAAAGCGCGCGCTGCGTGAGCAGCGCCGATGGATCCGGCTCGGACGGTTCATCGGGCGCGCGATCAACCGCGGCGTCTTCGGCGAGCCGGAACACCGAGACCGCTTGCGCCAGGCGCTCGGCCTGTTCGGCCAGGGCGTTGGTGGCGGCCGTCGCCTCTTCGACGAGGGCGGCGTTCTGCTGCGTCACTTGCTCGAGATGGGCGACGGTTTGCGTCACCTGGCCGATGCCTTCGCTCTGCTCCTTGGAAGCGCGCGAAATTCCGGCGATCAGCCCGCTCACCTGCTTTGCCTGAGACACGATGCCGGCCATGCTCTCGCTTACCTGCGCCACGAACTGCGAGCCCTGCTCGACCTCGTGGGTCGAGTCCCCGACCAGCGCCTTGATCTCCTTCGCCGCCTCCGCGCAGCGCTGGGCGAGGCCGCGCACTTCGCTCGCGACCACCGCGAAGCCGCGGCCCTGCTCCCCCGCCCGGGCGGCCTCGACCGCGGCGTTGAGCGCCAGAATATTCGTTTGAAAGGCGATCGAGTTGATGACGCCGGTGATGTCGGAGACCTTCTTCGACGTGGCGCTGATCGCCTGCATGCTGCCGACCACCTGGCTCATGGCGCGGTTCCCCTGCTCCGCGGCCGTCGCGGCGCCGCGCGCGAGCTCGTCCGCCTTGCGGGCGCTGTCCGCCGCCTCTCTCACGCTCGCGGAGAATTCCTCCATGCTCGAGCTCGCCTCCTCCAGCGACCCGGCTTGCGCCTCGGTACGCTGCGACAGATCGTCGTGGCCGGAAACCAGCTGCGATACCGCGTCCTTGATGGAATGCGCGCCCGTGCGGACCTCGCCCACGATGCGCGTCAGCCCCGCGTTCATGCCCTGCAGCGCGAGCATCAGCTGACCGGTCTCGTCGTTGCCGCCCGCCGCCAGCCGGCCCGTCAAATCGCCCGCCGCCACGCGGTCGGCCACGCGGATCGATTCGGCGAGCGGCCTCGTGATCGAGCGCGCGAGGGACACGGCGGTCGCGACCGCCAGACCGAGCGCCCCGAGCGCCGCGGCGATCAACCACCTGCGCCCGTTCTCGATCAGCCGGTTTATCTCCACCGCGGCGAGCTGCGCCCGCTCGTTGCTCGTCTGCGTGAGCTTCTCGAGGACCGAGCCCAGCAGCTTTTCGTCGCCCGCGGAGGTCATGTCGAGCATGATCAGATCCGCTTTTGGCGTGCGTCTCTTGACCACCTCCTCCATGTTTTCACGGTACTGCCGGGTGAAAGTGCCGATCCCGTCGAGCATCACGAGCTCTTGCTGGCTCAGCTCGCCCAGCTGGCGATAGGACCCCATCAGCTTGTCCATCGCATCGAGCTCGGCCTTGAACTGGTCGGCGTAGTCGCTGCCGTGGAAGATGAAATTCTTGAAGTGCAGGGTGGCGTTGCTGAGGTGGGTGGAGGCTTTGACCATGGTCTCGCTTCGCTTCGAGAGCACGGCCGACATCTGCGTCCATTCATGCGTCAGCCGCGTCAGCATGACCAGCGAGAGCGCAGAGATGCCGAGCATGGCCGCGATCACGACCGTGAATCCAGCGCCCAGCTTGCTGCTTATTTTCACGGCCGCCCCCCTTCCCGACCCTTCGTTTATAGCGCATCGCCGACCCTCTTGGGAGACCCGGTTGGCCTTCCATGTCGTTCTTTTTCAGATTCTCCGGCTCGTCACCTGCCTCTATTCCGCCTCGACGCCGGCGGCCTTCAGGATCCTCGCGAACTCCTGCGTGTCCGAGCGGATCTTCTCGGTCACTTGCTGCGGGGTGCTGTGCTCGGTGGAAACGCCGAGCGAAGCGTACTTCTCCCTGACGTCGGGCATCCCGACGATGCGGCCGAAGTCTGCGTTGAGGCGCGCGACGATGTCCGCGGGCGTGCCCTTCGGCGCGAGCACCGCCCACCACACCGCCGAGCGGAAGCCGGGCAGGCCCGCCTCGTCCATGGTCGGCACCTCCGGCAGCGCCGCCGAGCGCTCGCCGCTCGTGACAGCGAGCGCCCGCAGCTTGCCGGCCCTGATGTGCGGGATCGCCGGGACCATGTCGGAGAACACGAGCTGTACCTGGCCGCCGACGAGGTCGGCGACGGCCTGCACCGTGCCCTTGTAGGGAACGTGCACGATCGCGACCCCGGCGGCGACCTTGAAGTTTTCCCCGGCGATGTGCGAGGGAATGCCCTTGCCGCCGGAGCCGAAGTGCAGCGCGCCCGGCTTCGCTTTCGCGAGTGCGATCAGCTCGCGCACGCTGGCGGCCGGCACCGACGGATGCACGACCAGCACCTGGCCCGCGCTCGCCACCATCGCCACCGGCGCGAAATCGCCATGCGGATCGAAGCCCAGGCGCTTGAAGAGGTGCGGGTTGATCGCGAGCGCGGCATTGTTCGACAGCACCAGCGTGTAGCCGTCGGCGGGCTGCCTCGCAGCGTACTCGTGGCCGATGTTGCCGCTCGCGCCGGCGCGGTTCTCGACCACCACCGGCTGCCCGACGAGCTCGGAGAGCTTCTGCCCGAGGATGCGGCACAGCACGTCGCTCGATCCGCCTGGAGGAAACGGCGCGATGAAGCGGATCGCCTTGGAGGGATACGCGCCTTGCGGCTTCGGCGGATAGGCGCCCTGGGCCTGCGCGAGCGCCGCAAGCAGGCACAGCAGCCCTGCCGCGGCGGCACGCACGAGATTTCGCATAGTTGCTTTATATTACCCCCCACCCCGGAGACCGTCCCCCATGGAACCGAACCTCGGAAAAATCGAAGCGCTCGTGCGCCAGCTGCTCGTCGAGCTCGGCGAGGACCCGGAGCGCGAGGGCCTGGTGAGGACCCCGCTGCGGGTCGCCCAGGCGATGAGCTTTCTCACCCAGGGCTACCGCAGCAATCCCGACAAGGTGATCAACGAAGCCCTCTTCACCCAGAACACGGGCGGCATGGTGATCGTCAAGGACATCGAGGTCTACAGCATGTGCGAGCACCACATGCTGCCCTTCTTCGGCCGCTGCCACATCGGCTACCTGCCGAACGGGAAAGTCTTCGGCGTGAGCAAGCTCGCGCGGCTGGTGGACGTGTACGCGCGCCGGCTGCAGCTGCAGGAGCGCCTGACCGAGCAGATCTCGCAGGTGATCATGGAGAAGATCGACGCGAAGGGCGTCGGCGTGATGATCGAGGCGCGCCACCTGTGCATGATGATGCGCGGCGTGGAGAAGCAGAACTCGACCATGGTCACTTCGTCGGTGCTGGGCGTGTTCCGCGACCATCTCGCGACGCGCGAGGAGTTTCTGACGCTCGTCACCCGGCGCGGGCCGTGACGGCCGCGCTCGCGGAGCCCGAAGCTCCGGGGGCCTGACCCGGGCGCCGAAACTACTTGCGACGCCGCAGCAGCGCGTCGAAGCCGAACCGGCCGGAGCCGGTCGCGGCGAGCAGCAGGAAACCGCCGATGATCGAGAGGTTCTTGAAGAACTGGCTCTCCTGAAGGCGCCGCGCGGCGTCCGCGAATTCCCAGTAGCGGTGCGAGATCCCGGTGGCGACGATCACGAACAGGATCATGAGCAGCGAGGCATCGCGCGTCCTGAATCCCGCGACGATCAGGAGGCCGCCGACGAACTCGACCGTCGCGCCGATCACCGCCCACATCTCCGATTGCGGAACCCCGCGCCCGGCGAGGCTGGCGGCGAACGCGCCGAGCGCCATCAGCTTCTGCAGGCCGCTTTTCACGAAGATCGCCCCGAGCGCGACGCGCCCGAGGAGCAGGACCACGTCCTGGCTGGCCGACGCGCCGGATTGGTTTGCCATCTGGACCTCCTCCTTTAGTATCCGGATTATTCCAATCCCTGGAGGTCCGCATGATGACACGCCGCACGTTCGTCAAGGGCGCCTCGATCGCGGCGCTCGGTGCGATGACCCCCGGAATCGGCGTCCGGCCGAGCCGCGCGCAGGCGCAGAACGAAGGCGGCCCGCCCGAGCTCAGGTACGCGCCGGCGGGCGTCTTGCGCGCGGTGTTCATCGCGTCGAACCCGGTGCAGGCGGCCGCGGATCCGAAGACCGGCGAGGTGAGCGGGCCCGCCGCCGAGATCGCGCAGGAGCTGGCGCGCCGCTTGCGCGTGCCGCTGCGCATCGCCGGCGCGCCGGGCGCGGCCGGGGTGATCGAGACGATGAAGAAGGGCGAGGCGGACATCGGCTTTCTCGCCTTCGACCCGGCGCGCGCCGCGGAGCTGGATTTCTCGCGCACCTACGCGCTCGCGCAGAACACCTATGCGGTGCTCGAGCGCTCGCCGCTGCGCTCGGTCGCGGACGTCGATCGCGCGGGCGTGCGCATCGGCGTGGCGACGCGCGACGCCGGCGATCTGTTCCTCACGCGCGCCCTGAAGCAGGCGGCGCTCACGCGCAATCCGGGCGGCGATCTCGACAAGGCGGTGCAGATGCTGCGCTCCGGCGAGATCGATGCCTACGCGGCCAATCGCCAGCGGCTGTCGGAGCTCGCGGCGCGCGTGCCGGACCTGCGCCTTTTCCCGGATAACTTCTACGGCGTCGAGCAGGCGGTCGTCGTCGCCAAGGGCCAGCGCGCGCTGCTCGAGGAAGTGAACCGCGCGCTCGAGGCCGTGCGCGCCTCGGGGCGGCTCGCCGCGGCGATCGAGCGCGCCGGGCTGAAAGGCGTCGACGTCGCGCCCTGAGACTCCATCCCTGGCTCGGCCTGCGCTCAGGCGGCCGCGGGCTTGAAGACGAACTCGTCCAGGTAGCGCCGGAAGCCCTCGCGCGTCTTCGCCGCCTTCGCGTAGAGCGCGAGGTGCGCGTCGTCGATGTCGTACATGCCGGGCGCGCCGAGCGGCCAGGCGCCGCGCAGCGCCGGCGCCACGGCGCTGACGTAGACGGACGAGAGCACGCCTGGCGCGAGCAGCTCGTCGTCGAGCATGTCACCCGGGCGCTGCTCTTCGAAAGTAACGAAGGTCTGCTTCGCCGCGTGGGCGATGGTCGCGAGCTCCTTGCGCCGGCCGATCCAGACGTTGCCGGCCTCGTCCGCCCAGCGCGCATGGAACAGCGCGACGTCCGGGGAGATCGCCTTTACATAGAGAATTTCGTCTTCCGCCGACGAGAAGGGATTCTGCAGAACCTTCCAGTCATCTCTGTTTTTCGTCAAGTCGGAACCCAAGACGCCGCGAAGAGGCATGAAAGGCACGCCCTTCTCGGTCGCCTGCAGCGCGGTGTGGATGGCCGGGCAGGTGGCGTCCCTGACTTTGAGCTCGCCTTTTTCGACGGCCTCGGTGAAGCGCGGCGCGAGTCCCGCCTCGCCGAGGGACACGGCGCTCGTCTCGACCTCGGCGACGCAGCCCGCGCCGATGAGAAGATCGGCGCACATGCCGAGAACGGGCGTGCCGAGCAGCCTCAGATTTCTGGATCCTTTTCTGATCAGGCAACGAACCACCTCCATGGCAGGCATGGAGTAGTCCGGCGGCATCGCGACCAGCGCGCCGTCGGGGATCAGCGCGGCGATGTCGCCGGCGCCGCCGGCGAAACGCGTGCTGTTCGCCCGCAGCCCGGCCGCGTTAGCGCTCATGCCGGCTACAGGCTGGGCTCGAGGTTCTCGTCGAGGAACTGCTGCACCGCCTGGAAAAGCTGCATGCGGTTCTTTTCCATGATGACGGTATGCGTGCCCTCGCCGATCTCCACGTAGCGCTTGTACGGAGCGTTGGCGAGCTTCGCGAAGTAGGCATGCAGCATGTAGCTCGGCAGGTCCGCGTCCCACTCGGCGTGCGCGAGGAAGGTCGGCACGCGGATCTGCGCCGGGTCGTACAGCGCCTTGCCCGCGCCCCAGAACTCGCGCCCGTCGGCCACCACGCCGTTGGGCGCGCGCAGCACCGGCGGCGTCTGCTTCGCGCCCACCGGGTCGGTCGCGAACGTCGCGTCGGCCCAGGCGTCGAACCAGCCCGCGGGGATGAGATCGGCCTTCTTGTTTTCCGGGACGCCGGTGAGCCAGCGGCCTTTCGCCGCGTCGCGCGACACGCTGCGGTACGCGCCGAGCTTGCCGCCGGAATCGGTGAGCGCCGGCGCGTTGCGGATCCATTGCGGCGCGTAGAGCACGAGCTTGTGCACCTTGTCGTTGTTCTGCGCGGTGTACCAGCCCATGAGGGACGTGCCCCAGGACCAGCCGAGCAGGTTGATCTTCTGCACGCCGCGGCGCTTCAGGATGAACTCCACCGCCGAGCCGACGTCCTTGACGCCGGTCGCGGTGCGCACGCTCGGCTCGCCATGCTCGGCGGGATGGTCCATCTCCGGCGGCCGGGTCGAGCGGCCGTAGCCGCGCAGATCGACGAGGTACACGTCGTAGCCGTGCTGGGCGATATAGTCCATCCACGAGAGGCCGTTCAGCCGCAGATCGAAAGCGGTTTCCGAGGGATAGGTCGCGCCGTGCACGTAGAGCAGGATCTTGTCGGCGGCGAACTTCTGCACGCCCTGCGGATGCTTGTTGCGCACGTAGAGCTGGATGCCCGCGTCCGACGAAGGCACCATGAACTCTTCCATGACGATCTTGGGCGTGTCGGCGAAGCTCGCGCTCATGAAGGCAAGCAGGATAGCCGCAATGATTGTTTTCATTTATTCCTCCCTAAGTGAAACTCAGGCGGTGCCGCCTGCCTTTAAGCCGTGCCACCCACTGTCAGTCCATCGATCCTCAGCGTCGGCTGGCCGACGCCGACCGGCACGCTCTGGCCTTCCTTGCCGCAGGTGCCGATGCCGGAGTCGAGCGCGAGATCGTTGCCGATCATCGCCACGCGCGTCAGCACGTCCGGGCCGTTGCCGATGAGCGTCGCGCCCTTCACCGGATAGGTCACCTTGCCGTCCTCGATCATGAAAGCCTCCGCCGCCGAGAACACGAACTTGCCGCTGGTGATGTCCACCTGCCCGCCGCCGAAATTGGTGGCGTAGAGACCCTTCGAGACGCTCTTGATGATCTCGGCCGGGTCGTGCGAGCCCGCCAGCATATAAGTGTTGGTCATGCGCGGCATCGTCATGTGCGCGAACGACTCGCGCCGCGCGTTGCCGGTGACCGGCATCTTCATCAGGCGCGCGTTCAGGCTGTCCTGCATGTAGCCGCGCAGCACGCCGTCCTCGATGAGCACGTTGCGCTGGGTCGGATTGCCTTCGTCGTCCACGGTAAGCGAGCCGCGCCGGCCCGGCATCGTGCCGTCGTCGACCACCGTCACGCCCGGCGACGCGACGCGCTCGCCGAGGCGGCCGGAGAACGCCGAGCTGCCCTTGCGGTTGAAATCGCCCTCGAGTCCGTGGCCCACCGCTTCGTGCAGCAGCACGCCGGGCCAGCCCGGCCCGAGCACGACGGTCATGCTGCCCGCCGGCGCCGGACGGGATTCGAGATTGGTGAGCGCCTGCGAGACCGCCTGCCGGGCGTAGCTGTCGAGCGCCGCGTCGGTGAAATGCGAATAGTCGCCCCGGCCGCCGCCGCCGGAGGAGCCGCTCTCGCGCCGCCCGTCCTGCTCGCCGATCACTTGCACCGAGAGGCGCACCAGCGGCCGCACGTCGGCCGCGATGCCGCCGTCGGCGCGCGCGACGAGGATCACTTCGTATTCCCCGCCCAGGCTCGCCATCACCTGCTTGATGCGCGGATCGAGCGCGCGGCACTTGCGCTCGAGCTTCTCGAGCAGCGCGACTTTCGCCGCCGAGTCGAGGGTGGCGATCGGATCGACCGCCGCATAGAGAGGCACCGGCGCCTTCGAAAGGTTCGACTTGATGCGCCTCGACTGGCCCGCGGCCGCGATCGCGCGCGTGGCCTTGGCGGCGTCTTCCAGCGCGTTGAAGCTGATCTCGTCGGAGTAGGCGAACGCGGTCTTCTCGCCGGAGACCGCGCGCACGCCGACGCCCTGCTCGATGTTGAAGCTGCCGGACTTGACGATGCCCTCCTCGAGGCTCCAGCCCTCGAAGCGGGAATACTGGAAGTACAGGTCGGCGTAGTCGACCTTGCGCGCCATGAGCGTGCCGAAGACCCTTTGCAGCTTGCCGGTCTCGAGATCGAACGGGGCAAGAAGGGTTTGCTCAGCGGTTTCTAGAATCAAGAAATTCTCCTGTTGGAAAGGGCAGGCAGCTTCGCCCTTACTTCCTTAATGAGGTCCAAATCCACTTCCGCAAGTACCATTCCTTCGCCCTTGGCCTGCACGCCGAGCACCTCGCCCCAGGGATCGACGACCATTGTGTGCCCATAAGTGGCCCTGCCGCCAGCGTGGATTCCGCCCTGTGCCGGCGCGACGACGTAGGCCTGGTTCTCGATCGCCCGCGCGCGCAGCAGGGTATCCCAGTGCGCCGCGCCCGTCGGCACGGTGAAGGCGGAAGGCACGAATAGGAGGTCGAATTCGCCCAGCCCGCGGTAGAGCTCGGGAAAGCGCACATCGTAGCAAACCGAGAGCGCCAGGCGGCCGAACGGGCTGTCGATGGCGAGCGCGCGCTCGCCCGGCTCGACAGTGCGCGCCTCGTCGTAGCGCTCGTCGCCGCTTTCGAACCTGAAGACGTGCATCTTGTCGTAGCGCGCGACGCGCCTGCCGGCGTCGTCGTAGACGAGGCACGCGCTGCGGATCCTGCTTGCATCCGCGGTCTCGATGGGCACGGTGCCGGCGAGCAGCCAGACGCCGTGTTTCCTCGCCGCCGAAGCGACAAAATCCTGGATCGCACCGGCCCCGTCCTTCTCCCTCACCTTTACCTTGTCGCCCTCGTGCCGGCCGATGATGTAGAAGTTCTCCGGCAGCGCGACCAGGCGCGCGCCCGCGGCAGCGGCCGCCGCGACGAGCGCTCCCGCGGCCTCGAGGTTCGGCCCGACCTCGGGTCCCGACACCATCTGCACCGCCGCGATCGTGAATTTGCGCATGCCCCCCGCCGGCGGCCGCTCTATTGGAGCTCGGTAACCGGACGCGCTTCGGCGCGGGTCTTCACCACCTTGGGGTCCACCCAGGAGCCGCTGACGTCGTAGTTGAAGGCGAAGATGTGGCCGAGCGGATCCTTGAGGATCCGCTGCGCGATCACCGCCGGGAAGATGAGCAGCGGATTGATGACGGCGAGCACCGCCGAGGCCGTATCGCCGAGGCTCGGGATCACGCGCACCTTCAGGTTCTGCGTCTCCCGCGCGAGATCCACCTCGCCGCTCATCTCGACGTCCGCCGCCGAGCCGGTCATCTTGAAGTCCTTGATCGTCATCAGGCCGCGCTCGATGCGCGACGCGGCGGCGATGCGGTCGAACTGGAAGCCCTTGGAGAACACGTCGCGGAAATCGAGCTGCAGGCGCCGCGGCAGCGCCTGCAGGCTCATGAGCGAGATCAGCTTGCCGATGCCCGGGTCGATCTCCAGGAACTGCCCGTCGTCGGCCTGCAGCTGCACTTCGCCCGAGAGCGTCTGGTAGTCGATCGCCGGCGGATCGCCGTTCCAGCTCACGTCGCCCTGCATTCTCGCCTTGCCGCCGAGCACGAGGGCGGGATAGCCCAGGCGCGCGAGGAAGCCGCCGGCGTCGGTCGCGTTGAGCTCGAACTGCACCGATGTCGTCGAAGGCGCCGCGGTGCGCCACAGGCCCTTGGCGCTGAGCGTCGCCTCGGGGTTCGCCATGGCGAGCTTCTCCACGCGCCAGTCGTCGCCTTCGCGCTCGGCCTTGATCTCGATGCGGCCGAACTGCTTGTCGCGGTACGCGAAGCGCTCGGTGATGAGATCGAGCGACGGCAGCTGCTTGCCGCGGCCGGGCTCCTCCACCCTGGCGCCGGGCGAATCGCCCGGCACGCGCAGCTGCGTGAGCCGCGCGATCAGACGGCCGGCGGCTTCGTTCCGGTACGAGACGTCGCCGCTCACCTCCTCGGACTGGACGCTCGCCGACCAGCCGGCGGCGTCGACCCCCGCGCGCAGCGAGACATCGTGCACCCGCTTGCCGTAGGCGTCGAGCACGCCGATCTTGAGGTCGAGCGACAGGATGTCCGGCGTCGCGCTTTCCGCTTTGCCGCCCTTCTCCGCTTTCTCCGCCTTGTTGTCGAGAAACGGCTGCCAGCGATCGAAGTCGAAGGCCCCGAGCGTGCCGTAGATGAGCGTTCCGGGCCGCTCGGGAAGGCGCGCCGGCTCGCCGGGGTCCGGCGTGAGCCACACCGTCGCGCGCTGCACCGCCATCGATCCGCCCTGGCGCCGGCGCAGCAGCTCCGCCGCCGCGACGTTCTCGAGCTTGAGCGAGATGCGGTCGCGCGCCCCGCCGTCGCTCGGCGCGAGCTCGAGATGCAGCGGCAGCGCCTCGGCCGCGCTCTTGGCGAACGGCGGCGGCAGCGCGCTCGCGATCCCGCGCAGCGACGAGTCGACGCCTACGTGAATGCGGCCTTGCTGCAACGCGATCTTCGCGGTGTAGGCCGCCGAGCCCGCGAGATGGCGCCGCCAGGGATGGTCGAACAGCGTGCGCAGGCCGACGACCGTCGCGTTGCCCGCGGCCAGGATCTCGATGCTCTTGTCCGGCCGCGTGCCGCCGTTGATCTTCACCGGACCGCCGAACATGCGGCCGCTCACGTCCTGCACCCCGAGCGTCGACTCGGTGAAGCTGAGCTTGCCGCTCGCGCGCTCGATCGGCGGCAGGTGCGCGTGCACGATCACGTCGTTCGCCGCGAACTCGTAGTCCCCCGCCACCTTGATCGCCTTGGGATCGGCGAGCGGCAGATCGAGCTTCAGGCGCAGCTTGCCGCGGCCCGCGGCGATCACGCCCTCGGTCGCGCCGCCGATCATCCCCTGCACCGGAGTCGACTCGATGTACTTGATGAACTCGCTGGTCGGGCCGTCGGCCTGGCCCGCGACCAGCAGGTGCACCGGCGGCGAGAGCATGCTCGGGATGCTCACCCGCACGTCGGCGAGCCGCGCGCCGAGCACCGCGCCGCTGCGGGCGACGATGTCCATCCGGTCGCGCTCGAAGAGGAGCTCCGCGTCGATGTCGCTGATGCGCGGCCAGCCGCCCATGTACTCGAGCTCGCCCTTCTCGATCCGGGCGGTCACCTGGAACTGGCCCTTGGCGGGATCGACGAACGGAAAATCGCGCAGATCGCCCTTGAGCACGAGCCGGGTGTCGTTCGACTGGCCTGCGCGGATCGCTGCGGCGAGGTAGTCGTGCAGCCCCTGGCCCATGATCTGGGGCAGCGGCAGGTAGCGCTGGAAGTGGCTGCTCGAAACGCGCGAGAAACTCGCCGACAGATCGATCGCGCCGGGCCCTTCACCGCTGTAGGTGTAAGCGCCCGAGGCCTTGCCCGCGAAGTCCTCGTTGGCGAGCGAAAGCGCCGCCACGCGCAGGCTGAGAGCGCGCTCGCCCTTGCGCTCCCACTCGATCTGTCCGTCGAGGGTATCGAGGCGCAGGCGCGGCTCGGCGAACACCAGCGGCAGGTCCACGGCGGCCTTGCGCGAGGCGAGCTGCACGCTGCCCTTGGTCTCGCTCGCGTCGAGGCTGCCCGTCAGGCCCTCGAAGCCGGGCGCGCCCGCGCGGGGATTGATCGCGAGGTCGGCGAAGCTCGTGCGCACGGCGAATTTCGTCACCTCGGGAAGCTTGCCGCTCCATTCGAGGCTCGCGTCGAGCAGCCGGCCGCGGGGCGCGAGCTCGGCAAAGACCTTGCGCAGGTCCGGGGACAGCGGCAGCGCCTCGGCGAGCTGCGCGAGCGGCTCGAGCTGCAGGAGCTTCACGCTCAACGCGCCGTGCTCGGGCAACTTGCTCTCGGGCTTCCATTCGAGGCGAAAATCCGCCGGCTCCATCGCCGGCCCGCGCTCGGGAGCGAGCACGAGCTTGCGGCCCGCGATCTCGTAGCCGCCATCGCGGCTCGTGGCCTGGACGCGGCCGCTCACGGACGCGAGCTCGAGCGGCGGCAGGTCCTTTCCGAGCATTGCCGCGACGCCCGAGAGCTGGAGGTCGGCGGTCGCCTCCGTGAGCTCGCCCTTCGCGAGGGTCGCCCACAGGCGCAGGGCGCCCTGCCCCCTTTGCACGTCCAACGGATAGTCGACCCACGCGCGCCACGCCGCGAGATCGGTGTAGCCCAGCTCGAGATACAGCCGGCCGTTCCATGCCGCAAGGTCGTCCGCCGAGCGGCCGGAGAGCTCCGCGCGCGCGTCGAGCCCGGAGCCGAGCGCCGCCGGGGGCCGCGCCGAAAGCCCGACCAGGTGCTCGTGTCCGGCATTGCGCAACCGCAGCTCGACGCCCGAGAGCGACAGCGGCGGCGCGCCGCGCTTCTCGTCGATCCAGTCGATCTCGGCGTTGCGCACCAGGATCTCCTCCTGCGCGAGGATCCAGTCGGCGGCACGGTGATCGCCGCTCGCCTCGGAGGACATCTTGATGCCCGCCACGTAGAGGACGCCCGCGGCGTCGCGGCGCACGGCGAGGCGCGGGCGGTCGATCGCGAGGGAGTGCAGGCGCAGGCCGCCCACGAGAAGCGAGCGCCATGCGAGGACGTTGTCCACTACGGGCAGCACCAGCGCCTCGCGCCCCTGGGCGTCCTGGATGCGCACGTCGAACAGGCTCACCTGCGGCCGCAGCCCGAGCCAGCCGGCCTCGATCGCGCCGATCTTCACTGGAGCACCGAGCGCGCGCGATGCCGCGGCGACGATATCGGCGCGATAGGTCTCGATGCCCGGCAGCAGCCAGAAGCGCAGGGCGAGCACCAGCGCGGCGAACGCGAAAAACGTCGCCCAGGCGAGAATCTCGATCGCTCGCCACAGCTGCCTCATGGTGGAATCAACGTTCCGAGCCGGCTACGGGAATACATGGCATTCTAATCCTGCAAAGGTCGCGCCCCCCAACCAACAAGCTCTTCCCCATCGACAAGCTCTCCCATTCACGCTACGCCGCGCGGCTGCTCGCCGCGCACCCGGAGCTGGCGGCGGAAATCGCCGACCCGGCGCCCTTCACCCGCGACGAGATGGCGCACGCGCTCGCCGGCTCGGCCGGCGACGACGAGCCGGCGCTCAAGGCGCGGCTGCGCCGCCTGCGCCAGCGCGTGCTCCTGCGCGTCATGGCGCGCGACCTGGCGGGCGGCACCGAGGCGGCGGCGCCGCTTGCCGCGCGCCTTTCGGAAGTGTGCACCGCCATGAGCGACCTCGCGGAGCTCGAGATCGCGGCGGCGCTCGAGTGGACGGGCGCGAAGGACCTCGTCGTCATCGGCATGGGCAAGCTGGGCGGGCGCGAGCTCAATGTGTCGTCGGACGTCGACCTGATCTTCATCCATCCCGGCGATATCGCGGATGACGTGCGCTACCAGCGCGCCGGGCGCACGCTGATCCGCCTGCTCTCGGAGAACACCGAGGAAGGCTTCGCATTCCGCGTCGACATGCGCCTGCGCCCCTACGGCGATTCGGGGCCGCTCGCCTGCAACCTCGACTTCCTCGAGAACTACCTCGTGACGCAGGGCCGCGAATGGGAGCGCTATGCGTGGATCAAGGCGCGAGCGCTGACGGGCCGCCGCGAGTTCCAGGCGCGCATCCGCGAAGTCGTGCAGCCGTTCGTGTTCCGCAAGTACCTGGACTACGGCACCCTCGCGGCGATGCGCCGCCTGCACGCCGAGGTGCGGCGCGACGTCGAGCGGCGCGATCTCGCCGAGCACGTGAAGCTCGGCCCCGGCGGCATCCGCGAGGTCGAGTTCATCGTCCAGGCCCTGCAGCTCGTGCGCGGCGGGCGCGATCCGCAGCTCACCGTCGCGCCGACCCTCGACGCGCTCGCGGTGTTCTCGAAACAGGGCATCCTGCCGCCGCTCGCGGCGCGCGAGCTCGCCGACGCATACGTCTTCCTGCGTGCGGTCGAGCACCGGCTGCAGTACCTCGACGATGCGCAGCGCCACGAGCTTCCGTCCGGCGAGGAGGACCGCGGGCGCATCGCCGGCATGTCGGGGTTTCCGTCGTGGCGCGAGTTCTACGCCAAGCTCTCGGACGTCCGCGGCACGGTCGCGCGCCATTTCCACGGCGTCCTCGGCGAGCCCGAAAGGGAGCCGCACGCCGCGGCGTGGCCGGAGCATCCGCGGCTCGCCGCGCTGCGCGCGAGCCAGCGCTACGCGTCGCTGCCGGCCGAATCGAAGCTCCGGCTCGACGCGCTGATCCCGGCGCTCGCCGCCGCATCCCGGTCCGCAGCCGCGGTCATCGGCGCCGACGCGGAGGCCACTTTCGTCCGCGGCGTCGATCTGGTCGAGGCCATCGCGAGCCGCGCGGCGTACCTCGCGCTCCTCGCCGAGAACCTGCAGGCGCTCGAGCGCGTGGCGCGCCTCGTCGGCGCCTCGAGCTGGGCGGCGCAGTTCCTCACCTTGCACCCGCTGCTGCTCGACGAGCTGCTCGACGATCGCGTTCTTTACGCGCCGCTCGACCTGGAGGCTTTCGCGAGAACGCTGCGCCTGCAGCTCGACGCGGCGAGGGGCGACACCGAGCGGCGCATGAACATCCTGCGCGAGACGCACCAGGCGCAGGTGTTCCGGCTGCTCGCGCAGGACCTCGGCGGGCTGCTCACGGTGGAGCGCCTCGCGGACCATCTTTCCGCGCTGGCCGACCTCGTCCTCGCCACGGCCATCGACGAGGCGTGGCAGGACCTGCCGCGCAAGCACCGCGCCGAGCGGCCGCTTTTCTCGATCGTCGCCTACGGCAAGCTGGGCGGCAAGGAGCTCGGCTACGCTTCCGACCTCGACATCGTTTTTCTCTACGACGATCCGCACGAGCAGGCGCCCGAGGTGTATTCGCGCCTCGCGCAGCGCATCGTGAGCTGGCTTACTCTGCGCACGCCCGCCGGCGTGCTGTTCGATACCGACCTCGAGCTGCGCCCGAGCGGCGCCTCGGGCCTGCTGGTCTCGCCGGTGGAGGCCTTCGAGCGCTATCAGGAGAAGGACGCCTGGGTCTGGGAGCATCAAGCCCTCACGCGGGCGCGCTTTTGCGCGGGCGACCCGGGGGCCGGGGCCAAATTCGAGGCGATCCGCGAAAGGATCCTGCGCCAGCCGCGCGATCCGTCGAAGCTGAAGGCGGAAATTCTCTCGATGCGCGAGAAAATGCTCGCCGCGCACCCGAACCGCTCGGGCCGGTTCGACCTCAAGCACGACCGCGGCGGCATGATCGACGTCGAGTTCGCGGTGCAGCATCTGGTGCTCGCGCATTCGCACGAGTCCGCGACGCTGACGAAGAACCTCGGCAACATCGCGCTTCTGCGCATCGCCGCCGAGCTCGGCCTGATCGACAAGGACGTGGCGGAGAAGGCGCGCGACGCTTACAGGGAATACCGGCGCCTGCAGCACGCCTTGCGATTGAACGGCGCGCAGTACGCGCGCGTGCCGCTCGAGCAGGTGTCGGCACACACCGAAGCGGTGCGCCGGCTCTGGGCCGGCGTGTTTCCCGCATAGCGCCGCGGCGCTATATCGCCCGTTCCCAGGTCGCTATCGTGCGCACCAGCGGGCTGCCGAGCGCCGGCCGCAGGGGCTCCCAGACGGTCACGATGTCGAGGCGCTTGCCGGTGACCTTGAAGTAACGCGCGTGCTCCTGGCCGTTCCACCACTTGTTCCAGGAAACGTCGACCTTGGTGATGAACTTGTCTCCCTCGACGCGATAGCGCCCCGAATAGGCCACCATATTCTTGAACAGCGCCGCGCGCTCCGCGTCGCTGCGCGCCGGCTCCCGGCCCGGCTCGCTCAAAATCGCCATCAACCGCCCTTCGGGCGTGAAGATCAGATAGCCGTTCGGATTCTCGCCGTGCACGAGGTGCCGCTCGCCCGTCGCTTTGTGCTCCATGACGTTCGATTTGAGCTTCCAGGTTCCGACGAGGATGGCGGTGTCGCTGGTGCCCGTTGCTTCAGTCGACATGAAAGCCCTCCCGGTTCTCGCGATGTCGCATCAGCCCGCCGCTTTGCCCCGGCTCGCCGGAGTCGCTCCCGCGCGCGCCGCGCGTCTCGCTTCGCCGGGGCCGAACCCGCGCGAGCGCTTGAACGCGTGGCGAAACGCCGCCTCGTTCCTGTAGCCGAGCGCTTCCGCGACCTGGGCGACCGAGCGCCGGCGCTCGCGCAGCAGCTGATCGGCGAGGTGCATGCGCCACGCACCGAGATACTGCATCGGCGAAGTCCCGACACACTCGGCGAAGCGGCGCGCAAAGGCGCTGCGGCTCATGTTCGCCTCGGCGGCCAGCGTGTCCACATCCCACTCCCGTCCCGGCTCATCGTGCATCAGCGCGAGCGCAAGCGCGAGTTGCGGATCTGTGAGCGCGCGCAGCAGCCCCTGCAGCTCGGTCGCGGTGCGCATGCAATAGCGCAGCAACTGGATCAGCAACGCCTCGGCGAGGCGCTCGCGCATCGCTTCGTAGCCCGGAGTCGTGCCGTCGTACTCCGACAGCACGAGCCGCGTGAGCGACGCGAGCTCGGCCGACGCGAACTCGTCCTGGCAGTGCCCGATCAGCACCGCGGGCAGCGAGCGCAGGATCGGATCGAACGAGCGCGACTCGAATTCGACGGTGCAGTTGATGAGCGTCTGCGCCGGCGCGTCCGCCTTGCCGGGCGCGACGACGGTCGTCTCCTTCCGGCGCTCCGGGGTGGCGCTGAACTGGTGCCACTCGGGCTGCGGAAAAAACACGACGTCGCCTTCGTTCAGCTCGAGCGGTTCCGAGTAGGCGCCGCAATGCAGGAAAACAGGGCCGCGTCCGACGAGGTGAAACATGGCCTTCTCCTCGCCGGCGAAGTCGAGCGCCCAGCCGCCGCAATAGTCACCGCGTCCCAGCAGGCCGACTCGCAGCCGCAGGCTTCGCAGAACGCTGGTGAGGACGTCGGTCACGAAATTGCGGGTCTCCGGTCGCGCCCGTTATTTCACGTCTGCGGCGGCGTGTAAAGCGCGCCGGGCGCGCCGCGCACCGGTCGGGGCGTTTCGCGCATAGTTCGAAGCGCCTCGCGCATATCGGCTCGCGTTTCCGCCCGGTAATCTGCGCGGCGTTCCCACACCGAAGGCCGACCATGAAGATGTCCTTGAAGCCGATGCCCGGCGCATGGGTGCTGTCGCTGTGCTGCCTGGCCATGCCGTTTTCCGCGTCCGCCCAGTCCGAAGCGCCGATTCAGGTGGCCGAACCCTCAGCACACAAATGGAGCCGACCTATGTCGAAGTACGTCATCGAGAGAGATCTGCCCGGCGCGGGCAAGCTGTCCGCCGCCGAGCTGCAGGCGATCTCGCGCAAGTCGCGCGAGGTGCTGGAAGGAATGGGCCCGAAGATCCAGTGGCTGCAGAGCTACGTCACCGATGACAAGATCTACTGCGTCTACATCGCGGAGGACGAGGCCGCGATCCTCAAGCACGCGAAGGCCGGAGGCTTTCCGGCCAACCGGATCTCGCGCATCCGGACGCTGATCGATCCGACCACGGCCGACTAGCGGGCGATCCGGTTCGCGGCCACGCTTTTGCGGTTCATCTGCGCTCCGCGAAGGGAGCTCTGGACGGCGCTCTTCGGTCCTACGGGCCGGAGTGGAACGTGATGTCGCCGTAATAGGCGCGGCCGGGCGCGCCGCTGCCGTCGACATCGGTAAAGATGCCAACCCCGACGATGTCGCCCGGCTCCTCGCCGAACGCGCGGCGATAGTCCTCGCGCACGTCGCGGCGCATCTCGACCCAGCGGTCGAGGTTGCTGTCGCTCGCGTCCATCGCGATCAGGCGCACGCGCTCCGTGTACGGGCTGGGCACGACGGTGCCCGCGGGCACGCCTTTCAGCCATGCGTAGATCAGCGAGGAATACGGCAGCGCCTGCCCGGTGACCGCCTTCGCCATGCGCAGCTGCACGCGCTGCTCGAAGTCGAGCTTCTCCGGATCGCCGTGAAACGCGAGCATCAGGCGTGCGCGCGGCGTGGGCCGCTTGGAAGGTGCCTCGGCGTCGGAGGCGAGCCGCGGCACGCGCCAGCTCCACTCGACGACAGGGTGGCGCTCCGGGCTGATCCGGATCAGGCGCTGCAGGGCGGAGTAGCCGTTGGTGGCGTCGGCCTCCACGCACACATGGCCTTCCATGTTGACCGGCCGGTAGGCGGTGAGGGGATTGGACCGCTGCAGGACGTAGGGCTCCCAGTACTGCGCGAGCGGACCGCCAGGGCTCAGCCGCGAGAACGGCGCGACTTCCACCCGCTCGCCATCCGCCGGCTGCATGCGCTGGACGATCGCGGTGGAGGCGAGCAGGTCGTCATCCGGCGCGGCGCTTTCCGTTTCAGGCGTGCCGGCGCAGCCGGCGAGAAGCATGACGGCTGCGGCTAGAAATCCGAGTTGGGGCCGGCGCGGAAGCATTCTTCCGCCAAATTAGCATAGGCGCCGTTACGGCACCGTGCTCGGATTCACACTTTCGACTTGAAAGCTTTCAGCTCCGGTGAATCCGTGTCAAGGCGGCCGGTCTCGAGCTTCCGGCGCGCCGTCGCGGCGAGCTGCTCGTAGTGCGCGAGGTAGCGCGCGAGCTGCTCCTCGTCCATCTGCTCCAGGTCGAGGATCGCATTGTGCGCGCCCTGCGTGGCGCGGATGAGCTCGTCGAGCTTGATCTGGATCGCCACGGTGTCGCGGTTCTGCGTGTTCTGGATCACGAACACCATCAGGAACGTGATGATGGTGGTCGAGGTATTGATGACCAGCTGCCAGGTATCGCTGTAGTGGAACAGCGGCCCGGTCGTGGCCCACAGCAAGACGCCGAGCACCGCCACGAAGAAGGTTGCCGGCCGGCCGAGCACGGTCGCGAGCTGGCGCGCGACGTTTGAAAACCGCAACGGCCTGATCGCGTTCTGGTCGAGGTCGCGGACGGCGCTGTCGGGGCGGTTCAGGAGAGAGGCCATGTGAAGTCTCCGGTTCGTAGTCGTCCTCGTTCAGCAATGCTCAGCAATTTAGGTGCCCGCGTTCTAGATGGCCTCCCGCTTGACCTTGGTCTCCGAGGCTTTCGGCAGCGTGACGGGCGAGAGCTCGGCGGCGAAGCCGCTGAGCGCGTCGACCAGCGTGTCGCGCACGAGGCTGTAGAGAACCCGCTGGCCCTGGCGGCGGCTCGCCGCGAGGCCGGCGTTCTCGAGCACGGATAAGTGGCGCGACACCGCGGGGGCGCTCATTCCGGCGCGTGTGGCGAGCTCGCTCGTGGTGAGCGCCTCCGCCGACAGCCAGGCCAGGATGCGCCGCCGGGGCGCGGAGGCGAGCGCGTCGAACACTCGGTCGAGGTCCATGGCGCCATGTTAACAGTTTGGTTAATACTTTAAACAAATTGTGCGGCTACAATGCGCGCTGACTGTCCAGGGGAGTGGTGATATGGCGCAGGGAAAAAAGGGGCCGCGCGGGCCGCTGTCGATGGCCGATCGCGACGGCTGGATCTGGTACGACGGCAAGCTCGTGCCTTGGCGCTCGGCGACCACGCACGTTCTCACCCACTCGCTGCACTACGGCCTCGCGGTGTTCGAGGGGGTGCGCGCGTACAAGACCGCGATCGGCACCGCGATCTACCGGCTGAAGGAGCATACCGACCGGCTGTTCAACTCGGCGCACATCTACATGATGAAGATTCCGTTCACGCGCGAGCGGCTGATGGAGGCGCAGCTCGAGGTGGTGCGCGCGAACAAGCACGAGGCCTGCTACATCCGGCCGATCGCCTTCTACGGCTCCGAGAAAATGGGCGTGTCGCCGATCGGCGCGAAGGTGCACGTCGCGATCGCGGCCTGGCCCTGGGGTGCCTACCTCGGGCCGGATGCGCTCGCGAAAGGCATCCGCGTCAAGACCTCGTCCTACGCGCGCCACCACATCAACGTCACCATGGCGCGCGCCAAGATGTCGGGCACCTATCCGAACTCGGTGCTGGCGACGCTCGAGGCGACCCAGCACGGCTACGACGAGGGCCTGCTGCTCGACGTCGACGGCTTCGTCGCCGAGGGCGCGGGCGAGAATATCTTCATGGTCAAGGACGGAAAGATCTGGGAGCCCGAGCTCACTTCCGCGCTCACCGGCATCACCCGCTCCTCCGTGATCGACCTCGCGAAAGGCCTGGGCTACGAGGTGGGCGCGAAGCGCCTTACCCGCGACGACATTTACATCGCCGACGAATGCTTCTTCACCGGCACCGCCGCCGAGGTGACGCCGATCCGCGAGCTCGACGGGCGCGTCATCGGCGAGGGCAAGGCCGGGCCGGTCACGAAGGCGATCCAGAAGGCGTTCTTCGACGTGGTCACGGGCAAGGACCGCAAGCGCCGCGACTGGCTCACGCCCGTCGGCAAGAAAGGCGCGAAATGAGCGCCGCCGACCGCTCGCGGCTCGTCGACGTGACGGAAAAGGACCTGCCGCTGCATTGCCCGATGCCCGGCGCGCCGCTCTGGGCGCGCCATCCGCGCGTGTTCCTCGACGTGGCGAAGGCGCACGAGGCCCTCTGCCCCTATTGCGGGACGAAGTACGTGTACAAAGGATCGCCCCCGAAAGGCCACTGAGGCCCGTCGGGGGTCATTCCACCTTGCCCCGGATCCTCGTCGTCGCGCCGAACTGGATCGGCGACGCGCTGATGGCGCAGCCGCTGCTCGCGCGCCTGCGCGAAAAGGCGCCCGCCCTGCGGCTCGATGTTCTCGCGCCGGAATGGGTAGCGCCGGTCGCGCGGCGCATGCCCGAGGTGGACGATGTCATCGCGGCGCCCTTTCGCCACGGCGAGCTGGGCCTGCGCAGCCGATGGGAGATCGGCCGCGAGCTGAAGGCGCGGCGCTACGATCAGGCGATCGTGCTGCCGAATACCTGGAAGGCGGCGCTGGTGCCGTTCTTCGCCGATATCCCGGTGCGCTCGGGCTACGCGGGCGAGTTCCGCTACGGCCTGCTGAATCTGACCTACCGGAAAAAGAACCTCGCGATGCCGTTGCACTACGGCCAGCTTTCGGAGCCGCCCGGGAACGAGCCGAAATTGCCGCTGCCCTCCCCGTCGCTGCGCTTTGCGCTCCACGAAGTCGAGGCCGCGAAACGCAAATTCGGCCTGCCCGGGCGCTACGCCGTATTCTGCCCCGGCGCGGAATACGGCCCCGCCAAGCGCTGGCCGTACTTCAGCGAGCTCGCGCGACGCCTCTCGATCGAGCCGGTCCTCCTCGGCTCGAAGAACGACCGCGAAGCGGCCGAGGGGATCGGCGGGAAAAATCTCGTCGGCGAGACGACGCTCGACGAAGCCATGAACCTGATCGCCGGCGCGCAGGTGGTGGTGAGCAACGACTCCGGCCTGATGCACGTCGCCGCCGCGCTCGGGCGGCCGCAGGTGGCGCTCTTCGGCTCGTCGAGCCCCTTGCATACGCCGCCGCTGTCGCCGGCGGCGCGCGTGCTCTGGCTGCGGGTGGAGTGCAGCCCCTGCTTCGAGCGCGTCTGCCCGCTCGGGCATTTTCGCTGCATGCGGGAAATGACGGTGGAAACTGTCTACAAAGAACTTCAGAATCTAGCCGTGCAGCCCTGACTCGGCCGCGACCTTTATGAGCGAGCGCAACTACCCCACGGCCCAGGACGCGGAGAACGCCTTCTACGAGGCGCTCGAGCGCGGCGACCTCGACGCCATGATGGCGGTCTGGTCCGAGGACGAGGAGATCGTCTGCGTGCATCCCGGCGGCGAGCGCCTGACCGGCCAGGATCAGGTGCGCATGAGCTGGGCGAAGATCCTCGCCGACGGATCGCGGGTGCGCGTGCACATCAGCCACCAGGTGGCGATCTCGGCGATGATGATCGCGGTGCACAGCGTGCAGGAGAACTTCTCGGTCGAGGGCGAGCGCGGCCGGCAGGGCACGGACTTGCGCCCGGCACCGATCGTCGCCACCAACGTCTACCTGCGCACCGGCGCGGGTTGGCGGATGATCGTGCACCACGCCTCGCCCGCGCCCGGCAAGGCCGAGCCCCCGCGCCGCGAGGGCTCGCCGAAAATTCTGCATTGAAGTAAATGGGGTCAGATCAACATTTCCGCGAAACCTGCAATGGAATCGACAGCTTCATGGAAATGTTGATCTGACCCCATTTATTTCTCCGTGGTGGCTGCCAGGCGGACATCTCCAAACCATCTATGCGTCGCTGCGCCCGCCCCCGCGCGCGCCCCTCGAGCGCGAGCGCTGGGACACGCCCGACGGCGATTTTATCGACGTGGACTTCGCCGGCGAGAAGCGGGCGGGCCGGCAGCTCGTCCTGTTCCACGGCCTGGAGGGCGGCTCGGACAGCCACTACGCGCGCGCGCTCGCGGCGCATGCGGCGGCGAAAGGATTCCTCGTGGCGATGCCGCACTGGCGCGGCTGCTCGGGCGAGCCGAACCGGAAAGCGCGCGCGTATCACTCCGGGGACAGCGAGGAAATCGACTGGATCGTGAGGAAGCTCGCGCAGTCCGGCAAGGAGCTGTTCGCGGTCGGCGTCTCGCTCGGCGGCAATGCGCTGCTCAAATGGCTCGGCGAGCGGGGCGACTCGGCCGCGGCGCGCGTGCGGCGCGCGGCGGCGGTTTCGGCGCCCATCGACGTCGCCGCCGCCGGCAAGGCGCTCGACCGGGGCCTCAACCGCCTGATCTACACCAAGATGTTCCTCTCCACGCTGAAGCCGAAAACCTTGAAGAAGCTCGAAGCGTTCCCCGGCCTGTTCGACGCAGCCCGGGTGCGCGCGGCGCGCACTTTCCGCGAGTTCGACGACATGGTGACCGCGCCGCTGCACGGCTTTCGGGGCGTCGATCATTACTGGACCTCGGCCTCCAGCGGCCCCTACCTGGAAGGAATTCGCGTGCCTACATTGTTACTCAACGCGCGCAACGATCCCTTCCTTCCGGAGCAGGATCTGCTCGCCGCGACGCGAAAGACCTCGCCAAGCACGGTGCTAGAATTTCCCGACAGCGGCGGCCATGTCGGCTTTGTCAGCGGTCCCTTTCCGGGACGGCACGACTGGCTTGCGCGACGGCTGCTCCACTTCCTCCTCCCCTGATCTTCTCTGTGACTGTCATCCGGTGAACGTACCAGCAGAAATTTTCCGCACCTACGACATCCGCGGCATCGTCGGCCGCACCCTCACGCCGGCGATCGTGCGCGCGGTCGGCCGCGCCCTGGGCACGCTCGCCCGCGAGCGCGGCGCGCCCACCTTCGCGGTCGGCCGCGACGGCCGCCTCTCGGGCCCCGAGCTTTCCGATGCGCTGATGGATGGCATGCTCGCCTCGGGCGCGAGCGCCGTCGACATCGGCATGGCGCCGACCCCGGTGACTTATTTCGCCGCCCACCATCTCGGCTGCGGCAGCTGCGTGTCGGTCACCGGCAGCCACAATCCGCCGGACTACAACGGCCTGAAAGTCGTCATCGGCGGCGACACTCTCTACGGCGACGACATCCAGCTGATCAGGAAAATCATCGATCAGGCAACCTTCGAGGAAGGGAAAGGCAAGCGCAGCGCCGCAAACGTTCTCGATGCTTACGTCGAGCGCGTCGTCTCCGATGCGAAGCTCGCCCGCCCGATGCGCATCGCGATCGACTGCGGCAACGGCGTCGCCGGCATGATCGCGCCCGCGCTGTACCGGCGCCTGGGCTGCGAGGTCGAGGAGCTGTACTGCGAGGTCGACGGCCGCTTTCCGAACCACCATCCGGATCCATCGGTGCCGAAGAACCTGGCGGAGCTGATCGAGAAGGTCCGCAACGGCAGGAGCGAGCTCGGCATCGCCTTCGACGGCGATGGCGACCGCCTCGGGCTCGTCACGAAGGACGGCGAGATCATCTTCGCGGACCGCCAGCTGATGCTGCTCGCGAAGGACGTGCTGTCGCGCAACCCCGGCGCGCAGATCATCTACGACGTGAAGAGCACTCGCCTCCTCGCGCCCTGGATCGAGCGCCACGGCGGCCGGCCGCTCATCTGGAAGACCGGGCACTCGCTCATCAAGGCCAAGCTGAAGGAGACCGGCGCGCTGCTCGCCGGCGAGATGTCGGGCCACACCTTCTTCAAGGAACGCTGGTACGGCTTCGACGACGCGCTCTACGGCGGGGCGCGGCTTCTCGAGGTGCTGTCGAAGGATTCCGATCCCAGCAGGGTCCTGAAGAGCCTGCCGAACGCGCCTTCCACCCCCGAGCTGCAGTGGCTGCTCGAGGAAGGCGAGCCGCATGCGCTCGTGGCGAAGCTCCAGGCGGCCCGGCCCTTCTCCGGTGCCGAGCGCGTCATCACGATCGACGGCGTGCGCGCCGAGTACGCCGACGGCTTCGGCCTCGCGCGCGCCTCCAATACGACGCCGGTCATCGTGCTACGCTTCGAGGCGGACTCGGCTTCCGCCCTCGAACGCATCAAAAAGGATTTCCGCAATGCGCTGCAACCGCTCAAGCCCGACGCGCCTTTGCCTTTTTAGCCTTCTGCCTTTTAGCCTTCTCCTCGCCTTTTTCACGCCCGCGATGGCCGCCTGCCCGCCGCTCCTGGATCGAAGCTTCACCACCATCGACGAAAAAGCGCGCTCGCTGTGCGAATACGCGGGCAAGGTGGTGCTGGTCGTCAATACCGCGAGCCAGTGCGGCTACACGCCCCAGTACGAAGGCCTCGAGGCGCTGTACCGGAAATACCGCTCGCGCGGCCTCGTCGTGCTCGGCTTCCCGTCGAACGATTTCGGCGGTCAGGAGCCCGGCTCGAACAAGGAGATCGCGAGCTTCTGCGTGAACCAGTACGCCGTCGACTTCCCGGTGTTCGCCAAGACCGAGCTGAAGAAGAATCCGCTGTACGCGGAGCTCACGAAAGCGAGCGGCAAGGCGCCGCAGTGGAACTTCCACAAGTACCTGGTCGACCGCAGCGGCAAAGAGGTCGTCAGCTTCGACACCCGCGTCGAGCCAAGCGATCCGAAACTCGTGGCTACCATCGAGAAGCTGCTGCAAGCCAAGTAGCGCATGGCTCGGGCAGCACGAATAAAAAAGGCCGCGCAAGCGGCCTTTTTATTGCTGCGCGAGATTACTTCGCGGTCTGCTTGTCGTGCTTCTCGCGGTGGATCTTGCGACTCTCGCGATCCTGCGCCTTCTCGATGCGGCGGGCTTCCTTCTTGGTCACCTTGCCGTCGGCCATCGCCTTGTCCTCCATCTTCTGCACGCGCGCCTGGCCCTTCTCGAGGCGCGCCGCTTCCTTCGGGGTGAGCGCCCCCGACTTCTCACCCTGCTCGATGCGCCGCTCCTGGTTCTGCTGGCGCTGATCGATGCGCGGCGTGCTCTGCGTCTGCGCGAGCGCCGGCAAAGCGAAGGCGCCGAGCGCGGTCAGTGTGACGATTTTCACGAATTTCATCTGATTCTCCCGAGTGGTTGGACTCCTGAGCGAGTAACGCGCCGGGAACGTCGCGGTAGACGCCGGCGTTGTAACGGTGTGTTACGCGCCCTGCTTTGTTACGTCCCAGTTTGCGCGAACCCGGGGCCGATCGCCCGCAGCGCGTCGGTGATCAGGCAATCTACTCCCCATTCCAGCAAGCGCCGGCCGGCGACGGGATCGTTCACCGTCCAGCACGCCAGCGAGTAGCCGGCTTCGCGGACGGCCTTTGCCTTTTGCTCGGTCAGCGCTTCGTGATTGCAATGAACCGAGACGCAACCCAGCCTGCGGACGATGCGCTCCCAGTCCTGCGGCAGCTCATCCGTAAGGAAACCGCGCGGCAACTCCGGCGCCGTCGCCTGGGCCGCCTCGAGGGCGACCACCGAAAATGAGGACAGCACCGGCGGCAGCTCCGCGCCGTGCCATAGCTCGCGCGTCGCGGCGGCGACCGCCTCGCCCGTCGCGCGATCGCGGCCTCCCGCCGGCTTGATCTCGACGTTGGCCCACAGGCCGAGCGCGCGGCACAGCTCGGCCGCCTTTCGATAGCGCGGGATGATCTCCCCGTTGCCCGCGTCGAGCTTCTCCAGCTGCGAGTACGGCAGCAGCGAGACGCGGCCTTTGACGCCGGTCGTGCGCTCGGTGGTCTCGTCGTGGATGATGACCGGCGTGCCGTCGCCCGCGAGCATCACGTCGAACTCGACGCCGCGAAAGCCGAGCGAGGCGCCGAGACGGATCGCCCCGAGCGTGTTCTCCGGCGCGAGCGAGCCGCCGCCGCGGTGCGCAACGATGCGGGGATAGGGCCAGCTCACGGCGCTAACGCTTCGGCGTCGACGACAGGAGCAGGTTGCCGCGCTCAACCGCGGCGTTCAGCGCCTCGAGCGGCGCCTTCGTGCCGCTCCACACCGCCTCGAGCTCCTCGTCGATGATCCCGCGGATGCGAAGTCGGTCGCCGAGGCGGATCTCCTTCGAGTCGTCGGTGGGAATCTTGCCGACGAGCTGGCGCACCGCGACCTCGTTTCCGGGCTGCTTGAGATAGTAGCCGCGCTTTTGCGCGAGCTCGTAGCCCGCCATCGTCAGCGGCACGAACCCGGTCATCTGCTGCCAGTCCGCCTGCACCCCAGGGCGCGCGAGGAAGGCGAGAAAGCGCGCGGCGCCGCGATTCGCCCGCTTGGGCTTGCCCGCCAGCACCCACAGCGCGGCGCCGCCCGCGAGCGTGTTCTGCGGTGCGTCGTCGAAATCGTCGTAGTAGGGAAGCGGCGCCACGCCTAAATCGAACTTCGCGCGAGTACGCAGGGCCGGATAGCTCGCGGAGGACGAGGTCAGCAGCGCGCATTCGCCGGCCGCGAACCTCGCCTCGGCCTCGTCGCCGCCGCGCCCCGAATAGACGAAATAGCCGGACTTGCGCCAGCTCGACAGCATCGCGATCCAGCGCACCATCAGCCGGCTGTTGAACACGAGCTGGGTGCCGGCGCCCTCGAAGCCGTTGTCCTGCGTGAGGAACTCCTGGTTGTGCCAGGCGCTCATGTTCTCGAGCAGCACCCACGCGGGCCACGCGCTGGTGAACGGGCAGGACGAGCCCGCGTCGCGCAGCGCAGCGAGCGCCGCGGGCATCTGGTACCAGGTGGCCGGCGGGCCGGCGGGATCGAGCTTCGCGCGGCGCAGCGCATCGCGGTTGTAATAGAGCACCGGCGTCGCGCTCGCGAACGGCAGCGCGAGCAGCCGGCCGCGCTCGTCGGAAAACGCGCTCGAGACGGCGGGAAACAGGGCGGCGTCGAAAGGCTGGCGCGCGTCGGCCATCGCCTGCCACAACGGCACCACCAGATGCTCGGCGATCAGATCGTCGGTGAGCGACTCGTGGATCTGCACGATATGGGGTGCGCCCTTGCCGTGCCTCGCGGCGAGCGCCAGCGCGAATGTGATTTCGAGCGCGCCCTTGTAGACGGGCCGCACGCGGTATTCCTTTTGCGACGCGTTGAAGCGCGCGGCGAGGCGCTCGATCGCCGCCGCCTGCGGACCGCTCAGCGCGTGCCAGAAGCGCACGTCCTCCCTTGATTGGGCCGGCGATGCAGCGCAAAAAAGAAACGCTCCTGACGTAGCGCAGAAAAGCGCGGTTCCTAGGGCGAACTTCCGCAACATGGCACGCGAAGTATATAGTCCCTGCAGATGCCCGCCATTCACGAATTGCCGGCGAGCGAGCTGCGCCTCGCCTACGCGCGCGGAGAGCTCTCTCCGCTCGAGGTGACGCGCGCGGCGCTGTCGAGAATCGAGCTCTGGGAGCCGAGGATCAACGCGATGTATCGCGTCGCGCGCGATGCCGCGCTCGAGCAGGCGCGCGCTTGCGAAGCCCGCTGGCGCGCGGGCGCGCCGGCGTCGGCGCTCGACGGCGTGCCGGTCACGATCAAGGAGAATATTCATACGCGCGGCGATCCGGCGCCGATCGGCACCAGCGCGAACCACGATGCGCCGCCGCAGCCCGCCGACGCGCCCGCGGCGGCGCGCGCACGCGAGGCGGGGTGCGTGATTCTCGGCAAGACCACCATGCCCGACTACGGCATGCTGTCCTCGGGCCTGTCGAGCCTGCACGGCGTGACGCGCAATCCCTGGCGCCTGGACCGCAACACCTCGGGCTCGAGCTCCGGCGCCGCGGCGGCGGCCGCCGCGGGCTATGCGCCCTTACATATAGGTACGGACATCGGCGGCTCGGTGCGGCTG
>Ga0209131_1000349_pt1 | contig 33750 bp, 28 predicted proteins | sample GraSoi_2013_40cm_FD_185826 | JGI IMG/M metagenome (GOLD analysis project Ga0209131, IMG submission 185826) | Grasslands soil microbial communities from the Angelo Coastal Reserve, California, USA - Sample 9_17_2013_40cm (SPAdes) (version 2) | ecosystem: Environmental > Terrestrial > Soil >...
CTGTTCGGCAATGTCACGCGCTTTTTCCATACCGCCTTCTTTCGGCGTCAGCACGAATTTTGCGCCGAATGCCGCCATGCTTTGACGGCGTTCGATCGAAAGATGCTCCGGCATGACCAGGATCATGCGGTAGCCGCGCATCGCGGCGACCATCGCCAGGGCAATGCCGGTATTGCCGCTGGTCGCTTCTATCAGCGTGTCGCCCGGCTTGATCTGTCCGCGTTCCTCGGATTTGCGGATCATCGAAAGTGCCGGCCTGTCCTTCACCGATCCGGCAGGGTTGTTGCCTTCGAGTTTTGCAAAGATGACGTTGCTGGTTTCGCCCGGAATGCGCTTCAGGCGCACCAGGGGCGTATTGCCCACGAAATCATCGAGGGTTTTGCCGATGCCGACGGGATTACGATCCATACGCAGAATTCTACTCGGGCGAGGGCGTCAGCGGTTCTGAAGCAGCCACCCGACATAGCGGCCCACGCCGGTCTGCACATCGGAAAACGGCGTCGCATAGCCCGTGCCGCGCAGGTCCTTCACGTCGGCTTCGGTGAAACTCTGATACTTGTCCTTGAGTCCGGGCAAAAATGGGCCGTATTCGATGATCCCCTGCGCCTTCAGTTCGGAAAGCATCAACGCACTCTTTCCTTCCGCTTTGCGCAGGCCATTGATTGTCGCAACCGCGATGTCGTTGAAGGTTTGCGAGGCGCCGGTGCCGCAGTTGAATATCCCGGACTTTCCGGGATTGTCGAGGAAGTAGAGGTTGACCCTGACCACGTCGTCGACCGAGATAAAATCACGCCGCTGCTCGCCCGCCTCAAAGCCGCCACTGCCTTCGAACAGTTTCACTTTCCCGGTTTCGCGAAACTGGTCGAAGCAATGCATCGCAACCGAGGCCATCCTTGCCTTGTGCGTTTCGCGCGGCCCGTAGACGTTGAAATAGCGCAATCCGACCACCTGCGCGCTGTTGTCCTCCCAGCGCCTGCGCACGATCTGATCGAACAGGAATTTCGAGTAACCGTAGACATTGAGCGGCTTCTCATTGGCGCGACCCTCCTTGAACACCGGTCCGGCGCCGTACACCGATGCGGAAGAAGCATAGATCAGCGGCACGGATTCGGACTGGCAATAGACGAGCAGGTCGGACGAATAACGGAAATTGTTATCCATCATGTACCGGCCGTCGCTCTGCATGGTGTCCGAACACGCACCCTGATGCAGGATGGCGGCGATTTCCCCATCGAACGAGCCTGCATCCAACGCGGCGCGGAAGTGTTCCTTGTCCAGGTAATCGGCAATTTCGCAATCCGCCAGATTGCGGAACTTGTCAGCGCGGCTCAGGTTGTCGACGGCGAGGATATTGGTCTCGCCGCGAGCGTTCAGCGCCCTGACCAGGTTGGAACCGACAAATCCGGCTGCGCCGGTGACGACGATGAGCATATGCGGTTTTAGGAAAAGAGTTCTTCGGGATGAACCACTGCAGTGCCGAGTTTCCCCACGACGATGCCCGCCGCCTTGTTGGCGAGCTGGACTGCTTCGGCAAAGCTCGCGCCCGCCGCCAGCATGACGCCCAGAATGGCAATCACCGTATCTCCCGCACCGCTCACATCGTACACTTCCCGCGCCACGGCGGGGATGTGGAAGGGCCCGCTCTCGCGATACAAGGTCATGCCCTCCTCGCTACGGGTAATGAGCAGTGCCTCCAAATCGAGGTCGCGGCGCAGCTTCTGCGCACGCTCGGTCAGATCATCCTCACTTTTCCAGCGCCCGGCGACCTCGCGGAACTCGGATTTGTTCGGCGTGAGCAGCGTGGCGCCTTTGTAGCGCGAATAGTCGTCGCCTTTCGGATCGACCAGAACGGACTTTCCCGCCGTACGGGCCGCTGCGATCATGCGTTCGATATGCTTGAGTCCGCCCTTGCCATAGTCGGACAGAATGACCAGATCGGCATTTTTCAGCCTGGCCTCGAAGTCGGCAAGCTTCGACATCAGCACTTCGTGACCCGGCTCGGTCTCGAAGTCGATGCGCAAGAGCTGCTGCTGGCGGCCGATGACCCGCAGCTTGATCGTAGTAGCCAGCGCCGGATCCCGGTGCAACTGCGCGTCGATGCCCTCGGCCTTGAGTAATTCCTGAATGCGGGCGGCCGCCTCGTCTTCGCCGACGACGGACAACAGGCTGGCGCCGGCCCCTATTGCGGCGATGTTGCGCGCCACATTGGCTGCACCGCCCAGGCGTTCTTCAGTTCGGCCCACTCTTACAACCGGCACCGGAGCCTCCGGCGAAATGCGATTGACGTCGCCGAACCAATAGCGATCGAGCATTACGTCGCCGACCACCAGCAGCTTCGCCTTCTCGACTACTTCGCGTCCGATCACTGCGGCCTGCCCATGGAAAAATATTCAATACCGGCCTCGCGCATCATGGCCGGGTCGTAAAGGTTGCGTCCGTCGAAAACCACCGGCGACTTCAGGCGCTTTTTCATGTCCTCGAAATCGGGACTGCGAAATTCCTTCCACTCCGTGACGATGATCAGCGCATCGGCGCCGTCGAGCGCGCCGACAGTGGAAGTCGCAAAGCGAACGTCGGGTTCCTTGGCGAAGACCCTCTTCGCCTCTTCCATGGCCACCGGATCGTAGGCGCTGATGCTGGCTCCGCGCGCGAGCAGGCCGTTGATCACCACGCGGCTGGGCGCTTCCCGCATGTCGTCGGTATTCGGCTTGAACGACAGGCCCCAGACCGCGAAATGCCGCCCGTCCAGTTGCTCGCCGAAACGCCCGCGGACTTTCTCCAGAATGCGCTGCTTTTGCGTGCGATTGGCTTTTTCCACGGAATCGACGATCGTCAACTGCATCCCGTACTCGCCGGCGGTGTGCTGCAACGCCTGGATGTCCTTGGGAAAACATGAGCCACCATAACCCACGCCGGCATACAGAAAGTCATAACCGATGCGCTGATCGGAACCGATGCCATGACGCACCGATTCGATGTTGGCACCGAGTTTTTCCGCCAGGTTGGCCAGCTCATTCATGAATGAGATGCGTGTCGCCAGCATCGCGTTGGCGGCATACTTGGTGAGTTCCGCCGAGCGTGGATCCATCACCAGAATACGATCGTGATTGCGCAAAATCGGCGCATAGAGCTGGCGCATGATCTGCGTCGCACGTTCGTCGGAACTGCCCACGACGATACGGTCCGGGCGCATGAAATCACCGACCGCCGCGCCTTCCTTGAGGAATTCCGGATTCGACACCACGCTGAACGGCAGTTCCAGGCCGCGGGTCCTGAGTTCGTCCGCTATGGACGCACGCACCCGTTCGGCGGTGCCGACCGGAACCGTGGATTTGTTAACGACCACACGATATTCGCTCATGCTGCGGCCGATGCTACGCGCGGCCGCAATGACGTAGCGCATGTCCGCGGATCCATCCTGATCGGACGGCGTTCCCACCGCGATGAATTGCACGGCGCCATGGGCGACGCTTTCCTCGATATCGGTGGTGAATCTCAAGCGGCCCGCGGAGACGTTGTGACTGACCAATTGCTGCAGCCCCGGTTCGTAGATGGGCATGCCGCCGCCGCGAAGCAGGGCGATCTTTTTTTCGTCGGTGTCGAGGCAGATCACGTCGTTGCCGAGATCGGCGAAACACGCCCCCGACACCAATCCGACATAGCCGCTGCCGATGATGCTGATTTTCATTTCTACGCCTCCGGAACTGTGATCTCTCGGTTGATCCGAGCCAGCACCGCCAATGGGTCGGCAGCGCGGGTGACCGACCGGCCTATGACCAGGTAACTCGCTCCGGATTCAATCGCAACCTGCGGCGTCATCACGCGCTTCTGGTCGCCCGCAGCATCCTCGGGCAAACGTATGCCCGGCGTTACGCGCAAAAAACGGCTGCCGACTTGATCCCGGATCGCCGCCGCCTCATGGGCCGAGCACACCACGCCGTCGAGACCGCAATCCGCCGCCAGTTGTGCGAGTTTCATGGCCTCGACGAATGGGCTCGCCTCGATGCCGACCTCGCGCAGATCCGGCTCGGCCATGCTGGTCAGCACGGTCACCGCGATCAAATGCAGCTTGCGCGGCGCGAATTCGATCGCCTCCCGCGCGGCACTCATCATCGTCCGTCCGCCAAGCGCGTGGACATTGACCATCCAGACGCCTAGCTGCGCGGCGGCCCTGCAGGCCTGTGCCACGGTATTCGGGATATCGTGAAACTTCAAATCGAGGAAGACATCGAAGCCGCGTTGGACAATCGTTCCAACAAATGCCGGGCCCGCGGTAGTGAATAATTCCTTGCCGACCTTCAATTTGCAGGCCGACGGTTGCAAACGATCGACCAGGGCCATCGCGGACTGCGCGTCGGCATAGTCCAGCGCAACGATCACGCGCGAGTTCATCCGGCAAATTCCCTTTCCTCGGTACGCCGTGGCGGATAGGTTTCCCAGCCATTGCACGCCGGACAATGCCAGTAGAACTGGCGCGCCTTGAAGCCACAGCTTTCGCATCGGTAGAGGGCCAGGCTGCGGGTGTGCTGATGCACCAGATTCTTGATCAACTGAAGTTCGTGGCGGCGCTCCGCCGGCGCTTCCAGCAATTGCGCCTCGAGAAGTTTGTCCAGACCTAGCAAGGTCGGATTGCGCGCCAGTTCATCGCGTACCAGTCGGTAGGCGTAGTCGGGGCCGCGGTGCTCGAGTTCGCCCTGGAAAATCACGTTCAGCAGGTCGAGGGAAGGATTGTTGGCGAGATAACCACGCAGCAATTGCAATCCTTCTTCCTCGCGCCGGAGGCTGCGATGCGCGGCGAGCAGTTTCTCCGCCACCAGGGAGATATAAGCCGGGTTCTGGCTCTCCAGGCCTTTCCAGTATTCGATCGCGGCCTGGGGCCTGCCCTCCCCCATTTCGGTGTCGCCGAGGAGGATATTTGCGCGCGCGCACCTGCGGTTTACGTTCAGGGCTTCGCTCAGATAATCACGCGCCTGGTCCCATCGTGAATGGGTTATCTCGACGGCCGCAAGTTCGCAATAGAAATGGGCAATGTCCTTCGCGCTCGACTGCCCGGAAACAGAGTCCATCTTGCGCGATGTTTCGATCGCCTTCGTCCAATCCTTTTCCTGCTCGAAAATCTCCAGCAGGAACTTGAAACCCTGCTGTTCGTAGAGTGTGCCCTGCAGCTTGGCGAACAACTCTTCCGCCCGGTCCAGCAACCCCGCCTTCAAATAGTCCTGTGCAAGTTCGTACAACGCCGTCATCTTCTGCTCGGGCACCAGATCCGCCCGCTCGAGCAGGTTTTCGTGCATGCGGATGGCGCGCTCCACTTCGCCGCGGCGGCGGAACAGGCTGCCGAGTGCGAAGTGCAATTCTACAGTCTGCGGATCGACCTTTACGACCTCGATAAAGGCCTCGATAGCCTTGTCGGGTTGCTCGTTGAGGAGGAAATTGAGTCCCTTGAAATACGACAACGGCAATGCGCGGGATTCGGATATCAATTGCTTGATGTCGACGCGCGCAGCAAGCCAGCCGAAGGCGAAGAACAGGGGAAATCCCAGAAGCCACCAGAATTCAAATTCCATGTTTCAGACCGGATCCCAGATCAGTACAAGCAATAACGGCGTCGGCTCAAGGCGTGTCTTCGGGCAGGCCCGGCCGCGCACGCGATTCCTTGCGCAGTTGCAGGATTTCGCGGCGTTGGCGGTACACATAAGTCAGGCATCCGATGACGCCCGCTGCAACACCGATACCAAAAAAGACCAGCAGCACCAGCGCCAGTGATGCCTCCCAATGGGTACCAAGATAAAAGCGCACGGTCACCGGGTCCGAGTTCTTGAGTGCGAAGCCGAACAACAGGACGAACAGCAGCAGGCGAAGGACCCAGGACAGGTAGCGCATCGGCAAAGTCACCTTCGTTGGATTCGGGCGGGAAAATCAGACAAAAAAAAGCGGCACGATCTCGCGATATGCCGCCTTCTTGTCGATCCGTGAAGCAATGTCGCCCGCCTACTGACCCTTGAAATCCACGCGTTCGCGCAGTTCCTTGCCCGCCTTGAAATGCGGCACATACTTCGCCGGAACGTGTACTTTGTCGCCGGATTTCGGATTGCGCCCCACACGAGGTGGACGGTAGTTCAGGCCGAAACTCCCAAAGCCACGGATCTCGATCCGATGTCCCTGCGCCAGGCTCTTCGCCATGGCGTCCAGGATCATTTTCACCGCAAGCTCGGCATCGCTCGCGACCAGCTGCGGGAAATGCGCCGCCAGCTTGGCTATCAGCTCCGACTTGGTCATGGCGCGTCCTATTGCGCAGAGTTCTTGTTATCCAGCTTGGCTTTGAGCAAAGCACCCAGATTGGTCGTGCCGGCATTCGACGCGCTGTCGGCGGCATGCTTCTGCATCGCCTCGGTCTCGTCGGCCGCATCCTTGGCCTTGATCGAAAGGTTGATATTGCGGTTCTTGCGATCGATGTTGATGATCATCGCATTCACCTTGTCGCCTTCCTTCAGGTGAGTGCGGATATCCTCGACGCGATCGCGGGCGATCTCGGAAGCACGCAGATAGCCTTCGATGTCGACGTCGAGCTGAATCACCGCTCCCTTGGGATCGATCGACTTCACCACGCCATCGACCATGCTGCCTTTGTCGTGGCCGGCAACGAAGTTGGTAAAGGGATCGCCTTCGAGCTGCTTGATGCCGAGCGAAATGCGCTCACGCTCCACGTCGATGGAGACCACCATTGCCTCGACCTCGTCTCCCTTCTTGTAGTTGCGCACAGCCTCTTCGCCGGGCACGCTCCATGATAGGTCCGACAGGTGCACCAGTCCATCGATGCCGCCCTGCAGTCCGATGAAAATGCCGAAATCGGTGATCGACTTGATCTGGCCGCGAACCTTGTCGCCCTTCTTGGCATTGGACGCAAACTCATCCCAGGGATTGGGTTTGCACTGCTTCATCCCCAGGGAAATACGGCGGCGATCTTCGTCGATCTCGAGAATCATCACTTCCACTTCGTCGCCCAGCTGGACTACGCGGGAGGGATGGACGTTTTTGTTGGTCCAATCCATTTCGGATACGTGCACCAGACCTTCGATGCCCTGCTCGATCTCGACAAACGCACCGTAGTCGGTGAGGTTGGAGACCTTGCCAAACAGGCGGGTACCGGTCGGGTAGCGGCGCGACAAGCCCACCCACGGATCTTCGCCGAGTTGCTTGAGGCCCAGCGAAACGCGATTCTTTTCCTGGTCGAACTTCAGGATCTTGGCAGTGACTTCGTCGCCGACATTGAGTACTTCGGAAGGATGCTTGACCCGGCGCCAGGCCAGATCGGTGATGTGCAACAGGCCATCGATGCCGCCGAGGTCGACGAACGCACCGTAGTCGGTGATGTTCTTGACGATGCCCTTGACCACTGCGCCTTCCTGCAGGCTGGCGAGCAGCGCTTCGCGCTCCGCACCCTGGGTCTGCTCGAGTACCGCGCGACGCGAAACCACCACGTTGTTGCGCTTGCGGTCGAGCTTGATAACCTTGAAATCGAGTTGCTTGCCTTCGTAGGGGTTGGTGTCCTTGACCGGACGGATGTCCACCAGCGAACCGGGCAGGAAGGCACGTATGCCGTTGACCATGACCGTGAGACCGCCTTTGACCTTGCCGTTGACCAGGCCCTGCACCAGCGTGCCCTCTTCCATTGCTTTCTCGAGTTCGTGCCACGCTGCAAGGCGCTTGGCTTTCTCGCGCGACAGGCGGGTTTCGCCGTAACCGTCCTCGAGAGCCTCGATGGCAACCGTGACGTAATCTCCGACCTTGACTTCGACCTCACCGCGATCGTTCTTAAATTCGTCCGCCGAGATGAAACTTTCCGACTTAAGTCCTGCATTGACCACGACGAAGTTCTGATCTATGCGGATCACTTCAGCCGTGATGACTTCACCCGCGCGCATTTCCTGCCGTGAAAGGCTTTCTTCGAACAGCGCGGCAAAACTATTTTCGTTGATCGGGGCGGCGGGGGTTTGGGATTCAGTTTTCATGAGCAAAGGGTGGGACTCGCGGAAAAACCGTTGCATTTAACGGGTTGGTTTATCTACCCATCAACAGCGGAAAAAATCCCCTCCTGCGGCATCTTAAGCCGGCGGGTTGCGGGTAATTCGTTCAGCGGGATGGGACCTTGCGCGACGCCGATTCGAACCACTGGAGTATCCGGTCAACGACCTCTTGTATGGAAAGCCCAGTAGTATCAATAATTTGTGCGTCAACGCTCTTCTGCAGAGGCGCTACGCTACGCTCGGTGTCACGAGCATCGCGTTGGCGGATGTCCTGCAAAAGGGTGGTCAGGGTAGCATTGAAACCTTTTTCTATCAACTGTTTATAGCGGCGGCGGGCGCGCTCCTCAGCCGACGCCGTGAGGAAGACCTTCAGCGAAGCATCCGGGAATACGACCGATGCCATATCGCGCCCTTCCGCGACCAAACCAGGAAGTCGGCGAAATGCCTGCTGACGCCGCATAAGCCCTTGACGCACCGAAGGAAAAGGTGCGATCTCCGAAGCGGCGGCGGAAACCGCCTCGGCCCGGATCGCATCCGTTACATCCTCCGCGTTCAGCAGAATCCTGCCGCCGGTAAAGTGCACCGGCAGCCTGCGTGCGATCTCGCCCAGCGAAATCGCATCTTTCAGATCGATATGGTCATGCAACGCCGTCAGCGCAACCAGCCTGTACAGCGATCCGCTGTCGAGGTAGTGGAACCCGAGATGCTCAGCCACGCGTTGCGCTACTGCCCCCTTTCCGGAAGCGGACGGCCCATCGATGGCAATGACCGGGGCGCAGGAATTCCACGTAACTTCGGCGAATCGCTCGAAATAATCGGGAAAGGTTTTTGCCACGCACTTCGGATCGTTGATGCGCACCGTCACGCCGCCGAGCGCGGCAAGCGAAAAGCACATTGCGATCCGATGGTCGTCATAGGTATCGATGGCGGCAGCGTTGGCAAGGCGCGCGCCCGACGGTGGCGTTATCTCGAGGAAATCCGGACCTTCCTGCACTCGCGCCCCGAGTTTGCGCAATTCCGTGGCCATCGCCGCGATGCGATCGGTCTCCTTCACGCGCCAGCTTGCGATATTGCGCAGCCGGCTGGTGCCGTCCGCAAACAATGCCACCACCGCCAGCGTCATGGCCGCATCGGGAATGGCATTCAAGTCCAGGTCGAAGGCGCGCAATCGTCCGTCCAACGGTGAAGCCGCCTCGATCCAGTTCTCGTGCATGTCGATCCGTGCACCCATCCGGGCCAGGGCATTCGCGAATCCCACATCGCCTTGGATGCTGCCGCTCCCCACGCCCTCGACGCGGACAGGGCCTCCGCCGATGGCACCGGCCGCAAGAAAGTAGGACGCGCCCGACGCATCGCCTTCGACGAAGACATCGCCCGGACTTACCAGCCGGCTGTGCGCCGGGATCGTGAACGAGGACCCGCCATCGCGCTCGATCTTCACGCCGAAACGCCTCACCAGATTCAGCGTGATGTCGACGTAAGGCTTGGAGATCAGTTCGCCGACCACCTCGATGGTGATCTGTCTGCCGGCGAGCGGCAACGCGATCAGCAAGGCTGTGAGAAACTGGCTGGAAACATCGCCGCGCACCTCGACCTTCGCGCTGCTCCCCAAGATTGCAGGCCGGATTTCCAGCGGCGGATAGCCTTCATTGCCGAGATAGCGAATATCGGCACCGAGGCCCCGCAAGGCATCAACCAGATCGCCAATCGGGCGTTCGTGCATCCTCGGCACGCCCGACAGCTTATAGTGTCCTCCGCACATCGCCAGCGCGGCGGTCAACGGACGGAATGCGGTACCGGCATTGCCGAGGAACAAATCGGCCTGCCTGACCGGGAAACTTCCGCTACAGCCCTCGACCGCCACTACGTCCTGCCGTTCCCTGGTTATTTTTACACCCAACTGGCTCAATGCTTCGAGCATGCGTTCCACATCGTCCGATGCGAGAAGGTCGTGAATCTGCGTACGCCCTTGCGCCAACGCTGCCAGCAGGAGAACGCGATTGGAAATGCTCTTGGAACCCGGCAGGCGCACGGTGCCGGCGGCGCGATCCAGCGGCTCGAGGTCAAGGTGGTCGGGATAGGAGGGCATGTTTCAGGAATTCCCCGGTTTCATGCGTCCTGCCGCAACCAGGCATTGCGCGCGTTGCGGGCTGTTTCGAATATCTTTCCGAGTTGCTCCGCGTCCGCGTTGCGGATCAGCGTGGCGAGTTGCGCAAGCTGCTGTTGATAACTTGCAATATCCTCAAGCAACGCCGCGCGGTTGGCCGAAGCGATGTCACGCCACATCTCAGGGGAACTGCTCGCAATCCGGGTAAAGTCGCGGAAACCGCCTGCCGCGAAGCTGAACAATTCCTGAGCATCGGGCCGCGTTGCGATCATGTGCACCAGCGTATACGCGAGCATGTGTGGCAGATGGCTGACCGCCGAGAATACCTCGTCGTGATGCGACGGCGACATGCGGCTGACACGAGCACCACAGGCCTTCCACATGGACTCGATGCGGTCGACGGCTTGAACGTGGTTTTCCGGCAATGGGGTCAGCACGACATTCTTGTCCACGAACAATCCGGGGTTGGCCGCATCCACGCCGGTCAGTTCAGCGCCGGCAATGGGATGGGCGGGTACTACTTGCGCCAGATGCGAAGGCAACAATCGCCTGACGGCGGACACATAGTCCATCTTCGTGCTGCCCGCGTCGGTCACGAGCGTATTCGCGGCAACCGATCCTGCCAGTTTCGCCAGCACGCGATCGTTCTGCCGCACCGGCACGGCCAGCAATACGATATCGGCGTCCTGCACGGCAACGGAAATGTCATCGATCGCCTCGTCGATTACCCGCAATTCCAGCGCACGTTCGATATTGGCACGGCCGCGCCCCACGCCGACTATCCGCCGCACCTTGCCGGCACGCCTGAGTGCGGCCGCGACCGATCCGCCGATCAGGCCGACACCGATGACGACCAGTCTGTCGCAGTTGAAGTCGCTCAAGAAAGATGCAGACCGAAACAGGATGCGCCCATCGAACTCACTTTAATACGGTGGCGAGCGCCGACAGAAAGCGGGCATTCTCGGATTCGGTACCGATGGATACGCGCAGGTATTCAGGCATGCCGTAGGCAGCGATCGGCCGCACGATCACGCCCAGCCCGAGCAAGCGCTGAAAGACTTCGGCGCCCTTGCCTACCTTGACGCAGACGAAGTTGCCATGCGAGGGAATCCAGGAAAGCCCGAGGCGGAGGAATCCCTCGGTCAATGTCTTCATTCCCTGCTTGTTGAGCAGCGTACTTTGCTCGACGAATTCGTCGTCGAACAGCGCGGCAGTCGCGGCCGCCTGGGCGATGTCGCTGACATTGAACGGTTGGCGTACCCGGTTCATCAGATCGATAACCTGCGGATGCGAAAACCCATATCCCACCCTCAAACCGGCAAGGCCATAGGCCTTCGAAAAAGTGCGGGACACAACCAGGTTCGGAAATTCCTCGCTCCATCGTACCGCGTCACTGCGAAGTTCCGGATCCAGATACTCGTTGTAGGCTTCATCCAGTACCACCAGTACGTCTGCCGGAATTTTCTCCAGGAAGGCATGAATCGCCCCCGGTCCCAGCCAGGTGCCGGTCGGATTGTTCGGATTGGCGACAAAGACGACGCGCGTATCGCTGCGAACCGCTTTCGCCATCGCCTCCAGATCGTGTCCGAAATCGCGTGCCGGTACGACGATGCCCGCGGCGCCGATGGCCTGGGTCGCGAGCGGATAAACTACAAAGGCATGCTCGGAATACACCGCGGAAGTGCCAGGCGCCAGGAATGCACGCGCCGCCATCTCCAGCACGTCGTTGGACCCGTTGCCCAGAACGATGCGGTCCGGCGCCAATCCATAGCGTTTCGACAATGCCTCCTTGAGGGCGAAGCCGTTGCCGTCCGGATAGCGTCCGGTTTCACCGATGGCAATTCGCATCGCGGCGATCGCCTTGGGACTGGCGCCCCGTGGATTCTCGTTCGATGCGAGCTTGACGATGCCGGCTTCCGGCAGACCCATTTCGCGCGCCAGTTCCGAGATCGGCTTGCCGGGCTGATAAGGTGCGATGGCGCGAACATAGCCGGGCGCACGTTCGCAGACATCGACGATCCGTTGAACAGAGTTGGCGGCCTTCATTGCACGGCGACCGGATAGGAGCCGAGGACTTTCAGGAACGCGGCCAGTTCGCGCATTTCATCGAGGGCACGCGCCACATTCTCATCGTTCTGATGGCCTTCCATGTCCAGGAAGAATACGTACTCCCACAGCCCGGTGCGGGACGGACGGGATTCCAGCCGCGTCATGCTCACGCGATTCTTCGCCAGAGGCGCGAGCATTTCGTGCATGGCGCCCGACACATTTCTCGTGGACATCACGAGGGAGGTCTTGTCATTTCCCGAGGCCGCAACTTCCTGCCGCGATATCACGACGAAGCGCGTAGTGTTGTTCGGTTCGTCTTCGATGTTGCCGGCGAGCACCGACAAGCCATAGTGGCCGGCAGCCGACCGGCCGGCGATGGCCGCGGATTCGGCGTCTTCCTGCGCCCGTTTCGCCGCCTCGGCATTGCTTGCCACCGGCACGCGTTCGGCGCGCGGACAATTCAGCACGAGCCAGCGATTGCATTGGGCCAGACTCTGCGCATGCGAATAGATGCGTTTGACAGCGGAAATGTCCTCACCCTTCGACAGCAGGTTCTGATGGACGGGCAACAGTACCTCGCCACAAATCTTCAATGGCGAGGACAGCAGAAGGTCGAGGGTGCGGCCCACCGCGCCTTCGGTCGAATTTTCGAGCGGCACCATGCCGTAGCCGACATTGCCGGACTCCACCGACCGGAATACTTCATCGATCGAATTGCATAAGACGACCGGCGCCTGTGTCCCGAAATGCTTGACCACCGCTTCTTCGCTGAAGGTTCCTCTCGGGCCGAGGCTCGCGACGGAGAAGGCGTCTTCCAGCGCACGACAGGCGGAAATGACTTCGGTGAACAGATGCATGACCACCTTGTCGGGCAGCGGTCCCGGATTGTTCTCCGCCAAACGCCGCAGCACCTGTGCCTCACGCTCCGGGCGGTATACCGTACCGTCATCCTTGAGCTTGCCGATGGCATGCGCCGTCGATGCGCGCTCGCTTACCAGCTTGAGGATCTCGAGATCCAGGGCATCGATGCGTGCGCGCAACTGTTTGAGGTTTTCCGGCATCGCTAGGAAATCGCGGGAAGGTAGTGCACGGCGAGCACGCCGGCGATGGCCGCGATCCGGTCGATCACCTGCCGGGATACCGCACTGTCGACGTCGACCAGCGTGTAGGCCATGTCTTTCCTGGACTTGTTCAGCATGTTGTGGATGTTCAATCCGGCCTGTGCCACCGCCGTCGAAATCTGCCCGACCATGTTTGGCACGTTCGCGTTGGCGATTCCAAGCCGGTAAGGCGATTCCCTGGGCATGACGACATCCGGAAAATTCACCGCATTGCGAATGTTGCCGTTTTCCAGGTAGTCGCGCACCTGGTCGACCACCATGATGGCGCAATTTTCCTCGGCTTCCACGGTTGACGCGCCCAAATGCGGTGTTGCCACCACGGACGGATGGCCCTTGAAACGGCCGCCCGGAAAGTCGCAGACGTAGGCCTTGAGTTTTTTTGCGTCCAGTGCAGCGAGTACAGCATCGTTGTCCACTATGCCGTCCCGCGAAAAATTCAGCAGCACCGCGTCGGGTTTCATCAAGCCGATGCGCCTGGCGTCGATCAGATTGCGGGTGCCGTCGAGCAAGGGCACATGCAGAGTCACGAAATCGCTGGCCCTGAGCACCTCCTCGATGCTGTGCGCCTTCCTGACCTGTGAAGGCAGGCTCCAGGCCGCATCCACTGTGATCTCGGGGTCGTATCCGAATACTTCCATGCCTAGTTTGATCGCCGCGTCAGCGACCAGACTACCGATCTTGCCTAGCCCGATGATGCCAAGCACGTGCTGCGGAAGCTCCATGCCGGCGAAATTTTTCTTGCCGACCTCGACCTTCCTGTCGATCTCTTCGTCGGTCCCGGACAAGCCATCGGTAAAGCGGATTGCGGGAACGAGATTGCGCGCCGCAATCAGCATGCCAGCCAAAACCAGCTCCTTGACCGCATTGGCATTCGCACCCGGCGCATTGAATACCGGGACGCCGCGCTTGCTCATTTCGGCCACGGGAATATTGTTGGTACCCGCGCCTGCCCTGCCGATGGCGCGAACCGAAGCTGCGATGGGCATCGCCTTCATGTCCTGGGAGCGCACCAGGATTGCATCGGGGGCATCGATCTGCGCGCCGACCGAATAACGCTCCGGCGGCAACCGCTGGAGACCAGTCGATGAAATGGCATTCAAGGTCAGAATGCGCACCAGCTCAACCATGGCTTTGCTCGAATTCCTGCAGATAGCCGACCAGCGCCTTTACGCCTTCCATCGGCATGGCGTTGTATATGGAGGCGCGCATGCCGCCCACGGAACGATGGCCCTTGAGCTGCAGCATGCCGCGCTGCTGGGCGCCCTTCAGGAATGCCTCGTCCAGCGCTTCATCCCTGAGCTTGAACGGCACATTCATGCGCGAGCGGTCGCGCTTTTCGACGGGGCTGACGAAAAAGCTGCTCTGGTCCAGGTAGTCGTATAGCAGCCCGGCCTTGGCGATATTGCGCTTTTCGATCTCCGGCAGACCGCCCAACTGCTTCAACCAATCGAACACCAACCCCGCGATGTAGACAGCGTAAGTGGGGGGCGTATTGAGCATGGAATCGCTGTCGGCTTGCTGTTTGTAATCGAAGGCGGACGGCGTAATCGGCAGAGCCTGACCGATCAGGTCGTCACGCACGATGACGATCGTCAGGCCTGCCGGACCGATGTTTTTCTGCGCCCCGGCGTAGATCAATCCGTATCTGGAGACATCGACCGGCCGGGACAATATATGGGACGACATGTCTGCCACCAGCGGGACGTCGCCGGTCTCCGGAATCCAGTGATACTCCACGCCGCCGATGGTTTCGTTGGAACAGATGTGGACATAGCCCGCATCCTTGCTCAGCCGCCAGGAATCCCGCGGCGGGACATAGGAGAAATTGCGATCCTCGCTGGACGCTGCGACGTTCACATTGCAGTACTTCTTCGCTTCCTTGATCGATTTCTTCGACCATTCGCCGGTATTGATGTAGTCGGCGACGCTGCGGCCGCGCAGCAGATTCATTGGCACGATTGCGTTCTGCCCAATCGCCCCGCCCTGCAGGAACAGCACCTTGTAATTTGGCGGAATGGCGAGCAGTTCGCGAAGGCTGGCTTCGGCATGCGCATGGATCGCGATGAACTCCTTGCCGCGATGGCTCATTTCCATGACCGACATGCCCGAACCATGCCAGTCCAGCATCTCGTCGCGCGCTTTTTCCAGAACCTGCTGCGGCAGGACCGCGGGCCCTGCGCTGAAATTGAATACTCTCCCCACTTTTACTGCTCCGCTTTCTTCATGTGATGTTGGAACCGCGCCCTCTTCAGGCCTGTTCGTCCGGCCCTTCTTGATCGGTCTCCTGATCGGCCTTTTTCTGGCTGCCTTCATCTGCATTCGAGTCAACAGGATCTTCTTCGGTACCCGCATCCAGCCCTTCGGCGCCATCTTCGGCATCGACGATTTTTTGCAGCCCGGCCAGTTTTTCATCCGGCCCGAGATTGATCAGGGTAACGCCTTGCGTGGCCCGGCTCATTTCCCGGATTTCCGCGACCCGCGTGCGAATCAGCACGCCGCCGGTGGTAATCAGCATGATCTCGTCCTTGTCCTCGACGAGGGTAGCCGCAACCACATTGCCGTTGCGGGCGCTGGTCTGGATCGCGATCATGCCCTGGGTACCCCGGCCGTGGCGGGTGTATTCGGTGATCAGCGTACGCTTGCCGAAGCCATTCTCGGTGGCAGTCAATACCGAGATGGACTCGTTCTCGGCCACCAGCAGCGAAATCACCTTTTGCCCGCCTGGCAGCCTCATGCCCCGCACTCCGCGGGACACGCGCCCCATCGGTCGCACGTCCTGCTCGTCGAAGCGAACCGCCTTGCCCTCGTCCGAGAACAGCATGATGTCGTGGCGCCCTTCGGTCAGCGCAACGCCAATCAGGTAATCGCCTTCGTCGAGATCCACAGCGATGATCCCCGACGGCCGCGGACGCGAGAAATCGGACAGCGGGGTCTTCTTCACGGTGCCGTTGGCGGTGGCCATGAATATGTACTTGTTCTCGTCGAACTCGCGCACCGGAAGAATCGCCGTGATCTTCTCGCCTTCCGTCAGGGGAAGCAGATTCACAATGGGCTTGCCGCGACTGGCACGGCCGCCTTGCGGCACGTTATAGACCTTGATCCAGTACAACTGCCCGCGGCTGGAGAAGCACAGCACGTAGTCGTGGGTATTGGCGATGAACAGGTTGTCGATGAAATCGTCTTCTTTGGTCGCAGTCGCCTGCTTGCCGCGACCGCCGCGCTTCTGCGCACGATAGTCGGCCAGCGGCTGCGCCTTGACGTAACCGCTGTGAGACAGCGTTACGACGACATCTTCCGGCGCGATCAGGTCCTCCATACTAAGGTCCTGCGCATTCATTACGATCTCGCTGCGCCGCGCTTCGCCGAATTCGTCCCGCGTCTCGGTCAATTCTTTCGCGATAATCGCGCTGATGCGCTCGGGCTTCGTCAGAATGTCGAGCAAGTCGGCGATGGTATCCATGACCTCCTTGTACTCGTTGACGATCTTTTCCTGCTCCAGGCCGGTAAGCCGCTGCAGCTGCATCTCGAGAATGCGCTGGGCCTGCACCTCGGATAGCCGATACCCGTCTGCCTGCAGCCCGAGGTCCGTCGACAGTCCCTCCGGTCGCGAATCGGCTCCCACATCGGCCCTCGCGAGCATCGATTCGACCAGTTGGGAATGCCAGGCCCTCGACATCAGTTCGCGCTTTGCCTCCGATGGCGCCGCTGCCGCCTTGATGAGGGCGATGATTTCATCCACGTTTGATAGCGCGACCGCAAGGCCCTCGAGCACGTGCCCCCGATCGCGGGCCTTCCTGAGTTCGAAGACGGTCCGCCGGGTGACTACCTCGCGCCGATGGCGCAGAAACGCTTCGAGAATCTCCTTGAGGTTCAACAGCCGCGGCTGGTTCTCGACCAGCGCGACCATGTTCATCCCGAACGTGTCCTGCATCTGCGTTTCTTTGTACAGATTATTCAGGATGACTTCCGGCACTTCGCCGCGCTTGAGTTCGACTACTAGGCGCATACCCTTCTTGTCGGATTCGTTCCTAAGATCGGAAATGCCCTCGATCTTCTTCTCGCTGACCAGCTCGCTAATGCGCTTCAGCACCTGGTCGCCGCCGACCTGATACGGCAGCTCGTCAATGACAATCGCCTGGCGGTTGCCTTTTTCCAGTTCCTCGACATGGGTCCGTGCTCGAATGACCACGCGACCTCGTCCGGTGCGGTATCCCTCCTTGACGCCGACGGTACCGTAGATGATCCCCTTGGTCGGAAAATCCGGTCCGGGGACAATTTCTATCAATTCGTCGAGGGTAATGTGCGGACGCTCAAGGATGGCCAGACAGGCATTGATGATCTCGGCCAGGTTGTGGGGCGGCACGTTCGTGGCCATGCCCACCGCGATACCCGAAGAACCGTTAATCAGCAGATTCGGTATCCGGGTCGGCAGGACACTTGGCTCCTGCTCTTTGCCGTCGTAATTGGGAACGAAATCGACCGTCTCCTTGTCGATATCGGCAAGGAGTTCGGATGAGATTTTTTCCAGCCGGCATTCTGTATAGCGGTATGCGGCGGCCGAGTCGCCGTCGACAGAACCGAAATTGCCCTGTCCGTCAATGAGCACATGCCGCATCGAGAAATCCTGGGCCATGCGGACCAGGGCTTCGTAGGTCGCCGAATCGCCATGCGGATGGTACTTGCCGAGCACGTCGCCGACGATGCGCGCGCATTTGACGTAGGGCCGGTTCCAGACGTTGTTGGCTTCGTGCATGGCGAACAGGATGCGGCGATGCACCGGCTTCAGGCCGTCGCGCACATCGGGGAGCGCGCGGCCCACGATCACGCTCATCGCGTAATCGAGGTAGGAGCGTCGCATCTCCTCTTCAAGGCTAATTGGAAGGGTTTCTTTGGCGAATTGATCCATCAGGGCAAGTCGATTTTTCTTCTAGAAAACTGGCATGAAAATGCGCCGATCCACTGCATGCAATGAACCGGCGGAGCAGGCGTTCGCCCGGCCGCGAGAATCAGGAAATGCGGCCCGACATAAGCTTTGCATTTTAACATGTCGCCCCTTCCCGAGACATTGTTCGGCAAGGAAATTCCCGCTCGGAAGCGGTTTTTTGCCGGCGACCCGGCCGGTTTCCGGCCGGCTGCTTGACATATGGATTCGGCATTGCATTGCGATTTGCTTTTAACCCGTCGGGGAATGGGCAATAATCAAATTATCCGTTGACCAGCACAACCAGGAGAAAAGGTGATGCGAACAAAGACCAATCGACTGTTGATGTTGTTAGTGGGCGCGGCGATTTCCGGCTGTGCGAGCCAGACCGATCGCAGCAGTTCCGGCGAGGGTGCCAAAGCTCAGGCCGAGCCGGAAAAGGAATCGGTTCAGTACGTTGATCGTCCCCTTGACGAAAGTCCACCGCCCAAGCCGGCCGCGGTAGCAGTTGCTCCCAAGGACGAAGCGACACCCGAATTTCCGGTGACAAAATACGAGTTGCCGGAAGAACAGGCAAAAGACGAGGAAGTCGAGGATCTCGGCCCGCAAGACGACGAATCCGTATCGGCTGAGCAGGAGGAAGCGCCGGCAGAGGAAAGTTCGGTCGGCGAAACCACTGAATACGCTGACGAGCAGGAGACGGCGGATTCCGGCGAGGTCGAGGATCTCGGCCCGCAGGAAGACGAATCCGCATCGGCGGAGCAGGAGGCGGCACCGGCAGAGGAAAGTTCGGTCGGTGAAACCACTGAATACGCTGACGAGCAGGAGGCGGCGGATTCCGGCGAGGTCGAGGATCTCGGCCCGCAGCCCGACGAATCCGGCACGGCCACTTATCCCGAGCAAAATCGCACGGCCGAGAACGTGGTTGGCGAACCGACGGTTTATCCTGACGAGCCGGCTCCCAAGGCAACGCCTGCCGCAGAGCAAAAGCCCACATCTGCGGCATCGAAGTCGGTCAGCGTCAGTTTCGAGACTGAACCCTTGTTCAATTTTGACAGGTCGACAGTACGCGCCGATCAAGGCGCGAAACTGGATGAATTCATTTCCAATCTCGGCGGCGCGCACTATGATTCGATTGCCATAGTAGGACACGCGGATCGCATCGGCAAGAAAGCTTACAACCAGAAATTGTCGGAGCGCCGCGCCGAAGCGGTAAAAGCCTACCTTGTCCGCAAAGGCATTTCCGCCGATAAGATCCAGACCGAAGGGCGTGGTGAGTCGGAGTCAGTAACCGGGGATGCCTGCGCCAATTCCCGCGGCAAAGTCCTGATCTCCTGCCTGCAGCCGGATCGCAGGGTGGACGTCAGCGTCAGCGCCACAAAGCAGTCGAATTGATCCTGTTTTCCGCCATTTCCGTATCAAAGCCCTGCTATTGCAGGGCTTTTTTTTAAGGTCCCACGATGCAGGATTTGAAATCACGTTTTTCAGCGGAGCTGGTCATCGAAGCTGCCTGGGTAATCCCCGTCGAGCCCCACGGTGCTGTGCTCGAGAACCACGCGGTGGCGATCTCCGATGGAAATATCGTCGCATTGTTGCCGCGCGATGAAATGAACTTACGCTGCTCCGCCGGGCAGACCTGTCAGCTCGACTCGCACGTGCTGATTCCCGGTTTGATCAATTTCCATTCCCACGCGGCAATGACGCTGATGCGCGGCCTCGCCGATGATCTGAAGCTGATGGACTGGCTTTCAAAACACATCTGGCCGACGGAAACTAGGCACGCGTCGGCGCAATTCGTCTATGACGGCACGTTGCTCGCATGCGCCGAAATGCTGCGTGGCGGGATTACCTGTTTCAACGACATGTATTTCTTTCCCGGGATGACAGCACAGGCGGCCCTGGATGCCGGAATACGCGCGGCATTGGGCATCATTGTGATTGAATTTCCCACTGCCTATGCCAGCGATGCGCAAGACTACCTGAGCAAAGGCCTGGCAATGCGCGACGAACTGAAACACGAATCGCTGTTGAGCTTCTGCATGGCGCCGCATGCGCCATATACCGTCAGCGACAAGAGTTTCGAACAGATACTCACGCTATCGGAGCAGTTGCAGATCCCGATCAATACGCACATCCATGAAACGCGCGACGAGATACACGAGAGCCTGGCCAAATTCGGCGTGCGGCCGCTGGTCAGGCTCGAAAGGCTCGGACTCCTGGGGCCGAATTTCATCGCAGTTCATGCAGTGCATCTGGAGTCTGCGGAAATAGACCTCCTCGCCAGCCTGGGCTGCTCGGTGGCACATTGCCCGTCGTCGAACCTGAAGCTCGCGAGCGGCATCGCGCCCGTGGACAAGATGCTGTCGTCCGGAATCAACATCGGCCTCGGCAGTGATGGCGCGGCGAGTAATAACCGCCTGGATATTTTCTGCGAAATGCGGTTTGCCGCACTTTTGGCCAAGGCAACCAGTGAAAATGCGGAATCCCTCTCCGCCCACACGGCTTTGCGCATGGCGACGCTCAACGCCGCGCAGGGGCTCGGACTCGAGCGCAAAATCGGATCGATAGAAACGGGCAAATCCGCCGACTTGTGCGCCGTGAACCTGGATTCGATCGAACTGTCTCCCTGTTATGATCCGGCGTCGCACCTGGTCTACGCTGCGGGCCGTGAGCATGTAAGCGATGTATGGGTTGCCGGCAGGCAACTGGTCGGCTCCGGGCGGGTTTTGCACATGGAGGAAAGCGACATCAAACGCAAAGCCAGGGAGTGGAAATCACGTATCGTGGATTCAATTTGACACAGTCCATTCTGTTCAGAAAACAATGATCAACGTCGATCCGGTCGAACTGCAAAAATTCAGTGAACTGGCCCACCGCTGGTGGGACCCGCACAGCGAATTCAAGCCGCTTCACGACATCAATCCGCTGCGACTGGACTACATCGATCGAATTGCGGGACTGAAAGGCAAGCGCGTCCTCGACGTGGGCTGTGGCGGCGGCATTCTTTCCGAGGCCATGTCATCCGCCGGCGCGAAGGTAACAGGCATCGACGTCGGCGAGAAGCCGCTGAAAGTTGCACAGATGCATTTGCTGGAAAGCGGCCTCGAAGTCGAGTATCGCAAGATCACCGTCGAGGAACTGGCCGATGAGCAGCCACGGGAATACGACATCATTACTTGCATGGAAATGCTGGAGCACGTACCGGATCCGGCAAGCGCAATAAATGCATGTGCGCGCCTGGCAAAACCGGGCGGCAGGTGTTTTTTTTCCACCATCAATCGAAATCCGAAGTCTTATCTTTTCGCGATCCTTGGCGCCGAATACGTACTGAATCTGCTTCCGCGGGGAACGCACGACTATGCAAGATTCATCACGCCCGCGGAAATTGCCCGTTTTTGCCGTCGCGCGGAACTTCGGACCGAACATCTGATCGGTATGAGTTACAACCCCTTCACCAAGGTCTATTCCCTGGTGGCGGATACTTCGGTCAACTACATTCTTGTCGCCCTGGCGACTTAATTCTTGGCGCGCTGGTGATTTGAGCGATGCCGCGGAATTGCGAATCGGGAATTTCTCTTCAGATCGCCATTCAAAACTCAAGGAGATTGCGATGAATTCCAAAGTCTGGCTGGTTGCTGCGGCAATTGTGCTGAGCGTAGGCGTACAAGGCTGCTCTCTGACAAATCAGTACCTTCGAATCGATCCAGAAGTAAAGGTAAAAGAGGAACAGATCGGCGGCAATAAAACTATCGGCCTTCGAATTTCCGATTCCCGCGCGGACAAGAAACTGGGCGAGGTCGGGGATCCCGATCGCAAGATGGTAGAGGTGCGGGTGGAGGAAGATCCGAGCCCCGCGATCTACGAAAGAGTGAAGCAGGCGTTGACCAAACAGGGATTTTCAGTAGAACCCTACAGCGAGTCCATGGATCGCACGCTGGACATCAGCATTCGCAAACTGGAATTGCAATCGGTAAAGCAGCCGCTGACTTTCAATACCGAATTGCGGGCCGAAGTGGCTGCCCACGCAGCCAACGGGACGGCATATTACGACCGCCAATTCAATGTCAGGACGCGCAAGGATGGCGCAGCACCGCCGTACGAGAAAGACAGCACTGCACTAGTTAACACTGCCATGTCGCAGGCGCTGGAGGACTTGCTCGCGGACGAACAGTTGCTCACCACGCTGGCGAAATGAATTCGGTATCTCGACGTTCGGGCGCTGCGGTGCGCAGTGTGTTGTTTGACCTCGACGGCACGCTGGCCGATACCGCACCAGATCTTGCATTCGCGCTAAATCAGCAGCGCCTGGCGCGTGGAATGCCCGAGCTTTCCATCGTTGAACTGCGAACCCATGCTTCGTCCGGCGCTCGCGGCCTGCTGCATCAGGGCTTTGGAATCCATCCTGAAGATACCGGCTACGTGGAAATGCGCGACGAATTCCTGAATATCTACGAGAAGAATCTTTCGCGAAGCAGCGTCCTTTTCCCGGGAGTAGCCTCCCTGCTGGATGAGATCGAGGCCAGGGGGCTGACTTGGGGCATTGTCACGAACAAGGCCGAACGCTTTACCATTCCACTACTCCGTGCGCTTCGTCTACTGGATCGCGCCAAGTGCGTCATTTGCGGTGATACCACGCCTTATGCCAAGCCCCACCCGGCACCATTGATCGAAGCATTGTCAAAAATCGGGGCTACGGCCGCTCAGTGCGTCTACGTCGGGGACGACGAGCGTGACGTGCAGGCGGGCCATGCTGCCGGGATGAGCGTAGTCGTGGTGCGCTATGGCTATCTGGGAAATGGCCGCCCGCCTGAGGAATGGGGTGCGGACTTGTTCATCGATTCGGCTGCGGAGCTGGGCCCGATCCTGTTTGGGGGATTGAAAGCGTGATCTGTTAGAATCCAGTCTGTACTGATTGAATTTTTGTGAATGAGCACCATCTTAAGTTCGGCAAATTGGGGGCGACCTGGTCTCGACGTGGGTTGCGAAGCAGTGCAGTGCATGCCAAGGCCCAGCTACCTTGTTAATCCAACTGGAAAACGTATAGTCGCAAACGACGAACGTTACGCTCTAGCCGCTTAATACCGGCTGGACTCCGCACCGGTTCTCTCATGGGCCGGGCTGGGCAACCAGCAGCGGAGCCATATACGTGAGATCGTGCTGTAGCGGGTTACTTGCTGCAGTACTAAATCCAAGGTAACTCGCTGCTTCCCAGCCTGTCGGTCGGCGTGGAAGCGGTTAGATGAAATGACCTGACTAAGTATGTAGTACTGCCTGTAGAGGACTTGCGGACGCGGGTTCGATTCCCGCCGCCTCCACCAAATTAAAAAGCCACCTCCAGGTGGCTTTTTAATTTGTGATGTGCGGCCGGGTTGAGAACCCGCTGGTTCGAAAACGAGGAAGCTAGTTTCAGTGCAGGCTAATGCGCTCCCAGGGTGCGTTACGCCGGAACTACCAACCGAAGTCTTGGGGGACTTCGGTTGGGACGCCGATGCGCATCAGGCGCAGCGGCGGTCCTGAGCCGCATGCGGCGAAGGATGACTGGATCGCCATAAAGCGAGACAGAAACTTTCCCGCCGCGTCCTCCAAAATAAAAAGCCACCCATGGGTGGTTTTTTTAACGTGGCTACCGAAGCGTCGTCAACTCGACGACATCTGCGACTGCATGTAATTCTGGATGCCCACCTTCTGAATCAGATCGACCTGCGTTTCCAGCCAGTCGATATGCTCTTCCTCACTCTCGAGAATTTCCTCGAATAGTTCGCGGCTGATGTAATCAGCCGTGGACTCGCAATAGGCAATGGCCTCCCGCAATACGGGATGACCGGCCATTTCCAGCCGCAAATCGCATTTCAGGCATTCCTGTACATTTTCGCCGATCAGGATCTTGCCGATATCCTGCACGTTGGGAAGGCCCTCGAGAAAAAGAATGCGCTCGATAAGCTTGTCGGCATGCTTCATCTCATCGATGGATTCTTTGAACTCGTGCTCGTCCAGTTTTTTCAGGCCCCAGTTCTTGAACATGCGGGCATGCAGGAAGTACTGGTTGATCGCGGTAAGTTCGTTGGTGAGCACCTTGTTCAGGTGCGCAATGACTTTCTTGTCGCCCTTCATGCATGCTCCTTCGATTGCGAGATCGAAACAGCAGCGATTATAGAGTCCCGGGCGGCAGTACGAAAAACAAAAATTCTGGGGGAAGAATGAGAGGTATTACGCTGCGCTCAAATGCTCGCGAAATTCGCCGGTGGAAAGCGTTTCGTGGACCACCTGCTGCGCGCAATCGGCGCACTTGCCACAACAACTTGCCACTCCCAGGCGTTGCCGAAGATCACGCAGGGAATGCGCGCCTTCACTTACGGCATCGCGAATCTGGCCTTCGGTAATTCCGTTGCAGAGGCAAACGTACATGGCGCACCTGAAAGTTGTTGGACCAATGCTAAATCACAATGAGAATGATTGTCAATATTCCCGTTAAACGGCCGGTGGTTGGAATTTTGGGCAATCCTCCACTGTCCCTTGAGGCCCAGATAACGCCGCACCGACTCGGCCAGGCAGCTTGCAGACCGCCTGCAGGCGATGACCGGAATGCCTTGGATTTGCGCCTGATTCCGGTAACTTTTCATGACGTTATGGTTTAAAAAGTCGGCAAAAAAAAATGAGCAGGTCGGTATCGCGCGGGAGGACCGGGGTGGAGCGCTGATGTGCGGATGACCGCACGGTCAAATGACGCTGGATGCGGATTCCAAATCCGGCGAGTAAATCGGGGATATTGCCCAGCCGGTCGGCTCCCACCAGAACTGCATTCATCTTCTTCTTTTGCTGTTCATCAAGATATTGAAGTACGAATGATAATTATTATTATTTGTGAAGTCGAGTGAGCTAAGCCGATCCCGAGCCCCTTTCCACCTACCGAATGCTGCCTTCTTGAAATCGACCGTCGAAAGTCAGCGTGTATCTGCTGCTTGTTACCGGGAAATTGGGCGCAGTCAAAAAAAAGCCCCCGAATCCGGGGGCTTATTCAAAACTTTTTGCATTTATTTCCCAGGCAACATGCGCTGAAAGACCTTGTCCCGGTCGATCAGCAGATGCTTGAACGCGGCAAGCACATGGATTACGACCAGGGCTATCAAAAGCGCCGCGGTTGCGCCATGAACGCCTTGCAGCAAGTCATAGACAACCTTGTTTTCCGACCCCATCGGCGGAATCTTGAAGAGCCCGAAATAATTCACGCCGTACTTCGTGAATTGCGTGGCGGCAAATCCGGACAGCGGCATCACAATGATGCACATGTACAGCAAGGCGTGACTGACCTTCGATGCCTGAACCTCCCAACCCGGCATCGATGTCGGAAGCGGTGGAGGCGGATACTTGGCGCGCCAGTACAATCTTGCTATTATCAGAAGTGCGGTCGTGACCCCGATTGACTTGTGCAGGTTGAAGTAAAAAGCCCGATCGGGCGTTCCCTTCGGAACCTCCGTCATATAAAGGCCCAACCCGATCATCGTAAGAACCAGAATTGCGACAACCCAGTGGAAAACGATGGCGCCCGTCGTGTAGCGCGAAACACCGCTGCTGTTGATATTCAAGATCCCTCCCCAGACGACCTGCCCGCGAATTGTCGCGTCAATATTACGCATCCACTAACGGATCACAACCCCCCACGGCCGCTTGCCCACGGGAATATCCTTGATTTTCGTATTCGTCGTCGTGTCGATTACCGAGACGGAGTCGGAACGACCATTGGCAACGTAAAGTTTATTGCCGTCGGGGGTAATCGCCATGTTCCACGGCCGTTTTCCCACCTCGATGGTGGCCACAATCTTGTTGGTTGACGTATCGATCACCGAAACCGACCCGTCCTTGCCGTTCGAGATGAACACGCGCGTCCCATCGGGATGCACGGCCACTCCGTTGGAAAATTGACCGCCAGGAATTACCGCTTTCACCTTCTGGCTCGCCACGTCGATTGCGTAGACAGTGCTGACGAACTCCGACGCCGTATAGGCGGTTTTGCCGTCAGGTGTAAATCCGATGCCGCGCGGACGTTTGCCCACCTCGATCTGATTGACCTGCTTCCTTTGCGCCACGTCGATCACATCGATCTGATGCGCCTCTTCCGCGCTCGAGAAAACCAATTTTCCGTCCGGACTAAATACAGCGTGCTCGGGATTCTCACCGAGCACCTTGACCAGAAATTCCTTCTCGTTGGTGTCGGTGTTGATGAACGCGATCGAATTGCTGACCTCGACAGCTGCCACCACCCACTTTCCGTCCGGAGAAATACTCACGCCTTCGGGCGATTCTCCGAGAAAGATACTGCCGACGGGCGCAAGCTTTTCAAGATCGATGACAACGAGCGAGTTATGCGGCTGATCGCTGACGTAAAGCTTCTTTCCATCTTTCGACGCAGCCATGCCGCGCGGCTTGTCTCCAGCCTTGATTTCCTTGACAACCTGATCCGTACTCGTATCGATCACGGATATGGTTCCGCTCTCTTCGTTCGGCACATAGGCAAAGGGTGCGGCCACTGCGCCAACGGCTAGTGCGCCGAAAGCGGCGCACGCAATCATCGAACAGATCTTCTTCATATTGTTGTCTCTCATGTGGGATGTTCCACCGGCAAACTCACGCAACTGCCGTCGTCCGTTGGAACAATCGGATCGGAAATGGTTCGAAGGCTTCGCTCGGGACGAATCGACGATGCCGTGCGGCCTCCTGATGCACGGCATCCCGCTCAGCGGCAGATCGATAGTCAGAATTGATAGCCTACCGACACGCCCACGGTGTAGTTGGTACCGGGCGCGGGTTCGTAATATGCCCCGTTCGACGCGTTCACGATCACCGACCCCACATACTCTTCGTCGAAAATGTTGTCGACGCGGGAAAATTCACTTAATTTCCAACTGCCGAGTTTCTGCTCGAAGCTGGCGCGCAAATTCACCAGGGTGTAGGAATCGGCCGATTCGTCATTCAAATCGCTGGTAAAGACTTTGTCGACCCAGCGCGCTTCCACTGCCGTCGAAAATCCCAGCGGGTTATAGGACCAGCCGAGTTCACCGTAAACGGAATTTGCTGGCACGCCGGGAATTTTGTTACCCGCCGGAACATTCAGATTTGGTGTGCCGCAATTTGCACTGGTTCCGCAAGTCAGAAATGCGTTGTTAAACTTGGCATCGAGATAGGTGTAGGCAAGCATACCGGTGAATCCATCACCAAATTTGGTATCGAGTGCAAGTTCGAAACCCTTTCGACTGGTGCTGTCGACGTTCTGATATACCGAACGCCCATTCTGATTTACCAGCACAACGATCTCGTTCTTGGTATCGGTTTTGAACACCGCCGCATTCAACCGCGTATTGGATCCAAGATAAGTCTTGGCGCCGATTTCATAGTTGTTGCTTTCGGCGGACTTGAGCCCGAAATTCAGCCCTGTGCTGATAGCAGACGTTGACTTGTACGCCATCTCCGCAAACGTCGGTGTCTCGAAACCTTTACCGGCGTTGGCGTACAGATTGAAGACCGGATTGACCTTGAAAACCACACCTGCGACCGGCGTCGTATCACTGAATTGAATGTCGCCGCTGTCGTCGCCGTTTAAGCCGGTGATGAAGTGATCCTCGCTCTTGAATTTTACGACACTGTGACGCACGCCCCCGCTGATGCTCCAGCGATCCGTTATATCCCATTGCGCCTGTGCAAATTGGTCGAAATCGAAAACGGTGTTGTCCTCGTCGCGTCCGAGTGCCCCCATCTGACCAAAGTTGTTTGTAAAACCCTTGCGAGCTTCGTTCATCACGTCATAGTTCATGCCGGCTGTGAAGGTGAATGGCCTGTCCGCCAATTCGGTCTGTCTGGTCCAACGCAAATCGAGACCCTCGAAATCCCGGTTCAAGTCCACAACCCCTCGACCTGCAAAGGTGAGCGCCAGAAATTGCTGAACCGTGCGCTTACCCGCGTAGCCAAGAACCCTTATCGAATCTTCGGAAGACAGTTTCTTTTCCAAGATGGCACCGGCCTGGGAGTTCTCGATACTTTTCCGTGTATCTTGAGCAATAGCACTCGTCGGGGGCGGACCTGGGTTACTACCGGATTGCTCCCGATTCTGTTGCATCTGCGCCTTGGTCAAGCCAAGGGGATCCTGGGTATCCGGCTGATTGAGATAGTTGGCAATCACGGTAACGGTCGCATCGTCTCCGATATTCAACTTCACCTTGCCGTTGGCGGTATCCCGGGTGGCCGCGCTGTGATCGCGGAAGCCTTCGGTGTCGAAACGGGAGACGTCAAAAATGTAATTCACCACGCCCTGCTGTCCACCGATTTTGAGGCCGATGCGGCTGGAATCGAAGCTGCCCGCCCAGGCGGAACCGGTAATCGTAAAGTCCTCAGGGCCGTCCTCGGTGAAGACATTGATGACGCCGCCCGATGAGTTGCCGTACAGCGCAGAAAACGGTCCGCGCATGACTTCAATCTGCCGTGCGGAACTCAGGTCGATGTTGGCGGCCTGGCCCTGCCCATCCGGCATCGTAAGAGGAATACCGTCGGCGTAAAGGCGTATGCCGCGAATGCCGAAAGTCGAGCGAGCGCCAAAGCCGCGTATCGAAACCTGTAAATCCTGCGCGTAATTCTGGCGTGTGTTGGCAACGATGCCAGGAGCGCGGACCAGCGTTTCCGACAGATTGACCTGCGATTGCCCTTGCTGGATCTGCTCCTTGGTGAAGGCATCGATCGAAACGGGCAAGTCGAAACTGGATTGTTCTACGCGGGTTGGGGTAACGACGATGGGCGCGAGCCGCACCGGATCGTCCTGCGCGGCGGAAATGCCCGTATTCAATACCAGCACGGCTATACAGACCGGCTTCACAGCCGACTGGAGCAAAATCGTAGAACTACGGCGCATTTCGCGGCCTCCCCTGTTGTGTTCTGGTTCTATCTAGCTGTTATTGATTTTATCTTCTGTCGAGAGAGTACCGATAGGCGCGCCAAGAAACAAAAAAATCTGTTGAATGAAATAAAAAAAGGGCTGCTCGGAAGCAGCCCTTCGGGTCGCGCTGTGCTAATTAGCGATTGAACACGTACATCGTGACTTCAAAGCCAAAGCGCATATCGGTGTATTCGGGCTTGGTCCACATGGTAAAGCTCCTTTGAGAGAGTTAATCCACTGATCGGGCATCGAGGCCGTTCATCACGACCATGGAACGCATTCTGGGTCAACCCATCCGCCGTCCCCACAAGAAAACCCTGAAATCCGTCTCATGATTTTCATTAGATTTCCAAAACCCCGAAAAAAACTGATATTCATCACTTAATCAAGGCTCTATAAGGCCGGCACGGATGGCGATGATGGCCAATTCCGCGGAATTCGAAGCGCCGAGCTTCTGTTTTATGTTGTACAGATGGGTGCCGATCGTACGCGGACTCAGCGACATTACCTCTGCGATATCGGCGACCGACTGACCCTTTGCCAGGGAAAGGAAAACCTTGAATTCCTTTTCACTGAGCATGTCGAGGGGATTGCGCTCGCCGTTGAGTTGGTGCATTGCGAGTTGCTGCGCAATGTCCGGCTCCAGAAACGTCTTGCCCTGGTGAACCTGCCGAATCGCCTGCATCAGGGCTTCCGCCGCGCTGCGCTTGGTCAGGTAGCCGGCGGCACCGGCCTTCAGCACCCTGCGCGCATGCATCGCATCTTCGTGCGCGGAAAGAACCAGGATGCGGGCCCCAGGCTCGCGCGCCAGGATACGATCGATCGCTTCGAGGCCGCCGATTCCCGGCATGGAGATATCCATCACCACCACGTCCGGCCTTACTTCGGGATACTTGCGGCAGGCATCTTCACCGCTGTCCGACTCGGCGACGACCCTGATGTCCGATGACCCCTCCAGAAGCAATCGAAAACCCATGCGTACCACGGCGTGATCGTCGACAAGCATCACGCTGATGTTCCCGATTGCCAATTTGCTCTCCACTTTGATTCCCTCTGCTAGGCGGCTTCGGCGCCGCGAGAACTGGATGTCGGGGTCCGTACGGGGATGATCGCCGTTACTGTGACCCCCTCTCCCGGTCGGCTGTCGATCCGGAATTCGCCATCGAGTGCCTGGACGCGTTCGCGCATACCAATCAGACCGAAGCGGGTGGCCTCGCGTTCGCGTTGCTGCGCAAATCCCTTGCCGTTGTCGCGCACCACCACCTTTACTACATCGCCGTGTTGAAGGTCATTTGACCTCGTCACGTGGATGTCCGAACGCGTCGCGACAGCGTGGCGGGCAACATTGGTCAGACATTCCTGGACGATGCGATACACAGTGATGTTGATGGTCTCGCCCATTCCCTCGATCGTGCCTTCGAGCCTCAGCTCGCACGCGATGTCGGGGTGCCTTTCACGCCATGCCGAGACGGAATCCTTCAGCGTTTCACTCAATCCCAGATGATCGAGCGCGGTCGGCCGAAGCTGGCGAATAATACCGTGCACGACGTCGTAGATGTGCGAAGCAACCGACACGATCGTCAGGGCATTGGCGTGGACGTCCGGCGCAGTCTCCTGGGTACGATTGGATATGGCGGTGCCGATGGTCTTGATCGCCGTAACACATTGCCCGAGTTCGTCATGCAACTCCCGTGCAATGCTGCGGCGCTCTTCCTCCAGCCGGCTTTGTATTGCGCGCGTCAACTGGCGATTCTGCACCAGCTCCAGTTCGGCCTGCTGGGCCAGTTTATGCTCGGTAATGTCACGCATGCTGCAGATTTCGCCGATGACTTCATCGCTCACAGGATCGACCAGCGGGGCCGCGGAGAGGGCAACATCGACCACCCGCCCGTCCTTCGTTACGCGCTGGGTTTCGATCATCTCAATGAGGACGCGCCGCTTCACGGTATCGAGATTTTCCTGGACCTCTGCCTCCCGCTCGGGAGTGGTCAAAAGTGTGGCGGAACGCCCGACAATATCCTCCATCCGATAGCCGAACATCCTTTCTGCCGCGGGGTTCCAGAATGAAATCCGGCCCTCCAGATCGTGAATGATGATTGCGTCGCTGGATTGCTTTGTCACCAGCGCCAGCCGCCTGTTTTCGGCGAGGCTCTCTTCCAGGGTCTGCGCCATGCGGTTGAAGACCTGGCCGATGGAATCGAATTCGGGCGAGCCGAAAAGCGGTAGACGCGTTTCGAAGCGTCCTTTTTCCATCAGCGACAATCCGCCCAGGATTTTCTCGACCGGGCGCAATGAGCGCCCCAGCAGCCAGAATACAATGACGTTCACCAGAACGAAAAATCCGAGCATGATCCAGAAAAATTGTTTGAGGTCATCCCATGCATCCAGCACGGAACGGGACGCGTCCGGAGTAATTACCACGCTTCCATTGGAAAGGTTCAACCGGTAATCGCTCAGTTGCGGCCTGACGAGGTCCGTAAACCACTGCGGCGCCCAGCGGCCCCGCTTGTAGACCGGTGGCGGTGAAGTGTAAAGGAGTCTTTCGTTCTCATCGTAGAGCCGGATTTCGTTCGCCCTCACACGGCCAACGCGCTGCAGGAAAGACAATAAAATCTGGTTGTGGGGCGAGTCCTGGATATTGGGGCGCGTGTTCGCAATTACCGTTTCCAGAAGTTGCGCGGTGATCCGCGTTCCCGCCTCCATTTCCTCGCGGATCGAGCGACGGGTTTCCTCGATGAGCAGATTGCCGGTAATAATGACGAATGCCACGATCACCAGCGTGATGACGAGGTTGATCCGAAAACGCAAACTCATGTTGCGCATGAGCTCACTGCCGGATACGAGTTCGCATGCGCCGGGTCGCCGCACATAATTCCGCTGCTATTTGCGGTTGCAACGCCGAATGACCGCCGTTTGCGACCATGCATAGTTCCGAGCTTTCGATGCCCTGCGCCACCGCGAACGCGGTCAGCGGTGGGCAGACCATATCCATCCTTCCCTGCACGATGATCACCGGCCGGTTTGTTATCCGCCAGAGATTATCGAGCAATTCGCTCGGTCGCAGGAAGAAGTCGTTGGCAAGATAATGCAGTTGGATCTTTACACTTCCCACGACTTCTTGCGCAGACGCCGCGCCCGCCGACGCAGATGTGTTCGCGGGATCCATGACCCGCGCTTCATAGTCGCTCCAGCGCCTGGCAGCGGCGGCAGCAACCCCTTCTCCCGGATCATCAGTCAGGCGTCGATAGTGCTCAACGAGGCGTCCGTGCGCGCCACCGGCTAACTCGGCCCAAGCCTCGGGAACGATATTCCGGACGCCGGACAGGAACCAGTCCACCTCCGCACGACTGCCGAGAAATACGCCTCGCAATATCATTCCGGCAACCCGATCCGCATGCAGCATCGCATAGGCAAGCGCCAGTGTGCTGCCCCACGAGCCGCCAAAAAGCAACCAGCGCCCCACGCCCAGATGCCGGCGCAGCGCTTCCATGTCGGAAATCAGATGCGATGTCGTATTGTCGGCCAGTGAACCGCGCGGAGAACTCTGGCCGCAACCGCGCTGGTCGAACAATATGATGCGAAAAAATTCGGGGTCGAAGAACCGGCGGTGTGCGGGACGCGACTGGCCGCCCGGACCGCCGTGCACGAAAAGAATCGGGAACCCGTCCGGATTCCCGCTTTCCTCGACATAAATTCGATGGTCGCCGCCACGATCGAGCCAGTCGCGATGATAAGGCTCTAGCGGCGGATATAAAGCATCGCCGGTGGCTTGGCTTTGATCTACAACCATGCCGAAGTGAATTTGGAAGCGATTAGGACTGCAGCCTGAAAACGATCGGAACGGTTACTACTAGGGCGCGACCGCGCAGATCCGCTGGCGCCTGAGGCAACGGCGAGGCACGGCGCACCATGTCCAGCGCCTCTTCGTCGAGAATGGGGTGCCCACTGCTTTTGCCCAATGTTATGCCGGTGACTTTGCCGTCGGCCGCAATTTGCAGCAGAACTTCCGTAGTTCCCTCCCAGCCGCGACGTTGCGCCGGAGGAGGATATTTTTGATAGCGCTTGATTTCCTTCGATATTGACTGGCCGTAGGTCACCAACAACCGATTTTCGTTCGCTTCATCTATCTTCGGCGCGGATGGCTGGGGCTGCGGCGCCACAGCGGGTGGGATTGGCGCTGTGGCCACCGGAGCCGGGACTGGTCGCACGGCGGTAGATGGGACAACTGAGGGTTCCACTCGAGGCTGGACGACCGGCGGCGGCGCATCTTGTGGGACAGGCTTAACCTCCGGCCTGACCTCGGTCCTCGGCTCTATACGCGGTTCGGGCCGTGGTTCCACGGTCGGCGTAGGCAGTGGTTCCGGCCGGGGCTCCACTCGTGCGATCGGCGGTGGCTCTGGCCGGGGTTCGATCTTCGGTTCGGGCCTGGTTTCCAACCTGGGTTCTGCCTTGGGCTCCGGACGCAGTTCGGGCTTCGGCACCACGAACTCCGGCTTCGGTTCGGCGCGCGGCGCCCGGATGACGTCGGCACGCGGAACCGGGGGAGGCTCTGGTTGGAGTTGTCGCACCACCGGTTCGGGCAGTGGAACCACCGGCTCGGGTATCGGCTC
>Ga0209131_1000350_pt1 | contig 33535 bp, 35 predicted proteins | sample GraSoi_2013_40cm_FD_185826 | JGI IMG/M metagenome (GOLD analysis project Ga0209131, IMG submission 185826) | Grasslands soil microbial communities from the Angelo Coastal Reserve, California, USA - Sample 9_17_2013_40cm (SPAdes) (version 2) | ecosystem: Environmental > Terrestrial > Soil >...
CCGTCGTGCCAGACCTGAAGGAAGTAGCTTCCGCGCTGAGCCAAGTAAAAGCCGCGACGGCTTAACCATCCCAGGTCGTTGGGACGCGGCACGGCTGCGGCCTTCGCCGCCACGCACACTACAATCCAACGGAACTCAAGGAACGTGAGTGGCTGCCGTTGGTTTCGCGAGCGACCGAATGAACAACACCAGCTCCCACCGTTGGTCCTCGGTCAGCTTGTTTTTGAAGACCGGCATGGGCTTCTTGCCTTCGCTGATTTTGTAAAATAGCTCGCCGTCCGTAGCCTCGTTCATTCGTTTCGCGTCCGTGAAATCCGTAGGCGCGGGATCGTACTTGCTGGCATCTTGACCGTCCCCTTTGCCGCTGTCGCCGTGGCAATGCGCGCATTTGTCCGCATACACTTCCCGTGCGGATTTCAGCGCGGGAGCGGTAGGCTGCAAGGGGTTCTTTAGTTGCTTGGCTTCTTCGGGAACGGGCCACGACCAAGGTGCTTTATTTACAGCGGAGTAGACAATCGCCACCGCGACAACGGCCAGAATCAGCAGGAATATCGCTTTCGGCAACGCATGGTGTCGTTTGGGTGCAATGCTCATTTTTAAGCAGGGAATTTTCCCGCACCGGCGGCGCACACGCAAAAACGGAGGCTGAATGCCGACAGCATTAGCCGCGGAAGATAAACCAGAGAAGTTCGCCGTTGAAAAAAATTATCAGCACGGCCACTAACCAGGCGATTCCCTGCGTCAGCCGCGAGTTCACGAGCGTGCCCATCTTCGCGCGATCTCCGGTGAACTGAATCAGCGGGATGATCGCGAAGGGTAACTGAAAACTTAAAATCACCTGGCTCAGAATGATCAGCGAGGTCACTTTGCCCTCGCCGGCAAATCCTATCACCAGGGCGGCGGGCGTGATCGCCATCGCGCGTGTGATGAGCCGGCGCAGCCATGGCTTTAGGCGAATATTCAGGAAGCCTTCCATCACGATCTGGCCGGCGAGGGTGCCAGTCAACGTCGAGTTTTGCCCCGAAGCAAGCAAGGCGCACGCAAACACCGTGCTCGCGACGCTCACGCCTAGCACAGGGCTTAGCAATTTGTATGCGTCTGAGATTTCCGCGACGTTGTGAAGCCCACGCGTGTGAAACGCAGCCGCGCCCAGAATCAGAATCGCCGCGTTCACGAAAAGTGCGAACCCCAGTGCCAGCGTTGAATCGAAGACAGCGTAACGGAGCGCTTCGCGACGATCGCCAGCCGAAACCCCGAACGCCCGTGTCTGCACAATGCTAGAGTGCAGGTAAAGATTGTGCGGCATCACCGTGGCGCCCAGAATGCCGATCGCGATGTACAGCATCTCGCGATTGCGGAGAATTTCTGCGCGCGGAAGAATTCCCTGCGCGGCCTCGCGCCACAGCGGCTGAGCGAAGAAAAGTTCGTAAGCGAAGCAAGCCGCAATCGTGGCGATGAGCGTCACCACGAAAACTTCAATCAGGCGAAAGCCACGCCCCTGCAGCGCGAGCACAATCAATACGTCTAGCGCGGTGATAAGCACGCCGGCCAGCAGCGGCAACCCAAAGAGCAGCTTTAACGCCACCGCCGAACCCAGAACTTCGGCCAAGTCACACGCGGCGATGGCGATTTCGCAGAAGACCCACAACACCATCGAGGTGCGCCGCGAATAGTGATCGCGGCAGGCCTGCGCCAAATCGCGGCCGGTGGCGATACCTAGCTTTGCCGAGAGCGCCTGCAGGAACATCGCCATCAAGCTGCTCAGCACGATGACGCTCAGCAGCGTGTAGCCGAATTTCGAGCCACCCTGAATGTCGGTGGCCCAGTTGCCGGGGTCCATGTAACCCACTGCAACCAGATACCCGGGGCCGGCAAATGCCAGGACTTTGCGGAGCCAGGAGGCGCCAGAGCTGAACGGCACAGTGCGATGCGCCTCTGGCAGGGATGGCAGTGTATCTACACGAACCCGGAACGTTCCCGGGGAATAACTGGCCGCGGCCTCGGGCGAGGAGGGTGCAGGGGAAGCCCCGTTTTCAATTTCGGTTGGCGGCGAGGGGGTCATGGACGAAGTTAACCGTGTTAAATGCCACTCATAAACTATAATTAATATCAGCGATTGTCAATGGAACTCGACTGACTATTTCCTGGCGTACAACAAATCCTCCCCCCTCTACAGGGCTGAGGTGCGGCGCGCGTTTCGCCGCTGTGATACCTTGAACAGGCGCGCAATGTAGCGACTAAACAGAGAGGCTTAGACGATGGAAGAACAGCGGCCGGTGCAGGGGCAGGTTCAGATCAAGGCGGACGAAAAGGAACTACAGGGCGAGTACAGCAATCTCGTGATGATCCATCACAATCTCGAGGAGTTTACGCTGAACTTCATCTATATCTTTCCCAACGGCCAACAGGGCAAGCTCCTCAAAAGCATGATCGTCAGCCCGGGCCACGCGAAGCGTATTGCCCGAGCGCTCGGCGAAAATATCGCCCGCTATGAAGCGCAGTTCGGCACCATCAAGGAAATGCCTGAAGGCGGCCCTACGCCCAACGTGGGGTTTGTGCAGTAGCAATAGCGATACAAAAATAGCTGCTACGGATTCAGGGTCTTACGGAAGGTATCGAGTATTCCGTTTACGAATGCGCCGGAGTCTTCACCGGAAAATTTTTTGGCGAGGTCCACGGCTTCATTTAAGACGACTTTGGGCGGGGTGTCTGATGAACGGAGTTCGTGCATGGCGAGGCGCAGGATGGCGCGGTCAATGGCGGCGAGGCGCTCGAATCGCCAGTTCTCCGCGTGCTTCACGATGATTTCGTCTAGGACGGTTACTTCTTTTGCGGCGCCCTCGAACAAACGGTTGGCAAACTCGCGCGTGGTGTCGGCGGCTTTGGCCGCACGCCAGAATTTTGCTTCCAGCTTGGCAGGCTCCTGGTGGCTCATGTCCCACTGGAAGAGCATCTGCATGGCAAACTCGCGGGATTTGGTGCGGAGGGACATGCTACTTGCGCCGCCCCTTTCGAGAGGATAAAGGATGCTTTGACGCGCTGGCTCCAGGCGTCGCGCCCCTGAGCTTTCGCGAGAGTTGAGCCATTTCTACGGCGGCCAAGCCAGCTTCAAAGCCTTTGTTGCCGCCCTTCAGCCCGGCGCGATCGATGGCTTGCTCGAGAGTGTCGCAGGTCAACACGCAAAAAATGATGGGGAGGCCGGTGTCCATTTGCGCAAGCTGCAACCCGCGCGCGGTTTCAGAGCAAACGTAATCGTAATGCGCCGTTTCGCCCCGCAGAATGCAGCCAATCGCGACCAGCGCATCGTAACGACCCGCAGCGGCAAGTTTTTTCGCCGCCAGCGGCAGCTCAAACGCGCCCGGTACACGAATCACGTCCACGTCCTCATTGGCAGCTCCGGCGCGATCCAGAGCGTCCACGGCTGCCGCGAGCAGTCGGTCGGTAATAAAGCTGTTGAAGCGGCTCACAACAATTCCAAAGCGCAAACCGGAAGCTGTCAGTTCGCCGTTGATTGACCCGGGCTGGAGTTTTTCGGCCATCGTGACTTGGCTATTTGCCCTTGAACTCCGCTTTCCTTTTCTCCAGGAAAGCTTTCGTGCCTTCGCGCATGTCTTCGGTTGCGCAGGAAAGCCCGAACAATGTCGCCTCCAGGAACAGGCCTTCTTCCTGGGGCATCTCGACACCGCGCTCGATGGCTTCCATTGTGTACTTCACCGCAAGCGGCGCGTTGGCGATGATTTTCTTCGCCATCGTTTCCGCCGCGGGCAGAAGCTCGGCAGGCTCGTAGATGTGATTGACCAAGCCGATCCGCTGCGCCTCTTCCGCGGCAATCATTTCCCCTGTGAGGCAGAGCTCATGCGCCACGCCTTTGCCGCACAGCCGCGCAAGCCGTTGCGAGCCGCCGTAGCCGGGAATGATGCCGAGTTTTACTTCCGGCTGGCCAAGCTTGGCGGCCTTGCTGGCAAGCCGGATCGTGCAGGAAAGCGCCAGCTCGCAACCACCACCGAGCGCAAATCCGTTGATGGCGCAGATCGAAGGTTTTCCGAGAGTTTCCAAGAGGTGAAATACGCTTTGCCCAAAAAGCGAAAACTCCTTGCCATCCACGGCAGTGCGCTGCGCAAGCTCGCTGATATCCGCACCGGCCACAAAGGATTTCTCTCCAGCGCCGGTAAGAATCAGCACGCGCACGGAAGAATCATCGCGCGCATCCAGCAGCGCGTAACGCAACTCTTCGATCGTCTTGCGATTCAGCGCGTTCAGCACCTTGGGGCGATTGAAGGTGACGTACGCGATGCCGTCTTTCTTCTCAAACAGAATGTTTTCGTAGGCCATTGTTGCGTCGCTATCTCAAAATTTCATAGCTTTCGGCTTTTGCGGGTCGGAATAGTCATAAAAGCCGCGCCCGGCTTTGCGGCCATTCCAGCCGGCAAGGACCATGCGCTTGAGCAGCGGCGGGGCGGCAAAGCGGCGCTCGCGGAATTCGTCAAACATAATATTCGCGATGTAATAAGTAGTATCGAGGCCAACGAAATCGAGCAGCGTGAGCGGCCCCATGGGATGCCCGCAGCCTAGCTTCATGGAGTTATCGATGTCCTCAATCGAGCCGACGCCTTCCTCTAGAGCGCGGATCGCGTCGAGCAGATAGGGCACAAGGAGACGATTTACGATGAAGCCGGTACTGTCATGGGCGCGTACCGGCGTTTTGCCCAGTTTTGCGCCGAACTCCACCATTTCCTCATACACCGCCGGATCGGTAGCGATAGTTTTTACCACTTCGACCAACTTCATCACCGGAACAGGATTGAAAAAGTGGAGACCGACAAAGCGCTGCGGCCGCTTCGTAGCGGTAGCAATTTCCGTGATGGTGAGCGATGAGGTGTTGCTGGCAAAAATGGTGGATGCGGGGCACAGGGCATCCAGCGAACCGAAAAGCTCACGTTTCGCCGGAAGCTGCTCGATGATGGCTTCCACAATCACGTCGCAATCCTTCAGTTCGTCCAATGAGGTCGTGCCCTTCAGCCGGCCTCGAATCTCTGTCTTTTGCGTTTCACTCAGACTGCCTTTTTCCGCCAGGCGCGCGAGATTCTTCTCGATGCTCTTCAGTCCCTTGTCGACAATTTCGGGAGTGACTTCGCGCACGACCGTGGGAAACCCAGCCTGCGCCGAGACTTGCGCGATTCCCGAGCCCATCAAGCCACACCCGACGACGCCAACTTTTTGAATCACCATCCTGATCCTCTGTAGGAAATACCGCGGTCAATCGCCAAGGAGCGGCAAACACCCCGCAGGAAAATCGCCTATCCGCGTGGAAAAGTGTAGCAGAAACAACACGAACTAGTTGTCTAGCGCCTCGACAATCATGGCGATACCTTGCCCACCCCCGATGCAGGCTGTCACAAGTCCGTAGCGCAAATTGTTGCGGCGAAGCTCGTTGAGAATCGTGAGCACGAGTCTCGTACCCGACGCACCGAGCGGATGCCCAAGCGCGATCGCGCCGCCGTTTACGTTGGTTTTCTCGCGGTTCAATCCCAAAACCTTTTCCACCGCGAGATATTGGGCGGCGAAGGCTTCGTTGACTTCCACCCGGTCTATCTGCCCGAGGGATAGTCCGGCGAGCTTCAGCGCTTTTTGCGAAGAGGGTACCGGGCCGATGCCCATGATGCTAGGGTCCACACCGGCGACAGCCCAGGAAACAATTCGCCCGGCGGGTTTCAAGCCCTGTTCTTTCGCGGTTTTCTCCCGCGTTACGACCACAGCGGCGGCGCCATCGACAATGCCGCTCGCATTTCCCGCGGTAACGATTCCGTCCTTCTTAAAGGACGGCGGCAGTTTTTCTAGAATTTCCATCGTAGTTTCTGGACGGCGATGATCGTCTTCGCTGACGACGATGGTCTTTTTACCTTGCTTCACTTCCACCGGGACCAGCTCTTCTCGAATGCGGCACGCCTTGTACGCGGCATCCACCGCTTGCTGGCTGCGCAAGGCGTAGGCGTCTGCATCTTTGCGCGTAATGCCATGTTGCTCGGCCAGCTTTTCGGCGGTTAGCGCCATAGGCAATCCACAGTAGGAATCGGTCAGGCCGGCCATCAGCGAATCTTCCAGAGCGCCTCCGCCAAGCTTCAGACCGCCGCGCGCGCCGCGAATCACAAATGGCGCTTGTGTCATGTTCTCCATGCCGCCGGCCAGAACCATGTTCGCTTCGCCGAGCAGCAGCCTCTGCGCAGCCTGAGCAATCGCTTCGATGCCTGAGCCACATAAGCGATTTACGGTCACGGCAGGGGTTTCCGTTTTAAGCCCGGCCTTCAGCCCGACGTGGCGCGCACCGTAAAGCGCGTCCGCGCTGGTCTGCATCACATTTCCAAAAATCGCGTGATCAATCCCGGCAGGGTCGGCCCCGGAGCGGCGAATCGCCTCTTTGGACGCATGCGCGGCCAGGTCAATCGCGGAAACATCCGAAAACGAGCCGGTGTAGCGCGCCATGGGCGTGCGTGCTCCGGCAACAATCACCACATCTGTCGGAAACATAATTGTCCTCTCTTATTCCCAGCTAGAGTTTGGGGCTTTCCAGCGCCACGACGGTATCGCCGCCCCGTTTGCGCGCCTCTTCCACACTGGTCTCGGCGCGATTGATCAGGTCCGTGACAATGTCCTCGCTCTCGTAGTCCGCCTTGGCCACCGCTTCGACGATTCCCGCGCTAAGCGTCACTTGCGTCGAATTCCACGGCGGCCTCAGTCCGGACGCCGCCCGGCGGAGCTTATCGGCCAGGTGCTGCGCGCCAGCCAGGCTGGTGTCCGGCAGGATGAACGCCAGGGACCACGAGGTATATTTTACCGCGACATCGTTCTGGCGCACGATAGGCTGCAGCGATCGCGCCAGTTGCTCCAGAAAGCGCTCGACCGGCGACTCGCCTTGCTGCCGAAGAATTTCCGCACCGTGGTCAATCTGCAGAATGGCCAGCGAAAGCGGCGTGCCCTGCGTGCGCGAGCGATCCGCTTCCGTGAGTAAGCAACTCTGATAGGAGCTGCGGCTGAGCAGTCCTGTACGCTCATCAGAAACGCCCATGCGCCGCACCAGAGAGCGCAGGCGCGTGTGGCTGACGCTCATCAGCATCTGGTCGCCGATGGCTTGCAGGAAGTAAGCTTCGTTGGGCTTCCACTTGTGCGCATCGGCGTGCCCCACGATCAGCATTCCCGCCGGGCTCTGCGTCTCTTTGTCGCTGAGGATCACGCCAAGAGCGGTGCTGATGCCCATCTCTTTCAGTATCGAGCCGTCGCTAGCCGTTAGCGTGAGCCCGCCTAGTTCGTCCGGCTGTGACTTTTCCATCTGCGCGAGCAATAGAACCAGTTGGGACCCGGGAGTGGCACGCATGCCGCCAGCGCAAAATTCCGCCGCCATTTCCGGCGGGCGGCCCTGCGCGCCAAACACCGCCAAAGCCCGGGAGCAGTGCAGGTAAGCGCCGACTTCGTTGACGGCTGTATTCAGCATGGCGCGCGGCGTCTGCTGCCGAAAAATCTTTTGATTAATCTCGGAAATTTTCGCCAGGTCACGAAGAGTTTCCGCGGTGTAGACACCGGTTTTTTGCGTGATGCCGGAGCCGAGCGATTCCGGGACGGGCTCCACAGGCCGGGCAGTGACCACCGGCTCCGATTTTGGACGGGAAGAACCCGCCGGCCACCAATTTGCGGTCTGATACAGATTACGCAGCCGGGTGTTGCGCTCCTCTTCGCCGGGAAACGTGGCGGCGATTTTTTGCAGTCGCTCCAGGGCTTTGTTCTGTAAGGAATACTGCAAGAAAATTTCCGTCTGGACGATGAGGTCTTCCAGTGCCTGCAAGTGCCGGCCGTCTCCGCCGGCGGACTGCGAAGTGCTGACGCTGTCTGCGGTCAACGATTGCGCATGCACCGGGCGCGGCGGAGCTGAAGTTCCGGATTTCGTCAGCCGCGCGCCAAGCCGTGTCAAGGATGAGTCGTCGACTCGGCCCTGTAATTTCTGAAGGCGTTCCTGGTTTCGGTTATCGTACGGATCAATGTCGAGAAGCTTTTCGAGCGTTTCGGATGCTTTCTGAACGTTTCGCGCATTCAGATACACATCGAACAGCTTAATCAGAATTTCGAAGTATTGCGTCTCGCGATTCGCTTCATTGTAAAACTCCGCGCAGAACTCCAGGATGGCTTGCGAGTTCGGATGCTTCCCGCCAACGCTCTCCAGTTGTACGATAAAATCGTTCTGCTTGCGATCCGCATACGTCCGGTTCTTCAGTACTTGCAGGATTTCCACAGACTTCGCGTCTTGCCCCGCTTGTCCGTAAGCATCCACCAGATCGAAAAGCCGCGATAATCCCTGATTCTTTTCTTTCAGCAGGCGCTCCAAAATCTCTCGCGCCCGATCCAGCTTGCCGCCCCGTATCAACGCGTCGGCGAACGTCTCTAAAAAAGTGGCGTCGCTGTCCGCCGCGTCAAATGGCTCCAGCAGGGCAGCCGCTTGCTTTGCATCACCCGCTCGCAAGTTTGCCTCGGCGTAGAGCAGCGCGACACTGCGCTCCTGCGGCGCCAGCTTGTGCGCGCGCCCAAAGAGGCGCAGCGCCTCCTCCGGCGTGCCTCCGGCGGTAGCTAATTGCCCCGCGCGAAGAAAAGCTTTCGCCGCTAACGCATTCTTGCCGATCCGCTCAGCCGTTTCCGCCACCCGGAGCTGCCGCGTTAAATTCTCCGGATCGAGTTGCGCGGTACGCTCCAGGCAAAACAGCGCGTCCTCCTGCCGTCCCGCCTCCGCGAACAAGTCCGCAGCTTTGGAGTACTGCTCCATCGCTTCATCATTGCGGTTTTGCTTTTGTTGCAGGAAGGCGTAGCGCGCGATGCGCTCGGGGGGTTGCGGGGAAGCGGCCCCGCGCAGAAAGCGGTTGTAAATCGCCAGCGCTTTGCTCTCGTCACGCGGCTCGACGAGCATGTCGAACAGTAATCCGTAGTACTCCGATGCGCGCTCCGGCTTCTCCGCCCGCGCGTAGAGGTCCCCTAGTGCCTGCGTCGCTTCCTGGTGCTGCGGCGCCTCGTCGAGGACGGCTTTATAAGCCGCAATCGCATTCTCGACGCGGTTCTTCTCCAGGAATCGCTTGGCGCGATCTAGATGCTTGCTGACGTCTGCGGCCATCCGTTGCGGTTGCCTTTGCGGTTTTCTTGAAAGCGAGCGAGCACGCCGCGCTTTTTTCTGCCTCAGCGGCTCATTCTCACTATATACCGCCGTGCGAAGCCCGGCAAAAGGCATGCAGACGGCGATGTGGTATGCAGCAAGAGCCACCGGCGCGCCGTGTTCGGAGGCTCCCTTTCCGCTTGACAGCCACCCTGCGTATATATATCGTTCGGTAAACACAAATGTTTACTAGACATCAATTATTGATCGACGGTGTTCTGGGAGCCTGACGCCTTAAGTCGCGCTTCTCGTGAGGTCCGTTACGGTTCTCTATCGCAAATTCCTAGCTACGTTAGCAGCATCTTTCCTGGCTCCGTGGCCATCGCCTTCCAAGGTCGTTCCATTGGGTCTGGTTACGCATGCGGAGCGCGCGTATTTGGGTCAAGTCGAGGCCTCCGTGGGCAGCACAATTTATGACGGCGACCTGCTCTCAACAGAGATTGGCGGGCTCCTGCGCATCAGCAATATCGCGCTCACGCTGCAGTTAGGCCAGGCCTCCTCTCTTACCCTCCACCGCGCCGCTGCTCCGGAAGATAACCTTCAGGCCGAACTCGGCTCAGGCACCATAATGTTTTCCGCGGGACAGACCGCCAATGTCGCTGTTCTTGCCAACGATGCCTCGATTCGCCCTGTCGCCCATGCCGCCACAATCGCGCAGATTCGAATTGTGAATCGAAAAGAACTACGCATCTATGCGCAGCGAGGAGCCTTAAACTTTTCCTATCACGGCGAGACCGAGATGGTACCGGAAGGCACGGCTTACCGCGTGCTTCTCGACCCATCCGAAAAAGAAATCGATCCGCCTTCAGAATCAGGCCAGGGCAGGAACCCCCCAGCGAAGGTCCATGCCAAGTTCGCTTTGCTAGTGATCGGAATGGTCGCAGGGGGTGTAATCCCGATGGCGGGACATCATCATCACTTGGAGAGCCCCGACAGGCCCTGACCTGCGCCTGTCACCGCGCCTGAGAAGCCGTGAATCTTAGCCAGGCCCGTTCACAAATCTCCTGAGCTGAGAAAGTTTGTCGCTAGCGGCTCCGGACGAAAGCACGTTCGCCGCTAACTGCGAGCCCTCGACGAAATTCTCGGCGACACCGGCCGCCACCATTGCCGCTGCTGCGTTGATCACGACGATGTCTCGTCGCGGTCCAAGCTCCCCGCCAAAGATGCTCTCCAGGATTGCAGCATTCTCCGTCGGTGAGCCGCCTCGAATAGCGTCCCCCGGTGCGCGCGCCACGCCAAAATCTTCAGGCTCTACGGTGTAGCGCTTGATCTTGCCTTCGCGCACTTCCGCAACCAGCGTTTCGCCCGCCAATGCAATTTCGTCAAGCCCGCCTGCACCGTGAACGACAAAGGCACGATTGACCCCGAGTTCTGCTAGCGTTGCAGCGACCAGGTCGACCACCTCCGCGGAAAAAACGCCGATCACCTGCGCTTGCGCTCCGGCCGGATTCGTCAGCGGCCCCAATAAATTGAAAACCGTCCGCGCCGCAATCTGTTTGCGTGCCGGCATCGCGTGGCGCGTGGCGGAATGCGCCGCCGGCGCGAAAAGAAAGCCGATGCCCACCTCCCGAATCCCCATTTCCACCCGCGCAAAGGGCACGTCAATCCGCACGCCTAGCGCCTCCAATACGTCGGCCGACCCGCTCCTCGAACTGACCGCCCGGTTGCCGTGCTTGGCTACGCGCGCGCCGGCTGCCGCCGCCACAATGGCCGCCGCGGTCGAAATGTTGAATGAGCCGAAGCCGTCTCCACCAGTTCCGCAGGTGTCGACAAGGCATTCCGGGCACGCTTCGCCATCCTCAAAAATGCGCACCGCATGGCGCCGCATGACCGTGGCAAAGCCCGCGAGTTCCGCAACCAGAATCGGCCTCTGGTTCAGCGCCAGCAAAAAACGCGCGATCTCTGCCGTTTCCATCCGCCCGCAGAGCAATTCCTCCATCAATGCTTCCGCGTCAGTGCGACTGAGGAGTCGCCCCGCTTCCACTTGCTCGATCAACAAAATTGTCGCGCTTCCGGCCATTTTCAGGCGTCCTTGCTCCTCTTGCCCCTTCCGAGTACACTTCTTTGTTTTGCGGATGCACAAATTCTAGCACTGATGGAAGCTCGATGAAGATTCACGAGTACCAGGCCAAAGCGATTCTCGCTCGTTACGGTGTCACCACGCCGCGTGGCGAGGTCGCTTACACCAAGGAAGAAGCGCGTGAGGCCGCACAGCGCTTGAAGTCGAATATAGTCGTCGTAAAGGCGCAGATTCACGCCGGAGGCCGTGGCAAAGGTGGCGGCGTAAAGTTGGCGCGCTCCGGAGATGAAGCCGAGGATATTGCCGGGCACATCCTGGGCATGACTCTGGTCACTCCGCAAACCGGACCCGCCGGCCGCATCGTCAAGCGCGTCCTCATCGAAGAGGGCCTGGACATCAAGCGCGAGCTTTATCTTGGCTTGCTCGTCGATCGTGCCAGCGGACTCCCTGTTTTCATGGCCAGCGCCGCGGGCGGTATGGAAATCGAAGAAGTCGCAAAGGAAAATCCCGAAGCCATTCTGCGCGAGCCCATCCAACCGGTAGTCGGCCTGCAGCCGTACCAAGCTCGCAAAATCGCATTCGGCCTGGGATTGCCGGGTGATGTTGCCACGCACGCCACGCCGTTTTTTCAGGCTTTGTATCGCGCGTTCATTGATACGGACGCCTCGCTGCTCGAGATCAATCCGTGCGTGCTTACCGGCGACGGCAAGCTAGTCGCGCTGGACGCCAAGATGACGTTCGACGATAACGCTCTCTTTCGTCATCCAAGCCTTCGCGAATTGCGTGACATCGACGAAGAGGATCCGCTCGAAGTGGAAGCCTCCAAGTACGGCCTCAACTACATCAAGCTCGATGGCAGTGTCGCCTGCATGGTGAACGGCGCCGGTCTCGCCATGGCCACTATGGACATCATCAAATATGCTGGCGGCTCGCCCGCCAATTTCCTGGATGTCGGCGGTGGCGCCTCCTCCGAGCAGGTGAAGAATGCTTTCCGCATATTAATGAGCGATCCGAGCGTTCGCGCCGTGTTCATCAACATTTTTGGCGGCATCTTGCGATGCGACGTGCTCGCCACCGGCGTGGTCGCGGCGGCAAAAGATTTGCAGCTCAAGGTTCCCGTGGTCGTTCGAATGGAAGGCACCAATGTCGAGCTAGGCCAGAAAATCCTCCGCGACTCCGGACTGAATTTCACGATCGCAAACGGTATGAAAGACGGAGCGCAAAAAGTGGTCGCTCTCGCGGGAGGCGCGCGATGAGCGTTCTCGTCGACGAAAAAACAAAAGTCATCGTGCAAGGTTTCACCGGCCGCGAGGGAACTTTCCACGCGCAGCAAATGATTGAGTACGGAACCAACGTGGTTGGCGGCGTAACGCCGGGCAAAGGCAACACGAAACATCTGGAGCGCCCGGTTTTCAACACCGTATCTGACGCGGTGAAAGATACCGGCGCAAACGCCTCTGTCATTTTCGTTCCGCCACCATTCGCCGCGGACGCCATTCTGGAAGCTGCTGAAGCCGAAATTCCCCTGGTCATTTGCATCACCGAAGGAATTCCCGTTCTCGACATGATTCGTGTTTCGCTGGCGGTCGACGGCAAGAAAACGCGCCTGATTGGCCCCAACTGCCCCGGCGTCATCTCTCCGGGCAAATGCAAGATCGGCATCATGCCCGGCCGCATTCACAAGCAAGGCAACGTCGGCGTGGTCAGCCGCAGCGGCACGCTCACCTACGAAGCTGTGGACCAACTTACGCGGCTCGGCGTCGGTCAATCCACCTGTATCGGTATTGGTGGCGATCCCATCATCGGCACCTCATTCCTAGATGCCATCAAAATGTTTAACGATGATCCCGAAACGCACGCGATCATCTTGATCGGCGAAATTGGCGGCAACGCGGAAGAACGGGCCGCCGAATTCATCAAGTCCAACGTAAAAAAACCTGTGGTCGGGTTTATTGCCGGGCAAACGGCGCCCCCAGGCCGCCGCATGGGTCACGCGGGCGCGATCATCAGCGGCGGCCAGGGCACTGCCAAAGACAAATACGCAGCCATGAGCGCCGCCGGAATTCGCTGCGTGGAAACTCCCGCAGATCTCGGCTCCACCGTGGCAGCCGCGTTGAAGTAACGCCGGCATTTTGCCGGCGACTCTCACTTTTTCGGAGGAACTACATTTTGGCTCTCGAGCGGACTTTTGCAATCATCAAGCCGGATGCCGTCGGTCGTGGTTTACAAGGCGAAATTCTTTCGCGCATTCATAAAGCAGGTTTCCGGATCGTCGCGATCCGATCCATGCGCTTGACCAAAGACGAGGCCGGTGGATTTTATGCCGTGCACAAAGAGCGGCCATTTTTTGGCGAGCTGACGGATTTCATGAGCTCCGGCAAGATCATCGCGATGGTTTTGGAAGCGGAAAACGCCATCGCCAAATGGCGCGACACCATGGGGGCCACCGATCCGAAGAGAGCCGCGCCCGGCACCATTCGCCACGATCTCGGCACGAGCATAGGCAACAACGTCACGCACGGTTCCGACGCGCCGGATACCTCGGCGTTTGAGATCAGCTACTTTTTCGCCGGCCACGAACTAATTTAACTCCTGTTCGCTCGCCACGAACTGAATGAGTCCTATTCGCTCGCTTTGATTTAAAAATGTCGCAGTCACTTTGACTTCAAAACTCGCTGGCTTCAGACTGGCTTTATGGACCCACTCCGCGAACTCGGACGGGCCCTTCTGATTCTAGGCGCCGTCAGCGCCCTTGTTGGAAGTCTGCTCTTTTTTGGTGCGCGCCTTCCGTTCCGTCTGGGTCGCTTGCCGGGCGATATCATTCATCGCGGCGAGCATACGACGTTTTACTTTCCGATTGTCACGTGTCTGGTGATCAGCGTGGTGCTGTCAGTTCTGTTCTGGTTTTTTTCTAATTTCCGACGCTGAAACTCGCTTCGCTTCGCGATCTTGGATTAGCTTTGGCGGTCTTGAAATTCTTCGTGCCAAGCCATTTGGATGGCTTCGAGCTTGCCCTCGTTTGAGGTTTTCGGGTCGCCGGCAAAACCGGGTAACTCCGTGATCCACTTGTGCATATCGGTGAAGCGGACGGTGAGCGGATCCGTATCCGGATATTTGTCGGTTAGCGCGATGGCGATGTCTTCGGTGTTATCCCAATCGAAGGTTGCGGGCATGCTGCTCCTCGAAAAATCGATTCATATCTCAATTCAAATCGTCACTGGAAATCTCATTGCAGATTAATGATCAGCTTCCTTGGCGTAATTCTTGTTCCAATCGGGAATCTCCACCACGATGTCCGTGGTGCCGTCAGGAACGGTCTGGCAGCCCAGGCGCGATTTAGGAGTTATTCCCGGCGCCTCGTCGAGTTCATCGAGCTCCGCGTCGGTCGCTTCGTTGCAGGACTCCAGACCTTCTTTCACAATTACGTGGCAGGTGGAGCAGGCGCAGACGCCGCCGCACGCGTGATCCAGACCAGCCTTGATGCCTTCCGAGATATCGAGAATGCTGCCCGGTATGCCGTTGTGCCCGTAGGGAATTTTTTCCGGGTCGACCTCGATGGTCTTGCCGCTGGGAAGAAACGTGACTTTATATTTCTTCGTGGCGGGCTTGTATTTTACTTCTTCGATGTAGGGGTTACTGCCGCCCATTTTTAGTTCTCTCCTGCTATTGAAACCTTGCTTGAGTGGGGCGCAGCAATGTTGCGCCCCTACTAAGATCAGACCTCCGCTAGTTTGCGGCCTTGCAATGCTGTAGAAACTGCGCTGTTCATTACTAATTCCGCGAGATGCATCGTCGCGTTATTGAGCTCGTCGATTCGTTTGCGCATCAGCTTGTAATCGCTCCCGTTTACAGATTCTTTCAGCGCCGCCACGGCTGCGTCAATGGCCTCGCGTTCTGCATGCGGCAAGTCCGCAGCCTGCGGAGTGCCCAGCGCTTTTTGCGTCGCCGTCAGGATAGTCTCCGCCTCAGTTCTTGCTTCGATCGCCTGGCGTTCCGCAAAATCCTGCTCCGCGTATTCGATGGACTCCTCGAGCATGCGCTCGATTTCCGTGTCGCTGATGCCGTAGCTTGGCTGCACTTCGATGGTGCGCTGCTCGCCCGTTCGCGTGTCTTTCGCTCCAACTTGCAGGATGCCATTGGCGTCGATCAGGAATTTCACTTCAATGCGTGGCAGGCCTGCGGGAGCGGGCGGCACTTTCAGATTGAAACGAGCCAGTGAGCGGCAATCTTTGGCGAGTTCGCGCTCGCCTTGTAGAACGTGGATATCGATGCCGGTCTGGTTGTCGACGCCCGTTGTGTATAACTCCTGCGCGCTTGCGGGAATCGTCGAGTTGCGCGGGATCACTTTGGCGACAGCGCCGCCGTAAGTCTCGATGCCGAGCGAAAGCGGCGTCACATCCAGAAGAAGCATGTTGCTTACGCCGCGCTCCAAAATGTTGGCCTGCACCGCCGCGCCGAGTGCGACAACTTCATCCGGATTCAGCTCTGTGTGCGGCTTGCGGCCGAAGTACTCCTGCACCGTGCGGCGAATGAGCGGCGTGCGCGTGGCGCCGCCTACCAGAACGACTTCCTCGATTTCGCTAGGCTTCAGTTTCGCGTCCGCGAGTGCCTGCCGGACCGGGCCCATGGTGCGATCGACGATTGGCCGAATCAGCGCCTCAAAAGCGGCCCGCTCGAATTCGTGGACGAACACCGCGCCGTTCGGCAGCGGAAAGCGCAGCGTGGCCGATTCTTTTTCGGAGAGCTGATGCTTGATATTGATGAGCTCTTTGCGCAGCTCTTGCGCGAGCTCGGACTGTGGCGAAATATCAATGGCATGCTGCTGACGCATTCTCTCGTGCACAAAGGCCATCAGGAGATTATCGATGTCGTCGCCACCAAGATGCGTGTCGCCGTTTGTGGAGAGCACCTGGTAGATGTCACCTTCCGTGGTGGAGATGAGCTTGAGAACGGAAATGTCGAATGTGCCGCCGCCCAGATCGTACACCGCGACATGGCCGCGCTGCTTTTCATGCAAGCCGTAAGCAAGCGCCGCCGCGGTAGGCTCGTTAACCAACCGCAAGACTTCAAGGCCCGCGAGTTTGCCCGCATCTTTGGTAGCTTGGCGCTGCGCGTCATTGAAATAGGCCGGCACGGTAATGACCGCGCGGTCGACGCTTTCGCCAAAATAGGCTTCCGCCCAGTTCTTTAGCTCACGCAGAATGAAAGCGGAAATTTCCGGCGGTGTGAAAAATCGATCGCCGAGGCGCACGCGAATCACGTTTTTGCTCGACGGATCGATGCGGAACGGAAACAGCTTTAGTTCATCTTGAATATCGGCGACGCCGCGGCCCATCAGCCGCTTCACGGAGTACACGGTGCGCTCAGGCTGGGTTAGCAGACGCCGACGCGCGGGTTCGCCCACCACAACGCTGCCGTCGGGATCGAGGCTAACCACGGAAGGGCAGAGCGTCGAGCCGGATGGTCCCGGAATACACTTCGGCTCGCCGGTCTGTGGGTCGACGTATGCGACCAGACTGTTTGTTGTGCCTAGATCGATCCCTACTGTGCGTGCCATGCGTTAAGACCTTGCTCGTGCCGGCGAAAAGCCTCAGGTCCATAAACCGGACCCTTCGAGGCTCAGGGTAAACCTGAGCTACAGGTTCCCCATCTAAGGCCTGCGTAGATTTGAGCTACAGCAGCTCCTTCTGTACGTTGGTCACCAGATTCCTTATGTACGAGCGGCGATTTAGCAGCTCGTTTAGCCGAACCATGCTTGCTTTGCGATCCGAGTCGCCGGCCTTCGCGTCGATTGCGGCGTCCCATTCTCTCGCCGTCTCTTGGAGCTGCGCATCTACTTCGCCTAGCTTCTCTTGAAAATTCTTCTCTTCCGCTTCGAGACGCGATTTCAGTGCACCCAGATCGGCACCAGAGGCCTTTGCTTCGCGTAGCTCGTCCAGCGACTCATTCAACTCGAAGACTTCTTCGAGTAACTCCGGCGGCGCTTGCTGCTTGTGCTCGCCTTCTTTGCGCATGCCTTCGATTTCGAGGAGGTATTCTACGCGGGCTACCGGGTCGCGCAGCACGCGATAGGCGTCGTTTAGCTCAGAGCTGCCTTTCAGCGACGTTTCCTGCTCTTCGGGGCTGGCATTCACGAATTTATCGGGATGCAGTTTCCAGCTCAGCTCCAGGAATTTCTTCTCGAGGGTAGACATCTCGATCCGCAGCTTGCGCGGCAAGCCAAAGAGCGAGAAGTGGTCGCCCTTTATCGAAGCTGTCGAAGGAGCACTCATCGAAAAATCTTTCCGCAGCAGTTGGCGACGGGCAGAGGTGGCGAAGAGCCGGTCCGTGGCACCCCTCCCCCCGGTTTTTGCATAAGTGTTGCTTCTAAAGGGACTTAAAGTGCTTTAGTTTCATACACTTTTGCAAGTGTTCATTCTAAAGCTACTTAGGAGCCGGGGAACAGGAGCCGAGTAACAGGCTGGAGCCCGTTCTACTAGGCCGTGAAAGAGCTGCCGCAGCCGCAATTACGCGCGGCGTTGGGGTTCTGGAAGACGAATCCCTGGCGCATCAGCGTCTCTTCGTACTCGAGCGTCGTTCCGTTTAGATACAGCAAGCTCTTGGGATCGACGAAAATGCGCGCGCCGTGCTCCTCGAAGATCTTGTCCCGGTCACGCGCCTGAGTATCGAGCCGCATGGCATAAGAAAGCCCAGAGCAGCCGCCACCCTGCACGCCCACACGAAGCCCGCCCTTTTCAGGCGACACGCCGTCCTTTTCGAGCAGCACGCGGATTTTCTGCGCCGCGCGCTCGGTCAGGTGAATCTTCGCGATATTAGGAGCTAGTGTTTCCGTTGCCATGATGTTTCCCTGCGCCGCAAAGACAGTCCGGAATTAGTGCGCAGCCTTTTCCGCCACGGGCACTTCGACGCCGTGCTTTTTCTTCCAGTCGCCGATGGCTGCCTTGATGGCGTCTTCCGCCAGCACCGAGCAGTGAATCTTAACCGGGGGAAGCGAGAGCTCGCGCACGATATCCGTATTCTTGATGCTCAGCGCCTCTTCGACGGTCTTGCCTTTCACCCATTCGGTAGCGAGCGACGAGCTGGCAATCGCCGAACCGCAGCCAAAGGTCTTGAACTTGGCTTCTTCAATGACCGTGGTGTCCGGATTAATCTTCATCTGCAGCTTCATCACGTCGCCGCATTCCGGCGCGCCGACGAGTCCCGTTCCGACATTGGGATCTTCTTTCGGCAGGCTGCCGACGTTACGCGGATTATTGTAGTGATCTACGACTTTATCGCTGTATGCCATTGCTGCTCCTTGATCCTTAACTAGCCTTGGCTTTCGCCAGATTGGTGCCCACCAAACCTGCATCCTTCACGTCATCTTCATCCAGCGAGACATTGGGAATAGATGCGGAACGCCCGGCGGCCAACTGCCGCAAAGCATCCGCGGAAATCTGCGTAGGCACTCCCAGGCCCTTCAGAAATGCGCGCACTTGCTGAACTTCATGAAACGACCGCACGGACGCGGTAGTCTCGCCGTCCGTATCGTAGGGCACAAAGGAGACGCGAAACGCGGCCCCGGTGCCTCCGATCGAGCGGTGAATCCGAATTGTTCCATCGATAGCCATTTTATGTCCTTCTATTCGTAAAATTTTTTAGGCCGTCTGCCACTTCATCTTCGAGATGTCGATGCCTTCCTTGGCCATTTCGTAGAGCGGCGAAAGCTCGCGTAACTTGGTGACCACCTGCACCATCTTGTCCGTGACGTAATCGACCTCTTCTTCTGTGTTGAAACGACCGAGGCCAAAACGGATGGAAGTGTGCGCCAGATCTTCGCCGACGCCTAAAGCTTTGAGTACGTAACTGGGTTCGAGGGTTGCTGAGGTACAGGCCGAGCCGCTCGAAACCGCGACATCGTTAATGCCCATCAGGAGCGATTCGCCTTCGACGTAGGCGAAGCTCATATTGAGATTGTTGGGTAGGCGGTGCTCCATGGAACCATTGATAAAGACTTCATCGAGCTTGGCTTCCAGGCCTGCACGCAGGCGGTCACGCAAAGCGCGCATCCGCTTCGCTTCCTCGGGCATTTCCTGCTGCGCCAACTCGCAGGCCTTGCCGAGCCCAATGATCCCGGTCACGTTGAGGGTGCCGGAACGCATGCCACGCTCGTGGCCACCGCCGTCGATAATGGCGGAAAGCTGGACGCGCGGATTGCGCCGGCGAACGTACAGAGCCCCCACGCCCTTAGGGCCATAAATCTTGTGTCCGGAAATCGCCAGAAGGTCGATGTTGTCCTTCTGCACGTCGACTGGAACTTTGCCGACGGCTTGCACGCCATCCACGGCAAAAATGATGCCGTGCTCTTTGGCGATCTTGCCGATTTCCGCTATGGGGTTAATGATCCCGATCTCGTTGTTGGCGTACATGATTGTGATCAGAATCGTCTTCGGCGTAATCGCTTTGCGCACGTCTTCGGGGTTGACACGCCCATCGCGCTGCACGGGCAAGTAGGTCACTTCATAGCCGTACTTTTCCAGGCGCTTACAGGTATCGAGCACCGCTTTGTGCTCAATCGCCTGGGTAATGATGTGGTTGCCCTTCTCGCGGTACATCTCGGCGACGCCCTTAATCATCAGGTTGTCGGATTCGGTGGCGCCGCTGGTGAAGATGATCTCTTTCGGCGTGGCGCCAATCAGCGAGGCCACTTGCCCTCGCGCGTTCTCCACGGCTTCTTCGCCCGCCCAGCCAAACGAGTGGTTGCGGCTTGCGGCGTTCCCGAAACGCTCGGTGAAATACGGCAGCATCGCGTCCACGACGCGAGGATCGACCGGGGTGGTCGCGTGATTGTCCATGTAAATCGGCAGCTTTACAGCCATGTCTATTCTCCTACGTCCGCAACTCGACAAGCGCCCGCTCTTGCGGCTCCTCGCTCATCTGGGAAATCGTTACCGTGCCGAGCACTTGCAAAATGCTTTCGTTGACCCGGCGGAGCGGTTCGCGGACCGAGCACCGGTCCGTCGCGTCGCAGTTTCCGTGGCTGGTCACGCAAGAGGTAATCAGCACCGGGCCATCAATCGCGGAAATCACGTCCAGAGCGCTGATTTGCTCGGGATCCCGGGCCAGTTGGTATCCGCCGCCGGAGCCATGCTTGGCCACTACAACCCCGTGCCGCGCCAATTTCTGCAGCACCTTGGCCATCAACGTGGACGAAATCCCATACTCCTCGGAAATTTCGTTTGCGCTGCAAGCATGCACGTCGCGATGCATCGCGAGGTGCTTGACGGCAATCAAGCCGTAGTCCGCTTTTTTAGACAGCTTGAACATCGTTCGGCTTCCCGCTATGAAGCCTTTCTAAATCATCCAGGCCAGACGCGCATCCAAGCCAGACTGGGCATATAGGACTGATTTAGTCGCAAATAAAAGATACCCTACCATAGCTTCAAAGTCAAACCCATATGATGCCTATGTGATGCCTCGGCCACTCGAAAGTTACGTATTTGCTTCAGGTTACAGTACGACCTAACCAGTCTGATTTGCCAGGAAAATTCATTGAATGGTCGAAACTGGCATTGAATGGCGTTTGTTGGGGATCGAACGGGGTCGTGCCGCGGCGACCTCGCCATGCTAGGCTAGTCACTCCGTGGAGGCTACATGCGGCGACAGCAATGGGTGTTTGGACTTCGTTTACCTTTGCTTTGCCTGCTGGTCGCCAGCGCGTTCTGCGGCAGCATCGCGCCCCAGGCGGTGCCACAATCCGCTAGCAGCGCGAAATCCGATCCCGCCGCCCAAACCGCCATCCTGGTCGGGGCTGGGGACATCGTCCTCTGCCACGATCCGCAAGGGGCCTTGGCCACCGCCAAACTCATCGATAAAATTCCCGGTACGGTTTTCACGCTGGGGGACTTGGCTTACGATGCCGCCACCTTGCCTCAATTCCAGAACTGCTACGGCGCCGCATGGGGCAAATTCAAGGACCGAACGAGGCCGGCGATAGGCAACCACGAATATCGGGAACCTCACGCCGCGCCATATTTTCAGTACTGGGGAGAGCAAGCGGGACCGCCCGGTAAAGGTTATTACAGCTATGATCTCGGCGCCTGGCACGTGGTAGTGCTGAATACGAACTGCCAAGCTGCGGGCTTGGGAGGCTGCGCGGCCGGTTCGCCGCAGGACCTATGGCTTCGCCAGGACCTCCAACAGAATCGAGGGGCTTGCATCGTGGCCTATGGGCATCATGCGTTGTTCAGCAGCGGTATTTTCCGCTCGCACGCGGTGCATCCCGAGCTGAAGCGCCTTTGGGACGACTTGTACGCGGCGCATGCGGACCTGATCCTCGCGGGACACGAGCATTCGTACGAACGCTTTGCTCCGCAAGACCCGGATGGCCGAGCCGACCCGCAGCACGGGATTCGCGAAATTATCGTAGGCACCGGTGGGCGCAGCCATGACCCGCTAGGCTTCGCTCTTCCCAACAGCGAGGTGCAGAACTTCAACACTTATGGAGTGTTGAAGCTGACTTTGTTGCCCCAGGGCTATACGTGGGAGTTCATTCCTGAAGAAGGGAAGAGCTTTCATGATGCCGGCGCGGGCGTTTGTCAAAACCGGGCGCCGCAGCAGGCTCGGACAAACGGCCAAGCTAATTAAATCGTTCGCGGCGACCCTCCGCAGCGTGAATCCCGAACCCTACTGCCTTGTTATTTCGCTGCGCCGCAGCTTCCGCTGGTCCCGACTGCTTCGACCAGCCTCTGTATGGCAGGCGCCGGCATGAGCAGAAGCTGAGCCTTCGGCTTGTTCGCCTGGTCGATAATGGCAAGCTGCTGCGTTTTCCAGTCGTCGGGTGCCGTAGTGGCCTTCGTCGCGAAGTCCAGCGCGGCCAAGCCGACCGCAGCTGTAGCCGATAAATCCTGGGAAGTCGCGGCGACTTCCTTTGCCAGGAATGAGCGCTGCGTAAGGGGCTGTAGCGTGGCATCGTTGTCGCGCCATGTCGAAAGCTGCGCGCGCAATTGCGCCGCAGCGTTGACATCGCGGCAAGAGGCACTCACGTATTTATCTACGAGCTCTGCGAAGCGCCGCGCCGTATCACTTTCCAGCGGAACGGCATCGACCAATCGATTCAATGGCGTTGCGCTTGTCGGCTCGGCTGGAGCCGTCGCTTCGCGTGTGTAATCTTTCACCGGCTCGACGACATCCGCCAACGTCCGCAATGCGGACAACTCCTCGGGGGTGGCGTCCGGGCCGGCGATCCGGCGCAGCATCTGCGGGTGATAGGTTCGATGCGTTAGTCCCAGCCATTCCAGCTCGCCGCCAATCGCGCGCATGCGTGCGTGCATCGAGGCAACATCCGTCACGTTCTGGGGCGACCAGAGGCGCTCGGCTATGGCCGCATTGCGCGGCCAGATCCGCGAATCGATATTCTCCGGGTTCACGTATTCCGACCACATGCAGGATTCGCCGCCCAGAATAAGCTGTTGCTGTTCGGGTGCGAGATTTGCGCCGGGGCCGCTCATCGGGTCGACCGCGTAATGCCGGGCGGCCGACCAGCCGAGATCGAGGTAGTAGCCATTCGAAAGAATGCCGTGATATCCCTGCGCCGCTGCTTGCGCCAGCGCAGCTTGGCCGCGCCAAGACTGGATCACAATGTCCTTCGGCACGCCGGGAATGAAAACTTCATCCCAGCCAACTACCGCTTTCCCGTGCTTGGTCACAATTTTCTGAATGCGGCCACTGAAGTAGGCTTGCAGCGCGTCGTTGCTCGTCAAATTGTGCGACTTCTTGAACTCCTGAATCTTCGGATTGGCGTCCCACTCCTTGCCGTTCACTTCGTCCCCGCCGATGTGAAAATAGTGGTCGGGGAAGAGCTTCGTCATCTCCGTAACAAGCTCGTCAAGAAACTTGTAAGTTTTCTCGTTCGTGGGATCCATCGCGGGGTCGAAAATCCCCCATCGGCGCTCGATTTCGTACGGCCCAGGTCCGCTGGCAAGCTCCGGATGCCCTACAAACCAAGCTGTGCTGTGCCCGGGCATGTCGAACTCCGGCACCACGCGAATGCCACGGTCGCGCGCATACGCGATCAGGTCGCGAATTTCATCCTGCGAGTAGTAGAGGCCGTCCGAACCCAGCGTATGCAGCTTCGGAAATTTCTTGCTCTCGACCCGGAAACCCTGATTTTCCGAAAGATGCCAATGGAAGACGTTCATCTTCACCGCTTCCAGTCCGTCCAGATTGCGCTTGAGTACCTCGAGCGGAATGAAATGGCGGCTGACGTCAATCATTAGCCCGCGCCAGGGGAAGCGCGGCTTGTCTTGAATCGTAACCGCGGGAGCGGCGAAACCGCCACTAATTGCAAAAAGGTCTGAAGTGCATGCATGGCGCCCAGCGGCGTTGGCGCTTCAATCTTCGCACCGTCCGCGGTGACCGACAGGGTGTAGGACTCATTTTCGCCGAGCTCCTGGACCTCTTTGCTGGCGTGATCGGTGTGCACGGTCAGCGTTGGCTTAGTAGAGGCTTTAGCCGAAAACGGCAGGGCAGTCTGTCGCGAAAGCTGCCGCGTAAAGCGTTGCACCGCGCGATCTAACAGCGGTTCTGTGTGCCCGGTGAGGGCTACGGAAAACGACGCATCGATGCGCAAGCTGCCGCTGCCAGTCTGCACGGTCGCCGGCATTGGCATCAGATTCAGCTTGGGCTGCTCTTGGGCGCCCACAGTCGTTGCACGCAGCAGCAGCGTCAGCCCAACCACGAATATCCCGTGCATCCCGTGACCCATACCCATTTCTCGCCCACCCCTTTAGACGCGCCCGCAATTCACCCCTGCGGGGCAGCCCCGCATACTGTCACAACGCGCGAGCAGCACAAAAACAAATTTGCTACCTTTGGTGCCACGCCCCGTTGTGGAGCCAGGCCTCAGCCCTGCCAACCGCAAGCACCAAATCGGTCGGCTCGCCGATGTCTTTGGGAAAACTTTGATTCCTGCCGCCCGGAAAGCCTGAGTTAGAATACAAATACCGTGCAACTCGCATGAAAACATCCATTGCCATCTATCCGGGCTCCTTTGACCCGGTGACCAACGGGCACCTCGACCTCATAGAGCGCGGCGAAAAGATGTTTGATCTCCTCATCGTGGCGGTCCTGCGGAATACAGAAAAAGCTCCGCTGTTCTCGGTGCCGGAGCGGGTGGAGATGCTGCGCGAAGTCACCCGCCAATGGTCCGGCGTGGAAGTCGAAGTCTTCGATGGCTTGCTCGTGGACTATGCGCGCAAGCGCCATGCCGGAGTGATTCTGCGCGGCATTCGCGCCATCTCCGACTATGAGTACGAATTGCAAATGGCGCTGATGAATCGCAAACTGGAGCCGCGCCTGGAAACCGTTTTTATGCTGCCGGGCGAAACGTATAGCTATCTGAGTTCGAAGCTGGTGCGCGAGATCGCCCAACTCGGCGGGCCGCTGCAAGGACTCGTACCGCCCGTTGTGGAAGATCGGCTGCGCGCAAAAATTTTGCGAAGTGTGCGGAAAAATCTGAGCAATGTACGCCGGCAAAATGCCCTTCGAGGCTCAGGACAAACCGGCGCAACCAAGAGGAGAAAGCGTGCAACTGACTGAACGCATCAATCGCATCCAAATCTCGCCCACTTCGGCGGTAATTGCCGAAGCCGAAAAGTTGAAAGCGAAAGGTGTAGATATCGCGGACTTCGGCCCCGGCGAGCCGGATTTTCCGACGCCCGATCACATCAAGAAGGCCGCCATTCGCGCCATCGAGCAGAACTACACGAAGTACACGGCCACTGGTGGCATTATGCCGCTGCGCGAAGCCATCTGCGCCTGGCACAAGCGGGAATTGAAATCCAATTACGAGCCGAAAGAATGTGTCGTAAACGTTGGCGGCAAGCATTCCATTTTCAACGTAGTCAGCGTTTTGGTGCAGCAGGGCGATGAAGTCATCATTCCCGCGCCTTATTGGGTAAGCTATCCCGATATCGTGAAATACGCGGGCGGCACACCCGTTCACGTCGAGACGCGGCCGGAAGATGGCTTTAGCCTAAAAGCCAGCGTGATCGAAAAAGCCATCGGCCCAAAGACGCGCATGGTGATTCTGAGCTCGCCGAACAATCCCACGGGTGGCGTCGTTCCTCCCGATGAGTACGAGCGCATTCTCGCCGTCTGCAAAAAACACAATGTCTGGCTGATGAGCGACGAGTGCTATTCGCATTTCACATACGATCCGCATAAGCCGTATTCGATTGCCAGCGTGGCGGACTCCAAGGAAAACGTCGTAATCATCGGTTCCATGTCGAAGACTTTTGCCATGACCGGGTGGCGCATCGGCTACACGCTCGCTCCCGAAGCGCTGGTGCAGGCCACAGTCAAGCTACAAAGCCAGTCCACATCCAATCCCACGTCCATCGCGCAGTACGCGGCTCTCGAAGCCATGCGCGGCGCTATGGATTCGGTCCCGGTGATGCTCGCGGAATATGCGCGCCGTCGTCGCCGCATCGTGGATGGCTTGCGCGCCATTCCCGGCGTTACGTGCGAGGAGCCCGGCGGTGCTTTTTACGCTTTCCCCAATGTCGCCGCGCATCTTGCCAACGGCAGCGTTGGCAGCGCGCTGGCCAAAAACACCACTGAACTAGCCAAGCTGCTGCTCGATAGAGCGCGCGTCGCCGTTGTGCCCGGAGACGCTTTTGGCGCTCCCGGATATCTGCGGCTATCCTACGCAACGTCCATCGAGCGCATCGAGGAAGGTCTGCGCCGCCTCGAGCACTTTTTCAGCCGCGCGGAAGCCGCCGCTTGATTCCGTGAATCTGTGCGACCCGAGCCGACACGCATCGATCCGATTTTCAGCCCGCGCCTATGGGGATCGCGGTCGCTTGCGCCCGTCTACCCGGAGAAAACCAATCTGCCGGAACCGCTTGGCGAAGCTTGGCTGACCGGAGTGGATTGCAAAATCGCCTCGGGACCTTTATCAGGAAAAACGTTAGGAGATGCATGGAGCGCGATGCCTCAGGAGTGGCGCGGCACGCGGTTGAACTCGCGCAATGAGTTTCCGATTCTCGTGAAATTTATGTTTCCGCGAGAGAAGCTCTCCATTCAAGTGCACCCGGACGACGCCTACGCCGCGGCTCACGAACAAGCCGCGGGCGGCAAGGGTAAGACGGAAATGTGGCACGCGATTTCTTCGGAGCCTGGAGCGAGGCTCCTTTTAGGGCTCAGGCCTGGGACAGACAAGCAAAAATTTCTGGGTGCGCTGAAAGAGAACACGCTTGAGGATGTTTTCCAGCCGTATGAAGTGAGTGCGGGCGACACTTTCTTTGTGACTCCGGGAACACCGCACACCATCGGCCCCGGGATGATTCTCTGCGAAGTCCAGGAATATTCGGATTTGACCTATCGGATTTACGATTATGGGCGCGTCGACAAGAACGGAAGAGTTCGCGAATTACATGTCGAGAAAGCGCTCGAAGTCATGAAGTTCGGCACTGCCGCTCCTGGCAAAGTAGCGCCGCTGCATTTACCGGGCGACCGCGTTCATAAAACTTTGCTGGCGGCGTGTTCCTATTTTGCAACGGAGCGCTGGGAGTTCCGTGCCACAGTTCAGTCGGAATCCCGGCAGGACTGCTTTGAACTTTTCGTTGTCCTCAACGGAATCGGCCACATTCACTGGCAAGGGCCGCCCTTGCCATATCAACGGGGCCAATGTTGGTTTATTCCCGCATCGCTCGGCAAATTTTCCTTGCAGCCGGAGCAAAGCACCTCTGTGCTTCGGACATACGTTCCGAATCTGCCCCGCCTTTATACCGAACTCCGCCAAGCCGCTATCTCCGAGACCTGGCTTGCTCAAACTGTTTTTGCTTAGTACAAGAGACGCATGCCAACCGAAGCGTTGACAGTGCACGCGGTAATCCTGGCCGGCGGACGCGGCACACGCTTCTGGCCGCGCAGTCGCACGCGGACACCCAAGCAATTGCTTAATATCATCGGCAAACAAACTATGTTGGAGCAGACCGTCGCGCGCCTGCGTCCCCTGATTCCCGCCGAGCGCATCTGGACAGTCACAAACAGCGAACAAGATTCCGAAGTCAAAAAACAGTTGCCGGCCGCCGCGCGCAAACGGATTCTCACCGAGCCCGTCGGACGCAACACCGCCGCAGCGATCGCTCTCGCCGCGCTGCACGTGCGCCACGCCGCGCGGGGAGACGCATTGCTCGCCGTTCTCCCCGCCGATCACTACATCGCTAATCCCGAGCGGTACCGCACCATCGTGCGCGCCGCACTCGACGTTGCGCGCCCCAAAGGACGCATGGTCGTCCTCGGCATTCCTCCGACGCGTCCCGAAACCGGTTTCGGCTACATCGAGCGCATGGGCGAAGCCCTCGATTCAAAAGGTTTTCCGTTTTATGCCGTGCGGCGTTTTACTGAGAAACCGGCGCTCTCTGTGGCCAAAGTCTATGCCGGGTCCGGCGATTATCATTGGAATGCGGGAATGTTTTTCTGGCGCGCATCCACATTTCTCGAAACCCTGGATAAATATCTCCCGAAAACTTTCGCCGCGCTCGAATCGCTCGGCGAAAGCATCGGCCAGCCCAGTTACGACCGCAAACTTCGCGCCATCTATCCCAAGCTGCAAAACATTTCGGTGGACTACGCCATTCTCGAGCCTGCTACGCGCCAACCTGGCGCGCCATCCGTTTTCGTCATCCCAGCGGAAGTCGGTTGGAGCGACATCGGGTCCTGGGCCGCCGTTTACGAGCTCCTGACGAAATTTCCCGGCGACAACATCTTGCCCCGCGATGGGTACGTGCTGGACGCCGCCGGCAATCTTTTTTGGACCGCTTCCAAATTCGTCGCAGCTATCGGCGTCAACGATCTCGTCGTGGTCGAAACTCCCGACGCGCTGCTGATATGTCCTCGCGAGCGCGCCCAGGACGTCGGAAAAATCGTGAAATGGCTTGAAGAGAACCGCCGCAAGGAACTTCTCTAATCGCGCCAATCTAGCCTGTTTGCGAGAGTTCCCCTTCGCGTATACTCAAAATCCATGTACTCGATTCGCTTCGGCACAGACGGCTGGCGCGGCATTATCGCGGAGGATTTCACCTTCGCGAATGCGCGGATTGTGGCGCACGCGATCGCGCGCTATGTCGTGCGCGGTGAAGATGCGCGTAAAGGCGTGGTCATCGGCTACGACCACCGGTTCGCATCAGACACGATCGCGACCGCGGTTGCCGACACAATCAGTGCCACCGGCACTCCCGTTTGGGTAACCGATAAACCTTGCCCCACGCCTGCGATCTCGATGCTCGTTCGCCAGCGCAAAGCTGCCGGCGGCATCGTCATCACCGCAAGTCACAATCCCTATCGATGGAACGGCATCAAGTACAAAGCCAGTTACGGCAGCAGCGCTTTGCCCTCCATCGTGGCGCAAATTGAAAGCGAACTCGTCAAGGTTCGGCGCGAGGGAATTCCGCCGCTCCCACCGCGTAGAGATTTAATTCAGCCGCTCGAGCCGCGCGGCCCCTACCTGGACACCATCGAAAAATTAGTCGGGTGGCAGCGGCTGCGCGAAGCAAAGTTGCGCTTTTTAAGCGATCCGATGCACGGCTCCTCGGCGGGCTTGCTTCGCGAGCTGTTCAGTCGCAACGGCGTGGCGTGCGACGAAATTCGCGGAACGCGTGACCCACGCTTCGCCGGCATTCACCCTGAACCTATCGAGCCGCACATCGAAGCTGCGCGCCAAGCGGTGCGCGCCGGAAGATACGATGCCGCATTCTGCGCCGACGGCGACGGCGACCGCATCGGCGCGATCGACCGTGACGGATCTTTCATCAATCCACACCAAATATTCGCGCTGCTTGTCTGGCACCTCGCCGGCACGCGCAAGCTCCCGGGCGATATCGCCAAAACGTTTTCCGTCACCAAACTGATCGACAAACTTGCCGCAAAATTCAATCGCAAGCTGCACGAAGTTCCCATCGGCTTTAAATACATTTGCGAGCTAATGTTGGAGCAAAATATTCTGATCGGCGGGGAAGAAAGCGGCGGAATCGGCACCAGCCTCTATCTTCCCGAGCGCGACGCTACAGTCTCCGCGTTGCTTCTGGCCGAGCTGATGGCGTGGCATGGCAAATCGCTCGGCGAATTGCTCCACGCGCTGCATGCCGAATTCGGCGAATACCATTACGGCCGCGTCGATCTCGATGTGAAGCCCGGTCAAAAGGAAAAGGCCATCGCGCATTTCTCCGATGGCACGCTAACGAAGTTGCTCGACTGGCCGGTCACCCGCCGCGAAGACATGGACGGCATCAAAATGTATCTCGGTGAAATCGGCTGGGTGATGGTGCGCGCTTCCGGCACGGAAAACCTTCTGCGCGTATACTCGGAGACATCTAAACCGGAAACGACGCGGCGCGCTCTCGCCGCCGTAACCAGTCTTGTACAGGATTTGTAGCGGTTCGCGCGCAAATCCATCGTGATTGCGGGTAATATCGTTAGCGAAAGGACCGTCGCCCCAGCTCGAGCGCACCTGACTGCCCAGCGGCTCGCTCGCGCCGATGACAATCCCCATGGAACGCCGCTACTACACGCTTGACGTTTTCACGACCACGCGCTTCGAAGGCAACCCGCTCGCCGTCATCACCGATGGTGACGGCCTTTCTGATGACGCCATGCTCGCTGTTGCGCGCGAGATGAATCTCTCCGAAACTGTCTTCGTTCAGAAGCCCACGGAAGACGAAGCTTTGGCGCGCCTGCGTATTTTTACCACGCGCGCAGAGCTGAAACTCGCAGGCCACCCGGTTATCGGCACGTGGTATTTGCTCGCGGAACTGGGCGTCGTGCCCGCGCAAGAAGGTGGCGTCCACGTGCTCCAGCAAACGGGCGCAGGGGTTCTTCCCGTGGAAATCCGCTTTAAGGATGGCCGCCCGCAGCGCGTCACCATGACGCAAACGGACGCTGCGTTCCGCCCCGCCAAGCCGAATAAGAAAGCCTTGGCAGCAGCGCTCGGATTGTCCGTGAAAGATTTCGATCCAAAGCTCGAGCCAGAATACGTTTCCACCGGAATTTTCAATCTGATGGTCCCACTTCGCAATCGTGCGGCGCTGGGCAAAATCGTGATGAACATGGTCGCGCTGCGCAAGGTGCTTGGGAAAAACGCCACGATGGCGTACTGCTTCACCTGTAATGACAACGGTAAAGCGTTCTCGCGCGGCATGCTTCCGTGGGAACTTTACGAAGACGCCGCCACCGGTTCGGCAGCCGGAGCGCTTGGCGCGTACCTTGTGAAGCACGGCAAGCTTTCTCCCGCCCACACGCTAAATATTTTGCAGGGCGAAGAAATGGGCCGGCCCAGCCACATCGAAGTGGAAGTAACGCAAAGCGGCAAAAAGCTCGTGCCGCGTGTCAGCGGCGCGGCCGTAAAAGTCTTCGAAGGCACAATTCAAATCTAATTGCCTGAAATCCAGCCGCCAAATCTAATCCCGTATCGTTAATGGTTCCGCGAGAACGCTCGTCAACGCCGAACTCAAATCCCGCTGCGCGAATCGATACCCAAGCTGTTCCAATCGCGAAGGTACAACCCGCTGGCTCGCGAGCAGCAGAGCCTCTGCCATTTCCCCGAGCGCAAACTCCAGCGCAAACGCGGGGGCCGGCACGATCGCCGGCCGATGCATCGCGTGTCCCAGTGCCTGCGCAAAATCCGCGTTGCGCACCGGCAGCGGCGCCACCACGTTGACCGCGCCGCTCACCACCCGATTTTCCAGCGCCACCCGAATTACGCTCACCACGTCCTGCAGCGCAATCCACGACATCCATTGCTGCCCCGAACCAATTCGTCCGCCCAGGCCAAATTTGAACAGCCGCATCATCGGCGGCAGCGCGCCGCCGTGCTTCGCTAAAATAATTCCAAAGCGCAGCCGCACCACACGCATCCCCAGCGCCTCGGCTTTCACCGCCTCTGCTTCCCACTCCAGCGCCAAGCGCGCCAGAAAATCGTCGCCCGGTTTGCTTTCCTCAGTCAGCGCTTCGTCGCCGCGATTGCCGTAATACCCGATCGCTGACGCGGATACGATCGTCTTTGGCCCGTCCTCGAGTTTCTCCAACGAACAGACCAGCTCGCGCGTGATGTGTACGCGGCTCGACCTGAGCACGGCTTTGCGTTCTGCGCTCCACGTTTCATCCGAAATCGAGGCGCCAGCCAAATTCACCAACGCGTCGGAACCTTCCACTTTTTCCTGCTCCGCGCCGAATGGCTCGCCTTCCAGGTCGCACGTATTCGGATTCCACGCGATGTCGATAATTTTTCCCGAATCGCGTTTCTGCGCGGCCCTTCCGGCGACTCTGTCAGTCCGTCCGCCGCTCTTGCCGTTCTCTTTTTTTGCGCCGCTGCCGGAGCGTTGCAGCCGGACGACCGTGTGCCCATCGCGCAGAAGCGAGTCCGTTAGCGCGGTGCCCACAAGCCCGCTCGAGCCGGCAATCACGATCTTCATGCATTCTCCGTCATCACAGACGCTACGCACTCCGACGGGCGGGGTCAAGCGGGGTAAACCTGTACCGAAACTTGTGGAGCATAAGCGCCATTCGTTGCGCTGGCCGCGCGGTGCGCCGGGGGGTTACAATTCTTTCGTGAGCAGCGTAACGCCATCCATCCGCGTCAAGGTCCTATTCTTCGGCCGCCTCAAAGAGGTCGCTGGCGGCGCGGAAGAGTCCGTCGAAGTCATACCCGGCTCCCGCATCGAGGATCTGTTTGCCGGCTTGATCGCGCGCCGCCCGGAGCTTGCGCGATACCGCGGCTCGCTGGTAGCGTCGCGGAATCAGGAATTCGCGGCCTGGAGCACGCCGCTCGACTCCGGCGATGAAATCGCATTTCTCCCGCCGGTAAGCGGCGGCTGAAGCCAATTCGATGGTCACTCCTCCCAGCGGCGACATTATTTTGCTTGTCCACGAAAGCATTGACGCGGACGCCCTCGTTCACCATGTGTGCAGCGGCGCGGACGGTGCTATCGTCACGTTCGATGGCTGCGTGCGCAATCAATCGCACGGCCGCCGCACTCTCTATCTGGACTACGAGGCCTACGAATCGATGGCCCTCGCCAAAATGAGCGAAATCGCCACCGAAGTTCACGCCAAGTTTCCGATCGACCGCGTAGCCATTGCGCATCGCCTTGGCCGACTGGAAATTGGCGAGACCAGCGTCTTCATCGCGGTTAGCGCGCCGCATCGCGCCGCCGCATTTGAAGCCTGCCGCTATGCCATCGATACCCTCAAGCGCTCCGTGCCCATCTGGAAGAAAGAATATTTCGAGGATGGGGCGGTCTGGGCCGACGGCGAACTTCCTCCCGTGCCGCAGGATACGCCGGCCCGGAAACGTGCATCCTAAATAGCAATGCGCGGCCCATTTTATCCAGCTAATTCGGCACGACTACGTATATTTTCGGCTCCCGCAGCTTTGCTTTGTGCCTGCTTGCTCTCGGCAGCTACCAGCTTCGGGCAAGACAAGCCGGACCGACCTCCCTGGGCTCAGAAATCAAAGAACGCCGCAGAAAAGACCCAGCCGCCGCCGGCCCCTGCCGATGATTTGCAAGACGACGCGCCGCAGCGCGGCCGCATTCGCGTCAGCGTTAATCTCGTCAACGTGCTCGTCAGCGTGCTCGATGAACACAATCGCCCCGCGACCGACCTGCCGCGCGAATCATTCCAGCTTTTCGAGGAAGGCGTCGAGCAAAAGATCGATGTCTTCGAGTCCGAGACGCAGTTGCCCCTCGATCTCGCGCTAATGATCGATTCCAGCCTGAGCGCCCACAAAGAAATCGCGTTTGAAGAGGAAGCTGCCGCGCATTTCATTCGCCAGGTGTTGCGTCCGGGCGATCGCCTGTCGGTTTTCTCCGTCGATGAAGACATCACGCAGCTCGCGGCGTTTTCAGATGATGTTCCTTCGCTGCAGGCCGCGGTACACAGGATGCCCGCCGGCTCTGGCACCTCCATCTATGACGCAATTCTCCTCGCCTCGCGCACTCTTGGTCGCCGCGGTGCAGATCGCCGCCGCGTAATCATTCTTGTGACCGACGCCGGCGAGACCACCAGCCGCGCCGACTTCGACGCCGCGCGAAAGGAAGCCGTACGCTCCGGCTCGCTCCTTTACACCATCGTGATCCGCCCGGTGAAAAACGAAAGCGGCCGCAATACCGCTGGAGAGCATGCCCTGGAGACCATTACCGACACGATGGGCGGCGCTATGTTCTTCCCCGACTCCGCAAGCGAGCTTGACGGCATCTTCGACCGCATCAATCGCGAACTGCGCACACAGTATCGCCTCGGCTACTACCCTAATCCCCGCGGCCCCGCCAATACCTACCGCGAAATCGAGG
>Ga0209131_1000351_pt1 | contig 33452 bp, 33 predicted proteins | sample GraSoi_2013_40cm_FD_185826 | JGI IMG/M metagenome (GOLD analysis project Ga0209131, IMG submission 185826) | Grasslands soil microbial communities from the Angelo Coastal Reserve, California, USA - Sample 9_17_2013_40cm (SPAdes) (version 2) | ecosystem: Environmental > Terrestrial > Soil >...
TGCGCCGCGCGAGCGGCTCGACCGTCACGCGGCGCGTCATTTCGCGGTCGATCTTGACGATGTCCGGCCTCAGCCGCCAGATGCGGTCGAAATTCGAGTATCCCGCGCCGAAATCGTCGATCACGATGAGGCAGCCGAGCTTGCGGTAGTGCTCGACCGCGGCAACCAGGCGCGTTTCGTCCTCGAACGGCGTCTCGATCAGCTCGACCGCCACCCGGTGCGTCGGAAAACCGTTCGACTGCAGCATCCTCAGGAAGAAGGCGCCGTACCGGAGACCCTCGGAGGCGACCTGCGGATCGACGTTGAGAAACAGCCAGCTGCGCGTGTTGCCGAGCCGTTGGAAGTTCCGGACATGGAGGGCCCTGCACTGGCGGTCGAGACGTATCCTCTCCTCGCCTTGCGGCGCCTTGCTGAACAGCTCCAGAGGCTCGACGTTTCTTCCGCTCGAGGAATGGACCGCGCGAATCAGGCCTTCGTAGCCGACGGGACGGCGATGAGCGAGGCTGTAGATCGGCTGGAAATGGCTCGACAGACGGAGCTCGTCGCGTTCGCCGCGTTCTCCTTGCAGGTAGTATTTGTCAAGAAGAAGAGGCGGAGCAAGATCCACCATGGTAGGTTGCGCCTAAAGCGGCAGCTTGGTGAGGCCGAAAGCGAGGTCGTCGCCCGCGAGGGCGGCGAAGTCGAGATCCACGCAGAGCACGTGATACGACCCATTCAGGGAAAGAGCGTAGGACAAGGTGACGCAGAGCTTCGGGCCGGTGGCCGACAGATAGGGGCGCGTGATCTGGACCTTTCCCGGCGCCTCGATCGCCCGGCGGAAGAACGGCTTCGTCTGCCAGTTGGTGCCCGTGACGGGCCGTATCGGTGTCAGGCGCCGATCGCGCGCGGCCGCGCTGCGTTCGGTTTCCACGCTCGCGCCGATCTGAGAGCCGTCGCCTGCAACTAGGTAACAGCGCTCGGTGCAATCGAGATCGAGCAGCGCCCGTACGGCGCTCGCGCGATCCGCGCCGGCGGACAACGCGAGCACCGCATCCGCGAGCGCGGCGATGTAAGGCTGGAGCCGCACGCGCCGCTGGTCGTAGAATTCGGCGGTCTCGAGGCGGAAATTCCGGAGGAGCCGCGCAAACAGATCGTCGCAGGCGTGCTCGGACGGCAACTGCGCCGCCGGCGCAGCGAAGTAGTTGCCCTGCATCAGGTCGGCGTCCGCGTCGGTCGCGCAGAGCGCCTCGGCTTCGGTCTCGATTCCTTCCACGCATACGAGCGCGCCCGACTCGTGCAGCACCGAGATGATCCCGGTGAACATGCGTCGCGCGAGCGGCTCGACCGTCACGCGGCGCGTCATTTCGCGGTCGATCTTGACGATGTCCGGCTTCAGCCGCCAGATGCGATCGAAGTTCGAGTACCCCGCGCCGAAATCGTCGATCACGATGAGGCAGCCGATCGTGCGGTAGTGCTCGACCGCGGCGACCAGGCGTTTCTCGTCATCGAACGGCGTCTCGATCAGCTCCACGGCGACCCGGTGCGCGGGCAGTCCGTTCTCCTCGAGCATGTGGGCAAACGAGCCGAACCGGAGACCCTGGACCGCGATGTACGGGTCGACGTTCAGGAAGAGCCAGCTTTCCTCATCGCCCAGCTGCCGGAAGTTCCGCACGTGCAGAGCCCTGCACTGGCGATCGAGCTGCATGCGCGGCACGCCCGCGGGCGCCTTTGCGAGCAGCTCGGTCGCCAAATAGGCCTTTCCGTTCGAGTCGGTCCCGCGGATCAAGCCCTCGTAGCCCACCGGCCGGCGATGGGCGAGACTGAAAATCGGCTGGAAATGACTGAATAAGCGAAATTCGGAGGGCGAGCCGCCCTCTGCTTCAACGAACAAGATATCGGGGCGCGACGGAGCCAGATCGGTCGTGTTCGTGGCGTCCCCTGGCCGACTCACGGAGTGTCTACTCACTGCACTGAATCGGCGTGGACTCCGCCGACGCGCCACCGAGCGCGGCGGGACGCAGGCCTGAGGCGTCCTGCTTGCGGACTTCGCTCGAAAGAAAAAGCGCGGGATCGACGCGCGCGTTGTTGAGGCTGACCGACCAGTGCAGGTGCGGGCCGGTCACCCGGCCGGTTCGGCCGACCTCGCCGATTCTGTCGCCGCGCGCGACACGGGCGCCCTTCGCGACATCGATGCGGCTCAGATGGTTGTACATGGTGACCAGTCCCTGGCCGTGGTCGAGGAGCACGGTGAGCCCGTTGAAGAAATAATCGCCGATCTCGATCACGGTGCCCGCTGCGGGAGCGGCGATCGGCGTTCCTTCCGGCGCGGCGATATCCAAGCCGCTGTGGGGCTGCCGCGGCTCGTCGTTGAAGAAGCGCCTCAATCCGAACCCGCCCGAGACGCGCCCCTCCGACGGCAAATCGAAAGCGAGGGTGTCCGGCGCGGCATCGCTGAAGGTCGAAAACGCCCGGACAAGGGATTCCTGCTCTCTCGCGATCCGCCGGAGGTCTTCGGGTTCGGGTTCGACCTGACGGCGGTTGGCGAGCGTCACACGCTGGGTTTCGTAGTCGCGCTTGCCGACCTTGAAGGGGATCGCGCGCGCGGCTCTCTCGCCGTCGAGCACGGAAACCTCGTGCGCGCCGGGCCGCAACGCGAGCGGCAAACCGACCACCGCGTGCCAGGCATCCCCCACGCGCGCAACCAGCACGCGCTGGCCGTCGAACACCACCTGGGGAGCCGGGCCTGGAGCGCGCCCGACGCAGACGATCGCGACCCCGCCCGGCACCGGCGCCGTCAGGGGCAAATCGCCCTGCGCGGCTGACACCGCTGCGGTGAGCGCGAGACCGGTTGCGATCTCACCCAGGAAGTGCCGGGTACCCATTTCGTTCCTTTGGTTGACCACCCGCTATTTTCCCCCGATTTCCGACTTTGCGAACAGCTGAGATATCATGCCCTGAGAGCCGGCAGTCTTCACCGTGTCGTCGCGGAGGTCGCGAATTTTCTACGGTGTGAAAAATGAACGCGCCCCGATGACACGCCGGGAGCATAATTGCCGCTCCCGGCCGAGCGCATTCCCGCCCCCATGCGGTGAGCTGCGACCCCTTTCGCGAGGAACAACAGATGATCGGCGAGAGCAGTCCTGCGGGCTCCTACAACACTTCGGTCGCGATGGAGTTTTTCCGGTTCGCCGGCAGACCCAAGACCTTCGCCAAGGGCAAGAAAATCTTCGCCGAGAACCAGAGGGGCATCCCGTTTCTGCTCATGCCGAACCGGATGTACCTCCTTCTCGACGGCGAAGTCGGCATATTTTCGAGAGAAAAGCCCGTGGCCACGGTCCGGCCGGGCCAGATCTTCGGCGAGATGGCTTCGATCGACCAGGGGCCGCGCTCCGGGACGGCGGTGACGAAATCGGCCTGCCGCGTCATCGGGCTCGACAACCGGCAGCTCCAGACCGCCCTCGGGAAATACCCGGAGTTCGCTCTCATGCTTATGAGCGTCATGATCGGCCGCCTGCGCGAATCCATCAGCCGGCTCGGCAGCCCCGAGTCGCTCGCCGCCGGAACCCAGCGGAGAGAATCGGCACCGCTGCGCAAAGACCTGATCGAAGACCTCGGGCGCGTGCTCGGGTCCGACGCCTATCTCAGTTACGAAACCGGGACGACCATCGTGAGGGAAGGCCAGATCGGGGTGCTGATGTACGTGCTGCTCAAAGGCAGAGTGGCGATCCGCGTCGGCGACCAACTGGTGGAGAAGGTGGGCCCCGGGGGCCTGTTCGGCGAAATGGCGCTGGTCGATCGCACACCGCGGCTTGCGAGCGCCGTCGCGGAAAGCAACTGCAAACTGCTCGCGATCAACCGCAACGCGTTTCTCAACCTGGTGAGGCACAGCCGCCGCTTCGCCGCCTCGCTGCTCGCGGCCGTGAGCGCGCGGGCGCGATATGCGGCCACGCGTTAGAGCGGAGATTCCTGAAATAAAAACGGCGGCCTAGGCCGCCGTTTTCGGCGTTCTATTTCCAGCAGCTCAGTAGCCGAGCCACTTGGTGAGCACCGCGAGCTGCTGCGGGTCGCCGCTCTCGTAGCCCTTGTAGCCGAGCTTGTCGAGGATTTTCTGGCCGGCCTCGGACTTGTCCAAGCCCAGCATCACTGCGCGCACTTTCTGCACGTCCTGCACGCTCAGCCTGGTCGAGGCGATCATGTGCTTGATCGGCACGGGCTTCGACTCGAGCAGCACTGCGCCCCCCTTTTCCTGCCACTGCTTGACGACCGCACCCGAACCCGTGATACCGACATCGCTGAATCCGTTGTCCACGAAGAAGGGCACGGCGTCCTGGTACCGGGTGGTGCGGATATCCGCCTTGCTCGAGTCGATGCCGAGGTCGCGCATCGTGGCCCGCGTGATCACCGCGGTGATCGAGTCCGGATCGGGCATGCCGAAGCGCATGCCCTTCATGTCCGCCGGCTGCTTCATCTGCGCGTCCTTCTTCACGAAGAAACGCGCCTTGTATTCCGTGTACCCCTTGGTCAGCGCCACCAGCTGATATTTGCCGTCGCGCATCGAAACGAGCGAATGATGAGCCGGGTGCACGAACGCGAGGTCGTACTGCTGCTCGTCCAGCCCTTTCCTGAGGACCGGATACTGGTCGACGGGGACGACCTTGACGGTAGTCTTGAGCTGCCGTCCGAGCAGGTCGGCCAGATCCTTGTATTTCTCCCGGATCTCCGAAGGCGTGACGTAGTACGTGACGCCTTCGTTGACCGCCAGGGTGAGTTCGGCCCGCGCGGGTGCAGCGGTGAGAAGCGCGACGACGAACGATGCGAGCAGGGAGGCGAGCAATCTCATGTTTATTCTCCTAAAATTGGATTTTTTAGCCAGTCCACCCTACTAAAGCAATATAGATGCCTGCGTCATACAGACAGGGCCAGTCGGGACTTGGCCGCAAGCTTGGCGTCAGGTTTGGGGGCCCCGCCCGGCCCGGGGTGCCCCCGTCGGCCATGAGTGTGGTCCCTCACCCCTTCTGGGACTCAGTCGTGATGACTTTTAAGACAGTCCCGGGCCTTGTACTGTCGGCAATTCGTCACTAGGTGATGTTCCGGACCCTCAAGCGCTTCGATACTTTTCCCTGGCGCCGCGAGCGAGCGCCATGCCGTGCCCGGGCCGATCGGGAATGCGGAAATGGCCCTCCGAGCACTGCGGCATCTGCTCGAACAGGTCGGGCGGCGTCCAGTCGATGAATTCCACCAGGAAACCGTTCGAGAGCGCGCCGACGACCTGGAGCGACAACTCGTGCACGACGTGCGGCGCAACCGCGATCTGGTGCGCGGCCGCATGGCGGCCGATGCGCAGCGTCTCGGAAAAGCCGTTGGCGCGGCAGACGTCCGGCATGAGATATCTCGCCGCTCGGCGCTCGAGCAGCTCGCGGAACTCGAAACGCGTGTAGTTGTTCTCGCCGGTGGCGACCGGGATCCTGATCGCGTGCGCGACTTCGGCGCAGGCGGCGATGTCGTCGGCGAGCACCGGCTCCTCGTACCAGACGAGATCGAGGTCTTCGAGCAGCTGCGCCTGCCGGATGTTGCCGATCACGTCCAGGCGCTGATTCACGTCCACCATCATGCGCACGCCTTCGCCGAGCGCCCGGCGCACCGCCCCGACGCGCTTCGCGTTCTCGCGCGGGTCGGGATGGTGAATCTTCATCTTGTAGTGTTTGCAGCCGAGCGACGCGTATTTCTCCGCTTCTGCGATCAGCTCGCGCTCGCTGTATTTCGACCAGCCGCCGCTCCCGTAAGCCGGGATCCGGTCGGTCACCGCGCCCCAGAGCTTGTAGAGCGGCAGTCCTGCCGCCTTGCCCGCGATATCCCACAGGCCGATATCGAGCGCCGAAAGCGCGTAGGCCGCGACACCCTGCTTCTTGATGCCCATGTCGGCGCGGAACATGCGCTCCCAGAGCCGCTCGACGAAGAGCGGATCCTCGCCGAGGAGGACGGGCGCGAGGCGCGTCTCGAGATAGGCGTGCACGGCCTCCGCCCCGCCGCCGCCGAAGACGAGGCTGTAGCCCAGGCCCGCGATCCCCTCGTCTGTCGAAATTTCCGCGACGACGAGCTTGTGCTGCGGGTATTGCAGCGCCATCGGCTTCGGCGTCGGTACCGTGAGGACGAAGCTCTCGATGGCGACGATCTTCATTGCGCCGCCATCGTAGCATCCGCGACGGCGCGGACTTAGGGCTTGATCTGCCCGCGGATTTCCCCGCCCTTGTGCGCGGCGCTGTGGACGTTCACGTAGAGATTGCCGGCCTTGTAGGCGGCATATTGCGCGTCCGTCAGCTTGGCGCCCGCGGGAACCGACCAGGTGTTGCCGTCGGCTCCCTTGGTGAGCGGCACCGCGACCGGGCCGTTCTGCCCCGCCGCGCCTGTGTGAATGTGCGCCGCTGTGCCGTTGACTGCCGAGGTCGTGATGTTGCCGCTCACCGACTTGTCGCTCTTCACTGTGATAGTCCCTTTGCCCGCGGCCGAGGTTGCGACCGTAGGCACTTCCTGGCCGCCGCTCAGCGTGACCTTGCTGCCGCCGAACATCGAGCTCCACATCGAACTCATGGTCTCGCATCCGGCAAGAGCGAGCGCCGCCGCGACCAGCATTGCGGGGGCCGCTCCCCGGAAAAAGCCTGATGCCTTCATCGGATCCTCCTGCTTTGACGGGGTGCTTCGGTGAAAAGCGCGAGGGACATCATCGCGCCCCGTTCGAGTATACATGCCGTTGCGCCCGATATTCCAGCCGGCGGTTTCGCCGCGTCCGGGTGCGCCTATCCCGCCAGGCCGGCGGCCCGATCGACCAGGAACGCGACGCCGTAAGCCGCCGCCAGGGCGAGAGCGAAGACGACCAGGCCGCGTACCAGAGTCTTCGGAATGCCGATCTCATCCAGGTAGCGCTTGATGAAATAGCTCGCGGCGAAAAATGCGATCGTCGCGAGCGCGAGGCTGAGCATGCGCGCATTGTACCGGGGAGGAAAGCCGCGCGACCCATGCCCCGCTTGCCGATGCAGACGGAAAGGTGCATCCTGACGCTCGGAAAGCATGAGCTCCGGCGAACGCCGGACCGGATAATCAGACTTCCCGCGGCCCTCGGCCGCGCATCCAAAAGGGGGATTCATGAAGACGAGAAAGACTTTGTACTTGGGCGTCGTGGCGAGCGCTCTCGCCGCGCTTCTGACCGCGTGCCTGAGCACGCAGGGCACGGGCAGCACCGGGGCGAACGACATCGCAGGTGTCGTCACCGGCCCGAACGGCCCCGAGGCTGGCGTCTGGGTAATCGCGGAAACCAATGACCTTCCGACGAAATTCGCCAAGCTCGTCGTCACCGACGACCAGGGCCGCTATCTCATCCCGGACCTTCCGAAGGCCGACTACAGCGTGTGGGTGCGCGGCTACGGGCTGGTCGATTCGCCCAAGGTGAGCAGCACGCCGGGAAAAACCCTCAACCTGACCGCAGTGCCCGCGCCCGGCGCAGCCGCGGCGGCGGAATACTATCCCGGCATGTATTGGTATTCGATGATCAACATCCCGGCCAGGAGCGAATTTCCCGGCACCGGCGAGAAGGGAAACGGCATCTCGTCGAACATCAAGACGCAGGAGCAGTGGGTCGACACCGTCAAGAACGCGTGCCAGTCGTGCCACTCGCTCGGCTCGAAGGGCATGCGCACGGTGCCGAAGGAATTCGGCCCCGGAATGGCGGGCTGGGCGCGGCGCACGCAATCCGGGCAGGCCCTGACGCAAATGGCGCTCGGACTGGGCTACATGGGCGCCGAGGCGGCGTTGAAGAACTATGCCGACTGGACCGACCGCGTCGCGGCGGGCGAGCTGCCCCATGCCAGGCCCGCGCGCCCGCAGGGCGTCGAACGCAATATGGTCGTAACGATGTGGGATTTTTCGACGCCGAAATACTATCTGCACGACGGCATCTCGACCGACCGGGACAATCCGCGACTCAATGCCAACGGCCCGATCTACGGCGCGCCCGAGGAGAGCACCGACATGGTTCCGGCGCTCGACCCGGTGAACCACCGCCCGTACTTCATCAAGCATCCAGTCGACAATCCCAAGACGCCGTCCTCCACGGACTTGCCGATGCAGCCCTCGGCCTACTGGGGCAAGGAGCCGATCTGGGACGGTCACTCGAGTATTCACAACGCGATGATGGATAGCGAGGGGCGCGTATGGTTCAGCGCCAGGATCCGGCCCGCGCCCAACCCGGACTTCTGCAAGAAAGGCTCCGATCATCCGTCGGCGAAAGTCGCGCCGCAGGAAAATTCCGCGCGCCAAGTCTCCGTGTACGACCCGAAGACGGGCAAGTGGGCGCACGTCGACACCTGCTTCTCCACGCACCACCTGTACTTCGGCCACGACGCCAACAAGACGCTGTGGCTCTCCGCGGGCGGCCCGGCGAGCGGCGTGGTCGGCTGGGTGAACACGAAGTTGTTTCTCGAGACCGGTGACTCGGCAAGATCGCAGGGCTGGACGCCGATCATCGTCGACACCAACGGCAACGGCAGGCGGGATGAGGGCGACGCCCGGCTGACGGCCGGTTTTTACGGCATCATGCCGAGCCCGGTGGACGATACGGTCTGGGGCCAGTCGATGGGCATCGGCTTCGGCCGCATGAACCAGCCCGGCTACGTCATCCGCATCATCCCCGGATCCAACCCCTCCGAGACCGCGCTCTCCGAGGTCTTCGTGCCGCCCGATGGCGCCTGGAGCCCGCGCGGCCTCGACATGACCAGCGACGGCGTGGTGTGGACGCCGCTCGCGAGCGGGCACATCGCGAGCTTCGACCGCAGGAAGTGCCAGAAGCCACAGAACGGACCCGAGGCGGCGGGCGGCAAGCTCTGCCCCGAGGGCTGGACGCTGTACCGCATGCCCGGGCCGCAGTTCAAGGGCCTGGACCCCGCGGGAAGCGCGAACCACGCCTATTACATCTGGGTGGATCGCTACAACACGCTGGGATTGGGGGCGAACGTGCCTATCGCCTCGGCCAACGGCGCCGAATCGCTGCTGGCGGTGGTGGACGGCAAGATGGTGGACCTGCGCGTGCCGTATCCGCTGGGCTTCAACACCAAGCTCGTGGACGGCCGCATCGATGATCCGAACGCGGGCTGGAAAGGCAAGGGCCTGTGGACGATGTCGGGCACGCGCACCGTGTTCCACAACGAGGGCGGCACGCAGAACCGGCCGAAGGTCTACAAGATCCAGATCCGTCCGGATCCCCTGGCGAACTGACAGCGCATCCTTCCTAAAACAAAACGCCCCGGGATTCACCCGGGGCGTTTTTGCTGCAAGTCGCGCCGGCCCGACCGGATGCCGACATTCAACCCCAAGAAGGATTCACCATGAACGCCAGGAAATCCGTTTGCACTTCCGCCGCCCTTGCACTCGCCGCGCTCGCCTTCACCTTCGCCGCGCTGCCCGCGCGAGCGCAAAGCGGCAGCCATCTGGAAATCATCCATCATCCGAACTACGACAAGAGCGTGTTCATGCCGTTCTCGCCGGCGATCAAGGTGAAGAGCGGCAAGATCCTCTGGCTGGCCGGCGGCACCGCGCTGCCCGTATACCACGACCACCCGCACAAGCGCGAGCAGATCCTCAAATACCTGACGAACGACCTCGAGGGCCAGGTGCGCCAGACGATGGACGGCATCATGGAAACGCTGAAGGCCGCGGGCGCTTCGCCCAAGGACGTGGTCCACGTATTCATCTTTCGGGCTCGCCCGCGCATGGGCGACATCGGCAAGGCGAGCGCCGTGGTGAATTCCTACTTCGCGCCCCACAACCACAAGCCGACCACGACCAACCTCGCGGTGCTCGAGCTGGGCGAGCCTGAGCAGCTCGTGGAGATCCAGGTCGTCGCCGTGGTGGATTGACTGCCGCGCCAGCCGGCGCAAGGGCGGCCGGGCGCGCCGCTACACCTTCAACCGCGGCGATCTTTCGTCGGCCATGCTTCGACCGAGATCGGCCGCGTAGCGAACCGCGCCTCTTGCTGTTTCGAACAGCGGGGTGAGCCCGGGAAACGACTGGCTCTTCGACAAGGCGTTCGCGCACGCCATCCGCGTCATCGTGAGCCGGGGCTGCCACTTGTTCCCGTCCGTGAGGTGAAACGCGCTCGCTTCGATCAAGTATTCCCCGCGCTCCTCGCGGTGCATGGCCATGATGCTCCTTCGCTGCAGCGATCACGGTAACACATTTACGGATCGCTCAAGGAAGGCCCTCGACAAAGGGAAAATCCGGGCGCGAGCCATGCTCGCGCGCGACCGGATTCATTGAACGCGGGAGCGGCGGACGCCGCCCCTGCGACAGGATTCAGACGGCTTTCAAATCGACTGCGGACGTTTTGCCGTTCTGTCCTTGTTCGAGCTCGTAGGAGATCTTCTGATTCTCGTTGAGACTTCCGAGGCCGGCGCGTTCCACCGCCGAGATGTGCACGAACACGTCCTTGGACTTGTCGTCAGGCTGGATGAAGCCGAAACCCTTGCTCGGGTTGAACCATTTTACGGTGCCGATAGGCATGGAATGCTCTCCATGGATGAAGTCGCCCCGCGCGAAAGTGTGCGGGGCATCAAATTGGTCGTGGGAGAAACCAGAATCGGCGCACCCCGGAAAGGGATGCAGAGGACTGACCCAGTGGAATTCGATGCCGCCAGTATGGGGCGTGGGGCGGGCCTTGGCAAGCGGAGCGCGAAAGTATGCAATCGATCGGGGCGGAAACAAAAACGGCCGAGAGCGTGCCTCGGCCGTTGTTCAGGGAAAGGGAACGATCAGGTTCAGGTGCCGCGCCCCCACAGGCCGCAGTAGCGCCGCGTCACGAATTGCAGGTTGTTCTCGTAGCCGGGCCATTTTTCGTACTTCGGCAACTTGACCTCCTTCTCCGCCGGTTCCCAGCATTTCCCTTCGCGCGCCGCGACCTTCACCGCCGCCGAGGCGTCCTGCAGGAAAGTGAGCTGGTCCTGCGCGTCCTGCTTGGTCCCCAGCCGGTCGCCCGGTCCGGGATGGCCGGGGATGAGGCGTTCCCAATCCATCGACAGCACCTGCTTGATCGATTGCTCGGCCTCGAGCGGATAGAAATCGATCATGCCGCGGCCCGGCACTGATCCGACCGGGAGGAAGTCCACCACGAAGAGGATTTTCTCCTTCGGCAGCCGCATGACGAGCGAGCTGTCGGAGTGGTTGAGACCGAGATAGGTCAGCTCGAGCGTGGTGCCGCCGAGCGTGATGGTCCTCTTCTCGTCGAACGTCTCGTCGGGCAGCGGCGTGGCCGGATCTCCGAGAACTGCGAGGCGCTCCTTCGCTTTCTTGTGGGCGACGATTTTCGCACCCGCGTCCTTGAATGCCTGGCCGCCGGCGACGTGGTCGTAATGGTGATGGCTGTAGATCAGGTACTTGATCGGCTTGTCGGTGACCTTCCTGATCTCGGCCACGTACGCGGTGCCCCCCTGCGGACGCCCGTAGGCGACCGGGTCGGTGGCGATCACGCCGTCCCGGGTGACGACGAACATCGCCTGGTGATTGCCGTTGCGGAAGACGTATACGCCTTCCGTGCCGTCGACCTTCGTCGTCGCGATCTGCGGGCGTGCCGGCGCCTGCGACCAGGCAGCGGAGGCGGCCGCCGCCAGTCCGCAGGCAAGAGCTGCAAGAAATATGCGTTTCATGTCTCCTCCTTGTGTGATTGTATGATGCTCTGCTAGAACAGGCCGCGCGCCGCGATTATTCCCATTGGACCGGGCCTCTTTCGCCATGCTACTTGGATTGCCCCGGCCTGTCCCGCGCGAGCGCGCCCCGCGCCGGAGCGCCCTTCTCGGGACGCCCTGCGACCCCGCGCCCGCCCGCCCGGGGCTACCATAGCCGCAATGTCCCGGCGCGTTTTCGCTACCCTCGCACCCTTGGTGACGCTTCACGAGACGAAGCGCGGCAGGGCGCTGCCCCTGCCTCCGAGGCTCGCGCGCCTGTACGGGCGCCTGCGCATGCCCCCGGGCGCGCGGCCGCACGTCATCAGCAATTTCGCGACGACGCTGGACGGCGTCGTTTCACTCAACGTAAAAGGGCATAGGAGCGGCGGCGACATCAGCGGCTTCAGTGCCCAGGACCGCATGGTGATGGGCCTCTTACGCGCAGTCGCCGACGCGGTGGTCATCGGGACAGGGACGCTCGCCGTCGATCGCGATCACCTCTGGACCGCCGAGGATATTTTCCCCAGATTCGCGGACGAATATCGGCGGCTGCGCGCGGCGCTCGGCAAGCGCGGCCCGCCGCTGAATGCGGTCGTCAGCGGCAGCGGCCGGCTCGACCTGCGCCTGCCCATATTTTCATCCGGCAGGGTGCCCGCGCTGATCGTGACGACGGCCGCGGGCGAGAAAGAGTTGCGCAGGCAGAACGTACCGGATTCGGCCGAGATCCGCGCGGTGCGCGGCAGCGGCGGTGCGATTCGCGCGCGCTCCGTCGTCGACGCAGTGTGCCGCGCGAGCGCCGGCAAGCTGATCCTCGTCGAGGGCGGACCGCAATTGCTCGGCACCTTCTATGCGGAGCGCCTCATCGACGAGCAGTTCCTGACCCTCTCGCCCCAGCTTGCCGGCCGCGGCGCCGACGTCGAGCGCATCAGCCTGGTCATGGGGCAGGCGTTCGCGCCGCGGCATCCGCTGTGGGGGACCCTGGCCGATCTTCGACGCGGCCGCAGCCACCTGTTTCTGCGCTATTCGTTCCGCTGACTCGAGGGCCGTCTAATCGGAACCCGCACCGGCCCCCCGCTACGTTTTCCCATGCCCGAATCGCCGCGCCGCATCATCCACCTGGACATGGACGCGTTCTATGCGTCGGTGGAGCAGCGCGACGATCCCGGGCTTCGCGGCCGGCCGGTCGCGGTCGGCGGCCCGGCGGAGTCGCGCGGCGTGGTGGCCGCGGCGAGCTATGAGGCGCGCGCCTTCGGCGTGCGCTCGGCCATCCCGATGGCCCGCGCGCTGCGCCTGTGCCCCGAGCTCGTGATCGTGCGGCCCGACTTTGCGCGCTACCGCGCGGTCTCGCAGCAGGTGATGGCGATACTGCGCTCCTGCACCCCGCTCGTCGAGCCGCTGTCGCTCGACGAGGCCTACCTCGATGTCACCGAAAATCTCTGGGGCGAGCCGCTCGCGAGCAATGTCGCGAAGAAGCTGAAAGCGCTCATTCGAGAACAACTGAATCTCAGCGCCTCCGCAGGCGTCGCGCCCAACAAGTTCCTCGCCAAGATCGCCTCCGGCTGGAAAAAGCCCGACGGGCTCACAGTGATCGCGCCCGAGAAGGTCGAGGAGTTCCTGCGTGAGCTGCCGGTCGAGGCGCTCTCGGGCGTGGGACCCGTCACCGCGAAAAAGCTGCGCGCGATCGGCATCGCGCGGCTGCTCGACGTGCGCGCGGCGGAGGACGAGCGGCTGCACGGCGCGGTGGGAAGCCTCGCCGGCTGGCTGAAATCGCTCGCGCGCGGCGAAGACCCGCGGCCGGTCGAGCCCGACCGGCGGAGGAAATCCCTCTCCGACGAGAACACCTACGAGAAAGACCTCACGGACCTGGCGCAGATCCGCGGGGAAATCGAGCGCATCGCGCGCCACACTGCCGAGGGCCTCGCGAAGAGGAAACTGCGCGCGCGCACCGTGACCATCAAGGTGCGCTACGCAGACTTCACCACCGTCACGCGCAGCCACACCGCGCCCGCGCCCACCTGCGATGCCGCCGAGATCGCCGCGCGCGCGCTGGCGCTCCTCGGGCGCACCGAGGCCGCGCGCCGGCCGGTGCGCCTGCTCGGCGTGGGAGCGCACGGCCTCGTCGAAGAGAGCGAGCTCGTCCCAGTTCCCGGGTCGCTGCCGTTTTGACCGACCGCCCTGAAAACAAGGAGGTGACATGATCGACCGCCGCGAGTTCCTGAAGATCGCCGGCTTGACGGCCGCCTGGCCTTGCGCCGGCGCGTGGGCGCAAGCCCCGGGCGTCCTCGTCAACGATCTGCACTCGCAGCTCAATCCGACCCGCGTCGATCGCGTGGTGGAACCGGAGACGCTCGATGCCGCGCGCGCGGCGATCGCCGCCGCCAGGCGCGAGCAGCGCGCCGTGTGCATCGCGGGCGGCCGCCACGCAATGGGCGCTCAGGCCTTCGCCACCGACGGCGTCCTGATCGACATCCGCAAGCTCGACCGCGTGCTCGGCTTCGACATGGAGCGCGGGCTGATCGAAGTCGAGTCCGGCCTGCAATGGCCGAAGCTCCTCGCCGAGCTGACTGCCGCGCAGCGCGGGCGCGAGAAGCAGTGGGGTTTCGCGCAAAAGCAGACCGGCGCCGACCGGCTCACCATGGGGGGCTGCCTCTCGGCGAACGTGCACGGGCGCGGCCTCACGCTTCCGCCTTTCGTGGGCGACGTCGAATCGTTCAGGCTGCTCGACGCTGGTGGCGAGCTCAGGAACTGCAGTCGCACCGAGAACCCGGAGCTCTTCGGCCTCGCCATCGGCGGCTACGGGCTGTTCGGGTTCATCTATTCGGTGACGCTGCGCCTCGTGCCGCGGCGCAAGGTCGAGCGCGTGGTCCAGGTGCGCGACATCGCGGAGCTGCCGGCGGCCTTCGCCGGCCGTATCCGCGACGGCTTTCTCTACGGCGATTTCCAGTACTCGATCGACGAGAGTTCGGACGGCTTCCTTCGCCGCGGCGTCTTCTCCTGCTACAGGCCGGTACCCGACTCGACGCCGATCCCCACGGCGCAGAAGGAGCTCGCGGAACGCGATTGGACCAACCTCCTCCTTCTCGCGCACACCGACAAGGCCGGCGCCTTCAAGCGCTACGCCAGCTACTACCTCGCGACGAACGGGCAGGTGTACTGGTCGGATGAGCACCAGATGAGCATCTACCCCGATTACTATCACCGCGAGATCGACCGCAAGCTCAAGACGAATGCGACCGAGGCGATCACCGAGATCTATTGCGAGCGCGACGCGCTCGAGCGCTTCATGGTCGACGTGGCCTCGGACGCGCGCCGTACCGAAACGGAAATCATCTACGGCACCGTCCGCGTGATCGAAGCGGACCGCGAGAGCTTCCTTGCCTGGGCGAAGAAGCCCTACGCCTGCGTGATCTTCAACCTGCACGTCGAGCACACGCCCGGGGGCATCCGCCGGGCCTCCAACGCGTTCCGGCGCCTGATCGATCTGGGCATCAAGTACGGCGGCAGCTACTACCCGACCTACCACAAGTACGCGACGAAGAAGCAGGTCGAAACCTGCTACCCGCAGTTCGCCGAGTTCCTGAAGCTCAAGCGCAAGCACGATCCCGCGGAAGTCTTCCAGAGCGATTGGTACCGCCACTACCGCAAGATGTTCGCCTGATCCGCGTGCGCGAAGACCTGCCGAGTTCGACCGCCATCCTGATCGCTGCGGCGACCGTGTTCCTCGCGCGCGATGCGCGCGTATCCGACCTCGTACCCTCGGGCGCCGCGGAGTGGTGTGCGCGCTGCCTCGAAGTACTCCCGGGTCTGAAAGCCGTGGAGACGCTTTCGCGTCCCGGCTTGCGCTGGGCGGCGCGTCTCGCGGAGCGCGCGACCGTGCCGGGCCTGCTTCTGCATTTCATGCTGCGCAAGCGCTGGATCGAGGAAGTCGTGCGCTCCGCGCTCGCCGAAGGCTGCGAGCAGGTGGTGGTCATGGGTGCAGGCTTCGACACGCTGGCGCTGCGCCTCTCGCGCGAATTTCCGCGCGCGAGCTTCATCGAGATCGACCATCCCGCAACTCAAGCGTCCAAGCGGCGCGCGACCGAGCGCCGCGGCGCCCCCGGAAATCTCCATTTCATCGCCACCGACCTTTCGCGCGTGCGGCTGCAGGACGCGCTGTCGGGCGGAGCGTATCGACCCGACGGGCGCTCCGCGTTCGTCATCGAGGGGCTGCTCATGTACCTCACCGATGCCGAGGTCGGGGGCGTTTTTACGGCGCTGCGCGGGCTCCAGCGCGCGGGCGGACGCGTGGTATTCACGGTGATGGAGCCCGCATCCGACGGCCGCTCGGCGTTCCACAACGCTACGCCGCTCGTCAGGCACCTCCTGTCGCGCTGGAGCGAGCCCTTCAAATCGGCGTTGCCCCGCGATGACGCGGCACGGTTTCTCGCGCGATTCGGGTTCCGGCTCCGCGCGCTCGCCGCCGCCGAGACCTTGCGCGAGACCTATCTCGCGCCTTCCGGCCGGGAGAGCCTGACCCTCGCCCGGGGCGAAATGATCGTGCTGGCAGACTGTTACGAACAGGGGAACCCAGGTTCCCCCGTTACCCCTTCCTAGGAAAATGATCGCAGAGCCGGCGACCCTGCTCACCGACTATGCCTTGGCATGCGTGACGGCATGGCTCGCCTGGTCGCTCTTCCGCGCGCGCGAAGGCCAGCGTGCCCGCTCACTGTGGGCGCTCGCCTTCGCCGCGCTCGCGCTCGCCGCGGCTCTGGGCGGCACCTGGCACGGATTCGCCCCGGCCTTCGCACCAGTCGCCGTGCTCCTGCTCTGGAAAGCCACGGTGCTCTGCGTGGGAATCGCAAGCTTCGGCATGCTCGCCGGATCCGCGATCTCCACCACCGCGGGTAACGTGAGGAAATCGCTTCTGGCAGTCGCGGCGGCGAAGCTCGCGATCTATTCAGGCTGGATGGTCGGCCACAGCGAATACATCTACGTGATCGCGGACACCGGCGCGGCTTTGGCATTGGTCGCCGCGCTGCATCTCCGGTCTGCCGTACACGACCGCGCCTCGCGCTGGATTCTCGCGGGAGTCGGCGTCTCCGTGCTCGCGGCGGGCGTCCAGGCAAGCGGTTTCGCGCTGCATCGGCATTTCAATCACAACGATCTCTACCACGTCATCCAGATCGCCGCGATGATTCTCCTTTACGCCGGCGCCAGACGCTTGCGCGACCGCAGCTAGCCGATCTCAAGGGGCTCGATCAGCTTCTCGCCGTCTTCCTCGGTGCGGTTGATGGCCGACCCCACTCGCACGATCTCGAAATCGGTTTGCGCGTGCTCTTCGATGAGCGCGGCCGCCCGGGCCGGATCGGCCTGCGCCGGATCGAGCCATTGCGCGTGCACTTCGTCGGGCAGCACCACGGGCATCCTGTCGTGAATCTCGGCGAGGCGCCCCGCGGCTGCGCGAGTGAGCAGCGTGCAGCTCAGCGCCGGACCGGGCTCGCCCGTTTCCCTCCACCGGGACATGAGCCCGGCGAAGCACAACGGCCGGCGATCCCGGCGAGCGATGTAGTAGGGCTGATTGACCTTCGCGACCTCGCCCGTCGCCTTGTCGATGCGCTCCTCCTCGCGCCATTCGTACCAGCCGAGCGCGGGCAACAGGCACCGCGCGCGCGAAAACGCCTCGCGCCACATGCCGTTCGCGGCGGCGGTCTCGGCCTTCGCGTTGAACCTGCCGCGCGGGGGCTTGGCCTCCTTCCACCAGTACGGCACGAATCCCCAGCGCGCGTGCGCGAGCTCGATCTCCGGCGAACGGGCGTCGCGCCTGAGCATGATGACACGCATCGTCGGCGCGACGTTGTAGCGCGGCTTGCCGAAAGGCGTCTTCCAGTTGCGGCGGCCGATGTGCCAGGCGCGCTCGACCGCGGCCTCCCCGGGAGAGACGTAACGCCCGCACATGACGTATTCTATCGCGCCGAGGCGCGCCTATAATCCCGCAATGGCCCTGAACGCCGCAAAAATCGAAGGCCTGGTCCGCGAGCTGCTGGCGGAAATAGGCGAGGATCCCCGGCGCGAAGGACTGGTCAAGACCCCGCAGCGGGTCGCCGCCGCCCTCGCCTTCCTGACTTCCGGCAGCCGCGCCGACGCGACCAAGCTGATCAACGGCGCGATTTTCACGCAGAAGACCAACAGCATGGTCATCGTGAAGAACATCGAGGTCTACAGCCTATGCGAGCACCACATGCTGCCGTTCTTCGGACGCTGCCATATCGGGTACATTCCGAACGGCCGGGTGTTCGGCGTCAGCAAGCTGGCGCGGCTGGTCGACATGTACGCGCGGCGCCTGCAGCTGCAGGAGCGGCTGACCGAGCAGATTTCCCAGGCGATCATGGATTCGATCGACGCTGCGGGCGTCGGCGTGATGATCGAAGCCCGCCACCTGTGCATGATGATGCGCGGCGTGGAGAAGCAGAACTCCGTCATGATCACTTCATCCGTCGTAGGCACCTTCCGCGATTCCGCCGCGACCCGGGAGGAATTTCTCGGCCTGATCGGACAGCGCGGCGCGTAGCGCAAGACACGCGAACGCGCTCACGCGGCGCTCTCCTTCACCACCGTGGTGATGCGCCAGCGCGCGAACTCCGTCTCGAATTCCGGCAGCGCGAGGAATCCCATGCAGGGGAACGCGCCCGGCTGGGCGACGCCGCCTTGCGCGAGCTTGCGCGCGAGAAGAATGGCGGCCATGCAGGGAATCTCGGGGCCGTGCTGCGCGTCGGCCGTCAGGTGCCATTCGATCCGCGCGCGGCTTCCGTCCGGCCGCCTGCCGGCGAGACTCACCAGCATGCCGCCGAGATCGCCGCCGAAGACGTTCATCCACGACGCGATCCGGCCGAGCGGCTTCGCCCAGCGTTCGATCGGCAGGGGCACGCCCCGCCGGCGCAACAGGGCGGCGAGCCACAGCGCGAATTGCTGCACGCCGATCTCGAGCGAGGCGCGGAACTCCACGGTGCGCATGCCGGGATAACGCTTCGGGAAAAGCTCCAGGTCCGGAACGTCGCAGGCGGCGGCCCAGCGCCCGCCGAGCGCGTAGAAGCGCAGGCGCTTGAGCTCCTGCCAGCCCCAGGCGTCGCGCCACGCGCCGCGACTGCGCCACTTGAACGGCCGCCCGGCGTAGCCGAGCACCGCCGCAATCGTCGCCTCGCCCCGCGGCGCGCGCTGCCCCGGCGCGATCGCGATCTGGATCTCCTCGATGTGCGCGAGGCGCGCGATCAGGCTGTCGATCACCGCGGAGGAAAGCGCGGGCAGGCTGCTCGCGCCCGAGATGGCTATGCGCTGCGCCGCGCGCGCGGCCGAATGCACATGGTGGGAAAAGCGCGCGACGAACTGGCGGCCGTCGGCGAGATCGAGGTAATGCGCGCCGGCCGCCAGCGCGGCGAGCGCGACCCGGTAATCCTGCGACTGGAACGGGCCGGCGCAATGGATCACCAGACCGGGGGCGAGGCGTTTCAGCTCAGCGGGGAAGTCGCGCGCGGAGTGATCCAGCCGCGCGTGCTGCAAGTTCGGATCCGACAGGCCGCTCCGCCCCGAGTCCGGATGGCGGCCCGCGGCGATGATCTCCATCGCGGGCGAGCCGGCGAGCCCGCGGCAGACGCGAGAGCCGAAATTACCGTAACCGCCGATCACGACGACGCGCATGGATTGTCCCTCGAGAGCAGAGCGCGATCGAAGCAGAGGATCGCCCGATCTAATTTCCCGCGTATACGCAACCGTGGCGGCAGGATTCGCGCCGCACCTCCACGCGGGCGAGCGCCGGAAGCTCGGGCTTCAAGTTCTTCCAGATCCATACGGCGATGTTCTCCAGGCTCGGGACCTCGAGGCCGTCGATCTCGTTCAGGTATTTGTGGTCCAGCCGCTCGCGCAGCGCCAGGCAGCGCCGCTCGACCTCGCCCAGATCCGCGATGAACCCGGTTTTCGGATCGACCCTCCCCAGGAGCACGATGCGCGCGGCGAAGGAGTGTCCGTGCAGCCCGCGGTAGGGATGACCTTCCGGCACGCCGGGAAAGCGGTGCGCCGCGTCGAAGCTGAATTCCTGGTAGATCTCCATCCGGCTTCTTATCTTATTCCCAGAACTTTATGCGTCTGCAGGCTCAGGCGCCATTTCGGGTGCTCCAGACAGTACGCGACGGCGCGCTCGGTGTTCGCCCGCGCGTCCGGCCCGTCCATGGGCTGCAGCAGAAAATGATCGAAGGCGAGCGCCTCGAAAGCCGAAGGCGATGCCTCGGCCTGAGGATAGACGAGCTTCAGCTCGTTGCCTTTTTTCACCTTGAGCGCGGCTTGCGCCTTGGGGCTCACGCATATCCAGTCGATTCCGGCGGGCAGGGCCAGCGTGCCGTTGGTCTCGATCGCGACGAGAAAACCGCGCACGTGCAGCGCGGCTATGAAGGCCGAGTCGGCCTGCAGCGCGGGCTCGCCGCCGGTGAGCACTGCGAACTTGCGGGCATTTTCCCGCGCCGGCCATTCGCGCTCGATCGCGGCGGCCAGCGCGTCCGCGGATTCGTATTTCCCGCCGCGCGTACCGTCGGTGCCGACGAAATCCGTGTCGCAGAACCTGCACGCGGCGCTCGCGCGGTCCTTTTCCCGCCCCGACCACAGATTGCAGCCCGCGAAGCGGCAGAACACCGCCGGCCGCCCCGCGTTCACGCCTTCGCCCTGCAGCGTGTAGAAGATCTCCTTGACCTGGTACATGCGCGACTCGCTCCTCAAGCGCTGCGCCGCGCTGCGTGCGCCTCGCGCCAGCGCGCGTGGCCGTCCTTGCGGAGCTTGCATGCCGGGCAGTCGCCGCAGCCCGGCCCCCACTCGTGGCGCTCGCGGCTGCCGAGATAGCAGGTGTGCGTGTGCGTGAGGACGATCTCGAGGAGCGGCTGGCCGCCGAGCTCCTCGGCCAGGGCGAAGGTCGCCGCCTTGTCGATCCACATGAGCGGCGTCTCCAGCGTGAAGCGCCGGTCCATGCCGAGGACCAGCGCCACCTGCAGCGCCTTGATCGTATCGTCGCGGCAGTCCGGGTAGCCGGAGAAATCGGTCTCGCACATTCCGCCCACGAGCGTCCGTATTCCCCGGCGGTAGGCGAGCGCCGCTGCGGTCGTGAAGAAAAGCAGGTTCCTCCCCGGAACGAAGGTGTTGGGCAGGCCCGATTCCGCCGTCTCGATCTCGATGTCCTCGGTCATCGCGGTCGCGCCGAGCGAAGCGATGACGCCGAGATCGAGCACATGATCCTCGCCGAGCTTCCCGCCCCACGCGGGAAAGCGCTTGCGCAGCTCGGCGATCACGACCGGGCGGCAGTCGAGCTCGACCGCGTGGCGCTGGCCGTAGCGGAAGCCGACGGTCTCGACGCGCGCGAAATTCACGAGCGCCCACGCGAGGCAGGTGGTCGAATCCTGGCCGCCGGAGAAGAGCACCAGAGCTTGATCGCGCATGGGTCGGTCGAACCTGCCTTCAGTCGTGCACGGCAGTTTCCTTGCGTTTGGGCCGGATTGCAAGACTTGCTTCTCAGGCTACAATCGGCAAGAGTTTCCCTCACCCGGCGAAACCCATGCCCGACACAAGCGAAACAAGCCAACCCGCTTCCGCGACGGTCCCCTTCGATGCCGAGTGGCGCCTCGACCGCGCGCTGCCGCGAGCGCTCGCGCGCATCCTCGCGCTCGACGATTTCGAGGAGCCGGCGCGCCGTTACCTGCCGCGGCCCATGTTCGGCTACGTCTCGGGCGGCGCCGAGACCAACGCGTCCTTGCGCGCGAACCGCGCACAGTTCGACGAGATCGAGCTCAGCCCTCGCGTGCTGGTGGACGTGTCCGGGCGCACGGCGAAGACGACGCTCTTCGGCCGCGGCTACGACGCGCCTTTCGGCATCGCGCCCATGGGCGGCACCTCCATGGCGGCGTACCGGGGCGACGTGGTGCTCGCGCGCGCGGCGGCGGAAGGCAATATCCCGATGATCATGAGCGGCGCGTCGCTGACTCGCCTGGAAGACGTGCGCTCGGCCGGCAGCACCGCCTGGTTCCAGGCCTACCTGCCGGGCGAGACCGATCCGATCACGCGCCTCCTCGAGCGCGTCGCGCGCGCCGGATTCGACACGCTCGTCCTCACCGTCGACGTCCCGGTGAGCGCGAACCGCGAGAACAACGTGAGGAGCGGCTTCAGCCGGCCCCTGCGGCCCACGGCGCGCCTCGCGTGGGAGAGCGCGCTCCGCCCGCGCTGGCTCGTCGGAATGCTCCTGCGGACGCTCCTCGTGGACGGCATGCCGCACTTCGAGAACATGGGCGCGCGCATTCCGCTCATCACCCGCGCCTCCCGCGGGGACGGGGAGCGCGACCGGCTCGCGTGGACCCATCTCGAGCTGATGCGCAGGCTGTGGAAGGGGCGCCTCGTGCTGAAAGGGGTGCTCGACCCTGCGGACGCGCGCATCGCGCGCGAGAGCGGCGTCGACGGCGTCATCGTGTCGAACCACGGCGGGCGGCAGCTCGACGGGGCTCTCGCGCCTTTGCGCGCCCTCCCCGCGGTGGTTGCGCAATCGGGCGCCATGGCGGTGATGATGGACGGCGGAATCCGCCGCGGCACCGATGTTTTGAAGGCGCTCGCGCTCGGCGCGCAGTTCGTGTTCGTCGGCCGGCCGTTCCTCTACGCCGCCGCGATCGGCGGGGAGGCCGGGGTGCGCCACGGGATCGGCCTGTTGCGCGATGAAATCGAGCGCGACATGGCGCTCCTGGGAATTACGAAGCTTGGGGAGATGACGAGGGAGCGGATCAGGCCGCGAACCGCTTCATCCGATTGAACGCCTGAGGGGCCAACGATGAAACCATTCTCGAACTTCACCATGGGGATCGCGATGCTCGCAGCCCTCGCTCCGGCGCAGGCCGCGACCCTGGGCGGGCCCTTGACTCTCGAGGACGAGGGCGCCTTCTTCGTCGGCGGCAAGACCGTCACGTCGAATTTTCCGGGCGCGTCGCTCCTCACCGGGCCCGCGGCGCCGGGGCGCATCACCGTCAACCAGATGTACGTGCATTACCGCATCCCTTCGGGCAAGCACGGCGCGCCCGTGGTGATGGTGCACGGGTCGAATCATACCGGCATGACCTACGAGACCACGCCCGACGGGCGCGAAGGCTGGGCGACGTACTTCGTGCGCAAGGGCTCGCCCGTATACGTCGTCGATCACTCGGGACGCGGCCGCTCGGGCTTCGACCCGACGCCGTTCAACCAGGTACGCGATCAGTCGGGCGCGAATCCCGCCTCGCTACCCACCCTGCTCCTCGCCACGCACGAGCGCGCGTGGCTCAACTTCCGGCTCGGCCCTTCCTACCCGGTGCCGTTTCCCGGCCTGAAGTTTCCGGTCGAAGCGATGGAGCAGTACACGATGCAGCTCGTGCCGAACGCGGAGACTTCGCTCGCCGGAATCGGCGCCAACACCGTGAACGCGCTCGCCGCGCTGCTCGACCGCATCGGCGCTTCGGCCGTCATCGTCCATTCGCAGTCGGGCGTGTACGGCCTGGATCTCGTGCGCCGGCGCCCGAACCTGGTCCGCGCGCTCGTCACCGTGGAAGGCGGCTGCGACGGATTCACCGACAAGGACGCGGCGTCGTATTTCGCCAAGGTGCCGGTGCTCTCCGTGTGGGGGGACAACAGCGTCGGCGCCAAGCAGACCATCAACGGCGACGCGAGGCGCAACGGCTGCCGCGACGCGGTCAACGCGATCAAGGCCGCGGGCGGGCGGGCGGCGCTCGCCGTCCTTCCCGATCTCGGCATCAAGGGCAACAGCCACATGATGATGATGGACAGGAACAATCTTCAGGTCGCCGACGTGATCCTGAAGTGGCTGGCGGAAAACGCGGCCAGATGAAATAAAGGAGAAAAACCATGAAACCGTTCTCGAACTTCACCAGAGGGATCCTCTTCATGTCGGCACTGGCAAGCACCTCGGCTCACGCCGAGACCTTCGTCTACGTCTCGAACGCCGAGGACGGCGAGATCGGCGCCTACTCCATGCAGGCGGACGGGACCCTGAAAGCCCTCGCGCGCACTCAGGCGGCGAAGGTGGTGATGCCGATGGCGGTGAGCCCGAACCGGCGCCTTCTCTACGCGGCCTCGCGCTCGAAGCCCTATACGGTGCACGTCTATTCCATCGACCCGGGGACGGGCGCCTTGAAGCCCCGGTCCACCGCGCCTTTGGCGGAGAGCTTCCCGTACATCTCGCTCGACCGCAACGGGCGCTTCCTCTTCGGGGCCTCCTACGGCGGGCATCTGGTGAGCGTCAACGCGGTCGGCGGCGACGGGCGCGTCCTGGCGGAGCCCCTGCAGGTGATCCCGGTGGGCCGCAACGCTCACTCGATCCTGGTCGACGCGACGAACCGCTTCGTCTACGTCCCTAACCTCGGCACCGACCAGATCTTCCAGTTCGTCTTCGACGAGAAGACCGGGCGCCTCGCGTCGAACACGCCCGCAGTCGCGCAGATGAAACAAGGGAGCGGCCCGCGCCACTTCATCTTCTCGCCCGACAACAGGTTCGTGTACCTGCTCTCGGAGCTCGTCGCCACGGTGACGACGCTTTCTCTGGACGCGAAGACGGGATTGCTGACCGAGGTCGGCTCGGCCTCGGCGCTGCCGCCCGATTCCAAGCTCGTGCCGGGCGCGCCGCGCGGAGGAATCGGCGCGCCCGGCGGCCCGCCGCCGCGCAACACCGACAACGACATCTGGGCCGCGGACCTGCACCTCACCCCGAACGGAAAATTCCTGTACGCCTCGGAGCGCACCTCGAACACCCTCGCCGCGTTCGGCGTCGACGCGGGGAGCGGGAAACTCACCTACCTCTCGAGCGCGCCGACCGAGCGCCAGCCGCGCGGATTCGCGATCGAGCCCAAGGGAAGATACCTCGTCGCTTCCGGAGAAAAATCCGAAACGATCTCGGTCTATGCCATCGACCCGGCGAGCGGCGCGCTCAGGCTGCTGCAGAAATATCCGACCGGGAAAGGCTCGAACTGGGTGGAGATCGTCGGCTTCGATTGAAGGCGCCCGCGACGCGCCGCAAGAATCGGGTTTGCTCTATCTACGCGGGAGGCAGCTTGGCGCCGCTTTTCTTGTACCGTGCGAACAGCGCGTCGAAGTAGGCCGTGTAAGCCTTTGCGACCTCGGGCGATTGCAGAATCAGGAGATTCTCGTCGTTGCGTTCGGCGTTTTCGGAGAAGTTATAGCTGCCCGTGACAACGGTCTTGTCGTCGATGATCAGCACCTTGTTGTGCATGAAGTCGTTCTTGTCCTGCTTTCCGTTGAAGGCATGCGAGGGCGCGGCAACGAAGCGCTTGTCGCCGTTCGCGAACCAGAAAAACTTCGGATCCAGCTTGGACTTGCCTTTGGGCGGTTTCATGACGACCTTCATTTCGTGCGGGTCCACCACGCCCTTGATATCGCCGTGCCGCAGATCGAACAGGGCTTGCATGATCCCCGGATCGCTCACCAGCATCGCGATGAGACGGACTTTCCCGGCCCCATGCAATGCCTGAGCGACCGACGCCTCGATATCCTCCGCCTCGCGTCCTTTCGTCGAGAAGCGCACCGTCAAGTGCGCGCCTCCCACGGCGACGGAAGCGGGAGGACCTTTTGGAGTTTTGTCGCCCGCCGCGGTGAGTTCGTCGAAAGCCTTCAGGTACGCTTCCGCAAGGGCCATGGAATCGATGGCAAGGAAGTTGTTGTCCTGCAGATGCAATCCGCCATTGGTGAAGTTGCCCGAACCCGTCCATACGGATGTGCGGTCGCGGACCACGAATTTGTTGTGCATCAGATGTCCCGATTCGGGAATCACCTGCGAGAAAGGACCCAGGCCGGCCGCCTTGATGGCGCTTGCCGTCGCGGACTTCGGGTCGACCGTAGTGCTCTTTCCCCCGGTGCTGGAGGGCTTGCCGCCGTCGTATCGAATGTGCAGCGCGACTTTGGTGGACATCTCCTTCAGCGCCCGGAGGATATCCTTGTCTTTCAAGTCGTAGATCGCCACGTGCAGGGCATTTTTCGCGCCCTTGATGAACTGAACGAGCTGCGAGGCGGCTTTCCCGTCCACGTTCGCCCGCTTGGATTGAAAATAGATCTTGAGTCCCGCGGCGCTGAAAGCGGCGGTCTTTGCCATGGCATCTCCTCGAATCCTCCGAATGGCAGGAATCCTACTCCCGCGTCGTCGGCAAGGTAAGTCGGGAAAACCTTACGCGGAGTCGCACGAGCCTTCGCCTACAACGAACGCAGGAAGTTGAGAAGGTCCTGCTTCTGGCTGTCCTGGAGCGCGTTGAAGTTCCTGACGACCGCGTTCGCTTCGGATGCGTTGAAGGTGAGGAAACTCCCGCTGCGATGCGCCCGTATCGCCTCCCGCAGGTCCGGCGTCCGTCCGTCGTGCAGGAAGAACAGCCGCTGTCCCAGGCCCCACAGCGGCGCGGTGCGAAACTCCCTGGGACCCGCCTGTCCCTGGCTGATCCCGTCGGCCAGCCCCGGGCCCATGTCGTGGACCAGCAGGTCGGAGAAGAGGTTCACCGGCTGATTGCGCAGCGCGGCGACGGCGGCGTTGCCCGTGTTGAGCGTGGGCGTGTGGCAGAGCGCGCACCCGGTGTCGGTGAAGAGCTTTCGGCCCCGTGCAATCGAATCGGCCCCTCCCGGCGCATCGGGCGAAGGCGCCGGCGGCGCCAGGAAGCGCATGAAGAAGGCGAACTTTTCGATCGGACTGACGGCGTCTACAGGCGTCTCGCCCGCGGTGTCGGTGACGGTGTTGGGAACGACCGCAAACTGGCATGCCGGGGTTTCATCGCGCTCGGTCTGAAACAGCTCGTTGGTGATCCCCATCTCCACGTTGTACGCCTCGCCGGAGAAGAGCAGCAGCGATTTGTTCTGGGCTTTCCATCCGAAGCGCGCGACCGTGCCGTCGTTGCCGTTGTTGTTCGCCTGGCCCGAGATCGCGTGGCCGGCGAGGACGATGTTGGGCCGGCCCCGGATCTTGAGCTCTTTCTTCCTGGGCGCGTCGACGACCTGGTTCGCGAGGATCGCCCGGTCCGGGATCTGTTCGATCAGGCCTGCGCCGAACACCGGGGTGGGAATCCGGAAGATCACGTTGCGGCGCGCGAGCTCGCGCTCGAAGTCCGGCTGCGCGAGCGCGCATCCCGGCGTGTCCGAGCGGCCGGCGATCGTGAACAGGTCGTGGACGCCGCCGTCCGGAGTTCCGTCGGCGTTCTTCACGAACCTCGCCTCGCGCACCGGCCCTTTCTCCGTGATGAACGAGGGAACGGTGTTGGTCGCGCCGTTCAGGGTGGCGAATGCAACCTGGGGATTCACCGGCGGGCTCGTTCCACCGGGTGCCGGATGCAAGTGGCAGCCCCCGCAGCTGCCGAGGTTCATCGTCGGTCCGAGGCCGTCTTCGACCCCTTCCTCTTCGGCGAACTCGTCCGTGCCGGCGAAAAAAAACGCGACCTCGGTCATGGTCAGTCCCGCGATGGGAACGCCCGCGCCCGCGGCTCCGCCGCGCGGCCCGGGATCCCGCGCCGCGGAGGAAGAATCCTCCGGGAACGGCATCTCGTCGCGCAAAAGGAAGAAACCGACGACGGCAAGCAGCAGCACGATGACAAGCTTCTTCATAGCCGCTCTCCTTCTCCGAGAAGCACTCCCCTGACCGGTTCATTCTTCGCCAGGGAGAGCGGACATGTCAACGTGAAATCTATGACGATGTCATTGTCGCCCGCGATCGCGGAAAATATGAAAAAGTTCCTGGAAGAGTATGCTTGCGTTCCATGGCGCGCCTCCTTCTCCTCTGGCTGATCAACGCGCTCGCGCTGCTCGCCCTCCCCTACCTCGTGCCCTCGGTGCAGGTGGACAGCTTCACTACCGCGCTCATCGCGGCGCTCTTCTTGGGGCTCGTCAACACGCTGATCCGGCCGCTCGTCCTGCTGCTGACGCTGCCGGCCACGGTCCTCACCCTGGGCCTCTTCGTCTTCGTGATCAACGGGCTCTTGTTCTGGTTCGTGGCGTCCTTCGTGAAGGGATTCTCAGTCGCGGGATTCTGGTCCGCGGTGCTCGGCGCGATCGTCTATGCGCTCGTCTCCTGGGCGGCGAGCGCGATCGTGTTCGGCCCTCCGCGCGTCGTGGTCGTGCGGCACGACGACTACCGCTAGCGGATCTCGGGTCGCTTGTCTTCCCGCGCGGGGATCCCGGACGCGGCGCCGGCCGAATTCCGCGAGCTCCGGCCGCACGACAGATGCCGAAGTATGGAATATGACCGCCCCGCCGCCTCATTCCCTCTTTCCCGCTCGCTATCCGCGGGCATAATCCCGTCCTGGCCGCGAGGCGCGAAGCGCCCCGTGAAGCGGCCGATCCCCGGGAGGAGAAAATTGGATACAACGAGTCCCCGCAATCCCAAGCACTCTTCGCTCTACGATCCGGCGGTCGCGCTGGATTTCTTCCGGTCCGCGGGCAAGCCGCAGGCGATCGCGAAGGGCACGACCATTTTCTCCGAGAACCAGAAAGGCATGCCCCTGCTGCTCATGCCCAACCGGATCTACCTGCTTCTCGCGGGTGAAGTCGGCGTTCTCGCGAACGGCGAGCCCATCGCCACCATCGGCGCCGGCGAGATTTTCGGCGAGATGGCCTCGATGGGCCGGATGCCGCGGAGCGCGTCGGCGGTGGCGATGAGCGATTGCCGGGTGATCGGCCTGGACGACGGGCAGTTTTACGCCGCGCTCGGCAGGAACCCCGGTTTCGCGCTCATGCTGATGAGCGTCATGGCGTGCCGCCTGCGCGACACGATCGGCAGCCTCGGCGCCCCCGCTTCGCCGGCGGACGCCGGTTGGAGAGAAGCCGCCGCGATGGACGGGGAACTGCTCGCCGATCTCGCGCAGGTGCTCGGCCCCGCTGCGCGTTTCCGCTACAAGGCCGGAAGGATCGTCATGACGGAAGGGCAGCTCGGCATGGCCCTGTTCGCGGTGCTCGAAGGCCGCGTCGCCATCCGCATCGGCGATTCCATCGTCGAAAAAGTCGGTCCGGGCGGCCTATTCGGCGAAATGTCGCTCGTCGACCGCACGCCGCGGCTCGCCACCGCCGTGGCGGAAACCGACTGCGCGCTGCTCGTGATGAGCCGCCACATGTTCCTGCATCTGGTGAAAAGGAGCCCGAAATTCGGCGCTGCGCTGCTCAAGGCGGTGGGCGAGCGCGCGGCATTCATGGCCTCGCGCCGCGCCGAGCGGGGCTCTCCTTCCCGCGCGCGTTCGTCCGCAAAACGGCGCTCCGCCTGACGCTGCGCTCCCGGGGCTCCTTTTACCCGGCCCGGCCGGCCGCCCCGAAATCCGCGAGCAGGCGCGAGAGCTGCACGTGCGCGACCAGCGCGTCGGGCACGGCTTCGATGATCTCCCGGTAGGGCTCGGTGAACCCGCTGTTGCCTTCGAAGCGCACCAGCGTGCGCAGCCTGTCGATCACGCCGCGAAGCTCCACACCCGCGTCCCGCGGCGCCGCGCCCGCGTCCCCGTCGTCGGCAGCGACGAGCTCGTCGAGCCGCGCGATCAGCGCCGAGAGCACGCGCAGCCATTCGAAAGACGCGTCCTCCAGCACGAGCTCAAGCAGCTCGCCCCTGGATTCCACGCGGCCGTTCTCGCGCTCGTAGCGGATGCGCTGCGCGTCGAGCAGCGCCTTGTGGAGCTCGAGCAGCGCAGGCCGCAGCTTGTCGAGCTTGGAGGTGTCGGTCGCGGTCATGGCGTTCCCGTTCATTGGAACAGAGCAAATGGGGACGAATCGCGGGATTTCCAAGCCATATATCCAGCGCCGCATCACCGGAATTTTGGTGAGGACCGCGCGCGTTCGGGCCGGGGAGACCGCCAGCTGTAGAAAAGGGCCCGGGTCGCGAGACCGGGGCCCTTCCGAGCTTTACATCCAGCGCCTCTCGTTTCTACAGGGACGACCTCGCGAAAAGATTGCCGAGCCCGCAACGGCTCCCTGTTTCTGACTTAATCGTCGTCCCCACCGTCTCCGCCTTCCATGATCTTGCGGGCGCGTCCGGTCAGCTCCAATATATGCAAGCCGGTGTTGGCGCGGTCGACGATGTAGATGAGGCCACGGCCGTCGACCTCGACGTTGTTGGTCTGGATCACGACGTCGCAGACCGCGTCTACGCCGATCTTGCAACCCTCCGGGCGCGGATCTGTCTTCGCCGTCGTCGCCGGGATGAAGAAGCCGACCTCGCGCGGGCTGAAGGGCTCGCGAATGTCGATGGCGCGCACTCCGGCGTTGAACCACGACACGAACACCAGCTTGCCATAGAAGACGCCGGTGAATGACTCGTTGCTCGAGTGCGACCCGAAACGGCCGCCCCGGGCGCAGAAGTCGCCGCTCGCCGCCGGAACATGGTGGTTGGCGATGCCCATCGGCTTCGACGGCGTGGTGATGTCCACGATGTAGACCATCTGCCGGTTGTCCGAGCACCGGTTGCCGCCCGCCTCGTTCACCAGGACGATGAAGTCGCGAATCCTGTTCGGGCTGGCCGCGAAGTCAGGCACCGGTTGCTGGATCACCGGGAACACGGTGTGCGCGCCCATGGTGGGCGAGGTGTCCAGGCGGCCCAGCTGGGGGCAAAGGAGGTCTGCATCCGTCGGATTCGTCCGGAAGTTCGCCGAAGGCGGCGTCGCGCACCTGGTCGCGTCGAGCAGCTTCGCCCGGTCGACGATCTGGAGGATGCCGTTCGAACCGGTGCCGTGTCCGAAGTACACCCGGTCGCCGAGCTCGATCATGCCGTGCACGCCGGTGGGGTTCGCGCCGGTCGCGCCCGGCTGCTGGCCGACGAGGCCGTAGTTGCGGATGAATTGCGGGCTCAGCGGGTTGCTGAGATCGAAGATCTGCGTCATCCGCGTGGTCCGCCAGTTCGGGAACGAGGGCGTGGCATGCGCGAGATCCGTGCCGTCGGACACGAGGTAAGCGATGCCCGTGTCGCACTGCCACCAGCTCTTGTGCGTGTTTCTGAGGTTGGCGACCACCGTCGTCACGAGCGAAGGGTTGGCCGGGTTGGTGACGTCCCAGACCTCGTGGGCGCTGGAGGTGGCCCGAAGGATGTAAACCCTGCCGTGGATTCCGTGAGGGAGGTCGCTGCCGTCGCAGGCGCGGACCATCTGGGCGCCGCCGGCCTCGCCGACGCCGGACCCGCCGGGGATGTGCTTGAGATAGACCGGACGGCTGGGATCGGTCACGTCCACGACGGACGTGCCGTTCGGCTCGACGACCCCTCCCCTTTGCGGATTGGGGGCGCTGCCGCCGTGGTGGCCGATGTAGGCGATCCAGCGCCCGTCGGGATGCTGATGCACGATGGGCTGATAAGCCGAGCGCGCCTGCAGGTCGTTCAAGCCGACGAGCTTCATGTTCTTGTGCTCGGCCGCGTGTCCGGTCCTCTGGGACTGCGCGAGCGCGCCGCCGCCCGCCGCGGTCAGGCCGAACGCCAAAGCGGCGCACGACAATAAGCCCGTATGCCAACTGCTCCTCGTGAAATAAACCATGCTTTTCATGTGCTTCCTCCTCTGGATCGCGATAGCGGGATGCGGATTTGTCGGGCCGATCGGCACGCCGGATGGCCGGCGCGACGACCGCACCGAGCCACCGAATGCTCCCGCGGGTCTTCGATGGCTTCCGCGTCGATGCTACCACCACGCCGGAATCGCAACCACCGCGCGAGAGCTCGATCTCTAGAATCGCGCTTCGCGGGTTCGCGCAGGATTGCTGCGAGGAGCCTCCGACCGGTTTGTTGTTGTGCCGGCCGATGTGCCAATAGCGCGCGATCGCTTTTCCCTCGGGACTGGCGAAGCGGCCGCACATCCGGTGATTCTACTTCGCCCTCCTGCGCCACACGCTCGCGAGCCAGGGCTGGCGCTCGCGCGGCAGGCCCTCGGGCCGGTAGTAGTGCTCGAGCTCCGCGAAACCCGCCGCGGTCATGAAACGCCGCCAGGTCTCCAGGTCGTGGTACGCGCCGTAGCGGCCGCGGTTCCAGCCCTCCTCGTTGTCGCCGTGCGGGTTCGAGCTGAACAGCACGCCGTTGGGCTTCAGGCTCGCGCGCAGCTCGCGCAGGACGCGCGGCAGCTCCTGCCCCGGCACGTGGAACAGCACCGCATTGGCGAACACGCCGTTGAAGCGCGCCTCGGGGAGCGAGAGCGCGAGCAGATCCTGCCGCCACACCTCGCAGCCGCTGTGCTCGCGCGCCATCGCGGCGAAGCGCTCCGATCCCTCCAGCCCGACCGCGACATGGCCGAGATCGGTGAACGCCTTCAAGTCCCGACCGGGCCCGCAGCCCAGGTCGAGAATCGCGAACGGCGGTGTGCCCTCGATGTACCGCAGCAGCGTCGCGATATTCTGGCTGACGTCGTGATCGCGCGTGCCCTTCCAGAAATCCTCGGCGCTGCGGTCGTAGTGATCCAGCGTGCGGGCGGAGATGTCTTCCAGATCCTGCCGCCTGAGGGTCATCGGCAATGAACGGCGCGATCAGGCCGCCGCTGCCGCCGCGCGTTCGCGGCGTTCGCCGCGGAAGTGGGACACCGCCAGCACCAGCGCCGCGGTCTGGAGCGCGGCGCAGAAGTAGAACGGCGCGCCGATGCGCCAGTCGCCTCTGGGCAGGTGCGACACCATGGTGAGGATCGCCGCGCCTATGGGCGGAGCGATCACCGTCATCAGGCTGTTCAGCCCGCCCACCGCTCCCAGCATCTGGCCCTGGTTGTCTGCGTCGGCGGCGCTGGAGATGATGCTCTGGATCGCCGCCGCGACCGTGGCGCCGAGCAGGTTGACGAAAATGATCGCGAACATCATCCAGCTCTGGGTGGCGGCGCCCCACAGCACATAGGCGAGCGTGGACGACAGCAATCCGAGGACGGCCAGCTTTCGCGGGCTGACGCGCTTGAGTATCCGTCCGAGCAAGAGCCCCTGCACCACGGCCGACACGACGCCCACCGCCGCGAGCGACCAGCCGTTCTCCAGCGGCCCCCAGCCGAACTTGAAAGTCGTATACAGCACCCAGCAGGTGTAGAGCACGAACTGCGCGAGCCCGCTGAAGGCGATCACGGCCACCAGCCTCCCGGCGCCTTTCAACTGCGCCAGGCCGCGCAGCGAGCTCACCGGATTGGCCGACTTCCACTGGAATTTTCGCCGGCGATCCTCGGGCAGCGACTCGGGCAGCACGAAGTAACCGTAGACCAGGTTGAGCATCGCCAGGCCGCCGGCGACGAAAAACGGCAGCTGCAGATTGACCGCGCCCAGGAGGCCGCCCATCACCGGCCCGAGGATGAAGCCGATGCCGAACATCGCCCCCATCATGCCGAAGCGCTTCGCCCGCTCCCCGGGCGGCGTGATATCGGCGACGTAGGCGTTGGCGACCGACATATTCGCCTGCATCGCCCCGCCCACCAGCCGCGCGGCCGCCAGCATCCACAGCGACGTCGCGAGCGCGGTGGCGAAAAAATTCAGCGCAAAACCGCAAAACCCGATCAACAGCACCGGCCGCCGGCCGTAGCAATCCGAAAGCGCGCCCAGAATCGGCGAACCGAAAAAATTCGCAATTCCGAAAGCGAACGTCACCACCCCGTACCAGAACGCCTGATCCGCCTGCGAACCGGTGAAACTGCCCACCAGCGCCGGCAGCACGGGAATGATCAGCCCGATTGAAATCATGTCGATCAGGGCTGTCAACATGATGAAAGGCATGGCGGCCGTGCGGTCGCGGCGTGCGGAGAGCAGTTTGAAACGCACGGCGGGTGGGAATGG
>Ga0209131_1000353_pt1 | contig 33405 bp, 34 predicted proteins | sample GraSoi_2013_40cm_FD_185826 | JGI IMG/M metagenome (GOLD analysis project Ga0209131, IMG submission 185826) | Grasslands soil microbial communities from the Angelo Coastal Reserve, California, USA - Sample 9_17_2013_40cm (SPAdes) (version 2) | ecosystem: Environmental > Terrestrial > Soil >...
CCCGCCGCTTTCGGTGGTGACTACCGGGATCCCCGCCGCGAAGTAGTCGAGCATCTTGATGTTCGTGCCGGACCCATGCTCGACCGGATTCAACGCGACGTCGCACGCCTGCAGGCAGAGGTTACGCGTGATGTCGTCCACCTCGCCGAGCAAAAGCACGTTCTCGGGTTTGAGCTTCGGATCGAAGGCGTAGCAGACGCTCCCCATGACCACGAACGCGACCCAGGGCAGACGCACCGCGAGCTCGAAGATGTGCCGCACCGCCTCGATGTTGGGCCAATGACCGCTGCCCATGAAGAACGCAAGCGACGTTTCGCCCAATCCGAGCTTCACCTTGAGCGCCGCGCGCTCCCTGGTCCCGCAGAACGTGATGCGCAAGGCGTCCGTGCCGTTGGGAACGTCGAGGATCTTGGACGGCGCAACGCCGAAGGAAGCCACGAACTGCTCGGCATCGTCCGCGGAAGCGCAGAGGATGATCTGCGCGGCCGCCGCGCACGCCCGGTCGACCTTGGAGACGGTGTCGATCAGCTCCGCCCCGCCCGGCAGCGGCCCGAAGAGTTTCTTCTTGAGATGCAGCTCGAAATCCTGCGCCTCGTACCAGACCGGGCGCTCGAGCTCCTTCAGTACCGGAAAGAGATACGGATGCGAGGCCACCACGGCGCAGGCGTCCGACGCTTCGCGCCGCAACGTCTCGCCGAGCTTGGGCGTGAGCGCGTGCAGGCGGGTCATCATCACGTCGGTGACCGGCGTGCCCATGCGCTTTTCCATTTCGCTCTCGAGGCGTTGATGCTCCCGCGAGAGCGGCACGCGAATCTCGCGCACTCCGGGCGCGATCTCGGCATCGATGGCGGGCGCCCCGGCAGGGCAGGCGCTCACGATCACGGTCTCGAACTCCGGCGCGAGCGCGCGATAGATCTGGAACGAGCGGACCTGGCCGCCGTGCCGCGGCGGGTGGATGGCGAAGGTGCTCGCGACCACGAGCTTGCGGCGGCCCTTGGCTTGCGCGCGCCGCGCCGCCGGATCCAGCAACGTCTTCGCGACGGCGCTCCACGTGATGCCCGAGGCGCGCTCCCGACCGGCGCGGCCCATCGACCGCGCGAGGGCGGGATCGTCCACGAACCGCTGCATCGCCTCGGCAAGTCCGCGGACGTCTTCGCGTATGAAGCCGCTCACGCCATCCTCCACGAGCTCGCAGGGGCCGCCGGAGTCCCTCGCAGTGATCACCGGCTTGGCGCATTGCATCGCTTCCACCGCGATGAGGCCGTAGTCCTCCTGCCATGGCGCGAAGGGGACCGCGAGCGCGTTGCGATAATTGTTCCGCACCTCGGCATCGTTCTGGAATCCGACGAAACGGATGCGGGGGTCGCCGAGCGCGAGGGCACGGACGTTCTCCTCCTCGGGCCCGGTTCCGCCCACGATGAGGGGCACGTCGCCCCGCACCATCCGCATTGCCTCCACGACCATTCCCACCCGCTTGATGCGATCGAGGCGGCTCACCGTGTAGAAATGCTCGAAGGCCTCGCCTCCCGTCATGTCGCGATGGGGCGGCGGATGGGCGACCGCCACTTCGACCCCGGCGGGAAAGTAGCCCTCGCGAAGCGCGACCGTCCTCGAGATCGCCGCATAGCTCGAGATCGCATCGGGGGAAAGCGCAATCTCGTCCAGCCAGTGCACGACCTCGCGGGCGAGCGGCCCGGGAAAGTCGAGCATGCCGCGCGGGTTTTCGCCCGCCGCCATCAACTCGTTCCAGCGGCCGAAGAATTCAGTGAGCGCCGCGCGCGAACCACGATACCGCGAGATGAATTGCCGCAACGACGCCACTCCGGGGTGGGCCGCAAGGGGCCGCGCGAATTCCGCCGCGCCCTGGTAGCAGTCGTAGAGGCCGCGCAGCCGATGCAGCATGTAGCAGACATGCCGGCCGTGGCCCACCATCCACGCCGGGTACTTGCCGGAGATGATGAGATCGAAGCCGCCGAGGTCGAGCGCCGCAAACCGTTCGTAGCTGCGCAGCAGCGACGCGAGATCCGCCTCCGGGCTCGGCAACTTGATGATCTCGGCCTGGTGGCTCGTGTGCTCATTGAAGTGGGCGGCGAGGCCCCACCAGAGCTTTTCCGCTCCGCCTACCACGTAGGGGACGGGACACGGCGCTACGATCGCGATTTTCATCCGCTCAAGTGCATGTTGACAGCGCCTAGCGTTTCATCCATCCGCCGGCGCCCAGCGCGGTCGCCTCGAGGATGGAACGGTCCTGGCAGTGGGCGGGCAGGCGCAGGAGACGCGCGACGAGCGCAGCCACGGGACCGGCGACCGGCACGCGATACAGCGTCGCGAGCAGGAATGCCGGCAGCACACCGGGCAGTCGCCGGCCGCGTCGCCGTCCTTCGGCCGATAACGACAGTCGTCCGAGCATTTCGATACGCGTGAGCTGGCCGCGCAGGAGCGCGCGCTGATAGTGCGCGCCGCCCGCGGTATCGGGCTCGCGGCCGAGCACGCACCGATACGCCGTCAGCAGGAATACATCGAGCGGAAGCGCCAGCAAGTCGGCGACGTGCATGGCTTCGGGTTGCGCGAGGCCATGCGGCACGTCCGCCTCGGCGCGCACCAACACGTCATACGAGCCGATGCGGCCGCGCGCGGCGCGCGCGCGCGCTTCCGCGCGGATCGCGTCGAGGATGGCGTCGATGTCGGGGGAGGCGTGAGGGGACACGGCGATCAGGGAATCAAAGGAGATATCTTACCGGGCCGCGCCACATTCTACGGGAGGAGGGTATCGACCACGGCATCCCATGGCGGCACCATCTCGCCGTAGCGCTCGCGGCCGGCACGCCCCAGGCGCGCGGCGCGCGAGGGCTGCGCGGCGAGCGTGGAGAGACAGCGCGCAATTTCGCCGGCATCGGGAGCCACGACGACTCCCGTCTCGCCGTCTACGACGAACTCCAGCGGCCCGCCGGAATCGGTGCACGTGATCACCGGCTTGGAGGAGAGCATGGCTTCGAGCGTCACATAGCCGTAGTCCTCATCGTGCGGGCAGAAGCAGACGGCCGCGGCGTGCGCATACAGTGCGACGAGCTCCTCGGGCGTCACGCGGCCGAGGAAACGCGCGCGATCGGTGACGCCGAGCTCCTCGGTCAGCGCGCGCATCGCACCGATCTGACCGCCGTCGCCGGCGAACACCGCGGTCAGGCCGCGGACATCGCGCATCGCGCGCACCAACAGCTCCTGGCGCTTCGCGTGCTCGACGCGACTCGGAAAGAGGACATAAGGCTCGTTGCGGCCGCAGAAGTGATCGCGCGCTCGCGGCGGCGGGTGGTAGAGCGGCGTGGACTCGATGCCGTTGGACTCGCGCAGCCGCTCGCTCACTCGCCGCGAGATCGTGCATCGGGGGGCGGGCAGTGCGAGGTGCCGCGCATCGAAAGCGCGGATCGCGGAACGCAAGGCGACGTCCTCGGCGCTCTTCCTCGTTTCGTCGAACAGCTCGTAGGCCGCACGATGTTGGTGGCAAAGCCAAAGCGATTTGCGAGGATGCGCGAGCGCGTACGCGGGAAACTTGAGGCAGATGACGCGATCGGGCTCGTAGAGGTTCAAGCGAGTGAAGTCCTCGGCCTCCCATGTGCGCATCGCGCGGTCGACCTCCGAGGGCGGGAAGAAGCGAAACGGCAGCGTCACGACCTCGACGGGATGACCGCGCGCCGCCACCGCGGCCTTGAGGCCTTCGGCCAGCGCCTCCGCGCCCCCTGTGAGGTAGGGAACCTGCACGGTCGCGATAGCGACCCTCATCGCCACCTACGCCCGACCGTAGCTGTCCTGGAAGCGGACGATGTCGTCTTCGCCGAGATAATCCCCGCTCTGCACCTCGATCATCACCAGGTCCATGAGGCCGGGATTCTCGAGACGGTGCTTGTTGCCGGCGGGGATGTAGGTGGATTCGTTCTTGCGCACCAACAGCACTTCCTCGCCGTTGGTCACGCGCGCGGTGCCGTTCACCACGACCCAATGCTCGCTGCGATGGTGGTGCATCTGCAGTGACAGCGATTGCCCGGGCTTCACGACGATCCGCTTGATCTTGAATCCAGCGCCCTCCTCGAGCACCGTGTAAGTACCCCATGGCCGCGCGACCGTCCGATGAAGCTTCACGGTTTCGTGCTGGCGCGCTTTCAGCTGCTCGACAACGCGCTTCACGTCCTGGCTGCGCTTGCGGTCGGCGACGAGCAGCGCATCGGGCGTATCGACGATCACGAGCCCGTCCACGCCCACCGCGGCCACCACTCGCTCGTCCGACTGGATGTACGAGTTCTTCACGTCCACCAGGATCGCTTCGCCAACCACGCGATTGCCCTGGATGTCGGCGCCCAGCACGTCGTGGATGGCGTTCCAGGAGCCGATGTCGCTCCAGTCGAATCCCGCCTTCACTACCGCCACGTTCTGCGCCTTCTCCATCACCGCGAAGTCGATGGAGATGTCGGGCAATTGTTCGAAGCCCGCCGCATCGATGTCCACGATGCGCGATCCGCTGTGCGTGCGATGCGCGCTCGATTTCCAGGCCGCGAGCCCCTGCTCGAGAAGCGCCGGCTGGTGTTCGCGCAGCGCGGCGATGATGGCGCCCGCGGAAAAGCAGAACATCCCGGAGTTCCAGAGGAAGTTGCCGCTCGCCACGTACTTTTCGGCCAGCTCGAGGAACGGCTTCTCGACGAACTTTCGCGCGCGGAAGGCGTTCGGCTGGGAGAGACGATCGCCCAGCTCGATGTATCCGAAACCGGTTTCGGGGCGGCTCGGAGGGATCCCGAACGTCACGAGCATCCCTTCACGAGCGAGCGACGAGGCGACGGCGACGTCCGCGGAGAAGGTCGCCAAGTCGCGGATGAGGTGATCCGCGGCCAGCATGAGCAGCACGGCGTCGTCGCCGTGCCGCTGCTGGATCTCGATCGACGCCATGGCGAGAGCCGGGGCCGTATTGCGGCCGATGGGCTCGAGCATGATGGTGCCCGCGACGGAGCTGCGGCCGTATTCGTCGCAGGTCTTGAACAGGTGCTCGCGGTTCGTCACGGTGACGACTTCGCTCACGCCGGCGAGCGAGCAGGCGCGATCGAAGGTCATCCGCAGCAGGCTTTCGCCCTCGCCCAGCCGCATGAACGGCTTCGGGCTCGCTTCGCGCGAGACCGGCCAGAGGCGCGAGCCGCTTCCGCCGGAAAGGATCACAGGGACCAGCATGGTGCAATTATAGAGGACCCATGCGTCATCCCATGGTGCGCGTCACCGCACGCTTGAGCACGTACGCGAGGCCCACGAGCGCGGGCGAATACATGAACACGCGCGCCAGCAGGAACGACGTGGCGCCATTCGTGCCGCCGATCATCTTGTAGAGCAGCTCGAAGGCGTTTTCGCCGATGCCCAGTCCGCCGGGCGAAAGCGGGATCGCGTTCACGAGGATTCCGACAGGCGTAGCCACGAACACACGCAGGAAATCGAGGCCCGAACCCGAGTGCACGGAGCAGATGTAGACGAGCGCGACCAGGAGCAGGTGGATCACCATGCTCTGGAGCACGACGAATATGAGCACGCGCGGCGGGTACTCGTGGATGCGAAGGCTTGCCACCATGCGCGTGACCTTGGTCCAGGCGCGATCCACGAACGCCTCGGCCGCCCTTTCGTCGTGGCGGTGCCTGCCGCCAACGAAGTGCAGCAGCGCGACGCTGCCGATCAGCGCAAGAAACACGGCCGCGAAGCCAAGGAGGTACGGACGAATGAAGGTGACGTTGATCGCCATGTACAACGCAGCGACCAATCCGAGAAAGACCATCGACACCAGGCCCAGCACCCGATCGAGGACCATCGCGCCGAGGATCGCAAGGCGATGGTCCGGGATCGCCTTCATGAACAAGTAGGCACGCACGGCATCGCCTGAGATTCCGCCCGGCAGGAAATTCGAATACAGGATGCCGGTGCAGTTGTAGAGGAAACATTGCCGCACGCCGGCTTGCATGCCCAGGCTACGCAGGACGTAGAGGATACGAACAGCGCCCAGGAACGTGAGCGCCGCCGTGAGCGCCAGCGCCTCGACGAGAAGCGATGCCGGCACCGTGCCCAGCACGGACAAGTCCAGCTTGCCGGCGGCCACCATCCAGACGATGAGCCCGATGCCGACGACGTACTTGAGGAAGAAGAGGGCGACTTTCCTCGCGCCGTGAGGCAACGCGGCGGCAGGCGACGCCTCTTCGATACCAGGCTCGGCGAGCCTCGGTTCGGCCTCCGCGGCCTTCACGCCAGATCCCTTGAATGTCACGACGATGGCTTCGGCCGCGCAGGAGCAGAATGATACAATATTTCATTGATTTACCGTCGCTATCGATGACGGCGCGCGACCTCCCGGCCGCGTCCCGAAACCCCTTTGCCGCCCGATCCCCGCCATTCGCTGCGCCACTACCTGTGGGCTGCCATCGTCGTAGCGGTGGCGCTAGCGATCTACCTTCCGGGCTTGGGAAACCAGCTCGTCTACGACGACGGCGCCCTCACGGACGGCGATCTCTTCACGGCTTACCGCTCGCTCGCGTTGCGGTCGCGAATGTTGTCGTACGGCTCGTTCGTGTGGCTCCAGTCGCTGCTGGGCGAGGGATGGTGGAAGCAGCGCCTGTTGAACGTCGCGATCCACGTTGCCGTCGTCGGCGTCCTGTGGGGGTTCTATCGCGAGATACTGCGCGCCCTCACTGTCCCCGATCCCGATCCGGGAGAGGAGCGCGAGTCGTATCACGCTTCGCCGGCACTTGGGGTCGCCGTTGGTTTCTTCGCGCTCAACCCCGTCGCCGTGTACGCGGTCGCCTACCTCATCCAGCGCTCCATCCTCCTCGCGACGTTCTTCACGGTCGTGGCGCTGTGGCTCTTCGCGCTGGGGCTGCGCACCGGAAAGTGGTGGCTGCACCTGCTTGCCGCGATCTCGTATGCGCTCGCGGTGCTGTCAAAGGAGCACGCGGTTCTGGCGCCGCTCGCCGCGGTGCCGATCTACATCGTGGTCGCGCGCCCTTCGAGAAAGCGGCTGGCCATGGTTGCAGTCGCGACCGCGACGCTCATCGGGACCGCGGGTGCGCTCCTCTGGACGCGATTCGGCTACATCCTCGGGACGCCGTTCGACGAATTCTCGCGCGCCTATCTCGCGCAGCTCGCCGCGCTCAATCCCGATGCGCCGCGCCTTGCCTGGGCGCTCAGCATCATCAACCAGTGCTGGCTTTTCTTCGAGTATGGCCTGCGTTGGTTTCTCCCCGTGGCGGACTGGATGTCGATCAGCCTCCGCCCGCCATTTCCCGTGACCTGGCTGAGCCTCCCGCAGATTCTCGGCGTGCCGTTATATGTCGCGGTGATCGCGGTGGGGTTCCGACTGATCGTGCGGTACCGCGACTGGCGCGCGCTGGTCGGTCTGTCGCTGCTGCTCCCGGCGATCCTCTTCGGCACCGAGTTCGTGACCGTTTGGGTCCAGGATCCCTTCGTGCTGTATCGAAGCTACCTCTGGGCGATCGGCGTGCCGGGACTCGTATTCGTGTTTCTTCACGGCACTTCGCCGCGGGCGCTCGCAGTGTTGGGGACGATCGTGGGATTCCTCTTCGCCTGGCAGGCGATCGAGCGCGTCATGTCGCTTTCCACGGCCGAGACCGCCTGGACCGACGCGATCGCGAAGCTTTCCAGGGATCCGCGCGCCGTGGGCCGGTGGTTTCCCTATCTCAACCGCGGCAGCTATTACGCCGAACACGATCAGTTCCAGCTCGCCATACGGGACTTCGAGACCTCCGCTACGCTGGGGGACCTCGGCATGGGCGCTTTCAACACCGGCTCGATGCTCAACGCGACCGGCATGCCGCAGCAGGCGCTGCAGCAGTTCGCTGCCGCCGAGAAACAGGGCTACGACCTGTACAGCCTGCCTTTCCAGCGCGGCCTGGCTTACGCCACCCTGGGAAAAACCGCCGACGCCCAGCGCGAGTTCGGCACCGCCATGGCGATGAATCCCCCCTCGCCCACGCGCGAGATCCTGATGCTGCAACTCGGCCGGACCGCACTGCAGACGGGGCAGACGGATTTCGCGATCGCGAACCTGCAGTCATTCCTGAAGAACGAGCCGCGCCACGGCGAGGCACGCTATCTCCTTGCGATGGCATACGTCGCCAAGGGTGAGCCTGCGCGCGCGCTGGAAGTGATCGACGAGTTCGGCCCGGCGCCAGGCGGCGCCGCGCACTACGCGCGCGCCGTCGCGAGCTATGGGCTGGGCCGCAAGACCGATGCGACGCGCGAGATCGACGCGGCGATCAGCCTGGATCCACGCAATGCCCTGTTGCGCGACTGGCGGGCGAAGATCGGCGCGATGCGATAGGCCATGCGAATCCTGCACATCGGCAAGTACTACCCGCCCGTGCCCGGTGGCATGGAGAGATTCCTCGCGGACCTGGTGCAGGCCCAGCGCGCGCAGGGCCACGACGTCGAGGTGCTGGTGCACCAGCACGAGCGATCGGCGCACGAAGCGGATCCGCCCTGGCTCATGCGCTGCCCCGTGTGGAAACGGCTCTTCTTCGCGCCGCTCGCGCCGCGATTCCCGTTCTGGCTGCATCGCGCGCTGCTGCGCTTCGATCCCGACGTGATCCATATCCACATGCCCAACGTGAGCCCGTTCTGGCTGCTGCTCCTCGCGTCGGCGCGCGAGCGCACATGGGCGATCCATTGGCAGTCCGACGTGGAGCCCTCGCGCTTCAAGTTCTCGCTGCGGCTTCTCTATCCGTATTACCGCATCTTCGAGCGGGCGCTCCTCGAGGCTGCGGATTGCATCTTCGTCGCTTCGCGGCAATACCTGGACTCGAGCAAGCCGCTGCAGCCGTGGCATCACAAGTGCCACGTCGTTCCCCTGGGCGTCGATCCTGCGCGTCTGCCGGAGGTACCCGCGAGCCAATTGAAGGGATTGTGGCGCGGCGATGGGTTGCGTGTCCTCGCCGTAGGCCGCCTGTCCTACTACAAGGGTTTCGGGACGCTGGTGCAGGCGGTGCTCGACGACCCCTCGAAGGAGCTCGTCATCATCGGCGAAGGCGAGGAGCGGGCCATGATCGAGAGAATCCTCGCGAACGCACGCGATTTCGATCATGTGCGCCTCCTGGGCGAGGTCGAGGACGAAATGGTGCGCCGCTACATGGCGTCGTGCGATGTGCTGTGCCTGCCCTCGCGCGAGCGCACCGAGGCTTTCGGCATCGTGCTGCTGGAGGCGATGCGCTACGGCAAAGCGGTCATGGCAAGCGACCTCCCCGGCAGTGGAGTCACCTGGGTCGCGCGCGCCGGGCAGAACGCCGTCCTGGTGAAGCCTGAAGACGTGGCGGCCTGGCGTGCCGCCTTGAACGATCTGCACTCGCACCCCGCGCAACGGCATCTCATGGGGCGCCTCGGACGCGAGCGTTACGAGCGCGAGTTCGACATCGCACGCGTTTCCGAACGCATCACCAAACTCTACGATCTGGCGAGACGCGTGCGGGTGGAGACCGCAGTGGCGCAGGCGATCGGGGACGACGTCGCCAATCCGGCTCCGTCCGACGTGGCGATGCAGGCCGACGGCCGCGGGCGCGTCCTCGTCGTCATCCCCGCCTTGAACGAGGCCGATTGCATCGGAACCGTGATCATGAAGGCGCGCGAGCAGGGCGCGAACCACGTCGTCGTCGTGGATGACGGCAGCACGGACGACACTGCGTCCATCGCGACTCTCTCGGGCGCGACGGTCCTGCGCGCGCCGCTCTGGCAGGGCGCGTGGGGCGCGATCCAGACGGGAATCCGATATGCCGTGCGCCACGGTTACTCGGCGGTCATCACGATGGATGCCGATGGGCAGCACGAGCCCGCGCACCTGCCCGAATTGATGGCCGCGGGGCGCGATGCGGACGTCGTGATCGCGGCGTGCGTGACCCGAGGTTCGCGCGCGCGCCAGGTTGCGTGGGCCTACTTCCGCTTCCTCACCGGCCTCACCTTCGACGACCTCACATCGGGGTTCCGCTACTATGGTCCGCGCGCGTGCCAGCTCCTCGCATCGGAGGAAGCCACGTTGCTAGACTATCAGGACGTCGGGGTGCTCCTGCTGTTGAGGCGCGCCAAGCTCACCATCTCGGAGATCTCCGTCACGATGAACCCACGCAAGAGCGGCGCCTCGCGCATCTTTTTCTCGTGGTGGACGGTCGGCTGGTACATGGTGGAGACCTCGCTCCTGTGCCTCGCACGCTGGAGTCGCGCGCGCGACGTCCGATGAAAAGCTACCACCTCACCGTCATCGTGTTGGGCCTGGTGCTCGCCGTCGGGATCCTCTACCTCGTGCGCCGCGACCACCTCTACATCCGGCAGGGGCTGTTCTGGATCCTCATGGCGGCGCTGTCGCTGCTCTTCGGATTGTGGCCCAACCTCATCGACTCGCTGGGCACCGCGTTGGGCGTCGCCTACCCCCCGACGCTGCTCTTCCTGGTCGCGATCGTGGTGCTCATCTTCAAGGCGCTCTTCGGCGACATCGAGCTCACGCGCGTAAGGCGCGATCTGCGGCGGTTGAATCAGCGCATCGCACTTCTCGAGGCGGGACATCGCGTCGAGGACGAGCTCGACTCGCCGCCCACCAATCCGGTCACCGAGGCGATGCTGCAAGGTGACGAATAGTCCGCGCGCCGCCATCGGCTAATCCGTAGTTTTCATTCGCGCGCGGGCGTATCGTGGCGCTCCCTGCAATTCGCACGGAGGCTCACGATGAAATTCTTGCTGCATGCATGCTCGTTCGCGACGGTAATTCTTGCGTCCTCGCTCGTACCGGCCGCCCCGAAAGTTCTCAGCAATTGCCAGACGATCATCGATCCGGGCGCGTATATCGTCGGCAAGAACGTCGCCGCATCGGGCGACTGCTTCGTGATCGCGGCGGACAACGTCAACCTCGACCTCGACGGTTTCGTGCTCACGGGCAATGGCACCGGTTCGGCGTTCGTCGAACAGCTCGCGGTCGGCCGCAAGGGCCTCAACCTGCACAACGGCGTGGTCACCGGCTTCGCCAACGGCATCTTCATGCTGAACTCCACCGCCATGGTGATCGACCGCATGCAGTTCACGAACAATTCGTCGTCGGGGGTGCATGCAGGGGACGCGGTCACTGTCACGAACAGCCAGGTCCTGGACAACAACGGCTCCGGCATCGTCCTCGGCCAGCGCGCGAGCGTCAGCGGCTGCACCGTCAACAACAACGCCGGCACGGGGATCTCGCTCAACATCGGGAGCACTGCGACGGGAAACGCCGTGGGCCGCAATGGCGGCACCGGGATTTTCATGGCCGAGGGCGGCCTCGTCGCCAACAGCGTGTCGCGCAACAACCAGCAGTACGGCGTGCTGATGGACTGCCCCGGCACCGTGGTCTCGAGCACGGTGAGCAACAACCTCGCGTTCAACATCGCGCAGCCCGGCGGCAGCGGCTCGTGCGACGAAGGCGGCACGTGCTGCCTCGTCATCGCCCATACGTCCACGATCAACTCCTTCTGAACGGCCGCGCCAAATGAAAACGCCCGCGCAAGCGGGCGTTTTCTGTTCAGCGGTTCACGCTCAGCTCTCGCCTTCGAGGAAGCTGCGAAGCTTCTCGGAGCGCGACGGATGGCGAAGCTTGCGAAGCGCCTTCGCCTCGATCTGGCGGATGCGCTCGCGCGTCACGTCGAACTGCTTGCCGACCTCCTCGAGCGTGTGGTCCGTGTTCATCTCGATGCCGAAACGCATGCGAAGCACCTTCGCCTCGCGCGGCGTGAGCGAATCGAGCACGTCCTTTGTGGCCTCGCGCAGCGACGCGTAGAGCGCGCTGTCCGAGGGCGCGAGGCCGGCCTGGTCCTCGATGAAATCGCCCAGGTGCGAATCGTCGTCGTCGCCGATCGGCGTCTCCATGGAGATCGGCTCCTTGGAGATCTTGAGGATCTTGCGGATCTTCTCTTCCGGCATCTCCATCTTCACGGCGAGCGTGGCCGGATCCGGCTCCTGGCCGGTCTCCTGCAGGATCTGGCGCGAGATGCGGTTCATCTTGTTGATGGTCTCGATCATGTGCACCGGGATGCGGATGGTGCGCGCCTGGTCGGCGATCGAGCGCGTGATGGCCTGGCGGATCCACCACGTCGCATACGTCGAGAATTTGTAGCCGCGGCGGTATTCGAACTTGTCGACCGCCTTCATCAGGCCGATGTTGCCTTCCTGGATCAGGTCCAGGAACTGCAGGCCGCGGTTGGTGTACTTCTTCGCGATCGAGATCACGAGGCGCAGGTTGGCCTCGATCATCTCGCGCTTGGCGCGGCGCGCCTTCGCCTCGCCCGTGGACATCTGGCGCGCGATCTCCTTCAGGTCCTTGATCGGGATCCCGACTTCCTTCTGCAGGTTGATGAGGGCTTCCTGCTGCTCCATCACGGCGGGCTTGAAGCGCTCCAGCGCCTTCGCGTACACCTTGCCGGAGGCGACTTCCTCGCCCGACCACTTGAGGTTGGTCTCGTTGCCCGGGAAAACCTTGATGAAGTGCGCGCGCGGCATGTTCGCGTTGCGCGTGCACAGCTCCATGATCTCGCGCTCGTGCGAGCGCACGCGCTCGACCAGCCCGCGAAGGCCGTTGCAGAGGTGCTCCACCTGCTTCGCGGTGAAGCGGATCATCAGTAGCTCTTTCGAGATGTCTTCCTGCAGATCCTTGTACGCGCGCGAGCGGTAGCCTTTCTCCGCGAGGATCTTCTTCATCTTCTTGTAGAGGCGGCGGATCTTGTTGAAGTGCACGAGGGCGCTCTGCTTGAGCTCCTCGAGGTCGGCGCTGGCGACCGCTTCGTCCTCGGCCTCCTGCTCCTCCTCGTCGAGCTCCTCGAGCTCCTCCTCCTCGGTCATCTCCTCGCCGATGGGCTGGTCTTCGCCGTCCTCGTCCACCAGGCCGTCGACCAGCTCGTCGATGCGCATCTCGTCGCGCTCGATGAGGTCGGCCAGTCGCAGGATCTCCTCGATCGTCGTCGGGCACGACGAGATCGCGTGGATCATGTGCTTGAGGCCATCCTCGATGCGCTTGGCGATCTCGATCTCGCCCTCGCGGGTGAGCAGCTCCACCGAGCCCATCTCGCGCATGTACATGCGAACCGGGTCGGTCGTGCGGCCGAATTCCGCGTCGATCGTGGTGGACAGGGCCTCCTCGGCCTCCTCGATCACGTCTTCCTCGGCGATCGGGGTCGGCGCCTCGTTCATGAGGAGCTGCTCGGCGTCCGGGGCCTCGTCATACACGGCGATGCCCATGTCCGCCAGCATCGTGACCACGCCCTCGATCTGCTCGGCGTCGGTCATGTCGTCCGGCAGGTGGTCGTTGATCTCCGCGTAGGTGAGGTAACCCCGGTCCTTGCCCAGGACGATGAGGTTCTTCAGCCGCTTCTTCTGAGCCTCGACCTCGGCGATCTTGAGCTCTGCGCTATGGTGCTGCTTGGGGTTTTTCACGGCCATGCTCCGGGTACCTATCGCGCGCGGGGAACCCGCAATTATATCAAAGTATCAAGGTTTTGACCGATTCTCTCGATCAAGATTCTCATCAAACTCGGCCTTTCTCCGAAGGCCTTCCAACAGCGCTTCCCGCTGTTCGTCGCTCAGGGTGGATACATCCACACGCACCAATTCCTGGGTCTTTGCACTCGTGAGGTCAACACGTTGCCTCTGGAAATAGGCCTCCACGTCGCGTCTCGAGGCCTCGAGGTCAGGGTTCCTGCCGAAGGCGGGGCTGCCTAACGCCGCCTCGACGAGACCCAAGGAAGGCGTGTCCCTGAAATGCTCCAACACCTGACCTACATTGGGGCGTTCCCCGAGACCCACAAGAAACGTGGACAGCTCTCTCAGTGCTGCACCTGAAGCAGAGGCCGGGAATACGCTAGCGCCCACTAACTTCGCCAGCTCCGGAAACTCAAGCAGCGCCAACGCCACCTGCGCTTCCGGGGTGGGCGCATTGGCCCGCGCCTTTCGCATGGGAGGCGCCTGGCGCGTTGGAAGGGGCGTTGGCGCAGGGCCCAAGTCGGCAAGTTCGTCCCGGTCAACTCCCGAAAGCTTTGACAGCGCATCGCGAAGGAGTATGCGGAGCGTTGGCGCGACCACCTGCTTCAGGAGCGGGAGCGCCTCGGCCACCAATGCTGCGCGTCCTTCAGGCGACCCGAGTTCGAAGTGGGACGAGAGCTCTGAAAAGAGGAACTGCGATAGCGGCTTTGCTTCCTTGAGCACCTTCATGAACGCGGGCTTGCCCAAGCGGCGAACGTACGTGTCCGGGTCGTCCTCCGGTGGCAGGAAGAGGAAGCTCACGACCTTGCCATCGGCGAGCACCGGCAGCGATACCTCGAGCGCGCGCCATGCGGCCTTGCGGCCCGCGGCATCGCCGTCGAAGCAGAACACCACGTTGTCCGCGAGCTTGAGGAGCTTCGAGACGTGCACAGGGGTGGTTGCCGTGCCGAGCGTGGCCACCGCGTTCTCGACGCCGTGCTGGGCGAGCGCCACGACGTCCATGTAGCCCTCGACCACGATCACCTGGTTTGCATCGCGGATCGCGCGACGCGCCTGGTAAAGGCCGTAGAGCTCCCGTCCCTTCTCGAAGAGCGGCGTCTCGGGGGAGTTCAGGTACTTGGGCTCGCCCTCGCCGATCACGCGGCCGCCGAAGCCGATCACGTTGCCGCGCGCGTCGAGGATGGGAAACATGACGCGGTTGCGGAAGCGGTCGTACCGACGCGATTTCCTCTCGCCCTCGGGTTCGCTGTCGATCACGAGTCCGGTGTCCTTCAACGAAGCGCTCGCATAGTCCGTGAACACGGCCTCGAGGTTCTGCCATCCATCGGGCGCGAAGCCCAATCCGTAGCGCGCGGCGATCTCGCCCGACACGCCGCGTCCCTTGAGGTAATCGATCGCCGCCTTCGACTTCTTCAGCTCGGCGCGGTAATGGGAGAGCGCATCCATCATCCGCGCGGTGAGCGCGGGCGCTTCCGCGGCGCCGGGCTTGTCGGGCCGGCCGCGCGTCTCGGGCACCGGCATGCCCACCGTCTCGGCGAGGGCGCGGATGGCCTCCGGATAGGCGAGGCCCGAATATTCCATGAGGAAGCCGATCGCGTTGCCGTGCGCGCCGCAGCCGAAGCAGTGATAGAACTGCTTGGACGGGCTCACCGTGAACGAGGGCGTCTTCTCGTTGTGGAACGGGCAGCAGGCGGAGAAATTCGATCCGGCCTTCTTGAGCTTCACGTAGCGGTCCACCACGTCGACGATGTCGACGCGCCCGAGAAGCGACTGGATGAACTCCTGGGGGATCACGAGGGCATTATCAGCCCGCGAGCTTCGCTTTCACCATGGCCGACACTTTTCCCATGTCCGCCTTTCCCGCCAGTTTCGGCTTCAACACGCCCATCACCTTGCCCATGTCCGCGGGCGATTTCGCGCCCGTCGAGGCCAGCGCTTCGGCCACGATCGCGTCGACCTCCGCCTGCGAAAGCTGCTTGGGCAGGTAGGCCTCGATCACCGAAATCTCGAACTTCTCCTTGTCGGCAAGGTCCTGGCGCTGTCCCTTCTCGTACTGCGCGATCGATTCGCGGCGCTTCTTGATCTCCTTCTCCACGATGGCGATGAGCGCCGCGTCGTCCAGCGTGATGCGCTCGTCCACCTCGCGCTGCTTCGCCGCGGCCGACAGCAGGCGCAGCGCATTCAGGCGCTCGCTGTCGCGCGCCTTCATGGCGGTCTTGATGTCATCGTTCAGCTGTTCGCGAAGTGCCATGGCGTGCCTTTCGGAAATGGACGCGGCGAGCGGGGCTAGGCGCCCGGCTCGCCGCGGGAATCGTGTCGTCGCTTGCTAGTAAAGCTTGGGCGGCAGCATCTGCGCGCGCATGCGCTTGTAGCGGCGCTTCACCGCGGCGGCATGCTTGCGCTTGCGCTCCGCGGTCGGCTTCTCGTAGAACTCGCGCGCGCGAAGCTCCGTGAGGAGGCCGGTTTTCTCGACGGCGCGCTTGAAGCGGCGAAGCGCCACGTCGAAGGGCTCGTTTTCCTTGACTCGGACGATAGGCATCTACAAAAGACCCTGAAACGGTTCGGGGAAACCGAGAATAATATCAAATTTTGAACCATTCGTCATGCTCATCCTCGGCATCGAGACCTCCTGCGACGAGACGGGGGTCGCCCTCTACGACACCCGTGACGGCTTGCTGGGCGAAGCCCTGCACTCGCAGGCCGACCTGCATGCGCTCTATGGCGGTGTGGTGCCGGAACTCGCCTCGCGCGACCACGTGCGCCGCCTGCTGCCGCTCACGGCGTCGGTGCTGCAGCGCGCGGGCCGCAGGATCTCGGACGTGGACCTGGTGGCCTATACGCAGGGCCCCGGCCTGGGCGGCGCGCTCCTTGTCGGCGCGAGCGTGGCGACCGGCCTCGGTCTCGCGCTGGATCGGCCCGTGGTCGGGATCCATCACCTCGAGGGGCACCTGCTTTCGCCGCTGCTTGCCGAACCGCGGCCGGATTTTCCGTTCGTTGCGCTCCTCGTTTCCGGGGGCCACACGCAGCTCATGCGGGTCGACGGCGTGGGCCGCTATGCCTTGCTTGGCGAGACGCAGGACGACGCCGCGGGCGAAGCGTTCGACAAGACGGCCACGCTGCTCGGACTCGGATACCCAGGCGGGCCCGCGCTCGCCAAGCTCGCCGAGAGCGGCAATGCGAAGCGCTTCGACTTCCCGCGTCCGATGCTTTCGAGCGAGACACTCGATTTCAGCTTCAGCGGGCTCAAGACCGCGGTGCTCACGCGAATCCGCGCCATCGGGTCGCCGGACGAGGCAACGCGCGCGGACCTTGCCGCGTCTTTCCAGGCGGCGATCGTCGACGTGCTCGAAGCGAAGTGCATGGCGGCGTTGCGCCGCGAAGGCCTGCAGCGGCTGGTGGTGGCGGGCGGCGTCGGCGCCAACGCGGAGCTGCGCCGCCGATTGAAGGCGCAGGTGGCGCAAAGCGGCGCGCAGGTGTACTTTCCGCCGCAGGCACTCTGCACGGACAATGGCGCCATGATCGCCTTCGCCGCCGCTCTCAAGTACGGCGAGGGCGGCGCGATGCCTTCAGCTGAATTTCCGATCTTCCCACGCTGGGACCTCGCGCAGGCCGCCGCTCAGTCGGTGCCGCGGCGATAGGCCTGCTGCGCCGTGTCCAGCTCGTCTTGCGCCTGGCGCAGCGCATCCTCGAGTCCCTTGATGCGCTCGTAATACACCTCGTTCGGCACGAGCGCAGGACAAACGAGGGTGGAGCTGCCACCCGGGTTCGCAACGACGCGGCAGTTCGACTTCGTCGCATCCGGCCGGTCGAATTGACGCTGGACCACGTTGCGCTCGTCGTCCTTCGGATCGCCACCCCCCTCGAGCGCTGCCTTGGCCGCAGCCACCTTCTTCTCGGCGGCGCGCACGTCCTGCTCCAGCAGCGCGCGTCGGTCCCGGCGCTGCTTCGCGATGTCGGGCGTGACGTCGCGAAGGACATCCGCGGGAACGACCTGTTGGCGCGGCGGCGGCGCGACGGGGCGCGTGTTCGTCTCGAGGTCGATCTCCACCTTCGTCACCTCGCCCTTGAAGGTCGTGGGCGGCTTGTCGCTGTACTGGACGCGCCCCTGGTCGTCGGTCCAGCGGTAGAGCGTGCGGGATTGCGGCTGGGGCGGTGACGTTGCCTGCGCGCAGGCGTCGAATGCCACGAGGAGCGCGGCCGCGATGCACGCGGCTCGTGCGAAGCGCGCTTCAGCCCCCTTCGGCACGGCGCAGGTCTTCCTCCGCGGCCTTCACGTCGGCCTCGAGCTTGTCGAGCCTGGCGCGATAGGAATCGCTCGGCACCGAGCGCGTGCCGCCGCCCTTGTTGCCGATCCAGCTCACCTCGCCTTCGCCCGGATTCTCCTGCGCCTGGGCGAGAGCCTTCCTAGCGGCCTCGAGCTTCTCGCGCGCGGCCTTCGTGTTCGTGGCCGCGCGTTGCGCCTCGGCGGCCTCCTGGCCGGCGTTGCGCCCGGCCGCTTGCGGAAGCGTCGCCGTGTTCGCTTTCGGGTTGATGTCGATCTTGATCACCTGTCCGTCGAACTCGCCGGGCTTGGGCGCGCTCTCGGAATACGTGACCTTGCCGTTCTTGTCGATGAGTTTGTAGAGGGTTTGCGCCTGCGCCGCCGCCAGGAAACCGGCGCATGCGCATGCCGAAAGAACGATCCATCTCTTCATGGCCTTCTCCTCCTTACGCCGCGGCGCGATGTGCGCCGCAGACGCGACAGTGGGGATCGCGCGCGAGCCGCACTTCGTGCCAGCGGCTTGCGAGCGCATCGAAAAGCACGAGGCGTCCGGCAAGCGTTTCGCCGACGCCCGTGACCAGCTTGATCGCTTCCATCGCCTGCATCGTGCCGACGACGCCCACGAGCGGCGCGAACACGCCCAGGGTCGCGCAACGCTCCTCCTGCGCCGGCGCATCCTCGGCAAAGAGGCAGTGGTAGCACGGCGCATCGTCACGGCGCAGGTCGAATACCGCGATCTGGCCGTCGAAACGGATGCCCGCGCCCGAGACGAGGGGCTTGTGATGGGCGACGCATGCACGATTCAACGCATGGCGCGTCGCGAAGTTGTCCGAACAGTCGAGGACCACGTCGGCCGCGCGCACGAGCGCCATCAAGCGATCGGGGCCGGCGCGCTCATCGAGCGCCTCGACTCGGATTTCCGGATTGATCGCGGCGAGAGTCGACGCGGCCGATGCGGCCTTCGGCTTGCCGATGGACTCGTTGCGGTGGACGACCTGGCGCTGGAGGTTGGTGAGGTCCACCTTGTCGCCGTCGCACACGGTGATGCGGCCGATGCCGCTGGACGCGAGATAGAGAAGCGCCGCGGAGCCGAGGCCGCCGGCGCCGATGACGAGCGCGTGGGCGGCAAGGAGGCGCTCCTGCGCCTCCTCCCCGAACTCATTCAGCAATAGATGGCGGCTGTAGCGAAGCCGCTGCCGGTCGTCCATCCAGGACTGGCCGGTCGCCGCCGCCTACTTCGCGGCGGCGGGGGCCGCCGGAGCGGACGCCGTGATGGGCAGGCCCTTCAGGTGATTCAACGCGGCGACGAGCTGCAGGTCTTCCTTCTTCGCGTTGGGATCGGCCTTGGCATCGGCCTTCGCTTCCTTCGCATCCGCCTTGCCATCACCCTTGACGGCCGGCTTCGGCGCCGCGGCCGTCTTGGTGCTCGCCGGTCCCGCGATGATCTTCTCGGTCTTGTCGCTCGCCTTCACCGCGGGCTTGGCCGCCGCGTCGATGGCGCTCTTGTCTTCCTCGACCGAGAGATGGTGCTGCAGGTCCGCCTCGCGCAGGATCACGCGCTGGTCCGGCGCGTCTTCCACGACGATGTCGGGAGAGATGCCCTTGGCCTGGATCGAGCGCCCGCCCGGCGTGTAGTAGCGCGCCGTCGTGAGCTTGACCGCCTGGTTGTTCGGCAGCGGGAGGATGGTCTGCACCGAGCCCTTGCCGAACGTCTGCGTGCCGACGAGCGTGGCGCGATGATGGTCCTGCAGCGCGCCGGCGACGATCTCGGAGGCCGAGGCCGAAGCGCCGTTCACGAGCACCACCATCGGCACCGTCTTCACGGACGCGGGCAGCTTGGAGAGGAAGTCCTCCTTGAAGGCGCCGCGCACGTAGTTTTCCTTGCTCGCGGTGAGGCGCATCTTCGCGTCCTCGGTGCGGCCGTCGGTGTAGACGACCAGCGCATTCTTCGGCAGGAACGCGGCGGAGACAGCGACGGCGGAATTGAGCAGTCCGCCCGGATTGAGGCGCAGGTCGAGCACGAGGCCCTTCATGTCGCCATTGGCCTGCTTGTAGAGGTCGTTGATGGCGGTGACGAGGTTTTCGCCGGTGTGTTCCTGGAACTGCGTGATGCGGATCATGCCGTAGCCCGGCTCGAGCATCTTCGCCTTCACGCTCTTCACGCGGATCACGTCGCGGCGCACCATGATTTCGAGCGGTTGCGGCTCGCCCTTGCGCAGTACCGTGAGCTTCACTTCGGTGTTGGGCTTGCCGCGCATGCGCTTCACGGCGTCCGAAAGGCTGATGCCCTTCAGCGAAACTTCGTCGAGCTTGATGATGAGGTCGCCCGCCTGGATGCCGGCGCGATACGCGGGGGTGTCCTCGATGGGAGCCACCACGCGAACGAAGCCATCCTCGGCTCCGACCTCGATGCCGAGGCCGCCGAACTCACCTTGCGTGCCGACCTGGAGGTCGCGATAGGCTTCCTGGTCGAGGAACGCGGAGTGGGGATCGAGCCCCGTGAGCATGCCGTTGATCGCTTCCTTGAGGAGCTTGCGATCCTCGACGGGCTCGACGTAGTCGCTCTTGATGCGCCCGAAGACCTCGCTGAAGAGGCGCAGGTCGTCCACCGGCAACATGAGCGCCGAAGACTGGCGATCCGCCACCGCGGAGAAATGCAGGCTCGCCGCGACGCCGAGCGCCGCGCCGAATGCGATGAGGCCGATCTGCTGAAACTTCTTTCCCATTCGTAGTCCCTCGTTGCGTTTCGGTGCCGCCGCTGCCCATTGCAAGCTAAGGTGCTACCCACTTCAACGGATCAAATGTTTTTCCGTCGCGACGTAGCTCAAAGTATAGACCCGATTCTCCCTGGCCGCCCGATGCTCCTACACGTGCAATGGGGTCTCCGCCACTGACGGTTTCCCCAACTTGCGACAGCAGGGCCTCGTTGTTGGCATAAAGGCTCATGTAGCCCTTTCCGTGGTCCAGAATCAACAGGTTACCGAACCCCCGCAGCCAGTCCGCATACACCACGCGCCCGTCGGCGACCGCGTGGATGGTTTCACCTGAAACCGAGCGGATGAACAGGCCCTTCCATGTCGCGCCCTCCTCGCGGGCCGCGCCGTATTGATTCGTGAGCTCGCCGCGAACGGGCAGCTGCAGGCGCCCCTTCAGGTGCTCGAAAGCTTGCGAGGCGGCGCTCGCGTCGGCGACCCGATCGACCCGCCTGCCCTTGGCGGGCGGCGAGGGCGCCGCAAGCGCCTTCGTGATCTGCTCGACGAGCTTCGCCAGCCGCTCCTCGTCGCGCTTGAGACGCCCGATCTCCTTTCGGCCGCGCGTGATGTCACCGGAGATGCGGGCGACGACCTTCGCGCGCTCGGCGCGCTCCCTCTCCAGCCGCGTGGCTTCGGCCGCCTGCGCCGCCTCGTTCTGCGCGAGATCCCCGCGGCGCGCGATCGCTTCGCGTTCGAGGGCGAGGAGCGAGTCGCCCTGGCGGCGCAGCTCGGTGATGATCGCGGCGCGCGCGCGCTGGATGTATCCGTAGTAGGCGATGTGGCGCGCGACGCCGGCCGCATCCTCGCCTTCGAGGACCAGGCGCAAGCGATCAGGCGCGCCCTGCCGGTACTGCAGGCGCAGCAGCCGTCCTGCGAGCGCCTCCTGCTCGGCGAGTTTCGCGCGAGCGTCGCGTTCGCCGGCCGCGAGCAATTCGAGCCGCGTCTCGATCGACCGGCGATCGCGCGAGAGCGAATAGAGCGCGCGCTGCGCCTCGCTCACCGCTTTCTCGCTCGCCTTCAGCTGGTCGGCGGCTTCGCCCCGGGATTCCTCCGCGGCCGTGAGGTCGCGCTGCAGCTTCTCGATGCGCCCGCGAAGCGCGCGCAGCTCTTCCTCGTTGGCACTGGGCGCCGCGGCGGCCGCGGCCGAAATGATCGCGGCGGCGAGGAGCGCGCGTCGCCGGATCGACACCGGTGCTAGCGCGCCTTGCCTTGCGCGGCCACGGCGTGCTGGGCGCTCGCCACCGCGCCGGGATCGCCGAGGTAATAGCTGCGCTGCGGCCGCAGGTTGTCGTCGAGCTCGTACACCAGCGGGATCGCCGTGGGCACGTTCACGTCGATGATCGCCTGGTCCGAGAGGCCGTCGAGATACTTGATGAGCGCGCGCAGGCTGTTGCCGTGCGCGGCGATGAGCAGCCGTTCGCCCTTCGCCACGCGCGGCGCGATCGAGGACTGCCAATAGGGAACCACGCGAGCCACCGTGTCCTTGAGGCTCTCCGTGAGCGGAAGCTTGTCCTTCGCAACGCCGGCATAGCGCCGGTCGCACGCCGGATTGCGTTCGTCCGACGCCTCGAAGGGCGGCGGCGGGACGTCGTAGCTGCGCCGCCACATGAGCACCTGCTGCTCGCCGAACTTCTGCGCGGTCTCGGCCTTGTTGAGCGCGGTGAGTGCGCCGTAGTGGCGCTCGTTCAGGCGCCAATCCTTCTCCACCGGCAGCCAGAGGCGGTCCATCTCCCCCAGCGCCAGGTCGAGCGTGCGAATGGCGCGCGTGAGCAGCGACGTGAAGGTGAAGTCGAAGTCGTAGCCTTCCCTCGCAAGCAGCTTGCCGGCGCCTCGCGCCTCCTCGATGCCCTTCTCGGTAAGGTCGATGTCCTTCCAGCCGGTGAACCGGTTCTCCTTGTTCCAGGCGCTCTCGCCGTGGCGCAGCAGCACGATCTTCTTCATGAGGCGAGTTTATCAAACGGTGTTCGCTAGAATCGCGGTTCTCCGTGTCTCCCCGATCAGAGTTCCTCGCAGGCGCCCGCGACATCGCGCCCATGCTCATCGGCACGATGCCCTTCGGGTTCGTGGCGGGCGTGGCGGCGATCGCTGCCGGCATGAGCGCCGCGCAGGGCCTTGCCCTGTCGATGCTCTCGTTCTCGGGCATCGCGCAGCTCATCGTCGCGCAGCTCATCGCGGCGAACTCGCCCGTGCTGGTGACGATCGCCGCCGCCTTCGTCGTGAGCCTGCGCTTCGTGATGTACAGCGCGGCGCTTTCACCGCACCTCGCCCACCTCGACCGGCGCTGGCGCGCCGCGCTCTCCTTCCTCATGACCGACCAGAGCTTCGCGCTCACCGTGAAGCGCTACGGCGAGGGCGGCGACAAACGCCACCGTCACTGGCACTTCCTGGGTTCCGCGCTCACGCTGTACGTGTCGTGGCAGGCCGCGGTTCTGGTGGGCATCGTGATGGGCGCCAACGTCCCCGCCGCCTGGTCGCTCGACTTCGCGGTCGTGCTCAGCTTCATCGCGATACTGGTGCCGGTCGTGAAGACGCGCGCCAACCTCGCGGCCGCCCTCGTCGCCGCGGCCATCGCGCTCGCTGCTGCCGGCCTGCCCTACCACCTCGCGCTCGTCGTCGCGTCGATCGCCGGCATCGGCGCCGGCCTCGGCGTCGAGGCGCTGCACCGGCGCGCATGAGCACGTGGATCGCGATCGCGGGCGTCACCGGGGTGGTCTTCCTGCTGCGCGCGTCGTTCATCCTCTTCGCGGACCCGCACGGCTTCCCTCCGCTCTTCCGGCGTGCGCTCGCCTATGTTCCCGCCGCGGTGCTCGCCGCCATCGTGGCGCCCGGCCTGCTCATGCCCGCCGGCTCGATCGACGCCTCCCTCGACAACCCGCGCTGGATCGCGGGCGTCATCGCCATCGCCGCGGCTGCGGCGCTGCGCCATCCGCTGGGGGCGATTGCCGTGGGCCTGCCCGCGCTGTGGCTGCTGCAGTGGGCGATAGGGTAAAATTAGCCCTTTCCCCCGCACGTTCCTTCAACGCGCCGCGTCATGGGCGACTTCATCGTGAACAATCTCGGGCTCGTCATGCTCTTCCTGGCGAGCGGCGCGATGCTTTTCTGGCCCGAGATCCAGCGTCTGGCCGTGGGCGGGGCCCAGCTCGGCACGCTCGACGTCACCCGCCTCATGAACCAGGGCGGCACGCTGGTGCTCGACATCCGCGAGGGCCAGGACTTCGACGCGGGCCACCTGCCGCGCGCGCGGCATATTCCGCTCTCGCAGCTCTCCAATCGCGTCGACGAGATCGGCAAGTACAAGGACAAGACGGTGATCGTCACCTGCCGCAACGGCTCCCGCGCGGGAGCGGCGAGCCGCGTGCTCAAGCAGGCGGGCTTCAAGAACGTATTCGAGTTGCGTGGCGGGATCAACGCCTGGGAACAGGCGAGCCTGCCGGTCGAGAAGGTTGAGAAGTAACGCCATGGCGAGAGTCCTCATGTACTCGACCGGCGTGTGCCCTTTCTGCCTGATGGCCGAGCGGCTGCTCAAGTCAAAAGGTGTCGGCGAGATCGAGAAGGTCCGCGTGGATCTCCAGCCCGAGCGCCGCGACGAGATGATCAAGCGCACCGGGCGGCGGACCGTGCCGCAGATCTATGTGGGCGAGCGCCACGTCGGCGGCTACGACGATCTCGCGGCGCTCGACCGCGCAGGCGGTCTCGACCCCCTTCTCTGCGCGCCCTGACGTCGGCGCCAACCGTTTCAAAATCCACCCCGAAGGAAGCTCCATGAGCGAACCCCAGAACAACCAGCCGGTGTTTTCGATCGAGAAGGTGTACGTGAAGGACCTCTCCCTCGAGATCCCCAACGCGCCGCAGGTCTTCCTCGAGCGCGAGGCCCCGAATGTCGACATCCAGCTCCACCACAATTCCAGTGGCGTGGAGGACGGCGTTTTCGAGACGGTGCTCACGGTGACGGTGACGGCGAAGGCGGCGGACAAGACGATGTTCCTCGTCGAGGTGTCGCAGGCAGGCATCTTCGTCGCGCGCAACATCCCCGCGCAGGAGCTCGAGCAGGTTCTCGGCATCGCGTGCCCGAACATCCTCTTCCCGTACGTGCGCGAAGTGATCTCCGACACCGTGGTACGCGCGGGCTTCCCGCCGGTGATCCTGTCGCCCGTGAATTTCGAGGCGATCTACCAGTCGGCGCGCCAGCAGCAGCCGGCCGCCGGGAGCGAACCCCCGGTGCAGATCATCACGCCGACCATTTCGCACTGAACACGACATGAGCGCGCGCCGCGCATTGGCCGCGATCGTCGCCGCGTCGCCTCTCATCGCGGGCGCGGCGGAGTTCCGCGCGCTGGGCGACAAGCCCGCGGTCCTCTACGACGCGCCGTCGGTCAAGGCCGACCGACTTTTCGTCGCGAGCCGCTTCTACCCCTTCGAGGTGCTGGTGAAGCTCGACCAATGGACGAAGGTCCGCGACGTGAATGGCGAGGTGGCGTGGGTGGAGAACAAGGCGCTCGGCGACCGGCGCACCGTGATCGTGACGGTGCCGCTCGCCGACGTGCGCGCCGCGCCGAACGCGCAGTCGGCGCTGGTATTCGAGGCCTACAAGCAGGTCCTGCTCGAGGTCGTGGAAGCGCCGGCCGACGAGTGGGTGCGCGTGCGTCATCGCGACGGCCAGCAGGGCTACATCCGGCTGTCGCACGTCTTCGGCCTCTAGCCCGGACGATGGACATCGCCATCCTCGGCGCGGGAGCTTGGGGATCGGCGCTCGCCGTGTCCTGGTCTCCCACTCACCGTGTGCGCCTGTGGACGCGAGCGCGTGTCGATGCCGACTCCCTCGCGCGGACTCGTACTAGCCGCTATCTGCCCGGCGTCACGATTCCCGCATCCGTAGCGATCGTCGGCGAGATCGAGGCGGCGGTGGCGCGAGCGCAGCTCGTGGTGGTGGCGACCTCGACCACGGGGCTGCGCGAGACAGCGACGCGCGTGCACGCCATCGACCGCTCCCCCACCATCGCCTGGGCCTGCAAGGGCTTCGAGTCGGCCACATCGCTGTTGCCCCACCAGGTGGTCGCCCAGGCCCTTCCCGACGCGCGGCGAGCAGGCGCGTTGTCCGGACCCAGCTTCGCCCTCGAAGTGGCCAAGGGGTTGCCGACCGCACTGGTATTCGCCGCCGACGACCGGCACTTCGCGGATGCCACGGCCGCCGCGTTGAACAGCCCGCGGCTTCGCATCTATTCGAGCGACGACCTTCCGGGCGTGGAGCTGGGCGGTGCGCTGAAGAACGTCGTGGCGATCGCCGCGGGCATCAGCGACGGACTTTCGCTCGGGCGCAATGCGCGTGCAGCGCTCGTGACCCGGGGCCTCGCCGAAATATCGCGCCTGGGTGCGGCGATGGGCGGACGGCCGGAAACGTTCAACGGCCTTACCGGACTGGGCGACCTCGTGCTCACGTGCACCGGCGACCTCTCGCGCAATCGTGACGTCGGCGTGCGACTTGCGCGCGGGCAGAAGCTCGACGCGATTCTCGCCGAGTTGGGCCACGTCGCCGAGGGCGTGCATTCGGCGCGCGCCGCACAGGAGCACGCACGCAGTCGGGGCGTGGAAATGCCGATCACGGAAGCCGTCTGCGCGGTGCTGTTCGAGGGTCGCCCGGCGACCGACGCCGTGCAGCAGCTCCTCATGCGCGATCCGCGGAGGGAATGAAGAAGAAGACTCCCGCGAGGAACTAGAAGCAGATCGCATTCATTCTTCGCTCCCCGCGAACCCCAGCTGCCGCCACGCTTCGTACACCACCACCGCGACGGCATTCGACAGGTTGAGGCTTCGGTTGCCGGGCCGCATCGGCAGCTTGAGGCGCGCGTTCTCCTCGAATCGCGCGAGAAGCTCTTCGGGTAACCCGGACGTCTCCGCGCCGAACACCAGCACGTCGCCTTCGCGATAACGCACCGCGTCGTAGCGTTGCTTCGCGCGGCGGGTGAACGCGAAGCGGCGGGCGTCGCCGCCGAGCGCCTTCATGCAGGAATCCCAATCGGCGTGCACGCGCATCTGCGTGAACTCGTGGTAATCGAGCCCCGCGCGGCGCAACTGCTTGTCGTCGATCGAAAAGCCGAGGGGCTCCACGAGGTGCAGGCGCGCACCGGCGTTGGCGCACAGCCGGATCACGTTGCCCGTGTTCGGCGGGATTTCCGGGCGATAGAGAACGACGTCGAACATCAGCCGTTGCGCGAATCCGGAGTGCGTGCGATGGCCCACACGTCCACGCGCACTGCACCCGCACGCTTCAATGCACGGGCCGCCGCATCGGCAGTCGCACCCGTGGTGACGACATCGTCGATGAGGGCAACGTGGCGGCCGGTGAGCGCGTTGCGGGGGCAGCGGAAGGCGCCGCGCAGGTTGGCGCGGCGTGCACGGCGCGTGAGCCCCGACTGCGGCGGCGCATCGCGCGTGCGTTCGAGCAGGCGCATCGCCGCGGGGACATACAGCACGCGCGAAACCGCGCGCGCGATCTCCACGGACTGATTGAAGCCGCGCGTGCGAAGCCGGGCGCGTGTGAGCGGCACCGGAATCAACAGATGCGGCCGGGGCTCGCGCCGCGCGCGGGTTGCGAGCTGAAGAGCGAGCCAGCGTCCCACCGCGAGATCGCCTGCGAACTTGAATCGCTGCACGAGGCGATCGACGGGAAAGCGGTATTCGAACGGAGCGACGACGCGATGCACCTCCGCAGCCAGCAGGGGCAGCGATGCCACGCAGCGCGCGCAGACCATCTCGTTCGCGGAATCGCCCGCGCACAGGATGCAATCCTGGCCGAAGAATGCGAGCACCGATGAAAAAATAGGCGATCGTAAGGAGGCGCCGGCCGGGGGATTTGACATGGCGACGAAAAACCTCAAATATCAGGATGTTACGAAGGCCGCCATGGATACTCCCGTCACTTTCCACCCGCCCGCGAGGGATACGAACCCCGCCCGCGAAGCGCTGCGCGAGCGTGCGCTCGAGCTCTTCGCCCTTCCCTTCAACGATCTGCTCTTCCGCGCGCATACCGAGCACCGCGGGAATTTCGACCCGAACCGCGTGCAGCGCTCGACGCTGTTGTCGATCAAGACCGGCGGATGCCCCGAGGACTGCGGCTATTGCCCGCAGGCGGCACGCTATCACACGGGTGTGGAGAACCAGCCGCTGATGCCGCTCGATGACGTGGTCGCGGCCGCACGGCGTGCGAAGGACAACGGCGCGACGCGGTTCTGCATGGGCGCGGCCTGGCGCGGCCCGAAGGCGCGCGACCTGGAGCCCGTGCTCGACATGGTGCGTTCGGTAAAGGCGCTCGGCCTGGAGACATGCTGCACGCTCGGGATGCTGAAGCAGGGCCAGGCCGAGCAGCTGCGCGAAGCGGGACTCGACTACTACAACCACAACCTCGACACGGCCCCCGAGGACTACGCCAACGTCATCACGACGCGCGACTACCGGGATCGCCTCGACACCCTGGAGCGCGTGCGCCGCGCCGGCATGCATGTATGCTGCGGCGGCATCGTGGGCATGGGCGAGACGCGCGAGGGGCGCGCGGGATTGCTCGCGCAGCTTGCGAGCCTGGATCCCCAGCCCGAGTCCGTGCCGATCAACGATCTCGTGCAGGTCGAGGGCACGCCGCTTGCGGGAACGCCGCGGCTCGCGTGGACGGAATTCGTGCGCACGATCGCCGTGGCGCGCATCCTCATGCCGCGCAGCATGGTGCGCCTTTCGGCGGGACGCAATGCGATGCCGGAGGCGGTCCAGGCGCTGTGTTTCTTCGCGGGCGCCAATTCAATCTTCTACGGCGACAAGCTCCTCACCACGGACAATCCCGACGCCGCTCGCGACGACGCGTTGCTCGCCGAGCTGGGCATCGCGCCGGGTTGAGCGCATGAGCATCACCGGACGGCTGGCCCGGGGGCTCGCCGCCCTCGATCGCGACGGGCTCAGGCGCACGCGCCGCATCCTCGACGGTCCGCAGGGCGCAAAGATCTCGAGCGGCGGAGCCACTCTCCTCAACTTCTCCAGCAACGATTACCTGGGGCTCGCCAACGACGCACGCCTGCGCGAGGCGGCACATCGCGCCATCGACGAGATGGGTGTGGGCGCGGGCGCCTCGGCGCTCGTATCCGGTCATTCGCGCCTGCACGAGCAAGCCGAGCAGCGCTTCGCGCGTTTCGCCGGCGTGCCCCGCGCGCTCCTTTTCGCGAGCGGCTACGCCGCCAACCTCGGCATCCTCGCCACGCTCGGCGACCGCGACGCCGAGATCTTCTCCGATGAGCTGAACCATGCCTGCCTCATCGACGGCGCGCGCCTTTCCCGCGCGGTGGTCACGCGCTATCCGCACCGTGACCTGGAAGCGCTCGACAAGGCGCTCGAGGTATCCACCGCGGCAACGCGCATCGTGGCCACCGATGCGGTGTTCAGCATGGACGGCGATATCGCGCCGGTGGTCGAGCTCCTCGCGCTGTGCGAGCGCCACGACGCATGGCTCGTGCTCGACGACGCGCACGGGATCGGTGTCGTGGGCGACGGTGGGCACGGGACGCTCGAGCGCTTCGGCATTCGCTCGCCGCGCGTCGTGTACATGGCCACCCTCGGCAAGGCGCTCGGTGGCTATGGCGCGTTCGTGGGGGCCGAGCCCGAGGTGATCGAATGGCTCACGCAACGCGCGCGCACCTACATATACACCACGGCATTGCCGCCGATGGCGGCCGCCGTCGCGATGCGCGCCATGGATCTCGTCGATTCCGATCGCTCGCTCGTCGCGAACCTCCAGGCGCGGATCGCGCAGTTCCGCGGCGAGTGTGAACGGCGCGGCATTCGCGCGGGGGCTTCGGAAACCGCGATCCATCCCATCGTCGTGGGTGCGCCTGAAACAGCCGTCGCAGCCTCCGGCGAGCTTGCGCGGCGCGGCCTGCTGGTGCCGGCGATCCGGCCTCCCAGCGTCCCGGCGGGGACCTCGCGCCTGCGCGTGTCGCTCACCGCCTCGCACACCGAGGACGACGTGGCGCAGCTTGCCGCCGGGCTCGCGCAATGCGTGCCCCGATGAAAGCACCGGACTTCCCCGACAAGCGCTCCGCCCGACGCGCCTTCGACCGCGCCGCCGCGCGCTACGACGACAACGCCGCGATCCAGCAGGAAGTCGGGCGCCGGCTCCTCGATCACCTCGAAGGCATCAACATCCTCCCGCGCCGCATCGTGGACCTTGGCTGCGGAACGGGCGCACACCTCGAGGCGCTCGGCCGGCGTTATCCAGGCGCGAATGTGACCGGCGTGGACCTCTCCGCCGCGATGCTCGCGCGTGCGCAGGTCCGCGCGCCCTGGTGGCGGCGCATCGCCGGCGGCGGCCCGGCGTTGGTGCGCGCCGATGCGGAGCGGCTTCCGCTCGCCGCGGCGTCGAGCGATTTCACGTTCTCGAACCTCGCGCTGCATTGGTGCGACCCGCAGAATTTCTTCGCCGAAGCGTCGCGCACGCTCGCCACCGGCGGGCTGCTGCTCTTCTCGACCTTCGGCCCGGACACGCTTCGCGAGCTGCGCGCCGCCTTTCGCGCCGTCGACGAGGCGCCTCACGTGCACTCGTTCATCGACATGCACGACCTGGGCGACGCGCTGGTGCACGCGGGGTTCGCCGATCCCGTGATGGAGATGGAAACGCTCACCATCGAGTACGCGGACATCGCGGCGCTCGCACGCGACCTGCGCTCCACCGGAGGGACCAATGCGATGGGCGCGAGACGCCGCGGCCTCATGGCGCCCGCGCGGTGGAAACGGATGGTGGAGCGCTACGAAGCCCAGCGCCGGGGCGGCGCGCTGCCGGCCACGTGCGAAGTCGTCTACGGTCACGCCTGGAAGGCGGCGCCGCGCAAGCTCGCCGATGGGCGCCAGGTGATCGACTTCCCCGAGCGGGGCGCGCGATGAGCCCCGGCGTGTTCGTGACGGGCACCGATACGGGTGTCGGCAAGACACTCTGCGCCTGCGCGTTGATCCATGCGCTGGTGAATCGTGGCCTCGACGTGATGCCGATGAAGCCCGTGGCGGCGGGCGCGGTCGTGCACGCGGGCGGCTGGGCCAATGAAGACACCATCGCGCTGCTGCGCGCAGCCGGCCGCGACGAGGCGCGTGCGGCGGATGCGAACCCCGTGCTGCTGCGCGAGCCGATGGCGCCCCATATCGCCGCGGCGAGGGAACGGCGGGTCATCACGCTGGCGCCGATCCTCGAGGCGCTCGAGCGCGCGCGATCCACCGCGGATTTCGTCGTCGTCGAGGGCGTTGGCGGCTATCGCGTGCCGCTGTCCGATTCGCTCGACACCGTCGACATGGCGTGCGCGATTGGCTTGCCCGTGGTGCTCGTGGTGGGACTCCGGCTGGGCTGCCTCAACCACGCATTGCTCACGGCCGAGGCCATTCGCGCGTCGGGACTGCCGCTCACCGGCTGGATCGCCAATGCGATCGATCCCTCGATGGCTGTTCCCGACGAGAACGTCGAGGCGCTTGGCGAACGGCTCGGGGCTCCCCTGCTCGGACGCCTGCCGCATGAGGCGCACCCGATCGCGCCCGCGATGGCGCGACACCTCGATGTCTCCTCGCTGCTAGGAGAACGCGGCGCTTAGGAGGGCCACGCCGTGCGCGCCGCGCTTGCGCGCCTCGCCGAGATCGGCGCGCACGAGGCCGCCGATCGCATACACCGGCATCGGCCGATCTGCGGCGAGCGACGCGAACGCGTCCCATCCCATGGGAGTCAGGCCGGGATGCGAGCGCGTTTCCTTCACCGGACCCAGCACGGCGTAATCCAGCCCGAGGCTCGCGGCATGCCCGAGGCTGCGCGCGTCATGGCACGACGCGCCCACGAGCGAGCCGGCCGGCCGCGCGGCCGCCGCCATCAGGGCGTCCTGCGTGAGATGCACGCCATCGCATTGCGGGAGCGATCCGCAGTCGCTGTTGACGACGAGGCGCGAGCCGAACGCGGCCGCGCGCGCAAGCGCACGCGACACGAGGTGCTGGAGCTTCTGCCGGTCCATGCCTTTCTCGCGCACCTGCACCAGGAGCTTTTCCCCCATCGCGCACGTGGAAAGCGCGCGGATCCAGTCGTCGATGCCCATCGACGCCGCGTCGGAGATCACCATCACCGCGGGAAGAGCCAGCGCCGCCAGCACCGGCGCATTGGCGGGCAGCATCGGCGAGACGTCCGGAGATTCCACGCGCTGCCACTTGATCGCCTGGTCCTCGAGCGGCTGCGGCTCGCCATCCCATCTCGCGACGCGCAGGAAATGCAGGCGCACGGTCGCATGCGTGTACGCGTACACACGGGTGACCCACGGCGTTGCCTCGCGCACTTCGATGCCAAGCTCCTCGCGCAGCTCGCGCACCAACGCCGCATTCGGATCCTCGCCAGCCTCTATCTTCCCTCCCGGAAACTCCCAGTAGCCCGGATAGGGCTTTCCCTCGGGGCGTTGCGCGAGGAGGAACGTGCCATCCGGCCGCTCGATGACGGCGGCCGCGACTTCGGTGAGCTTGGTGTCAGACACCATTCTTCGGTTCATGGTGTCAGACACCATTTCACCGTTTCCTGCGTCCCACGAAGTCGCGCGCGAATTGCCAGGCGACGCGCCCGCTGCGAAAGCCTCGCTCGAGCGCCCAGAGGAGCGCGGCCTTGCGCGACTCCTCGTTCACCTTCCCACCCAGGGTCGTGACCCAATGGTCGGCGATGTCGAGATACTGGTCCTGGTCGAACGGGTAGAACGAGAGCCACACGCCGAAACGTTCCGAGAGCGAGATCTTCTCCTCGGTGGTCTCGCCGGGATGGATCTCGCCGCCCACGTGCTTCGCCTCGAGGTTCTCGTCCATGAACTCGGGCATGAGGTGGCGCCGGTTCGACGTGGCGTAGATGAGGACGTTGTCCGCCGAGCCCGCGATCGAGCCGTCGAGCGCGACCTTCAGCGACTTGTACCCCGCGTCCGAGGCCTCGAACGAGAGGTCGTCGCAGAAGATGATGAAGCGCTCGTCGCGGTCGCCGACGATGTCGACGATGTCCGGAAGGTCCACCAGGTCGCGCTTGTCCACCTCGATCAGGCGCAGGCCCTTCGAGGCGAACTCGGCGAGCGCCGCCTTCACGAGCGAGCTCTTGCCGGTGCCGCGGGCGCCGGTGAGGAGCACATTGTTCGCCGGGCGCCGCGCCACGAACTGCGCCGTGTTGTCGCGCAAGCGCCGCTTCTGCTCGTCGATGTCCTTCAGGTCCGAGAAGCGGACGGAATGCGGGTGGCGGACCACCTCGAGATGACCGCCGCGGGGTTGCTTGCGCCAGCGGAAGGCGTGCGCCTTCCAGTCGGGCTCCGCGGCCGCGGGCGGCAGCAGCCGCTCGATCCGCGCCGCGATTTCATCGAGCCGGTCGGCGATGCGCTTCCACGGGTCGCTCATTTGAGCGTGAACACCAGCAGCCAGTAGTAGGTGAGGGTCTCGAGGTGCGCCTCGCGCGCGACCGGGCGCACCGCTTCGGCCAGCTCCGCGCCGGACGGAAAGTTCTTGAGGACCTCGTACTGCTCGCCGCTCGCGAGGTTTCGCATCTGGTATGTGTTGCCTTCGCCATCGCGGCGCGAGATGGGCGTGGAGCTGCCCTCGGCGAACTGGTTGTCGAGCACCACCACGCGCGCGCCCGGCTCCAGGCGGCCGGCGAGGTTGGAGACGAACCGCTCGATGCCGCTCTTCTTCACGTGCGACCACCAGAATCCCGCGAACGCCGCGTCGCACCCCGAGGGCGCGCCCTCGAGCGAGATGGCGTCGGCCTTGAAGAAATGCACGCGGTCCTTCGGGATCGGCTTGTCCGCGGCGATCTCCAGCACGGACTGGTTGATGTCGCAGGCGTAGACGCGCCGCGCCTTGCGCGCGATGAAC
>Ga0209131_1000356_pt1 | contig 33175 bp, 25 predicted proteins | sample GraSoi_2013_40cm_FD_185826 | JGI IMG/M metagenome (GOLD analysis project Ga0209131, IMG submission 185826) | Grasslands soil microbial communities from the Angelo Coastal Reserve, California, USA - Sample 9_17_2013_40cm (SPAdes) (version 2) | ecosystem: Environmental > Terrestrial > Soil >...
CCGCCAGCACTGCGGGCTGGGGTCTTCGTGCTGGCGCGTCGCGACGAGCGCGCCAGCGTCCGAGAGCGCGGCGGTCACGACCTTGTCCGCGTCGGCGAAGAAAGCACCACCGACGATCGGCAGGTCGGCGGCAAAGCGGCCGTCCTGAAGAATCGGGTCGAGCACGGGCAGGTCGTGGGTCACAGCGGCGGCGAGGTCGTCCGCGCCGAAGGCAGGAGCGAGATCCTGCAGGCCAGTGCCGCGTCCCACGGTCACGAAATAGCCGCCGACGACGGGCCGCGGCCCGTCGGCGCCGGCGAAGTCAAGCACGGGATGATAGCTGGCTCCGACTAGCTCGGCGCCACCGATCCGCGCGGCGACGTGCCAGTCATCGCCAAGCACGCCGGCTAGGCACGCCTCGGCCACAATGACGCGGTCGTCACGGCCGGCCCGGCGGGCGAGCGCATAGACCTGGTGCGGGTGCACGGCGATCGCGGCGTTGCAGACGAGCCGCCACGGCTTAGTGGTCCAGACAAGCAGGTCGGCACCGTCCAGCCTCGGGTTCGCGCCGCCGCGAACGCCAGCCAGCCGGAACCGCACCAGCGCCCCGCTACCGCCCGCGTTCACGTGCGCGTCAGGATGGGCGAGGTCGTGCGCCGACAGAGGGGTCTGGCAGCGGGGGCAATAGGTGGTCACCCGGTGACTCCGCTCCAGCAGGCCCGCATCGAAGAGCTGCCGCAGCGACGACCATACCGACTCGATGAATGCCGCCTCCATCGTCCGGCACTCGGCATCCTGCCAAGCGCCGAGCCGGGTACTCAGATCCGAGAACGCGTCGCCGTGGCGCATCGCGGACTCGCGGCAGCGAGCATTGAATCGCTCGAGTCCGTAGGCCTCGATGTCTGGCTTGCCGGAAAGACCGAGTTTCCGCTCCACGGCGACCTCGACTGTCAGCCCGTGGCAGTCCAGGCCCCCGCTCCGGGGAACGGCGAAGCCCTGCATCACCTTCATCCGCCTGTAGGCGTCCGTGACGGACTGGTCGCTTACATATTGAATTCCCGGCAAACCGGACGCTGCGGGCGGCTCGCAATCCCAGATCCAGGGGGGCCGACCGGCCTTCCTGCCCAGCGCCATCGTCCGGCTGGCCACAGCCCGGTCAGTCCAGCGCCCGAGTACCTCGTGCTCGACGGCGGCTAGAACGGGGCCAGCCCCCGGATCGGGCCCGCCCGGCAGATGGCCTGGTCCGGGGGCCGGTCGATTCACGTCGCGCACCGCAGATACTTGCCCCTCAATCAGCACACCCCGTATGTGCCCGCGCAGCGTTCACGATAGCTGACCCGGCCCGCCCGCCTCATGCTGCCAGGCCGTGCCAGCCTGAGCTGCCGGGATTGGCCGTGTCGTCGCCCGGGCCTGTTTGCGAATCGGTACGGGAGCACTTATCCTCCGGTGACGCTTGTCAACCAAGATCATCATGAGCTCTGCGCCAGGGGAGGCCGGTAATGACTGCAGCCGCACAGTCTGATGCTGCCGGCTTCCCCGTGCGGCAGGGCGAGCGGCGCTGGACCGCTGCCGAAATCACCAAGGTCAGAAATCAGCTGGCCGGCGAGGCCGCAGAGCTGAGGGAAGAGATCGAAAAAGCCGAATCGGACATCGCTGACCGGCTAGGCGATTCCATCAGCAATGCCGGCGACGACCAGGCCGACGTGGGAGCGAAGACCTACGAGCGGGAGCATGAGCTTTCGCTGACCTACAACGCGCGCGATCTGCTGGTCCAGACCGAGCGGGCGCTGGCGAGAATTGATGCAGGCACCTACGGCTCGTGCGAGTCGTGCGGTCAGCCGATCGGCAAGGCCCGCCTGCAGGCGTTCTCCCGTGCGACCCTGTGCGTGAGCTGCAAGCAGCGAGAGGAACGGCGCTGACCAGCAAACCGCTCGCAAGTAACAGGCAGGAGCCTGGCACGATAGCTTCCGTGACTTCGCCGACCAGGCACCGCCGCCGTATTGCCGTGCTGCTCGCTGTCGCCGTGACCGTGCTGGTGACCGACATCATCACCAAGGCAGTGGTTGTGGCGACCCTGTCGGCTCGCGGGCCGGTCAGGCTGCTCGGTGGCCTGCTGAAGCTGCGGGTAACCCGCAATCCGGGGGCGGCGTTCAGCATCGGGCCGTCGCTGACCGTTGTCTTCGCCGTGATTGCTGTCGGGGTGATCGTCTTTATCCTCCGGACCTCGCGCCGGATTCAGAGCCTTGCCTGGGCCGTGACGCTCGGCCTGCTGCTCGGCGGCGCGACCGGCAACCTCACCGACCGGGTGCTGCGCGCACCCGGCCCGTTCCGTGGCTACGTGGTCGACTGGATCCAGGTACCGCACTGGCCCGTCTTCAACGTCGCTGACTCCTGCATCGTCTGCGGCGGCCTGCTCGCCGTGTTCCTCGCAGTCCGCGGCGTGAGCATCGACGCAGGCTCCGATCAGCAGCAGCCAGCCCCGCGGTCGGAAGAGTCGCGGCCGGTTGACCCGCGCGGCGGCGGCGGGGCGTGACTGCGCCCGTCCAGCGCCGGGTGCCGGTGCCAGACGGTCTTGACGGCGAGCGGCTCGACGCGGCGATCGCGAGGATGTTCGGCCTGTCGAGGACCCGTGCCGCCGAGCTGATCGGCGCGGGCGCCGTGCTGATCGGCGGGCGGCCCGCGGGCAAGTCCGACCGGGTTCCAGCCGGGGAATGGCTGGACGTGACGCTTCCCCCGGCCACGCCCGTCCCGGCCGCGCCTCGCCCGGAGTCGGTGCCGGGGCTGGTCGTCACCTACGAGGACTCCGACATCGTCGTCATCGACAAGCCTGTCGGCGTGGCCGCGCACCCCACTCCCGGCTGGACGGGGCCGACCGTGCTGCAGGGGCTGCTCGCGGGCGGGCACCAGATCGCCACGAGCGGTGCTGCCGAGCGGCAGGGGATCGTGCACAGACTCGACGCCAACACCACCGGGCTGATGGTGGTCGCCAAAAGCGAGCGAGCCTACAGCGTACTCAAACAAGCGTTCAGGGACCGCGACGTCGACAAGCGCTACCATGCGCTCGTCCAAGGCCATCCCGATCCGCTGCGCGGCACCATCGATGCCCCGATCGCGCGGCACCCGTCTGGCGACGGCAGGTTCGCCGTCATGGCCGACGGCCGGCCTGCGGTGACGCACTACGACACGCTGGAGGCGTTCCGCGCCGCGAGCCTGACGGAGATCAAGCTGGAGACCGGCCGCACCCACCAGATTCGGGTGCACATGGCGGCGGTCAGGCACCCGTGCGTCGGCGACAGACTGTACGGCGCGGACCCGGTACTCGCCGCCAGGCTAGGGATCACCAGGCAATGGCTGCACGCGGTGAGGCTTGGCTTCGCGCACCCCGCAGATAGCCGGTGGGTCGAGTTCACCAGCGACTACCCCGTCGATCTCGCCGGGTCGCTCGACCTTCTCGCCGCGGAGTCGTAGGTTCTGTCGCGTCGCCTGGCGCGTCCAGGTGCTCGCGCCCGCGAGGGTGAGTTAGATTCGAATCTCATCCCGGCGCTGGTTTGCTGGCAGCATGCCTGAAGGAGGCGGTACTTCATGGCAATTCCGGCATCAGCGGCGGCCAGCGGGCGCGACGGCGGGTTCGCCCACCTCCACGTGCACACCGAATACTCGATGCTCGATGGCGCGGCCCGGCTTGACGACATGTTCGCCGCGTGCGCCAAGGCCGGCATGTCAGCGATCGCGATCACCGACCACGGCCATGTCTACGGCGCCTACGACTTCTACAAGAAGGCGCGGCAGGCGGGGATCAAGCCGATCATCGGCACTGAGGCCTACGTGGCACCGGAGCACCGCGGTCTCAAGCAACCGGTCCGCTGGGGCGTTCCGGCCCAGAAGGACGACGACGTCTCAGGCGCCGGCGCCTATACCCACATGACCCTGCTGGCCGAGACGACCGAGGGCATGCACAACCTGTTCCGGCTCTGCTCGCTGGCCTCGATCGAGGGCTACTTCCGCCGGCCCCGGATGGACAGGGAACTGCTCGCCAGGTATTCCAAGGGCATCATCGCCACCACCGGCTGCCCTGGCGGCGAAGTACAGACCAGGCTCAAGCTCGGCCAGTACGACGAGGCGCTCGAGGCGGCGGCCGCCTATCGTGACATCTTCGGTCAGGGAAATTTCTTCGTCGAGCTCATGGGCCACGACCTAGAGGTGGAGCAGCGGTCCGCCGCCGGGCTGCGCCGGATCGCCGCCGACCTCTCGCTGCCCTACCTCGTCACCAACGACTCCCACTACGTCGCGCCGGGCGATGCGCAGGCACACGAGGTGCTGCTGTGCGTCCAGACCGGGACCAACATGGCCGATCCGAAGCGGTTGAAGTTCGAGGGGGCCAGCTATTACCTCAAGAGCCCGGCCGAGATGCGCGCGGTCAGCGATGCGGAGGAATGGCAGGCCGGCTGTGACAACACGCTGCTGATCGCCGAGCGCGCCGATGTGGAGTTCACCAAGGCCAACTTGATGCCGGACTTCCCGCTGCCCCAGGGCGAGACCGAGGTGACCTGGTTCCGCAAGGAAGTCTGGGTGGGCATGGACCGCCGGTTCCCCGACGGCTACGACGAGGAGCGCCGCAGCAGGGCCACCTACGAGATGGGCGTTATCGAGCAGATGGGGTTCTGCGGCTACTTCCTCGTGGTCGCCGACTTCATCATGTGGGCGAAGCGGAACGGGATCAGGGTTGGTCCGGGGCGCGGCTCGGCGGCCGGCTCGATCGTGTCGTACGCGATGGGGATCACCGACCTGGACCCGATCGCTTTCGGCCTGATGTTTGAGCGCTTCCTCAACCCCGAGCGCGTGTCGATGCCCGACATCGACATCGACTTCGACGAGCGCCGGCGCGGCGACGTGATCAGGTACGTCACCGAGAAATATGGCGACGACCGGGTCGCTCAGATCATCACCTACGGCACTATCAAGGCCAAGGCGGCGGTCAAGGACTCGGCTCGCGTGCTCGGCTATCCCTACGCGCTCGGCGACCGCATCACCAAGGCGTTCCCTCCCGCCGTCATGGGCAAGGACGTGCCGCTGTCCGGCCTCTTCGACCCCGATCATCCGCGATACGGCGAGGCCGGCGAGATCCGTGCGCTGTACGAGGCGGAGCCTGAGGTCAAGCAGGTGGTGGAAACGGCGCGCGGCCTGGAGGGCCTGATCAGGCAGGCCGGCGTGCATGCCGCCGGGGTGATCATGAGCAGCGAGCCGCTGCTCGATCACGTGCCGGTGTGGAGGCGCGAGGCCGACGGCGCGATCATCACCCAGTTCGACTACCCGAGTTGCGAAGACCTCGGGCTGCTCAAGATGGACTTCCTCGGGCTGCGGAACCTGACCATACTTGACGACGCCCTAGTCGGCATCAAGGCGAACCGCGGAGTCACCGTCGACCTCGAGACGCTGCCCCTGGACGACAAGCCGACCTATGACCTGCTGGCGCGCGGCGACACGCTCGGCGTGTTCCAGCTTGAGGGCGGCCCGATGCGGGCGCTGTTGCGGTCCATGCGGGCCGACAGGTTCGCCGACATATCAGCGGTGAACGCCCTGTACCGGCCGGGTCCCATGGGCGCGAACGCCCACAACGACTACGCGGACCGCAAGACAGGCCGCAAGCCAGTTGCTCCTATTCACCCTGAACTGGCCGAGCCGCTTGCCGCCGTCCTCGGCGACACCTACGGCCTGCTTGTGTATCAGGAACAGGTGCTCGCGTGCGCCCAGGTCCTGGCTGGCTATTCGCCCGGCAAGGCGGACCTGCTCCGTAAGGCAATGGGCAAGAAGAAGAAGGAGATCCTGGACGCCGAGTTGGAACCCTTCGCCGCAGGGATGCGCGCGAACGGGTACTCGGAGCACGCGATCAAGACCATCTGGGACGTGCTCGTCCCATTCTCCGACTACGCGTTTAACCGAGCGCACGCCAGCTGCTATGGCATGGTCGGCTACTGGACCGCCTTTCTGAAAGCCAACTACCCGACCGAATACATGGCCGCGCTGCTGACCTCGGTGGCGGGCGACAAGGACAAGTCAGCCTTGTATCTCAGCGAGTGCCGCCGGATGGGAATCAAGGTGCTGCCGCCGGACGTGAACGCGTCGACGGCGTATTTCACCCCGGTGGACACCCACATCAGGTTCGGCATGGCTGCCGTGCGCAATGTCGGGGCGGCCGTGGTCGAGTCGATCGTGGCGACTCGGACCGCCAAGGGAAGCTTCACCAGTTTCTCCGATTTCCTGCGCAAGGTCCCCGTCAACGTCTGCAACAAGCGCGTGATCGAGTCACTGATCAAGGCAGGGGCTTTTGACTCGCTGGGCGCCCCGCGCCGCGGCATGCTGATGATCCACGAGCAGGCCATCGACGCCGTGATCGACGTCAAGCGCAACGAGGCAATCGGCCAGGATTCGCTGTTCGGCGCTGACGAGGACAACGCGGCAACATTCGACATACCGGTCCCGGACGGCGAGTGGGACAAGTCGACGCTCCTCGGGTTCGAGCGGGAGATGCTCGGGTTGTATGTCTCCGATCATCCGCTGCTCGGGCTCGAGCACATGCTTAGTGCCGAGACCGACTGCTCGGTGGTCCAGCTGCTCGGGTCTGCCGATGAGCCTGAACGGACCGGACGTGGAGATCGTGCCGACGGCCAGGTGGTTACGCTCGGCGGGATCCTGTCCGGCGTGCAGCGGAAGGTGACCAGGCAAGGCAGCCCGTGGGCGGCGGCGACCCTGGAAGACCTTGAGGGTGCGATCGAGGTCCTGTTCTTCCCCGCGACCTATCAGGCGTGCATGCATCTGGTCGTCGAGGACGCGATCGTGTTCGTGCGGGGCAGGCTCGACCGGCGCGAGGAAGTGCCCAAGCTGGTGGCCATGGAACTGCGGGCCGCCGAGCTGCCCGCCGGGGAGTCAGGCCCTTTCGTCGTGTCGATCCTGGAGGCCAGGTGCGTGCCGCCGGTCGTGGACCGGCTGAGGGACGTCCTGCGGACTCACCCGGGGCGGATGGAGGTTCACCTGCGCCTGCTGACCGGTAGCCGGGCCAAGGTGCTCAAGCTCGACGACAAGCTCCGGGTGCGCCCGTCGCCTTCGCTGGTCGCCGACCTGAAGCAACTGCTTGGCCCGGCGTGCGTCAGCTAGCTGACCGGTCAACTACGCTGTTTGGCAATGTCCATCACCGGTGAGTATCCCTTCGAGCCCCGGCCAGGCGGACCTGGTGGCGGCAGCGACCAGGCCTCAGGGGCCAGCTCCCTGATGGGCAGCCTCGTCAGCTCGCTGGTGATCCTTCTCGGCAGCGGGCTGATCGGGCTGGCCGGCGGACTGGCCTGGACAAGTTTCGCGCCCCGGGCGGTCTACGTGGTGGTCGGCCGCGGCTCAGCTAACGTGGTCAACCCCGAGACGTCCGCGTTTATCGCAGCTGACGCCTGGTACTGCCTGATCGGCGTCGCAGGCGGACTCGTCATCGGCCTGGCAGGCTATCTGCTCGGCGTGCGGCGCTATGGGCCAGCGCCGATGGCAGCGATCCTTGCTGGCGGCGTTCTGGCCGCGCTGGCCGCCCGCTGGCTCGGTGAGAATCAGGGGTTGCACCAATTCAACCGGCAGCTCCTGACCACGTCGCAGGGCACGTTGCTGCACGCGCCGCTCGCGCTGGCCGGCGATACGGCAGCGGCCGTCTGGCCACCACATGCCTCGTTGCCGGCGGTCGCGTTCTGGCCGCTGGCGGCGTGCACCGTGGTGGGCGGGATCGTGCTCATCAAGGTGCTCAGGGACCGGCCGGCGCGCGCGTACGGTCGGCCGCGGCATGGGGAAGCGCAGCTCTCTTCCTATCCCGGCCAGTAAGCCGTCCTCTCGCGGCCGGCAGGCTCTGGTTCACTGCCGCGTTACCCGCGCACGCTTGACTTGGTACGGAAATTTCCCTGACCGCCTGCCGAGAAGGGCGCATCCGGATGCAGCGTGTCGTCGTGGTCGGCGGGGGTGTGCTCGGCATGATGCACGCCGCCGCGGCGCGGCACCGCGGCTACCAGGTCACCCACCTTGAGCGCGAAGCAGGCTCGCGCGGGGCCACGGTGCGGAACTTCGGGCTGGTCTGGGTGAGCGGCAGGGCCCCAGGCGCAGAGCTGGCCCTTGCATTGCGCGCCAGGGAGCTCTGGGAGGAGCTGGCGGCGGTCGTGCCCGGCACGGGCTTCCGGCCGCACGGATCGCTGACCCTGGCGGCTGCTGACGCCGAGGCGAGCCCCGGCAGGTACCTGTCGCAATCCGCGACTACCTGCTTGCTCGGTGCTCTGGCGCCGGATATGCCTGGCTGCCCGGGCGGGAGGCGGTCGAGATCGCGCCAGGCGCCGTACGCGACCACAGCGGCATCTGGCACCGCGGCGATCTTGTCATCCTTTGCCCGGGCGCGGCGCACACTGGGATCGCAGGCCCGCACCTGTCGGGCTATGAGAAGCCGCCCGTGCGCCGGGTCAGGCTGCAGATGCGCCAGACCGAGCCGTTCGGCCGCCAGCTGACCACCTCGGTCGCCGACGGCGACTCGCTGCGCTACTACCCGGCCTACGACTTGCCGGGCCGGACCAGGCTAGCGCCGCGGCGTCCGGCCGCTGCAGCCGCTCACCGGTCCAGGCGGGCGTGGTATGACGCTCGCCCCGGCGATCGCCGAGCAGACGTTCGCCGCGGCATTGCGTGATCCACTAGGACGCAGCTGAGGAGCGTGAATGTCAGGGATCACCGTGGCTTGCCTCGACATGGCCGGAACGACTGTCGCAGACGAGGGCAGCGTTATGTCCGCGTTCCGGGCGGCGATGGAGCAGGCCGGGCTCCCCCGCGGCACCGACAGATACGACCGGGCCGCCGACATAGTGCAGGCCACCAAACGTAATGCCCGCGACCACACCGACGACAACTGCCGCCGCCTTGGCGCCGTGGATGTAGCTCCAAGACCCCGCCAGGGTGACCGCGAAAGCATAGGCCACGCCAAAAAAACCTGCTGACGTGAGGACCACTAGCACCACGGGGTAACGGCTCAAGAACCGCACTCCGGGCGCATCCGGCGACCTGCGCCGCGATCTGCCGAGCCGGCTGGTCATTCTGCGATCACGATATACCGCAAAGGCGCGGACCTTGATGCCCGAAAAGGGTCATCAGTTCCACGATGAGAGTCCCGACAGCGGCCGTTTGCGGCGAGGACGAGCCGGTCAGCCGACCTGAGTCCGCAGCCCGTCGAGAACGATGGCGAGCAGCCGGTCGGCTTGTTCGTGATCACCGGGTGCCCACTCAGTCGTCAGGCTGATCGCGTGGACCAGCCGCAGCAGGTCCGCGGGGTCGGCGTCGGCGCGGGCAGCCCCGGCATCCTGGGCGCGGCCGAGGACGTCGGTCACCGCGCCGCGCATCATGCTGCTGCAGGACGAGAGCAGCTCCGAGTCCTTGCTCAGCGTGGTCAGCAGGGCCGATGTCAGATTCCGCTTGGTGCGGCCGAACTCGAGCAGGTCCCTGAGCCAGGTGGCGAGGGCAGCACCGGGCGGCACCGACCTGAGCAGCTCGTCAGCGCGCGCTCGGAGGGCCTCAACCTGATCGCGGTAGACCGCCTCAAGCAACGCCTGGCGAGTGGGGAAGTGCCGGTAGAGCGTGCCGATCCCGACACCGGCTCGCCTGGCGATCTCCTCGAGGGACACGTCATCGGCCCCATGCTCGGCGAACGCAGCCGCTGCCGCGCTGAGCAGGCGCTCGTAGTTGCGCCGGGCATCGGCGCGCATGCCACGGTCGGCGCGGGGCTGGGTGTCCGATCCCGTCGCCCTCATCGCGTTTTCACCTGCCCGGGTTGCAAAGCGGAGGTAGCCTCCGTATAGTTACCGGAGGGATCCTCCGAATAGATGATAGCTCGCTCAACGCACGTTGGCGACCGATCGGGCCAACGGCTTCGAGACACCATGCCACGGAAGGAACTCTGTGCCCACCTCCTCGATCACGCAGCCCGCGACCGCTCTGCCGCCACCTGCTCGGCACCGCGACCGGCGCGGCATCGCGCTAGCCGTCGTCCTCTGCGCCCAGCTCATGATCATCCTCGACCTGACCGTTGTGAACATTGCTCTGCCGAGCATCGCCCACAGCCTGCACTTCTCAGCTCCCAGCTTGGCCTGGGTCCTCAATGCCTACTCGCTGACCTTCGGGGGACTGCTGCTGCTCGGCGGCAGGGCCGGCGACATCCTCGGACGCCGAAGGATGTTCCTTTACGGCATCGCGGTGTTCACCGGCGCCTCGCTCGCCGGAGGCCTCGCCACTTCGGCGGCGTGGCTGCTGGCGGCGCGCGCCGTCCAGGGCGCAGGCGGCGCGATCGCCTCGCCGGCGGTCCTGGCGACGATCGTGTCAGGCTTCCCCGAGGGCCGGGAGCGGACCAGAGCGCTCAGCATCTTCACCGCGGTGATGATGGGCGGCGCGTCACTGGGATTGGTGCTCGGCGGCATGATGACGCAGTGGGCATCCTGGCGCTGGGTCTTTTTCATTAATGTGCCGATCGGCGTCGCGGTGATCCTTGCTGCGCGGCATGTCCTGCCTGAGTCATCGCGGCAGCCCGGCCGGTTCGACATCGTCGGCGCCCTGACCTCCACAGCGGGGATGTCTGCACTCGTGTACGCGTTCGTCCGCGCGGCATCCAGCGGCTGGGCGGACCGGCTGACGCTGGCGGCATTCTCCGCCGCCGCAGCGCTGCTTGCCGCATTCGTGGTAACCGAGGCCCGCAGCCCCCAGCCGATCACGCCATTGCGGCTGTTCGCCGATCGCAGCCGGTCGGCGTCTTATGTCGCGCGCCTGCTCCTAGTGGCTGGCATGTTCGGGATGTTCTTCTTCCTCACGCAGTACATCCAGGAGATCCTGACCTTCAGTCCGCTCCGGGCCGGAATCGCGTTCGTGCCGATGACCGGCGCACTGTTCGCCGTCTCGCGCCTCGCACCGCGCCTGATCGCGCGGTTCGGCCCCAAGCCATTGATGGTAGCCGGGCTGCTGCCAGTCGTCGTCGGCATGACCTGGCTGGCCCGGATCTCGCCTGGCACGGACTACGTGCACGGGATCCTCGGTCCGATGCTGCTGCTCGGAGCCGGTATGGGTGTTACCTTCGTGCCGCTGACCATGGCCTCTCTGGCGGGCGTGCGCGTGGAGGACTCCGGCGCCGGATCCAGCATGGTGAACGTCACCCAGCAGGTTGGCGGGGCGCTGGGACTGGCGATCCTCGTCACCGTGTTCGGCGGCGCCGACAAGACCGTCACTCGGCATTCGCTGTCCGGTTCGGGCTCCGTCTCCCGCGTGCATCAGGTCCTTACCCATGCGATGGCGAGCTCGTTCGGCGCGGCAGCGATCTTCGACTTGTGCGCGCTGCTCGTGATCCTGCTCGCGATCAGGATGCAGCTGACCACGCCCGCCGTGAGCCCTGGATCCAGCGCTGCCAGTCGGATCGGCGACTGACCAGGAACGGCATGGCGCGGCGTCAGGGACGTGGCCAGTCAACCAGCAAGATTACGTTGCGGTCGTCGGCCGTCCCGGCGTCTGCGCCGCCTTCGGCGGTGATCGCGTCCCTGACCTGCCAGTCATTGGCCGCGAGCTCGCGGGCCAGCGCGGCAAGGCCGGCCGGCTCGTCGATGCCAGCGAACTCGGCTGCAGCGTCGTCGTCGATCACCGTGCACGCGATCGCGATCGCACCATCAGCCTGCAGAATCTCGATCATCCTGGCCTGCTGCGGCCAGTCGATGTGAGAAGCCGTGGTGATCTGCCAGAATCCGCCCGGTGCTCCGTTCTCGCCCACCGCGGTGACGGCGTGCAGGTGTGTATGGCCATTGATCCACGCGACGACGCAGGCATGCTCAAGCAGGAAGCCGCGCAGTTCGTCGTCCAGGACGCGCCGCGCGGCGCCGGGCGGCCGCCGGTCATTCACCAGCGTCTGGATCGGATGGTGACTGAAGAGGATCACGGGGCGGTCGCGGCAGGCGGTCAGCTCGTAGTGCAGCCAGTCGAGCTGGCCCGCGTCGATGGAGCCCTGCCAGCCACCGTGCCGGTTGACGGTATCAAGCACGACGCAGCGAACCGGCCCGTGGTCGAACGCGTAGTAGGCCGTGCCGTCGGCCACGTTGCGCTGGCCGTAGCCGTGCCCGGCAGGCCGGCCGGTGGTACGGAAGTGCTCGCGTACATGCATCGCTATCACGGCCTCGGGGGTCTTCGCGAACTTTGGCCGTATAGATCGCGTAGGCGACCAGGAAACCGAGGATGCCGGGGAAAACCGACGCGATCAGCGACAGTTCCATGCTGGTGGCGAAGCCGTGCAGGTAGATGCCGTGGCTCGCGATGTGGAGATTGTGCCACGTGAACGCGCCGGTGACCGGCGTCTTGAACGCGCCTAGCAGGATCGCGCCCATCGGCAGCACGAGGCCGATCAGCACATAGACGGTGAAGGGCAGCACGCCGGCGAGGTCGCGCGCCTGGCGCAGGATGGTGCGCGGACGGCGCGCCGCCGCGGCGCCCGGATCCCCCAAGGGGCCGGGCACCGCGGCCGGAGCCGCTTTGGTGGTCATCGGCTAGCCGACTTTGGCTGACCACCGCTTGGCGACGACACCTTCCGCCGCCGACTCCTGCGCCTGGGTTGGGAACTGGAGCGGGGCAGAAGGCGCGGGCGGCAGCGCGGCGTTGGCGGCCTTGTCCACCGTGCCGTTAGCGATCATGGTGGGCAGCTCGACCGGCCGGGCCTTGCCCTGGAGCCACAGGTTCTGGCCGGTGACCGAGTAGAGGTACTCCTCCCAGAGCCGGGCCGCCGCCGGATCCGGCGCATCGGCGCTGATCGCCTGGTCGTAGTACGCGGCGTAGCTCGCGTCGGACGGGATCACGATCTTGAAGTTCGGGTCGGTGGCCCCGACCTCGGAGGCCAGCAGGTAATCCCACCAGACCACGATCGGCGTCCGGCCGCTCTGCACGGTCGTCGGGCCGGCGGTGACCGGAACGAAGTTGCCTTTCTTCTTCAGCTTGGCGAAGAAAGCGATGCCAGGATTGATGTTGCCGAGCGATCCGCCGTTGGCCAGGGCGGCAGCATAAACAGCGGAGAACGCGGCGCTGGCCTGGGTCGGGTTGCCGTTGATCGCGACCTCGTGCTTGTAGACGGGCTTGGCCAGGTCCTTGAAGGAGGTCGGGGGGACCTTCACCTTCTTGGAGTCATAACCGATCGCGACGTAGCCGCCGTAGTCGCCGTACCAGGTCCCGTCGGTGGATTTTTCCGCCGCGGGAATGTCGTTCCACGCCGCCACCTCGTACTTGGCGAGCAGCTTCATCTGGTCGGCCTTGATGGCGAATGCGGTTCCCATGTCCAGCACGTCGGGTGCCCGGGTCTGGCCCTTGAGCTGGACCATCGCGTTGATCTCGTCTTGGCTCGAGCCGTCGGGGTTGGCATCATTGATCTTGATGCCGTACTTGGCGGTGAAGTCCTTCATGATGTTGCCGTAGTTGGCCCAGTTGGCCGGCAGCGTTATGACGTTCAGCTGCCCTTCCTTCTTGGCCGCGGCGATCAGCGCCTTCATCCCGCCGCCCTGGGCGACCGACGTCGCCTTGGACCAGTCGGCGCCGTCGGTGCTGCCGCCGCTGCTATTTGTACCGCCGCCGCAGCCGGCGGCCAGCAGGGCTCCGCTCAGCGCCGCCGCGGCTACCGCTATCGTCGTCGTTTTCCGCACTATTTCCCTCCGAGCTTGCGACCATGATGGTCAGGACGGAGCAATAGTGGCGGCGCCTGATGAATCGGCCGTGTCTTAGTCATGACATTCGGTTCCGGCTTCAATGAACTATCAAGAGCTAGCAAAACAAACTTCAGATGAATCGCAAGGCGTGCCGCTTATTCCCGGCGCGCTGCCGCCGCCATAGCCGCGCCGACGATTCCCGCGTCATTGTGGAGCGCGGCCGGCACGACGCGAGCATGCAATGTGAGCCTGGGCAGGAACTTGTCTGATTTCCTGCTGATGCCGCCGCCGATGATGAACAGGTCGGGCGAGAGCAGCGCCTCCATCTTGTCTAGGTAGGTGTCGACTCGGTCGGCCCATTTTTCCCAGCTCAAATCGCCTACCTCGCGCGCCCGCTCAGAGGCCCTGGCCTCGGCGTCCTTGCCGTGGATCTCGATATGTCCGAACTCGGTATTAGGGACGAGCACGTCGTTATAGAACAGGGCGCTGCCGATGCCGGTGCCAAACGTGAGCATGAGAACCGTGCCCTGCTGGCCCTTCCCCGAGCCGAAGCGCATCTCAGCGAGGCCCGCGGCGTCCGCGTCATTGAGGACCGTCACCGGCTGGCGGGTCGCATCGCCGAAGAACCGCACAGCGTCGATGCCAATCCAGGCGCGATCCAGGTTCGCGGCCGTCCTGATGATGCCGCCAGAGACCACACCGGGAAATGTGATCCCGACCGGACCGCTCCACCCGAAGTGGTCGATCAGCTGGCCGATCACTTGTGCCACCTGATCGGGAACGGCCGGGCTGGGAGTTGGCAGCTTCACCCGTTCAGCCAGCAGGCGGCCAGTGGCCACGTCAACCGGGGCGGCCTTAACCCCCGTGCCGCCGATATCGATGCCAAGGACGCCAGCCATGCTGCCTCCGTTTCGCGTTTCTCAGATGCCCCACCTGGCTTGCCTGAGCGCAGCTACATCGGCCTCGGCACCTTCCAGCCTGACCTGTGCCGCACCTGTCCTGGCGAACGTCCACAGCAGCAGTTCGGCTGGCGCCCCGATCACAGTTACCACAGGCGTGCGCGGCTTCACGGTCATCCGCACCGGGTGCTGCCCGCCTGAGGAGTCCTCGAGGTCGTCCCTGGCGAACTCGATTCCCACCGGCACTTTCCGCAGCATCAGCCTGGCCATGGACAGGTCATTCCAGATCAGGTCCGTCATTCCGGGGTCGAGTGTTCGCGGCTTCCAGTCCGGCTGCGCCCGCCGCACGTCCTCGTGATGGACAAAGTACTCGGCGAAATTGAGCTTGGCATCGACTCCGGGGATGCCGTACAGCGAGAGCCGTGGCGGTCCGGTCCTGATGGTCTCGACCAGAAGCGGGTAGGGGGTCCGCGCCGTCATGCCGCGCCGTACCCGGTCCGTGTATCCGGCGAGCGGGCCGCCGAGAATCCCGACCGCCGCGTCGGGCCTGCGCTCCCTGAGCACCAGGTGCGCGGCCAGGTCAGCCGTCAGCCAGCCCTCGCAGAGCGTCGGTGCCTGCGGACCCGACTCGTCGAGCAAGACGCACAAGGCGAGGCGCTCATCTCGGGCATAAGTCACTACTCGATAGTAGGCCACAGGACCGCTCGCGCGCGTGCGGTGGTGCGGCGCAGGCTACCGTGATAGGTAGCCTGCGGCGTGACCAGAGGTCATGACGCAGCTGGAGGAAGGCAGCCGGACGGTGGGAGGACCATGACGGGCCCGCGTACCAGGGCAGTCGGCCGCCCCGGCAGGGAACTCGCCGTAATGCTGATCGGCGGTGCCGCGGGCTCGGGCGCCGTATTCCTCGCGACCCGACAGGAACTGGCACGGGTAATCGCCCGGGCGCCGTCGCCGCTGCCCGACACCGTGCGGTCGGTGAGCGTCCAGGACGTGCGCCCTGCCCTCGCTGCGCTGGCGGTGGCGGCACTGGCCAGCCTCGCCGCGGTGCTCGCGACGCGCGGTGTCCTGCGCAGGCTGACCGGGCTCATCAGCGTCGCGCTGGCGGCCGGGGTGGCTGCGATCGCTGTGGGGCGGGTGACGGCGGCCGCGGCGCTCGCGGCGGCAGGACCGGACGGCGCCTCCCTTCCGAGCGGGTCTGGGGCGGGAACGGCGGCCGGATCAGTGACCGCGGGGAACGGCGCGGCGGCGCCGCTTGGCTCGCTCGGCGGATTTCCCGTTCATGTTGTGCTCGGGGGAACAGGCTGGCGCGCGCTGATAATTGCCGGGGCGGTCCTGATCGCTGCTGCCGGTATCGCCGTCATGGTGCGGGCTGACCAGCTGCCGGTCATGTCGGCGCGGTACGAGCGGCCGGCCGGGCGGCGCGGGGCGGTCGGCCCATCGGTGGGCAGCGGGACGACCGGCAGCGGGATGACCAGCAGCGGGATGACCGACAGCAAGACGGTCGGCAGCAAGACGACCAGCAGCATGTGGGAGGCGCTCAGCGCGGGGGCCGACCCGACGGCGCGGCCGGAGTGAGCAGGGCCAGCAGGCGCCCGCAAGCGCGGCGCCTGCGGCACATGGTCCCCGGCCATCTAACACACGCTCCGGAGCCAGGCAAGGGCGCTCAGCTACCGCCTGCGCCGGGGCGGGGACCCGGCAGCGTGCGGACCCTCGGTACGATCGGGGTCGCTAGGCAACCCACCCGAGGGGGCAGCAGAACCGCGTGAGCGTGCTCGATGACATTCTGGTCGACGTGCGCGCCGACCTTGCGGCGCGGCAGCGGACGGCGCCCCTTGAGCAGCTGAAAGATGCGGCGAGCAGGGCCTGCGCTCCCCGCGATGTGATTGCGGCGCTGCGCGGGCAGGGCGTGGCCGTGATCGCCGAGGTCAAGCGCGCAAGCCCATCCAAAGGAGCGCTCGCGGCCATCGCCGACCCGGCGGCGCTGGCGACCGATTATGAGGCAGGCGGAGCCAGCGTGATCAGCGTGCTCACTGAGAGCAGGCGGTTCGGCGGCAGCCTGGACGACCTCGCAGCGGTCCGGGACGTCGTTCAGGTTCCGCTGCTGCGCAAGGACTTCGTGATCAGTTCCTATCAGCTATGGGAGGCCAGGGCCTACGGCGCCGACCTGGTGCTGCTGATCGTGGCCGCACTAGAGCAGAACGCCCTCGTCTCGCTGGTGGAGCGGGCAGCGTCGATCGGCCTCGTGCCGCTGGTCGAGGTGCACTCCCAGGCCGAGCTGAGCCGGGCGCTGGATGCCGGCGCGCAGGTGATCGGCGTCAATGCCAGGAACCTTGCCACCCTGGAGGTGGACAGGACGATCTTCGCGCGGCTGGCGCCTGGCATACCTGACGATGTCGTCAAGATCGCGGAGTCTGGCGTCCGGGGCCCGCATGACCTGCTCGCTTACGCGGCGGCTGGCGCCGACGCCGTGCTAGTGGGCGAGAGCCTCGTGGTCGGGAAGGATCCGCGTTCGGCCGTCGCCGACCTGGTCACGGCGGGCTCGCACCCCGCGCTGCGGACAGACCGAGGAGGGTCCTCGTGACCACGCCGGCCCAGACAACCACGCTGCCCGCCGCCGTGCCGGACGCGGCAGGCCACTTCGGCCCGTTCGGGGGCCGCCTGGCGCCCGAGGCCCTGATGTCGGCGCTCGAGGAGCTCACGGCCGAATACGAGTCAGCGAAAGCGGACCCGGCCTTCGCCGCCGAGCTTGACGGGCTGCTGCGCGACTACGCCGGACGGCCAACACTGCTGACCGAGGTCCCCAGATTCGCGGCCGAAGCCGGCGGCGGCCGGATCTTCCTCAAGCGGGAGGACCTCGCCCACACCGGCTCGCACAAGATCAACAACGTGCTCGGTCAGGCACTGCTAACCAGGCGGATGGGCAAGACGCGGATCATCGCCGAGACCGGGGCAGGCCAGCACGGGGTCGCCACGGCCACGGCCGCCGCCCTGCTCGGCCTGGAGTGCGTGGTCTACATGGGCGAGGAGGACACCCGCAGGCAGGCGCTCAACGTGGTCAGGATGCGGATGCTCGGCGCGCGCGTCGTCCCGGTGACGATCGGCAGCAAAACGCTGAAGGACGCCATCAACGAGACCTTCCGTGACTGGGTCGCGAGCGTGCAGACCACCCACTACTGCATTGGCTCGGTGATGGGTCCGCACCCGTTCCCCCAGCTGGTCCGCGACTTCCAGCGGGTGATCGGGGTCGAGGCCAGGGAGCAGATTCAGGCCAAGGCCGGCCGCCTGCCTGATGCGGTCATCGCCTGCGTCGGCGGCGGCTCGAACGCGATCGGCGTCTTCCACGCCTTCATCGGCGACCAGGGCGTCCGGCTGATCGGGTGCGAGGCAGGCGGCGACGGGGTCGGCACCGGTCGGCACGCCGCGACCGTCTCAGGCGGCTCAGTCGGGATCATCCACGGGATGCGGACCTACCTGCTGCAGGACGACGACGGCCAGACATTGCCCACGCACTCGATCTCGGCCGGCCTGGACTACCCGGGCGTCGGGCCCGAGCACGCCTGGCTGCACGAGACCGGCCGGGCTGAGTACCGCCCAGTCACCGATACAGCGGCGATGGAGGCGTTCGCGCTACTTTGCCGGACCGAGGGGATCATCCCGGCAATCGAGTCCGCGCACGCCCTGTCCGGAGCCCTGGCGGTAGGCCGTGATCTGGGTCCGGGAGCCGTGCTGCTGGTCAACCTGTCAGGACGAGGCGACAAGGACGTGGACATCGCCGCGCGCTGGTTCGGCCACCTCGGTGGCCAGAAGGCCGGCCAGTGACGCGGGCAACAGCCGGCCGGGTCGGTGCGGCGTTCGGGCGGGCAGCCGCGGCGGGGCGTTCGGCGCTGGTCGGTTACCTGCCCGCCGGATTCCCCTCGGTGCCCGGCGCGATCGCGGCAGCGAATGCCATGGCGCGGGCCGGTGCCGACATCGTGGAGATCGGGCTACCATACTCCGACCCGCTGATGGACGGGCCGGTGATCCAGGAGGCCGTGCACCGGGCGCTCGAAAGCGGCGTGCGTGTCACCGATGTGCTGCACACGGTGGAGGCTGTCTCCTCGGCCGGGGTGCCCGTCCTGGTCATGACCTACTGGAATCCGGTCGACCGCTACGGCGTCGCCGCGTTCGCCCGCGATCTGGCCAGCGCCGGCGGATGCGGGCTGATCACGCCTGACCTGCCGCCAGAAGAAGCGGGACCGTGGCTTGACGCGGCAGCCGAGCAGGAACTCGACCCCGTCTTCCTGGTCGCTCCGAGCTCGTCGCGGGAGCGGATCAAGCTGATCACATCGGCGTGCGGTGGCTTCGTCTACGCGGCGTCGGTGATGGGCATCACGGGCGCGCGGTCGGCCGTGGGGGAGGCCGCAGCCGGCCTGGTCGAACGGGTCAGGCGCTGTACCACCCTGCCGGTCGCGGTTGGGCTCGGCGTGAGCACGGCAGCGCAGGCGGCGGAGGTAGCACAATACGCCGACGGTGTCATCGTCGGATCCGCCTTCGTGCAGCGGCTGCTCAGCGCAGCGGATCCGGCGGTCGGCTGCGCAGGCGTGGCTGACCTCGCGGCCGAGCTCGCGGCGGGCCTGCGCGACCGGCAGGCTAGGTGAGCAGGCGCCGGCCAGCGGCCACCCGGAAACCGTATCTTGCCGCCTGTTGTGCCCGGTTCGGAAACCTAGATTTTACCCGTGAGTAATTACTGTGACCCATTAGTTATGATGTCCTGGTGGCGCTCGGCTAACCAGCGTGTTAGCGAGCCCGTCCGGCGGGCCAATGTCGTCCCTCCGCTTCTCCGGCATTCCAAAGGCGGACGAGACGACAGGAGCGCGGATGGTCTTTACCCCGAATTCAGCGACCCCAGATTCAGCGGCCAAGCTAGAATCCCGGAAGTCTCCTGGCGCAGGCCTCTATGACCCGCAGTTCGAGCATGACGCCTGCGGGGTAGGGATGGTCGCCGACCTGTCGGGGCGGCGCAAGCACAGCACGGTTGCCCAGGCGCTCACCGTCCTGCGCAACCTTGATCACAGGGGCGCCAAGGGCGCCGACCCGGAGACCGGCGACGGTGCCGGGATCCTGACTCAGATCCCCGACGAGTTCTTCCGCGCGGTCTGCGGTTTCCGCCTGCCGCCGCCCGGTCACTACGCGGTCGGCCTGGCCTTCCTGCCGCCGGGGAGCGGTAACCAAGCGCTGGAGCGGATCGAGCAGATCGCTGGGCTCGAGTCGCTGGCCGTGCTCGGCTGGCGCGAGGTGCCGCACGACGCGACCGCTTGCGGCGCAGGCTCGCTCGCCGTGCGGCCGCGGCTGGCGCAGCTGTTCGTCTCCTCAACCACCGGCGACCATGGCATCGACCTGGACCGGCGTGCCTTCTGCCTGCGTAAGCGCGCCGAGCACGAGGTCGGCATCTACCTGGCCAGCCTGTCCTCAGCGACGATCGTCTACAAGGGCATGCTGACCGCACTGCAGCTCGAACGGTTCTATCCGGACCTGACCGATCCCCGCTACACCTCAGCGCTGGCACTGGCCCACTCCAGGTTCTCGACCAACACCTTCCCTTCCTGGCCGCTGGCCCACCCGTTCCGCCTCATCGCGCACAACGGCGAGATCAACACGATCCGGGGCAACCGGAACTGGCTGCGGGCGCGCGAGGCCATGCTGCAGACCGACCAGATCCCGCCGGACGCGGAAGGGCGAGGCATCGAGCGGCTTCTTCCCGTGCTTGACGAGTCAGCGAGCGACTCGGCCAGCTTTGATGCCTGCCTGGAGCTGCTGCAGCTTGGTGGCCGCTCACTGCCGCATGCCGTGCTCATGATGATCCCGCAGGCGTGGGAGAACGACACGGCGATGGGCAGTCAATTGCGGGCTTTCTACCGGTTCCATGCGTCTCTCATGGAGCCCTGGGACGGCCCCGCGCTGATCGCGTTCACCGACGGGACGCTCGCCGGGGCAGTGCTGGACAGAAACGGCCTGCGCCCTGGCCGGTTCTGGGTGACCATCGACGGCCTGGTCGTGCTGGCCAGCGAGGTCGGGGTGCTCGACATCGAGCCGTCGCGGATCGTGCGCAAGGGCAGGTTGCAGCCGGGCAAGGTATTCCTTGTCGACACCGCGGCCGGCCGGATCATCGAGGACGAGGAGGTCAAGGCGGAGCTGGCGGCCCAGCATCCGTATGACGACTGGCTGCACGCCGGCCTGCTGCACCTCGACGACCTGCCCGACAGGATCCGTGAGCTGCCAGACGGCCAGGCGCTGGCGACTCAGCAGCGGCTCTTCGGCTACACCGAGGAAGAGCGGCAGGTCGTCCTCGGGCCGATGGCTCGCACCGGGGCAGAGCCGGTCGGATCGATGGGCGACGACACACCCCTCGCGGTTCTCTCTGACCGGCCCGGGCTAATCTTCGACTACTTCTCCCAGCAATTCGCGCAGGTAACCAACCCGCCGTTGGATGCCATCAGGGAGGAACTTGTTACCTCGCTCGCCGCGGCGACCGGCCCTGAGCACAACATCTTCGAGCCGGGGCCCGCGTCCTGCCGTCAGATCGTGCTGCCCTACCCGGTGATCAGCGACAACGACCTGGCAAAGATCATCCACATCAACGAAGACCGCGACCTGCCCGGCTTCGCCGCGCATGTTGTCGACGGGCGATATCTCGCCGCCGGCGGCGGCCAGGCCCTGCGCGCGCGGCTGGCCGAGATCCGGGCGGAAGTCACCAAGGCGATCGCGGCGGGCGCCAAGATTATCGTGCTCTCCGACCGGGGCGCCGCGATGGGCGGCGGTCAGCAGCCGGCGATGGCGGCGCCAGCGGACGACGCCTCCGACTGGGCGCCAATCCCGTCGCTGCTGCTCACCGGCTCGGTGCACCACCATCTGATCAGGGACCGGACCCGTGCCAGGGTGGGCCTGGTGGTCGAGGCCGGAGACGTCAGGGAGACACATCATGTCGCCCTGCTGATCGGCTACGGCGCTGCGGCGGTCTGCCCGTACCTGGCGATTGAGACGGTCGAGGACATGGCGCGCTCGGGTCTGCTCGGACCGGTCACCAGCCGCAAGGCGGCGGCGAACCTGATCAAGGCGCTCGGCAAGGGCCTGCTGAAGATCATGTCCAAGATGGGCGTGTCCACAGTCGCCTCCTACACAGGAGCGCAGATATTCGAGGCGATCGGGCTCGGCTCCGAGGTGGTCGGCGAATGCTTTGCCGGGACCGCATCCAGGCTCGGCGGCATCGGCTTCGATCAGATTGCCGCCGACAACGCCGCCCGCGTGGCCAGCGCCTATCCGCGCAGGCCCGCCAGTACCGGCCGGCCGGAACTTGAGGTTGGCGGCGAGTACCAGTGGCGCAGGGGCGGAGCGGCGCACCTGTTCAGCCCTGAGGCCATCTTCCTGCTGCAGCACTCGGCCAGAACCGGCCAGGCTGAAGTCTTCCGCGCGTACACCAGGGAGATTGACGAGCAGTCCGCGCGGCTGATGACCTTGCGCGGCCTGCTCGCGATCCGCGGCATCGACGAAGCGGGCCCGCACCTGCCGGTCCCGCTGGACGAGGTCGAGCCGGTCAGCGAGATCGTCAAGAGGTTCGTGACGGGAGCCATGTCGTACGGCTCCCTGTCGGCCGAGGCACACGAGACCCTGGCGATCGCGATGAACAGGCTCGGCGGCAGGTCCAACTCGGGCGAGGGCGGCGAGGACTCCGACCGCTATTTGGCCGACGCCAGCGGCGACCTGCGCCGCTCGGCCATCAAGCAGGTCGCGAGCGGCCGGTTCGGCGTCACGAGCGAGTACCTGGTCAACGCCGACGACCTGCAGATCAAGATGGCGCAGGGTGCCAAACCGGGCGAGGGCGGCCAGCTTCCCGCCCACAAGGTTTACCCGTGGATCGCCAAGACGAGGCACTCGACGCCCGGGGTCGGACTGATCTCGCCGCCGCCGCACCATGACATCTACTCGATCGAGGATCTGGCGCAGCTGATCAGCGACCTGAAGAACGCGAATCCCGCGGCCAGGGTCAGCGTGAAACTGGTCGCCGAGGTAGGCGTCGGCACAATCGCCGCAGGCGTCGCGAAAGCGCACTCCGACGTGGTGCTGATCTCCGGCCACGACGGCGGCACCGGCGCATCGCCGCTGACCAGCATCAAGCATGCGGGAGCGCCGTGGGAGCTGGGCCTCGCGGAGACGCAGCAGACTCTGCTCCGCAACGGCCTGCGTGACCGGGTCCTCGTCCAGGTCGATGGCCAGCTGAAGACCGGCAGGGACGTGATCATCGCTGCGCTGCTCGGCGCCGAGGAGTTCGGCTTCGCGACCGCCCCGCTCGTAAGCGTGGGCTGCGTGATGATGCGCGCCTGCCACAATGACACCTGCCCGGTCGGGGTCGCCACCCAGAATCCGGAGCTCAGGGAGCGGTTCGCCGGCCGGCCAGAGCAGGTGGTCAACTTCATGGAGTTCGTCGCCGCTCAGGTCCGCGAGTACCTGGCCAAGCTGGGCTTCCGCACGCTGGCCGAGGCGGTCGGCCAGGCCGAGCGGCTGACTGCCCGTGCTTGGCAGCCCGCCGCTCCGGCGCGCCGGAAGGCGTCGTTCCTTGACCTGGCGCCGTTGCTGCATGTTCCCGACCTGCCGCCCGGCACGGCCAGGCGCAAGACGACCAGCCAGGCCAACCACCTGCACCTGGCCCTGGACAACACACTGATCCAGCTGGCGGAGGGCGCCCTGGCGGATGGGAGCCCGGTTCGCCTTGACCTGCCCGTCAGGAACGTGAACCGGGCGGTCGGCACCATGCTCGGCTCGGCGGTCACAGCACGCTGGGGCGGCGCGGGCCTCCCGGCCGACACGATCATGGTCGGGCTCCGCGGTTCGGCCGGCCAGTCGCTTGGCGCATTCCTGCCAACCGGCATCACGATCAGGCTCAGCGGCGACGCCAACGACTACGTCGGCAAGGGGCTGTCCGGCGGCCGCGTGATCGTTGTGCCTGACCCGGCCGCCGCGTTCGCGGCGCACGAGCAAGTCATCGCCGGCAACGTGATCGGATACGGCGCCACCGGCGGCGAGCTGTTCCTGCGCGGCGTGGTCGGCGAGCGGTTCTGCGTGCGCAACTCCGGTGCTACCGCGGTCGCTGAGGGCACAGGCGATCACGGCTGCGAGTACATGACCGGCGGGCGGGTGGTGGTTCTCGGGCCGGTGGGCAGGAACTTCGCCGCGGGCATGTCGGGCGGGATCGCCTACCTGCTTGACCCGGACCCCGCGCTGATCAACGCCGAGATGGTGGACATCGAGCCGGTCGGCGCTGCCGACGCCGAATACCTGGCCGGGTTGCTGAGCCGGTACCAGGCTGAGACAGCCTCGCCTGTCGCGGCCGGGCTGCTTGAGGACTGGCCGGCCGCGCTGCCGCGGCTCTGCCGGGTGATGCCGAGGGACTTTAAGCGCGTGCTTGCCGCGACGCAACGTGCCAGGCGCGATGGCCAGGACGTGGGCGCGGCCGTGATGGCCGCGGCGCGCACCTAGCACGGCCAGCGAGGAGGCCACATGGCAGACCCGACCGGGTTCTTGACCACACCGAGGCAGACCGCGGCCAGGCGCCCGGTCGATGTCAGGATCACCGACTGGCGCGAGGTCTACGCCGCCATGCGCCATCATGACACGCAGCGGCAGGCGGGCCGCTGCATGGACTGCGGGGTCCCGTTCTGCCACGACGGCTGCCCGCTCGGGAACCTGATCCCCGAATGGAACGACCTGGTCTGGCGGCAGCACTGGCAGGACGCTGTCGCGCGGTTGCACGCGACGAACAACTTCCCCGAGTTCACCGGTCTGCTGTGCCCGGCTCCCTGCGAATCTGCCTGCGTTCTCGGAATCAATGCAAACCCGGTCGCGATCAAGCAGGTCGAGATCGCGCTGATCGACCGCGCCTGGGCCGAAGGCTGGGTCGCCAGCCAGCCGCCAGGACCGGTCGCGAGGGCGGCCGGGCAGCGGGTCGCCGTCGTGGGCTCAGGTCCGGCCGGGCTGGCCGCCGCGCAACAGCTGACGAGGGCCGGGCACGCGGTAACCGTGTTCGAGCGGGACGACCGGCCCGGGGGCCTGCTCAGGTACGGAATCCCCGAGTTCAAGATGGAGAAGTGGCGCCTTGACCGCCGGCTCGACCAGATGCGCGGTGAGGGCACCGCCTTCGAGTGCGGGGTGGAGGCCGGAGTCGATGTCAGCGCCGCCGACCTGCGCCGCGACTACCGCGCCGTTGTGCTGGCTGGCGGTGCCAGAGTGCCGCGCGGTCTGCCCGTCCCCAGTGCCGGCCTGGCCGGCATCCATCAGGCGATGGAGTACCTGTCGCTGTCCAACCGGGCAGTAGCTGACCTGGCCGGTGAACCCGCGGTCTCAGCGCGCGGGCGGCACGTGGTGATCATCGGCGGCGGAGATACCGGCGCGGACTGCCTGGGGACGGCGCTACGCCAGGGCGCCGCGTCGGTGACCCAGCTCGAGATCATGCCGAGGCCGCCGGAACAGCGACCGGCGGGCCAGCCGTGGCCGACCTATCCGATGATCTTCCGGGTTTCCACCGCGCACGAGGAAGGCGGCGAGCGCGTCTACGCAGTCTCCACGCAGGAATTCCGGCCGGATCACACAGGCCGGGTCAGGGCGCTGCGGCTGGCAGAGGTCGATCTCGCCGATGGTAGCTTCGCGGTGCGCCAGGGCACCGAGCGCGAGCTCCGCTGCGATCTGGTCCTGCTTGCGATGGGCTTCTCGGGCGCCGAGGACAGCGCCCTGCTCGCCGGGCTCGGCGCCAGCCTGACCGAGCGCGGGACGGTACGCAGGGATGAAGCGTATGCCGCCGAGGTTCCCGGTGTCTTCGTGGCTGGCGACATGGGCCGTGGCCAGTCGCTGATCGTCTGGGCGATCGCCGAGGGCCGGTCGGCGGCGGCCGCAACCGATCGTTTCCTGGCCGGCTCGACAACGCTGCCCGCCGCTATACCGGCATCGGCGGCTCCGCTGCGGCTCAGCGGCCGATGATGGCGCGCCGAGCGGGCCGGGCCGACGTTGCGGCCAGAGTCGGCTGGCGCGGCACGTGCCCCGGGTGGGATTCGAACCCACACTTGATGGATTTTGAGGCCATTGACTCTGCCGTTGGTCTACCGGGGCAACACGGGCGATCACGGGAGCGCCGCGCTGCACTCAATGTAGCGGCTGTGGATAGGCTTCAGTGGGTGAGCCAGTCTGCGTACCGTGTTGTCATCGCCGAGGATGAGGCGCTGATCCGGCTAGATCTCAAAGAGATGCTCGAGGAGCCCGGCGAGGGCTCCTACGTCGTGATCGGCGAGGCGTCCGACGGCGACACAGCCGTGCAGCTCGCGGCCGAGCTGAAGCCCGATCTTGTCATCATGGACATCAAGATGCCGGTGCTTGACGGCATCTCGGCTGCCGGGCAGATCACCGAGCGGCGGCTCGCCCCCGTGGTGATCCTGACCGCCTTCTCCCAGCGCGACCTGGTCCAGCGAGCGAGTACCGCGGGCGCGATGGCGTACCTGGTGAAGCCGTTCACCAAGGCGGAACTGATCCCGGCGATCGAGATCGCGGTGAGCCGGTTCGCCGAACTCAACGCGTTGCAGTCCGAGATCGGCGATCTGCGCGACCGGCTCGCCACGCGCAAGCTGCTCGACCGGGCCAAGGGCGTGCTCCAAGCAACCCGCGGCATGACCGAGCCCGATGCGTTCCGCTGGATCCAGAAAACTTCGATGGACAGGCGGACGTCGATGCGGGCGGTGGCGCAGGAGCTAATCGACAGCCAGCCGCCGCCGGCGGCGCAATCTGGCACCACCGGGCCCTGACACAGGCAAGGCCGCGACGTAAGCAAGCGGGGCCGGGTCAGTCACCCCCGCGGACCCGGCACCCGCTGCCTGCTGCCGTCGCCTGCTCGCGGCGGCTGGTGCGGAGCCAGCGCGCCCTTTGGTGCCGTGTCGGCCTTCCCCCGGCCGGCACGTTCTCTACTCGGGATCGCGGGCTCCGGGCAACACCGTAGCGATCGCGGCCACCGCGTGCGCAGATACTGCCGTTACCTGGCCGTAATGAGCCGAACATCCGTTCGGCGAAACCAGCCCTGATGCGGACGGCGATGCCGGGCACTATTGCCGCCAAGCCGGGCCGCGCGGCGAGGCCGGCTGGCCGGCTGGCCGGCTGCGGCACTCAGGAGGCAGGCGGCCCGCCACCAGGCACCGTGTCCCTGAGCAGGCAGCTGAGCCTGGCCGTGCAGACCCGCCGGCCGTGGTCGTCGGTGATCACGATCTCGTACGTGGCGAGGGTTCGGCCCGCATGCAACCGCGTGGCTACGCCAGTCACCCATCCGGCGGAGGCCGCGCGGTGGTGGGTGGCGCCGATCTCGATCCCGACCGCGACTCTGTCCGGCGCGGCATGCAGGGCGGCGCCGGTCGACCCGAGCGTCTCGGCGAGCACGCATGACGCCCCGCCGTGTAGTAGCCCGTACGGCTGCGTATTGCCCTGCACCGGCATGGTGCCCACAACCCGCAGGGCCGATGCCTCGGTGATCTTGATTCCCATCCGGTGCGGCAGCGCATCCGGGTAAGCCTCGTTGAGCTCGCTCAGATCAAGCTGGTCAGAACTGTCCGCCATCACCACCGCTACCTCCGAGTTCGCCGCAGACGCCTGCTCGGCGCACGTCGCAGCCTAGGATTACTGGGTGGCTGCCATGAACCCGGCCCCGTCGGCAGACGACGCGGCGCGGCGCGAACTCCTCCTCTTGCTCGACGGGCACTCGCTCGCCTACCGGGCGTTCTTCGCCCTGCCAGCTGAGAACTTCTCGACGACGACGGGTCAGCCGACCAATGCCGTGTACGGGTTCACGGCGATGCTGATCAACGTATTGCGCGACGAGCAGCCCAGCCACATCGCTGTCGCCTTCGACCGCAGCGAGCCGACATTCAGGCACGAGCAGTACGTCGAGTACAAGGCCAACCGCAGGGAGACCCCGACGGACTTCAAGGGTCAGCTCAGCCTGATCTTCGAGGTACTGGACGCGCTCGGGATCCCGCGGCTGTCGGTCGCCGGGTACGAGGCTGACGATGTCATCGCCACGCTCGCCACGCAGGCGGCCGCGGGCGGTATGAAGGTCCTGATTGTCACCGGCGACAGGGACGCACTCCAGCTGGTAACCGACGATGTCACGGTTCTGATGACCAGGCGCGGCATCAGCGACATGACCAGGTTCACCCCGGCAGCGGTGAACGAGAAGTACGGCCTGACCCCGGCTCAGTACCCGGACTACGCCGCATTGCGCGGCGACCCGAGCGATAACCTGCCTGGCATCCCCGGCGTGGGGGAGAAGACCGCGGCGAAGTGGGTCGCCGAATACGGCTCCCTGGCCGCCCTGGTCGACCAAGTCGACCAGGTCAAGGGCAGGGCCGGCGACAACCTGCGGGAGAACCTGGGTAATGTGCTGCGCAACCGCCAGCTCACCGAGCTGACCAGGAGCGTTCCGCTCGATGCCGGGCCGACGGACCTGGTTCCCGTGCCGTGGAGCAGGGACCAGATCCACCAGCTGTTCGACACGCTGCAGTTCCGCGTGCTGCGCGACCGGCTGTATACGACTCTCCCGAACGGGATCATCGGGCAGCTCACCGCTGCGCCCCCGGCCGCGGCGGAGGCCGGGTTCGACGTCAGCCTGAGCCGCCCGGGTCCTTCGCAGCTGGCCGGCTGGCTGGCGCGGCACGCCAGGAGCGGCCGGATCGGGCTCGCGGTCAGCGGCACCTGGGGCCGGGGAACCGGGGACGTCGACGGACTCGCGCTGGCCAAGGCGACCGCGACCGGCGATGAGGCCGGCGGCGACGGATCCGCCGGGCCGGACGGCGGCACTGTCGCGGCCAGCCCGGCCGCCTTCATCGACCCGGCGTCGCTGACACCGGAAGACGAGCAGGCGCTGGCAGACTGGCTGGCCGACGAGACAGCGCCGAAGGCCCTGCACGATGCCAAGGGCCCCATGCACGCGCTGGCGGCCAGAGGGCTGCAGCTGAATGGGCTCACCAGCGACACGGCGCTCGCCGCATACCTGGCGCTGCCCGGCCAGCGGTCATTCGACCTGGCCGACCTGGCGCTGCGGTACACCAGGCGCGAACTCCGCGGCGAGGCGGCGGTCTCCGGGCAGCTGACGCTCGACATGGCGGCCGAGACCGAGGCCGCCGAGGCGCTCGCGCAGCGCGCGCTCGCCACGGCTGAGCTGGCGGACGCGCTCGATACCGATCTGGCCAGGCGCGGCGCCACGAAGTTGCTCGCGGAGGTCGAGCTGCCGCTGGTCAGCGTGCTGGCGCAGATGGAACGCGCCGGCATCGCGGCCGATGTTGAGCACTTCGCGGAGATGTCGGCCAGCCTGGGCGGCGAGGTGAAGGCGGCCGAGCAGGGCGCGTTCGCTGCTACCGGCCACGAGTTCAACCTTGGCTCGCCCAAGCAGCTGCAGGAGGTGCTTTTCACCGAGCTGAAGCTGCCGAAGACAAAGCGTATCAAGACCGGATACACCACCGATTCCGAGGCGCTGACCGGCCTGCTGGCACAGACCGGTCACCCCGTGCTCGAGCACCTGCTGCGGCATCGTGACGTCGCCAAGCTCAAGAGCATCGTCGACTCGCTAATCCCGATGGCTGGCCAAGACGGGCGGATCCACACCACCTACAACCAGATGATCGCCGCCACGGGCAGGTTGTCATCGACCGATCCGAACTTGCAGAATATTCCGATCAGGACCGAGGAAGGCCGGCGGATCAGGCGCGGCTTCGTGGTCGGGCCCGGATATGAGTGCCTGCTGACCGCCGACTACAGCCAGATCGAGCTGAGGATCATGGCGCACCTGTCGGCTGACGTGGCGCTGGCCGCTGCGTTCGGATCAGGCCACGACTTCCACGCGGCGACGGCCGCGCGCGTTTTCGGCCTGCCGCCCGAAGAGATCACCGGTGACCTGCGCAATCGGATCAAGGTGATGAACTACGGCCTGGCATACGGCCTGTCCGCCTACGGGCTTTCCCAGGGGCTGCGGGTGAGCACGGATGAGGCCCGTGACCTCATGGACGAGTATTTTCAGCAGTTCGGCGGGGTGCGGGACTACCTGCGCGCCGTGGTGGCCACGGCAAGGCAGGACGGTTACACCGAGACGATCCATGGCCGGCGCCGATACCTGCCCGACCTGACCTCCGACAACAGGCAGCGCAGGGAGATGGCGGAGCGGATGGCGCTCAACGCGCCGATCCAGGGCTCAGCAGCCGACATCATCAAGGTGGCCATGCTCCGGGTGGACGAGGCGATCCGCCGCAGCGGCCTGCGGTCCAGGATGCTCCTCCAGGTGCATGATGAGCTGCTTTTCGAGGTGGCCCCCGGCGAGCTCGACGACCTGCGCGAGCTGGTGCGGACCGCGATGTGCGGCGCGTTCGCTGGGACCGTGCCGCTTGAGGTGTCGATGGGAACAGGCCGCAGTTGGGCCGACGCGGCGCACTAGGCGTAAGCCGCTCACGGCTCACGGTGCGGGCCCGCGATTGACCCGGTGCTCGCGCTCTCATATGCTGATCGGTGCGTTGTGATCTCTTGCAGTCCGCCATGGTCAGGCAGCCCTAGGGCAATGTCAGGCCCGGCCGGTGTCCAGACTTGGCACTCCAGCCATCATGTCGGAAGCCGCGCATCGCGCACCAAACCCAAACCTGTCCGTATCCGGAGCCCACTTACACATGACGACGAGCAGCACGCAGGCCACCTCGACCCCTCAGGTAGCCGTTAACGACATCGGTTCGGAGGAGGCCTTCCTCGCCGCGATCGACGAAACCATCAAGTACTTCAACGACGGCGATATTGTCGACGGCACCGTCGTCAAAGTTGACCGGGACGAGGTCCTGCTCGACATCGGCTATAAGACCGAGGGAGTCATCCCGTCCCGAGAGCTGTCGATCAAGCATGATGTCGATCCCAACGACGTCGTCAAGACCGGCGATCACATCGAGGCCCTGGTCCTGCAGAAGGAGGACAAAGAAGGCCGGCTGATCCTGTCCAAGAAGCGGGCGCAGTACGAGCGCGCCTGGGGCACGATCGAGAAGATCAAGGACGAGGACGGCGTGGTGACCGGCACCGTGATCGAGGTTGTCAAAGGTGGCCTCATCCTCGACATCGGCCTGCGCGGCTTCCTGCCGGCTTCGCTTGTCGAGATGCGGAGGGTCCGCGACCTCCAGCCTTACGTCGGCAAGGAAATCGAGGCCAAGATCATCGAGCTGGATAAGAACCGCAACAACGTGGTCCTGTCCCGCCGGGCCTGGCTCGAGCAGACCCAGAGCGAAGTCCGCCAGAACTTCCTGAACACGCTTCAGAAGGGCCAGATCCGCAAGGGGGTCGTCAGCTCGATCGTCAACTTCGGCGCCTTCGTCGACCTCGGCGGCGTCGACGGCCTCGTGCACGTCTCCGAACTGTCCTGGAAGCACATCGACCACCCCGGCGAGGTCGTCGAGGTGGGACAGGATGTCACGGTCGAAGTGCTGGACGTGGACATGGACCGCGAGCGGGTCTCGCTGTCGCTGAAATCGACCCAGGAAGACCCCTGGCAGCAGTTCGCACGGATGCACCAGATCGGCCAGGTCGTTCCTGGCCGGGTCACCAAGCTCGTCCCGTTCGGCGCGTTTGTGCGGGTCGAGGAGGGCATCGAGGGTCTCGTACACATCTCCGAGCTCGCCGACCGGCACGTCGAGATCCCCGAGCAGGTTGTCCAGGTCGGCGACGAGATCTTCGTCAAGATCATCGACATCGACCTCGACCGCCGCAGGATAAGCCTGTCGCTGAAGCAGGCCAACGAGGGCGCGGTCGGGGAGACCACAGGCGAGGACTTCGACCCGACCCTGTACGGCATGCCGGCCACCTACGACGAGCAAGGCAACTACGTCTACCCCGACGGCTTCGACCCCGAGTCGGGCGAATGGCTCGAGGGATTCGATGCCCAGCGCGAGGAGTGGGAGCGGCAGTACGCCGAGGCGCGCGCCCGCTTCGAGGCCCACCAGCGGCAGGTCGCTGAGGCCCGCAGCAAGGCTGAGGGGAACGAGGGCGGCGACGATGCCGAGGGCGCGAGCTCGCACACCTCGGGCTCGACCGAGTCCGAGGAGTCTGGCGGCGCGCTGGCCTCCGACGAGGCGCTGGCGGCGCTGCGCGAGAAGCTCTCCGGAGGCCGCAACTAGGATCACTGTGTGCTGCGCATAGGGCTGACTGGTGGCATAGGCGCCGGCAAGAGCGAGGTGTCGCGCCGTCTTGCTGCGCAGGGCGCGGTAGTGATCGACGCGGACGCCATCGCGAGGGACGTGGTGGCGCCGGGGACCGACGGCCTCACGGCTGTGGCCGAAGAGTTCGGCGCCGGCGTGCTGCGCCAGGATGGCGGCCTGGACCGGGAACGGCTTGGCGAGATCGTGTTCGCCGACCCGGCCATGCTGAAGCGGCTGAACGGCATCATCCATCCGCTGGTCGGGCGGCGGATGGGCGAGCTCGAGAAAAACGCCGGCCAGGGCGCGATCATCGTCCACGACGTCCCGTTGCTCGCGGAAAACGATCTCGGTTCCGGTTACGATCTCGTCGTCGTGGTGGACGCGCCCCGGCACATTCAGCTTGACCGCCTGGTCAGGCAGCGCGGGATGCGCCGGGATCAGGCCGAAGCCCGGATGGCCGCCCAGGCCAGCAGGGAGAAGAGGCTGGCCATTGCCGATCTCGTGGTCGACAACTCATCCTCACTGGCCGAGCTGGACCGTCAGGTCGGCGACCTGTGGGCCGAGCTGAGGCGCCGGGCCCGCCTGCGGCCTTCCCGGTAAGACTCGCCCCCGGATTGCGTTCAACATCCACGGCTATTGCGATAGTGCCTCGATGCAGCAGCAGAGTGCGGCGGTTAGCTGCTGGCAGTCGGCAGGGCTTAGCCCGGCCAGCATCTGCTCTTCGATGGCGTCGGCGGCCTGATGGCAGGCGCGTAGCGCCGCCCGGCCTTCTTGGGTGACGTCTGCTTGCAGGATGCGGCCGTGGCCGGGGTGCGGGTGACGGGTCACCCATCCCTTGTGCTCGAGCTCGCGCAGGATCTGGTTCATGGTCTGCGGGGTGACGAATGCCCGGCGCGCCAGGTCGGCGTTGGACAGCCCGGGCTCCTCATCCACGGCGGCGAGCACGGCGTACTGCGCGACGGTGGCGCCGTGCTCGCGCAGCGCCGCGGCCAGCGCCGCGTGCAGCGCGGTCTGGGCGCGCTTGAGCAGGTATCCCGGGCCGTCCGCGCTGCTGCGCCGCGCTGCCGCAGTAACCAAGTCGCCGCCCTCCTTGCAGTATCAGGCTGCCTGACATAGTATCAGTATACCTGATAACTACCGGGAGGTCATCATGTCCGTCACAGGGCCGGATTTCGTCGCCCTCCAGGTGCGTGACCTGGAGGCATCCGCGCGCTTTTACACCGAGCGGCTGGGGCTGCGCCGCGCACCCGTCTCGCCGCCCGGAGCGGTGGTGTTCACCACCGAGCCGATCCCGTTCGCCGTCCGCGAGCCCATGGTGGACCTGGACGCGACCAGCCGGCTGGGCTGGGGGGTGGCGCTGTGGCTGAAGGCC
>Ga0209131_1000357_pt1 | contig 33126 bp, 29 predicted proteins | sample GraSoi_2013_40cm_FD_185826 | JGI IMG/M metagenome (GOLD analysis project Ga0209131, IMG submission 185826) | Grasslands soil microbial communities from the Angelo Coastal Reserve, California, USA - Sample 9_17_2013_40cm (SPAdes) (version 2) | ecosystem: Environmental > Terrestrial > Soil >...
GTATGGCCTTTTCCTTGCTTACGGAGTCGTCCAGATCGTACATGGAATTTTAGCTGGCAACCCGCCGCTTGTCGCGGTGCGGGATCTCACTTTCAACTACTACCCCATTTATTTCTTCCTGGGACTTTCAGCAGGCCTGATGCGTCCGGACCTTTTGCCCAGGCTCTTGCGCGGTTTCGCGTGGTTCAACGGAATATATGGCGTCTTGTATATATTCGCTCTCAATCGCGTTGAGTGGTTCCTGCCGGGCGTTTCCGATGACATCAGCCAGGTTCCCATTTTTGGTCAACCCATCTACTCCTTTATTGCATTGCTTGGCCTGATCGCATACGAAAAGGAATTATGGCGAAGCGCGCACTTGTTGGGCCTCAACGCGTTTGTGATGTTGGGGATGCAAATTCGTACGGAGTGGTTCGCCTTTACTGTAGGAGTGATTACTTGGTTTTTCATTACGGGCCACGGTAAACGTTTGTTACAAGCGATCGCGATTTTGTCCGCCTTGTTTTGTTTGATGTACATCACAGATTTCAGCGTGCCTGGCCCGGAAGGGCGCGGCGGTGGCGACATCTCCATTCGCCAACTTACCGATCGCGCGATTGCGCCGTTCCGGGCCGATACCAGCGACGCAAATGTTGCGGCGGGAGTGGGCGCCGACAGCCAGGAGTCAACCTTTGTTTGGCGGACGGTCTGGTGGCTGTTCATTTGGAACTCCGTCCATTCTAGTCTCAACACTACGGTATGGGGCTTTGGCTACGGATATCCACTGGGCGATTTGGCTCCCTATCTGGCAGGCGATTTCATTCGGACACCTCACAACGAATTCTTCTATGCCTTGGGCTATACGGGCTGGATTGGAGTCATTCTTTTTTTTCTGTTGCAAAGGGAAATCCTGCGTCTCCTCTGGCGAGTGAACCGAACGATGCGGGATCCTTTCGGTGTGCCTTTTTGGGTCGCGATGATGACCTACGGAATGTTCTTTCCTTTGGGAGAAACACCCTACGGCGCCGTCCCTTTTTATCTGATTTTAGGTTGGCTTGTGAGCCCACTTCTGCACGAACGCGAGTCAGTACCAGCCGCAGATGATGCTAAGAGGACTTGGCATTTTACGATTGACGACACGGGTATCCGGCTCCTGCGTGACGCATAAGCAGTTGACAGATAAGTCGGAGCCGAAATGCCGGCAGAAAATTACGACAGGAATATATCAATGTCCACGTGCCCACTATGTTCCCAGAAGGCGCAGAAACACATGACGCTGCCGCATACGGAAGTGATGGCGTGTACAAATCGATTTTGCGAGCTGATGTTCGCTTTCCCGCAATTGAGTGGCGAGGAACTGGACGCTGCCTACAGGCAATTTTATTATCCCGCGTCCGATACCGTGTTCGCCCCTTACGAAAATACGCCCGAAGAAATTCTTCGGCACACTTTCGCTGAGGCGACTTCCATGTTCGGTCCTCTCGAAGGAAGGACCCTCCTCGATTTCGGCTGCGGCGTTGGAGGACTGTGCCGAATCGGGCGTGAATATGGCTTGAAAACAACCGGAATCGAACCAGACGCGTTTGCCAGACAGAAGGCAATGACGAGCGGCGAGCTGAACGTATATGCAAGCGTGGACGAACTGCAGGCAGCCAATCCTGAAGCTAGATTCGACATCATTACAACGTGGGATGTGATTGAGCATTTGCGCGAACCATGGAAAGAATTAGAGCAATTGTCCAGGTTGCTGCGTCCCGGAGGCCGACTTCTTCTCTCCACGCCAAACGCCGGCTCGCTGCGGGCCCGATTGCAGGGGGACCGTTGGGAAAACATGATTAATCCTACCCACTTTTACTACTTCACTCGACGCTCGCTTCGCTTAGCTCTAGAACGAGCCGGGATCTCTGAGATCACTGAGTGGCGCTTTCCAATCCCATACCCGGGGCACTCGTGGATTCGGCGACTCCTTCATAGAGCCTTGCTGAATTTGCATCTTCAAGGGGAATTCTTTGTGCTCGGACGTTAGTCGTATTTGTTTACGTTGAGAGTTTATTCCGCATGATCGACATACGCACTCAGGCTAAAGATGGCAATCACAGCATGGCGGCTCTCGCCAATGTGGCGATGTTTAATGAAGAAGGCACGACTCACTGTGTAAGCGCTTCCCCGCATCTAGCGCACCCAATGGTTCGCGATCTCTATACGACACTTGTCATTCGCACGTTCAATATAGCCAAGAAGCATGCAAGCATGCCACGTGTTTTGGACCTGGGCGCCGGCGAAGGGTCCGCAACTTTACCGTTTCTTGAACTTGGTGCTCACGTTACAGCGGTAGACATTTCCGAAAGCCAACTTACTGTTCTAGCCCGAAAATGCGGGCAATTCGCTAGCCGATTGCGGATATATCGCGAAGACATCAATCAGATTCTCGAATGTAATGAAGAACGATACGACATTGTGGTGATGAACTCTTTTTTGCATCATATCCCAGACTATCTTGCGGTTGTTCAAAAATCGATTGCGATCCTCCAGCCGAATGGCTTGATATTCACGTTTCAAGATCCCCTTCGCTACGACACCCTCGGGAAGGGCTCGCTCTATTTCACTATGGGTGGATATTTTTTTTGGCGCCTCTTCCAGGGGAACTATCTACAGGGATTGCGCACACGTATCCGGCGATTACGAGGCATCTATGTTCCTGGCAGCAAAGAAGACGACGGGGAATACCACGTTACTCGCAACGGTGTGGACCAGGATGCCATCGCCCAACTTTTAGCATCTGAGAGCTTCACATCCGCAATCATTAGATATTTCAGCGCCCAGAGTTCGATCTTTCAGCGGCTTGGATTCTTTTTCGGAATTGAAAACACATTTGCGATCATCGCGCAAAGGGCTTCTGGGGAGTCGGGGGTGTCGACCTGATGTCACCCAATTATGATTCCGAGGCTGGAGCGCGGGGACATTTTCTCAAATTCACGCCACGCAAGCGGCGTCTGGTCCGCTTGTTTGAATCCCTTGCGCGCATGGTTCTGCCGCTGCTGCCGTCATCACCTTCTCCGCATTCGGCAAGCACGCAGCCAGCCAGAATTCTGGTAATTGAGTACTGGAATCTCGGCGATCTCGCGATTCTAGTCCCCTTTCTCCGAAATCTTCGTCGAAGCTTTCCCGACGCGCGAATCTCCCTTTTGGTGAACGCCTCCTTTGCTTCATTTCTCGATGGACAAGGAATTGTCGACGAGTTCATCCCTATCCGTGTTCCTTGGGCCCAGCACTTTTCGCGATCGAAAAAGTACAATCCATTTTCTGGGCAGTTGTTCCCGTTTCTCAGGGTAGTTTGGGGTCTACGGAAGAAGCGGTTTGATTGGGTCTTTTCGGGACGGATGGACATCCGCGACAACGTCTTGATGTGGCTTTCTGGAACACCGCGCAGGATTGGTTATGGCATAGGAGGCGGTGGATTTCTCCTGACCGATCGCGTGTTGCCCGACCTTTCGCGGCCACACCGCACCGATGTCTGGCTTCAGTTATTGCCCGCTGTCGGCGCGTCTGCGGAAAAGTATGCCGGCACCTTCACGCTAAGTAAGAAGGCTCAGGAGCAGGCTGACAGGTTTTTGCGGGCACGGCGCATACCACAGGATGCCGTTGTGATTGGTTTCCATTCCGGGGCGCGCATCCCGATTCGGCGGTGGGGTGACGAGCGCTTTAGCGAAGTCGCTTTGGAGTTGTTACAACAAAAAGATGTTCATGTTATATGGTTCTCAGAACCCGGTTCAATCTCCAATCCGCCGCGGCACGATCGCTGTCATGCGGCGACCTTCGATTTTGACTCATTTTTGGCTGTTCTATCGCGATGCCAGTTTCTTGTTTGCAATGATAGTGGTCCCATGCATCTTGCCAACCTCCTCACGGTTCCGGTCGTCGCCATATTCGGATCAACCAATCCCGTCTGGTTTGGCCCGCGCGGTCCCCACGATCGAGTGGTGATCCGTCCGGAGATGTGGTGCCGGCCCTGCTTCGATTACTGCATCTTCGATCAACCTTACTGCCTCCGCGCTATAGAACCCAGCGACGTTCTCCAGGCTGCAACCGACCTACTTTCTGACGTGGGCCGGAAGGTAGAGAGTCCCTTGCCCGCCGCAATGCTCGTTCAGATACAAGGGAATTGAATGCGCACCCTAGATTTAACCTCCGAATCTTCCTGGCACCGCGGCGGGCCCGCTGCGTACGAGGTCTACGCATTGAGGAGTAGTGCAAACGCTTTTGTGAGGCGTGGTTCACCGATTTGCTTCAAAGCTGGAGACCCCGACGACTTGGCCGCCAAGGTCCTATGGGCCTTGGAAAAGCGTAACGAAATGGCGGAACTCGCCGCCGCCACACGCATGGAGTATGAACACAAACATCAGGTCGACACTACTTACGAAGCCTTACTCGAGATTTAGAGCAGGGCGTGCGATTGCAAACCTCGAAACGCATCGCAACTCTGGAGCATCATCGGACAGGACAGCATGTGAAAGGCACACAGCACCATAATCCGTTCTTTAAGCCGGTACCGTTGAGCCGTCTGTCTCATCGTCCACTGGTGTCGGTTTTGGTGTCCAACTACAACTATGGATCATTCCTCATGGAAGCAATTGGGAGCGTGCTGGAGCAGACCTATAACAATTACGAAATTATAGTCTGCGACGATGGGTCTACTGACCGATCTCGGGAGGTTTTACAATCCTTGCAGTCCGTCAATCCCAAAATTACGGCGATATACCAGACGAATGAGGGCCAAGCCAGCGCATTGAATTCGGCATTTCGAAAGAGCCAGGGAGAAATCATCTGCTTGATGGATGCGGACGACATTTTTCGCCCCGACAAACTGCAAAGCTTGGTGAATGCTTTTTTGTCGGCTCCTGAAGCCGGATTCGCGATACATCGAATGATGCGCGTCGACAAACTGAGGCAGCCTTTAGGAGAGATTCCTTTGCTCTCACAGCTCCCTTGCGGTTGGCAAGGCGGGGCTTTTAACCTCAAGGGCCCCAGAGTTCTGTCCGGTTTGCCGCCCAGTTCAGGCCTCGCGCTTCACCTTGCAATCGCCAAGCTCGTTTTTCCCATTCCAACAACCTTGAGAACTTGCGCGGATACCGCGGTGCAGATCCTGGCCCCCCTTATGACCCCAATCGTGTCGGTGGACCGCATTTTAGGCGAGTACAGAATCCACGGAGCCAATAACCTCGGCAGGAATCACTTCGGCACCGCCGACGTACAACGAATCATGTCTAATGACAATCAGGTCTGGGATGTCTGGCGCAACTACGTCGCGACTCAAGCAGCATCGGGAACCGACTTGATCCCAGCTCAGCGCACTCCATCTATGCTGGAGTACGCACACGCGCGCTTCGCGGGTAATCCCTCTTTCAGAACTCTCTATAGTCTCGGTATCAATAGCCCCCGCTATCAAGCCATGTCAGCTATGTACCGCTTCTATTGGAAGATGTCCATCGCGATGCCTGACTGGCTGTTTAGGAGATCGATCGGATTCATCTACGGCCAAAGCACCGCGAAAATAAAATTCGGCCGTATTTTGGATCGCTTTCGCGCGATGCGGCGAAGGTGTGCCACCGTTCTCCAGAATATAAGAACAAACAGACCTGAGCACACGGCTACCGTCTCGTCCAACAGCAGCGTGAAATAAACGTGGAAACCTACGCCATCAAATGCCGCCTGAAGTCCATGATTGCTTCTCGACGCAACAGCCCAATCGTCAGATATGTGGCTGACGGTGCAGAGAAATACTTAAGGGCGTTCAACAACGAACAGAACTGGCATACACGCTACAATGGCGAAGCGCACGCCTTCCACTCCGTCGCAAACACAGTTGACGGTGACGTCCTGGACGTGGGCGCTAACGAAGGTCAATGGGCCACCATGGCCTTGGACGTCATCGATGGCAATCGTCTTCACTGCTTCGAAGTTGTTCCACAAATCTTCCACAAATTGAAAAATGGCCTCGGCCCGCGCACGACAGTGACCCTCAACCATTTCGGTCTCGGATCTAAAGCTGGCTCCATCGATTTCTATTTCTATCCGGATTCTCCCGACCGTTCGAGTTGTTACAGTTTGAACGATGGCTTCAGGAAGGAAAAAATCAAAGTCTGCATCATTCCCGGCGATGAATACATTTCCGAGCGCGGCATTCGTAAAATCGCGTTTCTCAAACTGGACGTAGAGGGAATGGAAATGGATGTTCTCCGGGGCCTCTCCTCCAGTTTGCAGGCCGGCATAATTCAGGCTATCCAGTTCGAGCATGGCCCCGCTCACGCGCTCGCTCGCCAGCTGGTGAAAGATTTCCTGGAATTCCTGGAAGGTTACTCTTATACCGTATTCAAAATCTTTCCGAAAACATTCGTGAAGGTCGATTATGACCCTGAGAGAGATGAATCCTTTGTCGGTCAGAATCTGTTGGCTGTACGTCCCGAGATTCTCGACCGCCTTTCGAGGGCATTCTGACGTGGCTGCCGCTATGTACGTTGATCAATGCACCTCACTCATACCCGAGCTGACGGCATGAGCAGCAAATCCGAAGCCCGAAATACCGCTTCCTGCTCGCGCCCATCTGATACGTTTTGCGTCCTCGGCGCGCGCGTCGACGCTGTCCAAATTCCCGATGTCATCGCGCAGATGCAAGATTGGATCGCGCGCCCCGACTCCTGCCGCTACATCGCGGTCACGGGGATGCACGGCGTCACCGAAGCGAGGCATGACCCGCAGCTACGCGCCGCGCTCGCATCCGCAAGTCTCGTCGTTCCAGACGGCATGCCGCTCGTCTGGCTAGGCCGGCGCCACGGCTTCCACCTTCCGCGTCGCGTCTACGGCCCAGAGCTGATGCTCCGCTTTTGGCAGGAGACAACCTCGGCCCGTTACCGCCATTTCCTCTACGGCGGCGCACCCGGCGTCGCAGACGCCCTTGCCCGTAAATTCGCCCATCGATTCCCCACTCATCCGCCATACCGCAATCTGTCTTCCGAAGAGAACCGAGAAATCTGCTCGATTATTAACGGGTCGCATCCCGATATCGTCTGGGTCGGCCTCGGCACTCCCAAACAAGAGCGTTGGATGCGCGATCACCAGCATCAACTCTCTGCGCCTGTTCTTGTCGGCGTTGGCGCCGCCTTCGACTTTCACGCTGGCAGAATGCGCAACGCCCCACAATGGATGGGGGACCATGGCCTTGAATGGCTGTACCGCCTTGCGCAAGAACCACGCCGCCTCTGGCATCGCTACTTGGTACGCGGTTCCGAGTTCGCGGCCCTCACACTCCTTGAGCTCCTAAAACACAAATAAAACCAACCTGAGAAGCCGAATTCAGGCAATCCCGTTGAAACGTGTAGAAGACTCGGCGGGCGAGGGATCTAAGGCTGTCTACAGGAATTCCCGATCCAGTATCAGGGGGTCCATGGATGGGAAATGTCTATTTGGGAGCTTAGGGTCGCTCCTTGGGTCGGATGGGGCCTGAGCCTTTAACGCTTCGCAGCAGGGTGTCGGGAAAACTTTGTAATCCTCATCCACACAGGCGCGCTCTGGCGCCAAAACGTAATCCCGGAGGCCCGATGGAAGCCACTCCCCAAGTCCTGATAGTGTCATCAGAATTAGAGAATCGCCGCGCACTAAACGAAATTCTTCGCAAGGAAGGCCATGAGACCACTTGCGCCTCGCGGGTGAGCGAATGCCGGGAAGCCCTGCAAACGCAAAATGTCTCCTTAATCTTTTGCGACCGCCGGCTCTCCGATGGCAACTATCGAGACGTGGTCGCCGCCACGCGCGCATCGCGCCAGCACGCCAGGGTAGTCGTGACCTCGCGCCTGGCCGATTGGGACGAGTACCTCGATGCTCTCCATCATGGAGCTTTCGATCTCATCGCTTCGCCCTGCCAGCCAACCGATGTCCTCTGGGCCATCATCCAGGCTCGCCGTGAAGACCATGAGCGCTCCGGCTTCATCGCTCCCACGAAGGCCCGCGCGGCTTCCGCCACCGTGTAGCGAAATCTCTCAGCAAATTCACTCTTGCAGAACACAATCTGGATGGCGCTATCCGAGCGGATAGCGTCGTCTATCCGCTCGGATAGATATCGCGCCTATCACAAAGAAATCTCATATTCCCTCAATAACCGCGTAGCCGGTTATCTCTTTACCTCGCAGCTTCTTACGCTTACCGTCTCAAACAAATCTCTCTCCCTTCCAGCCTGGCCCACCGGGTGCACCCTCTACTAGCGTGCGACCCAAGGTCAAGATTCAAAGGTCGCAACGGAATTCCAAGTCTTCGCAAGGAGGTCCCCATGAAATCGCATCGGTATCGTATGTTGCTAATCGCGGCCTTCGCGCTGGCCGCCGTTTGCGTGAGTGCAATCCCCGCCTCTGCCCAGCTAGTTTGCAAAGGCAGCTTCACCCTTTCCCATGAAGTCCGCTGGCAGAACGCCACGCTACCCGCTGGCGATTACACCTTTGTAATGCAGTCGCTTGGATCGCCATCGCGCATCACTCTCAAGGGCCCCAACGGCTATCAGTTCATCACCGCACTGGTCGAGAATAAAACAGACAGCAATCAGAGCATGCTGATTGTAGAAAATCGCGGCGGCCGGTCGACAATCGCGGAGCTCCGCCTCTCAGCTTCCGCTACGCAGTGCCAAAGGCCCCCAAGAATGCCGAAGTGGCTCAGGGTCCGGTAACGAGAGAGCAGATCGTCGTCGCCATGAACGCGAAGTAAGTGGTTCCCCAAAACTAAAAACTACAGCGCGAGTCTCTTACGAGGCTCGCGCTGTTTCTGTCTTCTTGCCAGAATATTAGGACGCGGACGCAGCGGTTGCCGGCCAATACGGCTTGTCCTTATCGGCTAGCTTGCCGTCCGTGTAGCGATCGTGGTGCCGAACCCACGCCATTGTGAACGGCAGCGAGTCCTCGTCGCGGCCTTTAGGCACGAAATCCAGATAGTTGTAGGTATTGACCGTCGCCTCCGTGCCCCGCGCGTAAGCGGAATAAGTATGGAAAATGTCTCCGTTCTTGTCCTTGTAGAAAACGCTGATTCCCGGACCTTCCTCGCTCGGGAACGCCTGAATTTCGTAGTTGTAATACATCTTGCCGTTCGCCTTTTCCTCTTTCGTGAACGACACGTTATAGTCCCGATTAAAGTCGTTCGCGTTCGACGACACCCATTGGAATTTCCAGCCCAAGCGCTTCTTGAACGCCTCGACTTGCGGAAGCGTAGCCCGTGAAATCGCGGCGAACGATACATCGCGCTGCGCCAGATGCACCAGGGCGCCGTCCGTATGATCCATATTGAAGGAACAGCTCGGGCAGCCTTCCTTCCACTCCGGACCAAACATGAAGTGATACACAATCAACTGGCTCCGGCCCTCGAAAAGATCGGCCAGCGTTTTCTTCCCGCCGGGCGCATCGAAAACATACTCCTTATCGACTTTCACCCACGGCAATTGCCGCCGTTCGGCGCTCACCGCGTCGCGTTGCCGGGTAAGATTCTTCTCCTTCACCAGCAGCTCCTTGCGAGCCGTAATCCACTCCTGCCGCGATACCACTCTCGGGTTATCGATCGTTCTCTTGCTCGTAACTTCCTTGCTCATGGCTCTTTCTCCTTTGTTTGAGTCCACTCGCTCCTGCTAACTCCCACCATTTTCTTCACGCCCTTCTTGACGCGAAATCTATTCACCAAAACCGTGGCCACTCCGCCGGTTGAAGCGGCCCCGGCGATAATCATCGCCAAAGTTGCTAGGCATGCCGGGCACATGGGTTCCTCCTTCGTCCGCATCTTCTATTTAGGCTGGCATTTGAGCTGGTCAAGCCGCCGGTGCGGCAGCAGCGGCTTGCCTCTTCGGCAAAAAGCCAGGCAGCTCGTCAGCGCTGGGACCCCAGCTTGCCGGCACCGCCACGTTGAGCAGACGGAGGTACACGCTGAGCTGGCCTCGATGCTGAAACGAGTGGTTGAGCATGATGTCTCTCAGGAACTGCGCACGCGGAATGGTCAGCACCTCTTGATCGCCCTGGACCATCCGCCAGGTTTCTTGCATGGTGGCATCGCTGAACTGCGGCAACATGGTTCTGACCGTGGCAATGCTCTCCTCGAACGCACCCAGGATTTCTCCCACGCTTGAGGGTTGCGGCACGTTATTGAAGTTGGGCGCCTGCGCCGGGTTCTGCTGCACGAACCGGACACAGCGGCCGGGCACGCGGGCGATATGCAAAGCCAGTTGTCCGGCTGACATCGATTTCTCGTGCGGTTTCCAAGTCAACCGATCCTCGGGCAAACGTTCCAGGAATTTTCGAGTGATAGGCGCCTGGGCCTCAAACTCCGCTAACATGGATTCTGCGAGTGACATAGCCGTTCTCCTCCTCCGTATAGTTAAGCCTTTTTTGCATTCCACTAATTTCCGGTTGCTGCACTCGAATTCACCGGGCCGCCGCTCTCCCATTTCGCCCCGCTGCCTCTGCTCGCTTCCGCAGGTTGGCGTGAATATGACCCCAGCCCTTCCCAACTCCCTCTCGATGCTGATCCTCAATCAATCCAAGAGCGCTGTGATGAAATTTGATCAGCGTCCCGCCAGGCACTTCGCTAAGTCTGTATTGCACGTTCGAGACAACCGGATACGACATAAACAATGGCCCGCTGATCTCCAGCAACGTCGGCCGCTTGATAGCCTGCACATTTCCCCAGAAGTGCCCGTTCCCATCGCCCAGATCGCGGTACCACCTTCCGCCCGGCCACGCCTCGATTTTCATGTTCATGGACTGCCCTTCCATCGTTTCGTTAAGCGGCCCCAGTTGCTCCAGCAGGGTCGCGAACGTCACATCCAGCGGCGCTTGGACATGAATTTCCTCCGTAATGCTCAGTGTCATCTTTTCAATTGCGGGTGCTGTCGAAATCATGGTTCCTCCTTAGATTTGAAAATTCCAGTGAGATCAAACTTTCTTCATCTTCTCTTCCGCCCGTTCCTTCACGCGCTGCAACTGGTGCCGCCACAGACGCTCAAAGGTGCTGGTCCACTCGTGCAGCGGCCGAATCGCCTCCGCATTGATTCCATAAAGCATGTGTCGTCCTTCCCGCCGCGCACGAACGAGCCCGACATCCTTTAGGACACGCAGGTGCTTGGAAACGGAAGGCTGCTCCAATTCCAGCGCCGCCACAATGTCGCCCACCGAGCGCTCCTGCAGCGCGAGATAGTTCAGGATGTCGCGCCGCCGAGGCTCAGCCACGGCATTGAAAGCGTCGGAAGTCGTAGCAGCTCGTGCCATGAAAGAATAATACATGCCGATATGGGCATATGTCAAGTCGCGGCCAAACGTCAAAGGGAGATGCCCATCTCCCTGGAAGCTCGGCACGTCGCGGGATAGCGCGGAGTCCGCGGTGTTCCCAAGTGAGAATCAGATCAAATTTACATTTCCGGTAAGCGCGTTCTATAAAAGGGGATGTTAATCGTCCGAGTGGACTGCTTTCGAGTGGGTGTGATCCAACAGCAACGTCTTAGGGGAGTAGGCTTCGCGATCGCACTTTCGATCATCGCCGCAGCGTGGCACCACGATCGCCCCGGAATCAGGGTGCTGTGTTTGCCGGAACATTTTGGCTCGCGCGGACTCTCCACGGCGCCATACGGCTGAACATCCCGTCTCGCACGATTAGCGTGTGAAACAGAACCGCTCCAAAATGGGCGATGAACGTCAGGAACAAGAGGTAGGCGAGAACCGTGTGCGTTCTCCGCAGGATCGCGTACAACATGACGCTGTGCGGAAGGATGGGGGGAAGATGCAGCGACCCAAACAGTACGATCGGATAGCGAGCCGCCGACAACATTCCCCACCCGACCAGCGGCTGTACAAATAGCAACGTATACAACAAAATCTCGGACGCGGATGCAACGAACCGCTCCTGGGACGACATGCCGGCAGGAAAAGGAGGCAGCGTGGAGAAGCGGCGGTTCACGAAACGAATCACGACCAGAATCAGGATGAGGATGCCCAACGGGCGATGGATTGAAACCAGGCGATGGTAGTCGGAGATCGATGCGACCATAGCAACACCAATACCCAGCATGGTCAGGACCATCGCGGCCATAAGCCAGTGCAGGAACCTCATTCTCGCGTTGAACTGCCGCTGCCCGGTGGTCATCCTAATGCTCACTTTCGCACGCCGGAAGGGGTGATCGCGCTCGGCTCTTTCTTCTCGCCCGCCCTTCTTGTAAAGGACTGTGAATAAACCGCCGATCGAGCGCTCAGCAGAGGATCGTCGGACGGCGTAATGCCAGCTGGCAAAATCAATGGATCGAAATTTATGTCTCGGGCGGGACTGGTTTCCTCACTTTCAATGGAATCAAGGGTTAGGGTTCCCACATCCACCTGCTCCCGCCCGTCAGGCCACGGGACGCTCGCGTCGTCGGTCCGATCACCGGGTTGCCCGAGAGTGATGATCAAGTGCCATTGCAACGGATGCTGAAGGATGCTCGCGATCAGCGCATAAAATAGGTAATTCTTGTCTCCTTGGGCCGTCTCGGTCGTACTCGCAGCTTCAAACGGCTGGACCGGCACCAGCGACCAGCGCACGGGGAGCGATGTGCCGCCCGCGTCGACGAAACGGAAGGCATTGAGACCGTAGTACGCGCTGTTATCGAAACCGGACGACACTGCGTGGCTCTTGATGATTTTTACCGCCTGCACAGTTTCGGGATGGTTCGCAATAAACCCCGCCATTTTTTGCGGATCGGGTTTGTGTGTCTTGGGATCGGGTTGCGTCGCAACCAATCTGTCGAAAAAGCCCTGCGGGGTGTTGACCGGAAATACGGGGAGATTGATCATCGCCGTCCGCCATTCTTCGCCATCGGGCAGCCAAAACAGAAGTCCCAAGCCACGGACCGTGTCGGGAGCGTCGGCAACATAGGGATCGCCGCCGGACAGCGAGAAGCGGCCGATGACACGCACACGGCCAGTTCTGAAGACAGCGGCCTTCGAGAGGCGCTCTCCCTGGCCGTTGCTCGCGAAAAAACCGCTGACGCACACGCCCTTGGCATGATTGCGGCGGAAACCCGAATAGATTCCGTCGACCCGCTCAAATTCGTCAGTGAACCGCGCAGGCGTCAGTGAGTGTGGAGTGAACCAACCGCCCAAATAGAGAAATGCTCCCGCAACGCTCAGAAGAACAATGCCAATGCCGCCCAACCTTACCAGTGTGCTGCGGCTGGTCAGGGGCGTCTTCGTCGACGCGGTCGATTCACTTGGCTGCCTGCTCTCCACTGCCACTGGAAACCAACTTCTCCGGGACTTCCATTTTGACTTCCCGGCTGACTGAAAATCTATACTCGTGTGCGTCAATCCGCAATGGTTATGGCGCCGGGCGTGTAGACATGCGGCTAGCGTGTGGTGAAGTTATTTATTGGGCTGGTGACTCCGTCGCTCGTGCCATTGGCCTCTACGGAGCCAACCGTATAATAGTAGGTCGTCCGCGGCTTAAGGTTGTACAGGTGCACGCGGAAAACTGTCGATGAATGGTAAGGGTTCAGCCGGATCGGATTTTTTGCGGTTTGGCTCAGGTCCTTGGGATCCGTACCATAGTGCACGATTCCATAATGGACGGGCGAGCCGCCGGGATTGTTTGTCGTCCACCTGATAACCGTAAACCAGCTCGCCAACGCGATCTCTGGCCCCTGGATGATCTGTACGCGCGCGGCTTTTGGAGTCGTTGGACTTTCTTGAGCGAACAGGCCGCCGCTCAAGACCATGATCGACAATGTCAGAAGCACTTTCTTCATATTCACACCTCAAAGAGAATTAACTAAGAATGGTTAGAAGCGAAGAAACTGCGGCCCAAAGCCATCCGCGATCTCTGGCTCCGGCTCGTCCGCTCGCATCCGAGGTTTTGCGAGACGGACAAGCCAGGGAAAGAGATGTCTCGGTTTCGAGCTTTCGCCGTTTGGCGTCTTGCGCTATGGAATCGGCGGGCTCGGGACAGGCGGAACGCCGCAGATGGCTGATGCGCAGGGCGGCAGAGGGGGAGTCGGAATAAGTTCACCATTCCCTTGCCTGGACGGCGAACAATTGGGATCTGTGGCGGGGTTACATGTCATACAAGCACCAGTAAAGGTGTCGCTGTTGGGGTAGGGCGTCGTGAAACCATCGGAGAGTGTTTCCAGGAAGGCGACGATCTGGTTCTCCTCCGTATCCGTCAAGCCGAGCATCCCCGTCGTTGTGTCGAGATTGTTCGGGACCTCTTTCATCGGCCAGCAAGTCACCTTCTCAATCGTTCCTTCCGGACAGTGTCCGGAAGTGACGTTCTTGGCAAAGCTGGTGTCGCGCGTGTTGTAGAAATGTACGAGCTGCTTCAGGCTCTTGATGTAGCCGTTATGAAAGAACTCCTTCTGGAAGTACGGTTTTCCCGTGCCGGCTTCGGTGGTGGGACACTGCGGCGGTGTCATCGCCACATTGCGAGTGGTGGCCACTTGGAATTGGCCGTCAACCATTGGTGCAAATTGTATCCACGTCCGGTTTGGGTTGGGGCCGGAGCCGAAACCACTTCGCAGGAAAGTTCCCATTCCCAAATCTCTGTAGCCGAAACCGAAAGGATTCCCAATGAACCCAAAGGAATCCGGCGTAGTCTGATAATAGAAAGCATTCCTGGGATTCAGAGGCAGACCCTCATTGGCCGAGCCGAAACAAGTGAACACAGGAGGGTTCGCCGTCGCGGTTGTGCTGGTGTCTACCTGACCTGGTTTCAGAGTCGTCCCTCTTCCGTCGACGTGGCACGAGTTGCAATTGCCCTTGCCGTTGAACAACTGAAAACCGGCCTGCTCGTCTGGAGTGAACGTATAGTTCCCTTTCAGCATCGCGTCGAATTTCGAGGTGAAAGTGCTGACCTGCACGGACTGCTCGTATGCGTCAATGGACGCACCCCAGTGGTCATAGACCGTGTTTGCCTCGGTGCGCTCTTCCGGTGTCAGCTTGATTGGTTCGGGGTCCCCGCCGAACACCGCGGCCCCTCCTGGGGTTTCGCAGATCTCCTCCGTGTTCTGTGGGAACTTGATGTTGAGCGAGTCTTTGCCCCACAGCACTTCGAAGAGAGGTTTGTACATAGCCTGCGAAAGCCGAAACGCCACGCAAGCAGTGTCAGGGAAGCCCATTTCCTGAGTATCAACGGGAGGACCCTGTGCCTGTTCGGCGTCGGGATTCCGTAGCCTATATCCGGTCGCGCGTGAATCCCAGAAATTTCCACCAAAGAATAGGCCCTGTTCTTGGTTGTATTGCAGTACCGGGAAGAATGGTGCATACGTGTGTCGCTGCGCCGTCCGCTTGCCGGCCCGAAAGTGAACCGTTCCGGGGTAGGCGATCATCGTCAGGTTCACTGACGGGATCGGTCCGCTCCAGGCGGCATACGGCATGTGGCAAGACGTGCACGCTTGATTTTTGCCGGGCGAGATGTTCTTGTCGAAAAGCATCAGCTCGCCGAGTGTTTCGATTGATTCCATTCCGGTACCCTGAAGGACGGGCGGATTCGGTCCTGGGCGCTGACGGAATCGTGTCGGCGGCGGTAAGGAGTGCCACCTTTGAATAGCTCTACCTTCGATGACATCGATCTCCCGCAGCACCCTGGCTATCTCTGAATTCAAATTGCTGGGAAGAATCCCAGGCGGGTACGGGTTGTAAATCGGGAACGGCGGCTCACCCTTTTCGTGCTCGTGGTTTTGCGCCGATATGGGCCGAGTGGAGAAAAGCAAGCCGGCCGCTACCGCCGCGCAGACTATCGTTAATGCAATCAGTCGTCTTTCCTTCATGAAGGAACCCCTTTCACGACCTATCGTTCGGAATGGACTACGATGGACGGCGCGCCCCAGTGGGCACACGACGAACTCCACTCGAGGCGTCACCCGTTGCGTTTAGGGATTGCCGGGCTCGGTAGGAAAGGAGAGTCGGCGTCTTTGGATGGAGTGTGGGGGTGCGGAAGAGGATCTATTCCACAGTCACCTGAGACCGGCGGATTTCATGGTGCGTGGGCAGTTTCGACGTGGACAACTTGGAAATCCGCCCAAAATCTCAAACTGACCTGGCAGGTAGCGAGGACAACTATCTATACAGATCCCGTTCTCTGTCGCGTTGCATTGGCGGCGGATGGAACTCGGCCACAGCCAATGGGGACAGATCAAAAAACACTACGCTGCGTCTTACTGTGTTTCGGCGCGCAACCGGAGACCTGAAACGATCCAGGCGCGTACTTAGATAATCTGAATTTGCCGGATAACTTCGGCTGGCAAATTCCCACCGGCACATTTCCCGATGCAAGCGAACGTAAAGGCGTCATGCTATTGTTGTCAATAGGGACGATGATGTAGAACCTTGTATTCGATTTGTTCCTCTCTTCGATTGAAAATAATTTTCTGTTTCCGCGGAAGTGCAAAAACCTTCCTCAATTCATGCCAACGATTCTTTCGCAACATGATCTCGTCTGGCCGGCCTTCGCGTGGGTACGGTGAGAGCGGCGCGCGGGTTGCGAATCATGAGCGTCTCAATTTCCTTTGCAGGAACTCTTTTTCTCCTTCCTCTTCATTCGCTCGGCAGCGCCGCCCCGTAAGCCATTCAATTCACAGCTTTTAATTTCTCACCTTAATTTCCCACTTGACAAATAGTAACGGGTGCGGTAATCTTTAACTCAAGGTTCTGCTGACAGTGTCCCCGTTTCGTCCCTCCCTTCTTCCCCAACCCAAGGTGTTTTCCGCGAACCATCGATTTTTATCGCCCTTGTTTTCAAATGCTTACAAATCCCTTTTCCCGCAAACCCTTTCGTTTCACATCCATACAAAACCCCAGGGGTGTCACCCCTCCGTTTCCTCGGGTATTCTCGAGTCACCAGCTTGCCGCGCGACACGAGCCACAAGTCGCGTCGTATCATACTGTTGCAAGCTCTTGGTCGTCACGCAAAAACTCAACTCCTTTGCCATCAAGCAAATCCACACTCTTTCTGCAAAATACCGGGGGTGGGATATCCCGAATGCAACTATGGGACACCTGGGGTTTGGCGTACCTCGCGCCGCTTTACTTGCGACAGATCCGAAAAACAAGGCAGGCCGTTGGATAACCAACTCCATCAACACGCCCTTGACGACACCGGCCATGCGGTGGACGATGTGCGCTCAAAGAGCGGCGGCACGGACGCGCGAGGTCGGAGCGCAACGAATCCATGAAACTCAACGCAAATCTCTTGAAAGCTACGGTAGTAGGCGCGCTGGGCGGGCTGCTTTTCGGCTTCGATACCGCCGTCATCGCAGGCACAACACACTCGCTCACGTTGCGGTACGGGCTTTCGCCACGGCAGCTCGGACTCACCGTTTCCATGGCGCTAATCGGCACCGTGATCGGCGCGATGTCCGCCGGCATCCCTGGGCAGAAATATGGAGCTAGAGAGACGCTGCGCGTGCTCGCCGTCTTCTACGTTTTGTCGGCGCTCGGCTGTGCGTTTGCCTGGAATTGGCATGCTTTGCTTCTCGCGCGATTTCTCGGCGGCCTCGGCATCGGCGGCTCCTCCGTGCTCGGTCCCGTGTATATCGCGGAACTCGCTCCCGCAAAAATTCGTGGCCGCTTGGTAGGAATGTTTCAGATCAATATCGTGATCGGAATTCTGCTCGCGTATCTCTCCAATTTTGGAATTGCGCGCCTCGGCCTTGGCGCCGCCGAATGGCGCTGGCAATTCGGTGTAGCGGCGATCCCGGCAGTGCTATTTCTGGTAATGCTCTTCGGCATTCCACCGAGCCCCCGCTGGCTCGTAACGCAAAACCGCATCGAGGAAGCGCGTCAGGTTTTGCAACAAATGGGTGCGGAAAATCCGGAGAGTGAGCTGCAGGAAATCATCAACTCCGTGCATCTGGAGAGCTTGCAAAAAGCGGAACCGCTCTTTAGCTGGAAATACCGCGTGCCCATTTTCCTTGCCATCACCATCGGCATGTTCAATCAGCTCTCCGGAATTAACGCCATCCTCTATTATCTGAATGACATTTTTGCTGCTGCGGGCTTCAGCAAACTTTCGGGCGACCTGCAAGCCGTAGCCGTTGGCGGCATGAACCTGCTGGCCACGCTCCTAGGCATGTCCTTGATAGACAAGCTGGGTCGCAAGACGCTGCTCTTGATCGGCTCCGTGGGCACGGCTCTGTGCCTCGCAGGTGTCGCTCGCATTTTTCTGACCCATCAACATCAGGAATATCTGTTGTGGTTCCTGGTGGCCTACATCGCCTTCTTTGCAGTTTCCCAGGGCGCAGTAATTTGGGTCTATATCAGCGAAGTCTTTCCCAACCGCGTCCGCGCCAAAGGTCAGGCGCTCGGCAGCTCTTCCCACTGGATCATGAACGCCATGATCGCGTACACCTTCCCGCAACTCGCCAAATCGTCCGGTACTTATCCGTTCATGTTCTTCTCGCTCATGATGGTCGTGCAATTTTTTGTCGTACTGTTTTTCTATCCGGAAACGAAACGCGTTTCGCTCGAGCAAATGCAGCAGCGCCTGGGAATCGAATGATGCGTCATATCTACCGTGGGACAGCCATTTCTGGCTGTCCCCATAAAAGGAGAAAATGAGCTCAAAGGAGCAGCGACCAGACGATCAGGGGCACCATTTGACGCTAGGCGTCGATATCGGCGGCACAAAGGTCGCTGCCGGGCTCGTAGATGAAAAAGGCACAATCCTCTTTCAAACCCGCGTGCTAATGCCCGCGCGCGAAGATGCGGCAGCAGGATTCGCCGCAGTAGAGCGCGCAATCAGCGCTGTCTTCGAGGCCCAGCCGCAAGCACGGACCTCGCTGGCGGGAATCGGAATTTGCGCGCCCGGTCCGCTTGACCCGTTTCGCGGTGTGGTCCTGAATCCGCCGAATTTGCCGTGCTGGCGGAATTTCCCGCTCGCCGTGGAGGTGCAGCGGGTTTTTCACGTTTGCGCCAAAGTTGACAACGACGCAAACGCCGCTGCCCTGGCCGAAGCAATCTGGGGCGCAGGCATCGGCTTCCGCAACGTCTTCTACGCAACGCTCGGCACCGGCATAGGCAGCGGAATTGTATTCGACCGCCGCATCTATCACGGTCGAACAGGCAGCGCCGCCGAAGGCGGACACGTCAGCATCGACTACAACGGCCCGCGCTGCGGTTGCGGGAAACGCGGCTGCATTGAAGCGCTGTGCTCCGGTCCCGCGATCGCGCAACGGGCGCGAGAGCGATTGACGAAATCCAAAACGCCATCGCGCTTGCGTGAACTTGCAGGCGGGACCCTCGAAAACTTAACGGCGGAACATGTCGCGGAAGCATTCCGCGAAGGTGACGCGCTTGCCAGAGAAGTTCTGGAAGCAACAGCCGATTTATTGACGGTGTGGGTCGGCAACATCATCGATTTCCTGGAACCGGACGTAATCGTCTTCGGCGGTGGCATCGCGCGATTGATGAGCGAATTCTTCCCCCGCATGCAAACCGAGTTGCCAAAGTGGGCAATCAATGCGCGCTGCTGCGAAATCCCAATGCTGCTAGCGAAATACGGTTCCGACGCCGGAATAGCCGGCGCCGCCGCTCTCTGCCGGGAGGGAGCCACCGAGCCCACACAACACGGCGCGCAAAATCGAGCGTAGTCTCGGCTCTCTTTTTGCGCACGAATGACCGAAGCAGCGCTGCAGGAAACGGCGCAGCACAAGGTACAAAAGGTACAAGTTGTTGTCGCCCTACTCTGGCGGAGGCGTGTGGAAGTCGAATCCACCATTCCGTCCGCTAAGGACGGAATCGCCGGCTTTGAAGGCCGGGGAAGTCACCGGACCCCTTTCGCCTCCGGGTGAAGTATAGCAGGGCGCAAAAAGAACGCCGCCGCGCGAAGGAAGTGGGTGCGCAGCGCAGCCCTATCACAAACACGATTACAAACGCCGCGACCCAGAGGTGCAGCAAAGAAATAAAAGCATTCGCGTCTTCGTCAATACGAGCGCTGGGGTTCGGCGGCAGGCGGCTGGCAGGCTGATCGCTCTGCTGTTGAGCGGCGAGGGTGAGTACTACTGCGTGGCGTGGGCGGGCTCGGCGGCGCGCTGCGTTCGAACCAGGGCCGCGATCAAGTCGTAGAGGGCTGGGCTGGTGCAGACTTCATAGTAGGGATGCGATGAGGGCATACCGATTTTTCCGTCCGGGAGGAGCTGGCGGGCGAGGCCTTTGCGGAGGACCAGGAGCTCGACGGAATCACCCAGCGGAACTTCACCGAAATACAGCGTGACGTTTTCTTTCCCCCAGGGCATCTCGAGTTTGGTCTCAATGGAGTCGAGCGAAATCTCTTCGGACAATTTCTGAAATCCTTCTTCGTTCAGTTCAATTCCGTTCATGTTGAAGCGAACGAGAAATTCGTCTAGCTCTTCGGCGGAGGCGCCTTCCATGGCGTTGAGAAATTGGAAAACCGAGAAATGCGTTTTCTGTGCGCCAAGCATCCGCTTGGCAAGTTTGGCGCATCCGGAGAGGCGGTCGGAGAGATTCAGCGCCTTGGAAATCATGATGCGGGAGTCGCCGTCGGCCCAGTACGTTGGGGCGGAGCCTTGGAAGGCGACGCCAATACCGAGCTCCAGCGCGGGAAGATCGTTGCGGGATGCGCGATCGTTGTAGGAATTGCAGACGATTAGAATCTGGCGCGAGAGGATGCAGGCTTTGGCAACGGCGCGGGCGTAAGCAAGATTCGATTCGCTTTCGAAAATGGCGAGAATCACGGCATCGCCTTCGATGAAAACCTTTTTGGCGTTGAAGCGGTCGAGCAGCTTTTTGACCGGCTCGTGCAAATTCAAGCTGAAGTGGGAGGCGGGACTCAATCCGCGCGAGAGGAGGTCCTGGGTCATTTTGGTGGAGCCGCGCACGTCGGCCTTGATGATGGCGTGAGAAACGACCTGGTCCTGCTGCGGCTTGGCCTCATCCTGCAAGACGCATTCGTAAAGGCGATTGTTTAAGCGGGAGAGCTCGCGCGCTTGTTCCGTAGTGACCAGATTGATGCGCTCCATGCAGGTGGTCAGGTGATCGGAATCGCGCAGCTCGCGGCGGAGGCGCAGGAAATCCACGGCGAAGCGCAAGACGAAAGCCTGCATTTCTTCACGAGAATAGCGATGGATTTTCCGGGATAGTTCTTCGATTGGTTTAAGCGAGAGCTTGCGCGCGGGTACTTGCTTTAAGACGTGCTCGACGCGCTTCATCTCTTCTTTGAAGACGAGCGCTTTGCGAAGCTGCTGCAGGTGGACCGGCGGACTGTAGTCCTGCGCGATGGAGCGAATTTCGTAACTAGCGAGAACATGATAGAGGATTTCCTGCTGCTCAAGGCGGTCGAGTAATCGCGCCAACATTTGCGCCCGGGCAGAGCGGTTCGACTCCGAAGCGAATAATGGATCGAACAGGCGCTGGGCGTTTTCCGGCTCGTTGAGGTAATCGTCGATGCGGCCTTTGTGTTCCTTGGCAAGGAAATCAATTTTTTGCTTGGCGGCGTCGATCTGCGGGCCCAGTTCTTCGAGTTTGTATTCCTGGTGCTTGAGCCGCAGTTCGATGTCGCTCCGCGAAGCTTTCAAGTCGGAGTCGCTGGAGGAGCTGAGGATCTTGTTCAGAAAAGCGCCGCGGTCGAGACGCTTGCGGAGGTTTTCGCGCTGCTCCTCGAGATTGGCAACTTCGTTGCGCATGGCTTGCGCTTGTTCGAGCAGTTCGGCGTTGATTTTTCTAGCATCGGCGTAGGCTGGATCTTCGCTGACGCTCAGGCCGGCCTCGCGCAGGAATTCATGAAAGAGCGCGTCCATGACCTCAAAACGGTCAGGGTCGCGGACATAGTTGCCAAGCAATACGTAATTTTCGAGAAAAAACCGGTCATCCTTGCCGCCATCGAGAAAGATGAGCCGATTTTTCAGCAGCTCATAAAGCGGCGCGAAATCCTCGCCAAAGAGAGCGCGGCGCGATTTGCAGACGACGTTCTCTTCCGCGTCGGCGACCATCTGAGCGACTTGCTGTCCGACAACGCGAACAACGCGGCGACGCGATGCCTGCAATTCTGAGAGCTTGGCCTTAATTACGTGGGCTTCTTGGCTGCGCTCAAAATGCTCGCCGCGCTGGCGAACCCACTCCTTGCCTTCGAGGATAAGATTCGCGAACTGATTACCGATTTCCACGGTGAGAAATTTCAGCAGCGCGAGCCGAAAGAGCAGATCGATTTCGATGTTTTTGTGAAATTTTGCCTGCGTGACCGCGCTCTGCATGAAGTCGGTAAGCAGCTTGCGGAAGGTCGTATGGTCAGGGCCCTTAACCGCGCGCAGCTCCGTGCCAGCGACGTAGGAGCCTTTGGTGTGCTGGCGGATCAGGTCAAATAAATATTCGCGCGCGGCCTGGACGAATTTGGGGCTCAAGAAGACATCGTGGTGGATGTTATCCACGCCGATGGCCAGCGACCCCATAGGGATCGTGGTGTTATAGCTCTTGAGTTCGATCCGGGCCGCTTCTGTCGCGCTAGGCGTGAGAATGCTGTTGACCATGAGCTCGCCGGAAGGGCTGTTTTTAACGTAGCAGCCGCGGGGGGAAGGGGCAAGAAATGGCGGGGCGGCGGTGGCTAGAGAGTTAGCGGGGAGCTTGGCGGCTGGCAAAATGCCCGCGTTACCGACGCGTTTGTGGTCTTGCGGACCTGGGGCGCAGCAGTGCCTGCCCGTCGCAGGCAGGCTGCGCCCCTACTGTGCGGCGGGGGCCGCGGCTATGTTACTTGGATGCGGCGGGCGTCCTGGCCTAGATGCTCTAGTTTTACGCGGAGTTGGGGCCAGGGGGAATGCAGGGGGAAGCGCTCGGACCATTCGAGTATTACGACGGCGGGTTTGGCGAAGACGTCTTCTAGGCCCAGCGTTTCGAAATCGTGGAAATTTTCGATGCGGTAGAGATCGGCGTGGTAGACCTTGGCGGCATCTGCGGCGCCGTAAACGTGAACCAGCGTGAATGTGGGGCTGGTGACTTCATCCTCGGCGGCGGCGCCGAGTCCCGCTACGATGCCTTTAGTGAGCGTGGTTTTGCCCGAGCCAAGATCCCCGGTTAAAAGGACTAGCACGGGAGGCCGGAGGCGTTTGGCGAATTCCCTGCCCCACTGCGTTGTTTCTTCGGCGGAGTGCGTGATGACTGCTTCACTCACGCGCTTGCAGCTCCTGAAGGAGTTGGTGGCGGGCGTGGGGAACGGCGGCGGCAACTTCGGTGGCGAGCAGGCCGGACTCGTCGGTATTTTTCGTTGCGAACTCGGCGGCTTTGCCATGCAAGTAGACGCCGAGCGCGAGAATGCGCGTCCAATCATCGGTCTTCAGTTGCGCGGTTAGCGCGGCGAGGACGCCCGTCAGGACGTCGCCGGAACCGCCTTTTGCGAGGCCGGGATTGCCGGAGGTATTGATAAAGATTTTACCGTCGGGGCCCGCGATGATGGTGTGCGAGCCCTTCAGGATGACGTAGGCATTCCAGCGGCGTGCGGCGTCTTGCGCCGTCTTGACGCGATCTTCCTGCACACTCTTTGTGGAGGAGTTTAGGAGCCGCGCCATTTCGCCGGGGTGCGGTGTGATGGCCAGAAATTCCGCCTTGCGACGATTCAGCTCGTCCGCTTTTTCAGCAAACGCGTTGAGACCATCGGCGTCCAGAATTACCGGACGATACGTGTGTCGCACAATCGCGCGGATGAAGTCTTGAGTCTCACGCTGCATACCGAGGCCCGGACCTACAGCTAGAACCGTCTTGCCTTCTTCGATTCGTGCGAAACGGAACTTGGTCTCCTTCATTAAGCGGTCCAAAACTTCCGGGGAAATCTCGGCCTTCCCGGTGGATATGGCGGGCGTATCTATGAGATTCCGCATTGCGGCGGTGCCTTCAGCGGTTGCTATCAGCGGTTCCGTCATGAGTTCAGGGTGAGCGGAAGCCACAACCGGGAGAACGACATCGGGAGTTGCTACCGTCACCAAGCCTGCTCCGGCGCGTAACGCCGCGTAGCCGGCCATCACGGCAGCGCCGGACTTGCCGAGGGAGCCGGCGACAACCAGAGCGTGGCCGTACAAACCCTTGTGCGAATCAACGGTGCGGACTAGCGGGAGTTTCGCGAACTCGTGCGGCTCAACCCAGCGGAGCGAGCGTTTGCCGATCTCTTCGATGAGCGAAGCTGGCGAACCGATATCGGCCACTGCGAGAACGCCGAGCGCGGCGGAATCGCGCGAGATTAGTTGACCCGGCTTGGGTGCAGTGAAGGTGACGGTTTTGTGCGCGTACACGACGGGACCTTCCGCAGGCTGGCCGTCGGTAGGCAGGCCGGACGGTGTGTCAACCGCAAGGATCAGAGCCGGCCACGCGGCGGTGGCATTTTTCGAATGGCGATTGACGTCTGATATTGCTTTCGCAATGACGCCGGTGGCTGCTCCGCGAAAGCCCGTGCCGAAAATCGCGTCGAGGATGACAGTCGCGTCGGAGATTTCCGGCCATGCGGTCTGCCAAGCGGCTTCGTCCGTAATGGGAATTACGGAATTTCCGGTCGCGGTCCAGCGCTGAAGGTTTGTGGCGGCGTCGCCATGCAAATCTCGCGGCTCAGAAAAAAGATAGACCTTCACCTGCGCACCTAGGGACTGCAAGTGGCGCGCAGCAACCAACCCATCGCCGCCATTGTTGCCCTTGCCGCATAGGACCACGATTTTTGCCGCCCGGGTCGCGCCACTGCCAACAAATTTGCCGCAAGCGTCGGCCACGCGCGTTCCTGCGGTTTCCATGAGCTGAAGGCTGGGGATGCCGAAGCGCTCGGTGGTCAAGCGGTCGACCTCGCGCATCTCGGCAGCGGTGAGAACTTTCATGGCTTCAGTGGACTCGACAGTGGAGTAAAAGTCAAAATCGCCCGCTTCGGAAAGCAGGCACTACAAAAGCACCTTGCAGGCTACAGCATCCAGCCGCCGCTGACGTTGACGACTTGGCCGGTTACGTACTCCGCTTCTTCGGATGCGAAAAACGCGACGGCGGCGGCTACGTCTTCCACGGTGGGCGGGCGGCCGATGGGGAAACGCGCGTCTCGGATGCGGCGCGCCTCTTCGCGCGTCAATTCCTTCTCATCGATGCTGGAAGGATTGACGACGTTTACGGTGATACCGTTCTTGGCTTCTTCCAGAGCCAGCGAGCGGGAGAGCGCTACGACCGCGGCTTTCGCTGCCGCGTATGCGGAAATCTTAGCCTGACCGAAAGCGCGCTCGGCTCCCACCGCGCCGAGATTGATGACGCGGCCCCAGCGACCGCGGCGCATGTATGGCAGCGCAGCGCGGCACATGTACAGCACGGTCATAAGGTTCGAGGAAAAAATACTTTGCCAGTCTTCGAGGGGAGACTCGCCGAGGGTGCCCCAACGAAAATCGCCGACGTTGTTGACGATTGCATCGATGCGGCCAAAACGATCGGCGACCGTGCGCACGAGCTGCTCGGCGCGAGCTGCGTCGGTGATATCGGTCTCGACGGCGACGCAATCGGCGCCGCTGGCCTGAAGTTGCAAAAGCGTTTGCTGCGCGGCGGCTTTATTCGTGCGGTATGCAATGGCCACGCGTGCGCCGTCCTTCGCCAGGCGCACGGCGATCCCGCGGCCAATGCCGCGGCTGCCACCCGTAACTAGTGCCACACGATTGCGCAGGGACATTCCTCTCCTCAAATGATGCGTTGGAAAGCATGCCAGTATAACGCAGGTGGCACGGAGTCCTGGAGCGATCGCAAGCGCATCGACGAATTCTATCTCTCAATCTGAGAAAGAGAGATGCCATACATAAAGGAGATGGTCGGTTTGCGCAGCTAGAAAAGAGCCATCGGGCGAGAGCGCGAAGGCCAGTTTATGTTGAGGCAGCGGGAATATTGGTAAAGAGAAGATGATCCGCTTGTCCGTCAGGTCGTACACGCACAGGTCCATATTTCTGACGCGGGCAGGCGAATCTTTGGCTTTGGCGCGAGCAAACGCGAAGCGCCGGCCGTCGCGCGAGGGTTGAATCTCTGCTCCGAAGCGATATTCCGGAGCGTAGAGGTCAGCAATCTTTCCGCCAGCCCCTGTGAGAATGAGACGCGAGCAGTTGCCGGTCACGGCCAAGACAGAGTTGCTCACAAAGGCGGCGGAGTTGCAGCGGGACTCGGCAATATCTATAGCCGACTTGCTGGTTCGCGCAAACAGCCGGGGAGACTTGGCCGGTGCGGAATCGTCGGTGTTGTAAACGAACAGATGTAAAGGAGCTTCGACGGCCGCGGCAAGCCAATAAACAACTTGCGTATCGGAAACAGTGTCATCTCGGTGGCTCGGTGTCACTTGGAATTGGTTCGAAACGAGGGAGTGAGGATCAAGCACATCGATTCTCGTGAGCCAGCCACGCTTCGCGTCGTATGCTTCTTGAAATTCGTAAAGCGAGCGGCCGCTCGGGGACACGGTAAACCGAAGAGGGATATCTCCCGGCACATCCATTTTCTTTTTCAGGCTTTCTTGGAGTTCGTTGGAATACAGCCGCACCCATTCTCCATCCTGAACGAGGAAGCTTCCGTCATGGAATGCCTGAAGCGTACTCGAATTCGCTGCGTTTCCCCAAGTTCGTTGGCCGCGCACGCGTCCACTCGAGGGGTCAAGAAAAACAGTGTGGAACACAACCGCGCTGCCCGGAGTCCCATCTTGCCGGGAAAGGCCTGGGTGTTCGTTCTTCTTGAAGAAAGATACAGCGAGAGTCTGTTCATCGAGAAACGTGATAGCACCACGCAGGAAACTGTAGTAACGAAGATCCCTCTGGGCGACTGGGGGGAGATAGCCAAGGGAACGCAAGTCAAGAGATAGGATGGCAACGCGATCGTGCGCAGAGAAAAGCGAAACGATGGGGAATGAGATCGCGCTGGCAAGCAGCAAGATCTGCCTTAATCGTCTCATTGGATTTCTCTTTGTGAGTTCAATTGGATCACTATCGCAGGCGCGCGACGATTACGGTCATGTCGTCGGCTTGCTCTGGCGTGCCGGCCCATTCTTCTGCGGCGGTCATCAGGGACTGGGCGACGATCTGCGGGGCCGCACCTTGCACGTGGACGGCGGCTTGCTGCAGGCGGCGGATGCCGAATTCTTCGCCGTAGACATTTTCTGGCTCGACCAAGCCGTCGCTGTAGCCCACGAGGAGTGAATCGGGAGCGACGATCACGGAGCCTTCCTCATAGTCATAATCTTCCACGACGCCGAGGACCATGCCTCCCTTATCGAGATGCAGCGCGGAATCCTTGCAGATTAGGAATGATGGGAGGTGGCCGGCGTTGGTGTAACGCAGGTTGCGCGTGGCGCTGTCGTAGACGGCGATGAAGAACGTGGCGAAGCGATCGTCGCCGGTGTTGCGCACCAAATGTTTATTGAGGCGGGAGACGAGCTCGGCGGTGCTCATGTGTTCGCTGCCTTCAACCAGGACTTGGCTCCGCAGCGCGGCTTGCAAGCTGGCCATCAGGAGCGCGGCGGAAATTCCTTTGCCGGAAATGTCTGCGATGGCGATGGCGAGGTGCGTGGGGCTGAGCTGAATGAAGTCGTAGTAGTCGCCGCTGACGGCGCGCGCAGCTTTGCAAATGGCTTCGATTTCCACACCTGGAACGTGCGGCAAAATTCTGGGAAAGAGCTGGTCCTGCACTTCCCGCGCGATGGAAATTTCATTTTCCAGGCGCTGGCGCTGCTTTTGCTCTTCGATCAGCCCGCTGATGGAGCCGGTCATGAGGTTGAACGATTCGCCGAGGACGCCGAGCTGGTCACGGCGTTCGATGCGTACACGGTGGGATAAATCTCCGGCCTGGACAAACTGCGTGGCACGGTAGAGTTCATTGACGGCCTTTGTAATTTGCCGCGTGAGAACGATTCCCGTAATGAAGGCGCCAGCCCAAATCACCAGGAAGGCGATCACGATTAGGACGAATGCAATCAGATAGGTGTCTCGCAGCTCGCCGAGGGAACTAAACATGCGGCCGCTCAATTGCGAAGGCCGCGCGTTGAAGACGGCGAGCACGGGCCGCACGGGATCGAGCATGCCGTCGGGTCCGACATAGGCCGAATCCAGACGAGAGACTACGTTGACCGGAGAATCGACCCAGAGCATTGCGGGCTGGAGTGACCGATTGCTAGCCACGATGCGATGAGTAGTTTCATACTGAACATTGTTGGTCGTGTACAGCACGCCGTGCTGCGGGCCGCCGGTATAGCGCTGCATTAAATTGAACTGAATAGCGCCGAGGTCCGGCGCGATCGTGGCAAGAAAATCTTCCGTAACCGGCACCCGCAACGTGACGATGCGTACTCCGCGAGGTTCTTGCATGGCGCGAATGCTAACGATGGAAAGGAAAGGCTTCTCGTCTTGCTGCAGCAATCCGGCAAAGAACTGACGATTGGACGCGATTTTCACCAGCAGAGTTGGGTCGTTGGAAAAGTCGATGGACAGGCCGGGCAGCTCACGGTCGTGCACGGAATGCGATTGCGCTGCGAGGATGCCCTCGGACTCGGCTTCGCTGATGCCGTGCGGAAGAGTGCCGTGAGCGGCGGCGATGTGCTCGGCAATGTCGGCAAGCATGTCTTTGCGGCGCTGCACGTCTTCGTAGAGCAGATAGGAAGCGAGCTGCGAGTAGAGAATCTCTGCGGAGCGAACAGCGAGGATCATCAGCAACAAGACGGGAACGAAAGCTAAGAAGAGACCCGCAATAATGAGCCGATTGCGCAGACTCCACAACAGACGATTCCTTCCCCAGACCAATAAGCGATAAAGCAGGTAAAGTGCGGCGAGCAGTGCGATAAATTTCAGGTAGTTGAAAATGCTGCCGCTGGCTTCAAAGAGATAGGCGAGGCCGCCGGCAACTGCTAGCAATATCGCGACGAGGTCGAGGCGCGAGATGCGGTCCCATACTGTGCGGAGATTGGAAGCAGCGGTCACACGTCAGCCTCAGACAGAAAGACTACTTTACCTTAAGGATGCGCATTGAGCCGAGAGCGCGCTGCGTAGGCCGGAGCGGCAGTTGATCAGAGTGAGTTACTTCGCGACCGCGCTGCGCACGCGGCTGTGATAACGGCTGTAGGTGAAATAAATCACGAGGCCGATGACCAGCCAGATGATCAGGCGCGCCCAATTGACCCAGCCGAGCTTGTACATCATATAGCCGTTGAAGATGATGCCGAGAATCGGCACGACCGGGACCCACGGTGTGCGGAAAGGCCGTGGCTGCTGGGGATTCGTGCGGCGCAAGATCATGACGGCAATACACACCATGACGAAAGCAAGCAATGTGCCGATATTGACCATTTTTCCGATGTCATCTATTGGGGTGATGCTACCAACGATGGCGGCCAACAAGCCGACCAGGATCGTGTTTTTGTAGGGCGTGCGGTATTTCTTGTGGACCGCGGCAAAAAATTTCTTGGGCAGCAAGCCGTCATTGGCCATAGCATACAAAACGCGAGTCTGACCGAGCAGCATGACCAGCATGACGCTAGTAAGTCCCGCTAGAGCCCCGATCGTGATTATGTGCGACGCCGTGTACAAGCCGCGATCGAGGAAGGCTACGGCAATGGGAGCTTCGATGTTGACGTCTTGCCAGCGAACCATGCCGGTGAGCACGCCTGCCACGAGAATGTACAACACCGTGCAAATCAGCAGTGACGCCATAATGCCGATGGGCAAATCGCGCTGCGGATTCTTGCATTCCTGCGCGGTGGTGGAGACCGCGTCAAAGCCGATGTACGCAAAAAAGATGTAAGCGGCTCCGGCTCCAATGCCGCCGATACCCATGGGCGCGAAGCTCGACCAATCATGGCCCCAATTGGAGAAGTTAACGTAGTGAATGCCAAGACCGATGACGAAGAGCACTACGCCCACCTTAATGGTGACGATTGTGGCGTTGAAGCGCGCGCTTTCCTTGATGCCGATGACCAGGATGGCGGTTATGACCAGGGCGATGATGAAGGCTGGAAGGTTGAAGCCAATTTCGCGTCCGAAAAGCACCGGAGCATTGAGCAAAGCGTGAGCCTGCTGTACGAGCTGCGGCGACTGCGCGGCAATGATGGCGTCGACCTTGTCCAGAAAAGCCTGTGTTCCTGGCTGCAATGTGGCATCGGAAGCCTGCGCCATCTGCCGGGCGACAATTTTCGTGGCCGTGCCGAGGCCCGTCCAGTGATCGTAAGCGAGCCAGAGAGGCATTTTTATGTGGAAAATGTTCAGCAGCTCAATGAAATGGTTGGACCAGCCAGAGGAGACCGTGCTGGCGCCCATAGCGTATTCCAGCGTGAGGTCCCAGCCGATGATCCAGGCAAAAAATTCTCCAAGTGTCGCGTACGCATAGGTGTACGCGCTTCCGGCCAGCGGAATCATCGCCGCAAACTCAGCGTAGCAAAGTCCCGCGAACGCACAGCCGAGACCGGAGATTATGAAGGAGAGCATCAGCGCGGGGCCGGCGTAGTGCGCGCCGAGTCCAGAGAGCACGAAAATGCCAGCCCCAATGACAGCACCAACACCGAGAGCGGTGAGCTGACCAGCGCCCAGTGTACGTTTCAGGCTGTGTTCGCCGGTTTCGCCGGCTTCCGAGAGCAGCATGTTCATTGGCTTCTTTACGAAGAGCCAGCTTCTCGGATCACTGGCCCCGGTCGCATCGAGTTCGTTTGACCTTGTCGCCATGAGGAAAGCACCTCGCCGGGCGCGGCTTTGCACCCTCAAAAAATCGATCTTACGCTACGTGTTTGGCCGTCGAGCGGCGTGACCAAAGCAAATAAACCGGAACTCCAATAAGCACGATCACTAGACCCCGACCCGCCGTCTGCGTTTGGTACAGCAACAACACAAACATGATAGCGGTCGCCGCCACTATATACAGCAGCGGGATGAAAGGATAGCCAGGCGCTTTGTACGGGCGGTCAGCGTCTGGCCGCTTTCTGCGCAACGCGAAAATTCCGGCAATTGTCAGGGCATAGAACAACAGTGCGGAAAATACAACGTAATCGAGCAAATCGCTATAGAGGTTACCGTAGCTGACCTCACCCATTCCACTGACGTGGCGTGTACGCAGCAGAATCAGCACAGTGATCCAGATGCCTTGATAGATCAGAGCGCTGCCTGGCACGCCCTTCTCGTTCAGCGTACCCGTTGACTTGAAGAACAGGCCGTCGCGAGCCATGGCATAGGAGACCCGGGCGCCCGCCAAAATCAACCCGTTGTTGCAGCCAAAGGTGGAAATGATAATGGCCACCGCCATGATCGCGCCGCCTGCAGGCCCAAAAACGGCTGCGAGCGCCGCGCTGGCGACTCGATCGTCTGGCGCGTTTTGAATTTGCGCGAGCGGAAGCGTGCAGAGATAGGCGAGATTAGCCAAGCAATACAGCATCATAACGATAAATGTGCCAAAAGCCATCGAGAGCGCAACATCGCGCTTGGGATTTTTCACCTCAGCAGCAGTGAAGCCAATGTTGTTCCAGGCGTCAGCGGAAAAGAGCGAACCTACTTGCGCCACGCCGTAAGCCACGAACAGCCCAAATGCGCCGGAAGCGGCGGTCACCGTCGGGACAAGGCCCCGCAGAAAACTTGCTCCGGGTTCAAGCGGTTGCGCTCCTCGAACGGCCCAGAAGTGGCCGAAGTTATCGGAGATAGCGGCGGCATTTCGGCCGATAAAAACGCATACAACGATTAGCCCAAGCAAAGCGAGCGTCTTCGCGCTGGTGAAAATATTCTGAATGAGCTTGCCAATGCGGACGCCCTGCGTATTGAGGAAGGTGAGAAAGACAATCATCAATATCCCGACGAGTTGCTGCACGGACAGGCTTATAGCGTACTTAGATGAGAGTGCAATCGGTGGGATAATCCAAGCCGTGGGCGAAATTGCGGGAAACAGCACGCCAAGGTAACGAGCGAAACCCACCGCGACGGCTGCAATGGTCCCCGTTTGAATCACCAGGAACAGTGTCCAACCGTAAAGAAAACCCCAAAGCGGCGAATACGCTTCTCGTAGGTAAACATATTGGCCGCCGGCACGCGGGAACATCCCGGCCAATTCGCCAAACGAAATTGCCGCGAAAATCGTGAGCAGTCCCGTAAGAATCCAGGTGAGCAGCAATCCAGCCGGAGAGCCGGTCTGGTGTGAAATCCCGGCCGCGACAATGAAAATGCCGGAGCCGATCATGGAGCCGACCACGATCATCGTGCCGTCGAAAAGCCCGATGGCGCGAACAAAACCGGCTTCTTGCTTCGCGGCGACTGGCTGCTGAATGGTTTGCGTAGCGTCGGCCATTCCGTGAAATCCTTAGACGGTAGCGGCATGATTCGCCGCGCCGAGTATGTCCAAAAAGCGCCGTGCTCGCTCGCCGGGCTTCGCCGCGCACACCACATCGCGAATCACAGCCACGCTGTCGGCGCCAGCCTCGATGACCGACGCCGCGCGCTCGAGCGTGATACCGCCAATCGCCACGATGGGCTTCTCGGTAAGGTGGCGCACCTGACGAATCAACTCCAGTCCCACGACGGGATCGGGATTTGCTTTGGAAGTAGTGGCAAAAATGGGCCCAACAGCAATGTAGTCCGCAGAAGTCGCAGCAGCGCGGCGAAACTGCTCCAGGTTATGCGTAGACGTGCCGATCCACATTTCTTCTCCCACGACGGCACGCGCCTGCTGCGGGTCCAAATCCTCTTGCCCAACGTGCACGCCCGCGCCTCCAGCGAGAACGGCTAGATCGGGCCGGTCGTTCACAACCAAAGAAGCTCCATGGGAGCTCAGCGATGAGACGAGTTCACGTGAAGTCGCAAGCAAATCACGAGCAGAAGCTGATTTGTCGCGGTATTGCAGCAGCCGGACACCCGCATCGGCAAGTTCCCGCGCGCACTCGTGTGGAGAATTATTGAGCAACGTTGCGTCTAGTATCACATACAGCCTGGGCAGGACAAGACGCATAAGGCTATTTTCCGTTCGTTCCCAGCAACCGTTCGATGAAATGCGTATCGATTTTCCCCGCCCCAAAATCAGCGTCGGCGAGGATGCGCCGATGCAGCGGAATTGAAGTCTTGATGCCCTCGATCACAAACATCTCCAGCGCGCGTTTCATACGTCCAACGGCTTCCGCGCGATCGCGTCCCTTGACGATCAGCTTTGCAATCATCGAATCGTAGTATGGCGG
>Ga0209131_1000359_pt1 | contig 33078 bp, 22 predicted proteins | sample GraSoi_2013_40cm_FD_185826 | JGI IMG/M metagenome (GOLD analysis project Ga0209131, IMG submission 185826) | Grasslands soil microbial communities from the Angelo Coastal Reserve, California, USA - Sample 9_17_2013_40cm (SPAdes) (version 2) | ecosystem: Environmental > Terrestrial > Soil >...
CTCGCGCATCAACCGGCGCGAAAATTCGTCGCGCCGCATGCGGCGCATGCGCACCGCCGGAAAACTGCCGTAGACCTGCATGACCGCTCCTTTTTTACCAGGTGGATCAGTCGCTTATTTTTCGGACGATCGACCGCGGAACTTTTCCATCGTCCCGCCGCTCTTATACCTTAGACGGCTTCGGTCGTCTCCCGCTTCTCCTCCCTGAGCGGGATGCCTTAAACCTTAAGGCATTTTGCCCCGGGCTGATTTCCCCTTTTGGCCCGGGGGTTTTTATTTCCAACCCCGGGTTTTGCCCGGGGTTTTCGTTTGGCTCAGAGCGGCTGGATTCGAGGGACGCCGCCGCGCTCGCGTCCAGCCAGCCTCGAAACACCGCTGCTGCCTGATCGAGCCCGGATTTTCTGAGGCTCGAGAAAAGCTGCACGGAAGTATTGGGGGCAAATGCCCCGATTTCTCCTTCGACCCGGCGCAGTATTTTCTGCGCCGCTTCCCGCGAGAGTTTATCCGCTTTGGTGAGCAGCACGTGTACGGGCTTTCCAGTGGGGCCGAACCACCGGAGCATCCGCCGATCGAGCTCCGTCAGCGGGTGCCGCACGTCCACTACGAGAGCCAAGCCGCGCAGCGGCCCGCGCATCTGAAGGTAGCCGCCCAATAATTTCTCCCAGGGCGCCCGCACCGCATCGGGAACCCTCGCGTAACCGTAGCCGGGAAGGTCCACGATGAATCGATCCGCCCCGAGCGCGTAGTAATTGATGAGTCGAGTGCGTCCCGGGGTCTTGCTCACGAACGCCAACTGGCTCCCGGCCAGCGCGTTGATCGCACTTGATTTACCCGAGTTCGATCGACCCGCAAAGGCGACTTCACCAACGCTGGCCGGAACGTCCTCGAACGAGGCTGCGCTTTTGAAAAAAGAAACACCGCGGAAAAGCAACATGGATGGGCGGATCAATTTGCTAGAATATCAGCCTTTTGAGCGAGACTCAGGGGGAGAAAAACGGCATGAAACGAGCTTTGGCGCTTTTGAGTTTCGCGGTATGCGCCGGTCCGCTCGCCGCCGCGGAGCCGCCCGCCAAAGCCGATTCCGCCAAGGGCCAAAGCATCGCCGGCAAGATTTGCGCGGCCTGCCACGGTGCCGACGGCAACAGCCCGACCCCCGCCAATCCGAAGCTTGCCAGTCAGGTGCCCGAATACCTGCAGAAACAGCTCGCCAATTTCAAGCCCACGGCCGGAAAAAGGGCCGAGCGGGAAAACCCGATCATGGGCGGCATGGTTGCCGGTCTTTCGGTGGAGGACATGCGCGACGTGGCGGCGTATTACTCCGCGCAACGGGTCAAGCCCGGGGCGGTAAGAAACCGGGATGCGCTCGCCCTCGGCCGGAAAATCTGGCGGGGCGGTGACCTGACCAAAGGGCTTCCTGCGTGTGCTGCCTGCCACGGCGCGAGCGGGGCGGGCTTACCTGCGCAATACCCGCGCCTGGCGGGACAGTACGCCGAGTACACCGAAGCGCAACTGAAGGCGTTCCGCTCGGGGGAGCGCAGGAACGACGCGAATGGGATGATGCAGGCGATCGCCGCAAGGATGAGCGAACCTGAAATTCGCGCGGTGGCCGATTACGTCACCGGTCTGCGCTGATATTCCTCGCGTCCCCCATGACGCGATTCGAGGGTGGCACAAGGCCACCCTTTTTTATTTTCCCGCCTCCGGCGAGCGCCGCCGTCCGAACGCTGCCGGCCTCGGAATAGCGAGGGCGGCTCGTGTTTACGCCGGCCGCAACCGGCAGAATTTCACGCGGGCGGCCGCAACCCGCGGAATAAATGGGCCAAGCGGTGCGTTTGTATCGCAGGGTTCGTTTTTTTGGGGAGGAAGCAATGACCAAAATCCGCGTTGCCTGCGTGACGACAGCGGCGTTCGTGGATTGCCGGGCGGTTTCCCGGCGAACGGAGCGTCCCCGAGAAAACGTGCTGCGCGTTAGAATGCCCGGCAGATGGATCGCCGCCTCATCATCGAGCACATTCCCCGGCTGCGACGCTACGCCCGCGCGCTCGTCGGCGACCGCTACGTCGCCGACGACTTGGTTCAGGACACCCTGGAGCGCGCCTGGAACAAATTCTATCTGTGGCGCCCGGGAAGCGACCTGAGGGCGTGGCTGTTCACGATCATGCACAACGTGTTCGTAAATCAGGCGAGGCGCCGCCGCTACGAGATCGAGCTGGCGATGGATGAACTCCCGGCCGTTGCAGTTCGCGCAACCCAAGGCGAGCAGCTCGAACTGCAGGACGTGGACCGCGTGCTGCGCTCACTTTCGGCCGAGCAGCGCGAAGTCGTGCTGCTCGTCGCAGTGGAGCAGCTGACCTACGAGGAGGTAAGCGGTGCGCTGGATATCCCCATAGGCACCGTCATGTCGCGACTGTCGCGGGCGCGCGAACGCATGCGCCAGCTGCTCGGCGGTCAGGCCGTGATGCCCCTGAAAGTCGTGAAGTGAAGCCGGTCGCCGAGGCTGATTTGCACACCTACATCGACGGCGCGCTTTCCGAGGGCGCTCGGGCCGAGATCGAGGCGTGGCTCGCTTCTCACCCGGAGGACGCGGAGCGGCTGCGCGCGTACGCCGAGCAAAACGCCCTGCTCCGCTCGCTCTTCAACCCGGTGCTCGACGAACCCGTGCCGCCGGCGCTGCTTGCAGTGCGCCCGCACGCGTGGCGGCGCTACGCCGTTGCTGCTGTGATATTCGCGATCGGAATCGCGCTCGGCTGGATGGTTCGTGGGATGTTCATCACCCCGCAGTTGCTACCGGTGTCGCTTGCCCGACTGGCGGCGACTGCGCACGCGGTGTATTCGCCCGAGGTACGCCATCCGGTGGAGGTGACCGCCGCCGAGGAGGAGCATCTCGTGAGATGGCTGTCGAGGCGCCTGGGCACCACCTTGAAGGCACCGAAGCTCTCACCGCTCGGCTATGAACTCGTAGGAGGTCGGCTGCTCTCCGGACCCCAGGGGGCGGTCGCGCACTTCATGTATCAGGATGCGCGCGGTCAGCGTCTCACGCTGTACGTTTCCAGGCAAAGAGGGGAGCCGCGCGACACCGCTTTCCGCTTCAGCCAGGAGGATCGCGTGTCGGTTTTTTACTGGGTCGACGGCAATTTCGGGTACGCGCTTTCCGGCGAGATAAGAAGGGAACAACTGCTCAATGTCGCCGACGTCGTCTACAAGCAGCTCAATCCGTGACCGCCGAAGGGTAGTCCGGCTCGACTCGTCGAACCGGTCGGCCTAATCGGCTGCCCGCAAGCTCGCCACTTGCTGCGTGCGTCGCCGCTGCCCAAGCCATACCTGGAAGCGCTCGAAGTAGAGGTAGATCACGGGCGTGATGTAGAGGGTCAGGAACTGCGACAGCAAGAGCCCCCCCACCACCGCGAGGCCGAGCGGCCGGCGCGCATCCCCACCTGCACCGAAGGAAAGCGCAATCGGCAGGCTCCCCATGAGGGCGGCGAACGTCGTCATCATGATAGGTCGGAAGCGGATCACGCAGGCCTGGTAGATGGCCTCGGCCGCGGGCTTGCCGTCGTTGCGCTGCGCCCCGATCGCGAAGTCGATCATCATGATCGCGTTCTTCTTGACGATGCCCACCAGCATGATGATGCCGACGAAGGCATACATGTTGAGCTCGATGTTGAAAGCCCACAAGGTCACCAGCGCGCCGAGTCCCGCGGTCGGCAATCCGGACAGAATCGTGAGCGGATGGATGAAGCTCTCGTACAAAATGCCAAGAACTAAGTAGATCACGAGGATGGAGAGCACCAACAGGATGCCCATGCCTTGGAGCGAGGCTTGAAACGCCTGCGCCGTGCCCGTGAATCTCGTGTTCAGCGTGGGCGGCACCTGCAGGTCCAGCGCCGCCCTCTGGATCACAGCGATCGCTTCGGACAGCGCTACATCCGGCTGCAGGTCGAACGAAATCGTGACGGAGGGCAGCTGGCCGAGATGGCTCACGCTCATCGGGCCGACGCCGTAGCTGAGCTTCGCCACGGCGTTGAGCGGCACCAGCGCGCCGCTCGAGGAGCGCACGTAAAGCATGGACAGGGCCGCGGGATCGCGCTGATACCTCGGCTCGAGCTCGAGGATCACCCAGTATTGATTGGTAGCGGTGTAGATGTTCGAAACCTGACGCGAGCCGTAGGCATTGGCGAGCGCCGCTTCGATCTGCTGGGGGTTGACGCCGAGGGCGGAAGCCTTCTCGCGGTCGATCTCGACGTTGACTTGCGGCCGGGCGATCTGCAGGTCGCTCGAGACGTCGAGCAGGCTCGGAAGGGTCTTGAGCTTGTCCTCGATGATCGGCACCCAGTGGTAGAGCTCTTCGGTGCTCGCGCCCTGGACGACGTACTGGTACTGACTCTTGGTGAGCTGGCCTCCGATGCGGATCGCCGGGACGTTCTGGACGAAGACCTTGACGCCCATCATGTTGGAGAGCTTGGGGCGCAGGGCGCGCACTACCTCGTCCGCGGATTTGCGCACCGAGCGGGGCTTCAAGGTCATGGTGGCACGGCCCACGTTGAGCGAAGGGTTGAACGAGGTTGCGCCCAGGAACCCGGTCACCGATTCGATGTTGGGGTCGGCGCGGAGGATCTCCAGTACCGAGCGCTGGTAAGTCACCATGGCGTCGAAGGAAACGTCCTGAGGCGCCTCGATGAAGCAGAACAACTGCCCCGCGTCCTCGCTCGGAAGGAAGCCCTTGGGCATTTTCGCGTACAGCGCTCCGGTGGCGATAACGACGCCGAAAAACACCGCCATCGCGAATCTCTGGTTGCCGAGCACCCATCTCAGGCTCGATCCATACGCGTCTCTCACCGCGTCGAACGCCCGTTCGCTCGCGAGAAAAAGCCTCCCGTGCTTGACGTCGCCATGCGGCTTGAGGATGCGGCTGCACATCATGGGTGTCAGCGTTAGCGAGACGAATCCCGAAATCAGTACCGCGACGATGATGGTGACGGCGAACTCGTGCAGCAGCCGTCCCAGAATGCCGCCCATGAAAAGCACCGGGATGAACACGGCCGCGAGCGAAATCGTCATCGACAGTATCGTGAACGCGACCTCCTTCGACCCGTCGAACGTCGCCTGCAACGGGCTCTTCCCCATCTCGATGTGGCGTGAGATGTTCTCCAGCATGACGATCGCGTCGTCCACCACGAATCCCACGCACAATGTCAGCGCCATCAGTGAGATGTTGTCCAGGCTGTAGCCGAACAGGTACATCAGCGAGAACGTGCCGATGATCGACATCGGCAGCGCCACGCTTGGAATCACCGTTGCGGGAATGTTGCGCAGGAACATGAAGATCACCATGACCACGAGCCCGAGCGCGAGCATCAGCGAGAACTGCACGTCCTCGACCGACTGGCGGATGGAGGTGGACCGGTCATACATCACGTTGATGCTGACTCCCGCGGGGACCTCGGTGCGGAAGGTCGGTAGGAGTTTCTTGACGGCGTCCACGACCTCGATGGTGTTGGTGCCGGGCTGCCGGAAGATCGCAAGTATGATGCCGCGATCATCCTTGAACCACGCGGCGAGCTTGTCGTTTTCCACGCTGTCTATGACGCGGCCGAGCTCGCTCAAGCGGACCGGAGCGCCGTTGCGGAAGGTGACGATGATGGGCCGGAAGGCAGCCGCCTCGTAGAGCTGGCCCGTCGCCTGTATGGCGAACATGCGGTCCTTGCCGTATAGCGTGCCGGTGGGCAGGTTGACGTTGGCGTTGGCGACCGCCTGCTCGACTTCGTTGATACCGACTCCCCGCGCGGCGAGCGCGTTGGGGTCGACCTGCACGCGCACCGCGTATTTCTGCTGGCCCTGTACCTGAACCTGGGCCACCCCGGAAATCGTCGAAATGCGCTGCGCGAGAAAGGTTTCGGCGTACTCGTTGACGGTGGACAACGGCATGGTGTCCGAGGTGAGCGTCAGATAAAAAATTGCCGCATCGGCCGGGTTGACCTTCCTGAACGAGGGCGGTGTCGTCATGGTGGGCGGCAGCTGCTTTGCCGCCGCTGCGATCGCCGAATTGACGTCCTGTGCCGCGGCGTCGATATCGCGATCGAGGGAGAACTGGATGGTGACCGACGATATCCCTTGGCCCGAGAGCGAAGTCATCTGGTCGATTCCGGCGATCGTCGAGAACTGTTTCTCGAGCGGCGTCGCCACCGCCGCGGCCATGGTCTCCGGGCTCGCGCCGGGAAGCTGGGCCGAAACCTGGATCGTGGGGAAATCGACGTTGGGCAGCGAAGAAACCGGCAGCAGGCGGTAGCTCGCCAGTCCGAAAATCAGGATCCCGGCCATGACCAGCACGGTCATGACGGGACGGCGGACGAAGAGTTCCGATAGATTCATAGTTGAGGATTTACGACTTGACTACGACCTTCGCCCCGGCCCCGAGGCGCAGCTGGCCTTGCGTTACGACCCGCTCACCTTTTTCCAGACCGCTCGCGATGATGGCGTTGTCGCCCTCGGTGCGTGTGACCGTGACTTTGCGCACCTCGGTGGTCATGTCGGGCTTGACCACGAAAACGTATTGACCGTTGGGACCGGTCTGCACGGATTTGGATGGCACGACGAGGGCGTCCTTCTGGTCGTAGAGCTTGATCCTCACGTTGACGAACTGGCCCGGCCACAGCGCGTTTTCGCCGTTTTCGAACCGCGCCCGCAACTTGATGGTCCCGGTGCTCGGATCGACGGCGTTATCGACGAAGACCAGCGTTCCCGAGGCTGCGGGTTGATCCGACCCCGGGGCCAGCGCGTCGACCGCGAGCGGACCCGAGGACATGTAGCCGCGAACGGCGACGAGCCGCTGCTCCGGCACGGAGAAGTTTACGTAGATCGGGTGGACCTGGTTGATCACCACCAGAGCAAGGGTATCGTTCGCCTTGACGAGGTTCCCCAGCTGAATTTGGATTTTTCCAGGATAGCCGTCGATAGAGGAGCGGATCGTGCAGTACTCCAGGTTCAGCTTCGCGTTGTCGAGCGCGGCACGGCTTCCCTGGGCGACGGCTTCGGCCGTGTCGGCGTTGGTGCGGATTTGCGCGTAGGCTTCCTTGGAGACGAAATTCTTGGCGAGCAGTTCCTGGTATCGGCGCTCCTGCGAGCGGGCCTGATCCTTCTGCGCCGTGTCGCGCAGGAAGTTGGCTTCGGCCTGGCGCAATGCCGCCTCATAGGGGCGCGGATCGATCTTGAACAGAACGCGACCTCGCGGGAGTTCCTCGCCTTCCTTGAAACCGACTTCGACGATTTGTCCGTCGACGCGCGCCTTGACCGACACGGTCGCATAGGCCTCGACGTTGCCGATCGCCAGGAGGCGAAAAGGCACGACCTCCTGCAAAACCGGTGCGATCGAAACGGGAATCGCCGCGGGTCCTTTGGACGCCTTGCGCTCGTTTGCGCGTATCTCGGTGCCGAAATAGGCGAACAGCACAACCGCGACGACGAGCAAGCCGACGCCGCCGAAAACGAACAGGCGCCTGGACGTGGGTGCTGCGACGCGCCATTGCACTGAGGGTTCCATGGTTTCGCTAACGAAGGGAAAAAGCCGCGTATTCCATCAGGAAGCGGCCGGCAAACGCTTAAATTTACGGCAAAAGACGTTCCGATGCAAAGAGGCTTTCGGCGACTTCTCGATGCCGGACGAGGTGAGCCGTTTTCCCATCGACCATCACTTCGGCGGGACGCGGCCGGGAATTGTAATTCGAGCTCATCGTCATGCCGTAAGCGCCCGCCGACATGACCGCGAGCAGGTCGCCACCTGCGAGCGCGAGGTCGCGGTCGCGGGCGAGAAAATCGGCCGACTCGCAAACCGGCCCGACGATGTCGTAGCGCTTTACCGGGCCCTCGCGCCGGGTGACCGGCAGCACCCCGTGCCAGGCGTCGTAGAGCGCCGGGCGCAGCAGGTCATTCATTGCTGCATCGGTGACGGCGAAATTCTTGGCGACGCCGTGCTTCAGGTACTCGACCCGCGCAAGCAGGAGCCCGGCGTTCCCGACCAGAGCGCGGCCGGGCTCGAGCAGTATCTTGAGCTTGCGGTTGCCGATGCGCCGGAACAGGGCTCCGAGATAGTCGCCGATCGCAGGCGGTGTTTCGTCGCGGTAGCGGATGCCCAGCCCGCCGCCGAGATCCATGTGCTCCAGATGCATGCCGGTAGCGTCCAGTGCGTCGACGAACTCCAGGACTTTTTCGAGGGCGGCCACGAACGGCCCGACCTCGGTGATCTGCGAGCCGATGTGAACATCGATGCCCACGACGCGCACCCCGTGCAGCTTCGCGGCCTTGCGGTAGAGGCGGGGCGCCTCGTCGTAGGGAATGCCGAACTGGTGCTCCGAAAGCCCGGTGGCGATATACGGGTGCGTCTTCGGATCGACGTCGGGATTCACGCGAAACGACACCGGCGCAATCCTGTCCATGCTTGAAGCGACGGCCGCAAGGCGCTCGATCTCGCCTTCGGATTCCACGTTGACGCACAGAACGCCTGCCTGGAGCGCCGCGCGCAATTCAGCTTCGCTCTTGCCGACCCCGGAAAAAACGGTCTTGGAAGCGGTACCGCCTGCCGCCAGAACGCGGGAGAGCTCGCCGCCGGAGACGATGTCAAAGCCCGAGCCGAGGCGCGCAAAGAGGTTCAGCACGGCGAGATTGGAATTGGCCTTGACCGAATAGCAGATCAGGACGTCGCGTTCGGCGGAGGCGCGCTCGAACTCACGGTAGGCGGACTCGATCGCGCCGCGCGAATACACGTAGCAAGGCGTGCCGTATCGCGCCGCGATGGATGCGAGCGGCACTTTCTCCGCGCAAAGCGCGCCGTCCTGGTACGAAAAAAAATTCACTGGCGCGGCGCGGGTTTGCTATCCTGCTGCGGATCTCGTTCCGGCGGGGGAAGATAGAGCGCCGCTTTGTTGCCGCAGGCCGAGAGGGCGAGGAAAACGAGAATGAGGCCGACGGCGCGGCGCATGGCGATGCCGATAATTAGTCTGTGCAAACGAGTTTAGCACGGCGATGACCCCGAGCGAATTCGACAGCCTGGCCGATGCGATGCTGGAGCGGATTGCACGGGCGGTGGAGGAAAGCGGGGCGGATTGCGACTGCGAGCCCAAAGGCTCCGGCGTACTGGAGCTTGAATTCGCCGACGGCAGCCGCATTGTGGTCAACCGCCATTCTGCAGCGCGTCAGATCTGGGTCGCAGCAAGATCGGGAGGCTACCATTTCCGCTGGAATGGGTCGGACTGGGTCGATACCCGAGAGGACGGCGAGTTGCTGGCGGCGCTGTCGAGGCTGGTGAGCGAACAATCTCGCCGTGCCGTCGTGCTGCGCTAGTCGCGCGTTTCCGGTCGAGCTAGAACAACTGGTTCCTGACGTCCTCGGTTGTCCTCACTCCGGGATCGACCGGACCCTGCTCGGGCGGTACGTTCTCGCGAAAGAAAAATTCCGGCCTTCCATCGGGCGACTGAAGCCCGTTTTCGTTGACCTTGACCACGACGACCCCCTCGGGATTGCGTTGGGCCATTTCCGGCATACCTTTTAGCGCCTTTGCCATGTAGCTCATCCAGATCGGCAGCGCCGCGACCGACCCGGTCTCCCCAGGGCCGAGTTTTTTCGGCTGATCGAAGCCCACCCAGGCGATGCTGACGAGCATGGGCTGATAGCCGCTGAACCAAGCGTCAACGTAGTCATTGGTGGTGCCGCTCTTGCCAGCGAGATCCTGGCGCCCGAGCGCCATAGCGCGCGCTCCGGTTCCGTAGCGCATCACATCGTGCATCATGTTGTCCATGATGAAGGCATTGCGAGCGTCGATGACCCGCAGGGTCTCGTCCCCGGCGCGGGCCGGCTGCGCTTCCGCGAGGACGTTGCCGCGGTCGTCGACGATCTTCTGAATCACGTACGGCTCGGTGCGATATCCGCCGGTGGCAAACACCGAAAAGGCGCGAGCCATCTGAAGCGGCGTGGCCGAGCCCGCACCGAGCGCCATGGTGAGGTAGGGCGGGTGACGATCGGCATCGAAGCCGAATCGGGTGATGTAATCCTGCGCGTACTGTGGGCTGATCGCCTGCAGGATACGAATCGACACCATGTTCTTCGACTTGGCCAGCGCCATGCGCATGCTCATGGGCCCTTCGTACCTGCCGTCATAGTTCTTCGGTTCCCATACCTGCCCGCCCGTCAGCGCCGCGTCGACCACCACGGGGGCATCGTTGATCACGGTAGCCGGGGTAAAGCCCTTCTCCAGCGCGGACGAATAGATGAAAGGCTTGAAACCCGAGCCGGGCTGGCGCCAGGCCTGGGTCACGTGGTTGTACTGGCTCCGGTTGAAATCGAAGCCGCCGACGAGCGAGCGTACTGCGCCGTCCTGTGGGTTGGCCGAGATAAAGGCGCCCTCGGCGTCCGGGAGCTGGACGATCTGCCAATCGTTATGGTCGTCCTTCTGGATGCGAATCACCGCACCACGCCGGATCCTGCGGGTCGGTGGGGTGCGGGAATCGAGCATGCGCTCGGCGAACTTGAGCCCCTCTCCGGACACGGTGACGGTTTCTCCTCCGCGCCGATAGGCTGTCACCCGTTTCGGCGTCGCCTCAAGAACGAGTGCCGCGAGAAGGTCGTCGCTGTCGACATGATCTTGCAACGCCTCCTCGTAGTCTTCCTCCTGCGCATCCTTGAGATCGACGAATCCTTCGGGGCCGCGATAGCCATGGCGCCGGTCGTATTCGATCAAGCCCTGGCGGAGGGCCGCGTAGGCCGCTTCCTGGTCGGCGCGCGTGATCGTCGTGTAGACGCGAAAGCCGCGTGAATAGACTTCCTCGGGATAGCGCTCATAAAGCAGTTGGCGGACCATCTCGGCGACGAACTCGGCGTGAATCTCGTATTCGGTGACGGCTTCGCGCTTGACGCTGATCGGAATCTTTTGGGCCTCCTCGTATTGCTCGTCGTCGAGCACGGAGAGCTCGCGCATGCGCCGCAGCACATAGAGTTGGCGTTGCTTGGCGCGTTTGGGATTGATGACCGGGTTGAAAGACGAGGGGGCCTTGGGCAGCCCGGCAAGCATCGCGATCTCGGCGGCGTTGAGCTGCGATAGCGTCTTGCCGAAGTAGACTTGCGCTGCTGCGCCGAACCCGTAGGCCCTCTGGCCGAGATAGATCTGGTTGATGTAGATCTCCAGGATCTGATCTTTGCCAAGGCTGTTTTCGATCTTGAACGCCAGCAGCGCCTCATACAATTTGCGGGTCAGCGTTTTTTCCCGGGAGAGGAAAAAGTTTCGCGCGACCTGCATCGTGATCGTCGAAGCCCCTTGAGTCTTACCGCCGGTCACCAAGTTGGAGTAGGCCGCGCGCAGCACCCCGTGGTAGTCGACGCCGGTATGCTGGTAAAAGCGCTCGTCCTCGGCCGCGAGGATGGCCTGTTTCATCAGAGAAGGAACCTCCTCGATGCTGACGAGGGAACGGCGCTCCTCGCCGAACTCCCCGATCAGCAGCCCGTCGGCGGTGTACACCCGCAGCGGGATCTTCGGCTGGTACGCGGTGAGCGCCTCGATGGAGGGCAGGTTAGGGTACGCAAGGAGGATCACAAAACCCAGCAGCGCCAAACTCACTACTCCCAACCCGGCCAGCGCCAACGCCGGGAAGGCGAACCATCGAAGCCACATTCAGGGGATATCCGGGAAAAGGTCGCCCATTATAGAGAGCTGAAAGAGCGCTAGGTTCACCCTAAACACCTAATATCTCGCGTGAAAAATTTACTTTACAGGGTGTGGGGTTGTTGCTAGCATTTAACGTAAATTATACTAATCGCGCCTAACCGGCCATACCTGAAGGGGAAATCCCGGTTGCAGCTAAATTTGAATTTGGATATTTTCAAGCCGAAAGCGCCGCCGCTGTTCGGGATGGATATCTCTTCGTCCTCGGTGAAGCTGGTTGAGCTCGCCGATGCGGGCAGGGGAAATCCGCGGGTCGAGCGCTATGCTATCGAGGCGTTGCCGAAGGACGCAGTCCTGGACGGCAACATCACCAATCTCGACGCCGTGGTCGATGCCGTGCAGCGGGGCTGGAAGAGAATCGCGACGCGCACGAAAAACGTCGCCCTGGCCTTGCCCACGGCCGCAGTGATCACCAAGAAGATCATCGTACCGGCGGGGCTCCGCGACGAAGAGCTGGAAGTCCAAGTCGAAAGCGAGGCCAATCAGTACATCCCGTTCGCGCTCGAGGAGGTCAACCTAGACTTTCAGGTGTTGGGGCCTTCTCCTTCAGGACCTGAAGAGGTCGAAGTGCTGATCGCTGCCTCGCGCAAGGAAAAGGTCGAAGACCGCGTCGCGGTGGCCGAAGCCTCGGGCCTCAAAGCCATAGTGATGGACGTCGAGTCCTACGCCATCCAAACTTCCTTCGAGCTGATTCAGCAGCAATTCCCGGATAACGGCAAGGACCAGAACATCGCGCTGGTCGATTTGGGCGCGAACGTCATGAACATCACGGTGCTGCGCAACGAGCAGACCGTGTACACGCGCGAGCAGGCGTTCGGCGGCAGTCAGCTCACGCAGGACATCATGCGCGTGTACGGCATGAGCCTGGAGGAAGCCGAAGCCGCCAAGCGCTCCGGAGGGCTGCCGGAGAACTACGAATCGGAAGTGCTGCGCCCCTTCATGGAAAACGCGGCGCTGGAAATCCAGCGCGCAATGCAGTTCTTCTTCACATCGACCCAGTACACCTCGGTCGAGCACGTTCTGCTCACCGGAGGCTCGGCGGTGATTCCGGGGCTCGACGAGATGGTGCAGAGCCGCACCCAGATCAATGCTTTGGTTGCCAACCCTTTCGCGAACATGGCGATTTCGCCGCGCGTCCAGCTAAAGAAGCTGGTCGCGGATGCACCCTCGCTGATGGTCGCTTGCGGACTTGCCATGCGGAGATTTGACCCGTGATCCGCGTCAATCTGCTCCCCTGGCGCGAGGCGCGCCGCAAGGCCCAGCGCCAGCATCTTGGCGTGCTGGGAGGCATGGTCGCCGTGCTCGGGCTTCTGATCGTCGGCGCGGTGCACCTGACCATTGCGGGATACATCGCGGTGCAAAGCGACCGCAACGAATTCCTGAAAAAGGAAAACGTCAGGCTCGACAAGGAAATCGAGGAGATCAAAAAGCTGAAGAGCGAGATTGCAGCGCTCCTTGCGCGCAAGCAGATCATCGAGCGGTTGCAGGCAGACCGTGCCCAGGCCGTTTATTTGCTGCAGGAGCTGGTTCAGCAGGTACCCGACGGGGTTTACCTCAGGACGATCAAGCAGACCGGCTTGAAAGTCAACATGATGGGCTATTCGCAATCCAACGCGCGCGTCTCGACCCTGATGCGCAATTTCGCGGCTTCTCCTTACCTCGAGAACCCCGACCTGGTCGAAATCAAGGCGGTGATCGTAAACAACAAGCGCGTTTCCGAATTCAACATGAACGTCAGCCTGAAGCAGCTGCAGACCGAAGATGCCGGCAAATCGGGTAAGGCCGCACCCAAGGCCGCTCCGGCCAAAGGCTAAGACCCGATGAAGAAATTTCTCGAACAGTTCAAGAATCTCAATACGCGCGATCCGGGCGCGTGGCCGCCGTTACCCAAGGCGATGCTGCTCCTCGGATTGCTGGTCGGCATCGTCGCGCTGGGCTATTTTCTCGATTGGCAGGAACAGATGGATTCGCTTGAGGCCGGGCGCATACAGGAAGTGAAGCTCAAGGACGAATATGTCGCGAAGCAGCAACAGGCCATCAATCTCGATCTCTACCGTCAGCAGCTGCGCGAAATCGACAGCTCCTTCGGCGCCCTTCTGAGGCAGCTTCCCAATCGATCGCAAATGGACGCGCTGCTCGTCGACATCAACCAGGCAGGGCTCGGCCGCGGCCTGCTATTTGACCTGTTCAGGCCGGCTCCGGCGGAGACCAAGCGTGAGTTCTACGCCGAGCTGCCGGTCACGCTGAAACTCAGCGGCAGCTATCACGACATGGGGCAGTTTGCGAGCGATATCGGACAGCTCTCGCGCATCGTCACGCTGAACGATATCGCGCTGACAGGAGCAAAAGACGGCTCGATCGTCATGGACGTCACGGCGAAGACCTTCCGTTATCTGGACGAGGACGAAGTGGCTGCCCAGAACAGAGCGGCAAAGGGCGTCAAGGCGGGCAAGAAATGAAGGCGCTTGCCGCCATCGCGCTCGGGTTGCTGCTCGCGGCGTGTACCGGTGAGGAATTCGGCGACCTCAAAGCCGAACTGAAAGACAAGACCAAAGATATGCGCGGGAGGATCGACCCGCTGCCCGTCGTGAAGCCCTACGAGCCGGTACCCTACAAGCCTTTCGATCAGCCCGATCCCTTCAGCAGCGCGAAAATCGAGCTGGTCACGAAATCGGCAGGCACCGGCGGCGGCGGCGGACTGAAGCCCGATCTCAACCGGCCGAAGGAACCGCTCGAAGCCTACCCGCTGGAGACGCTGAAGATGGTCGGCGTGCTGCAGCAGAGGAAGGCGAATTTTGCGCTGGTCAAAGCCGATACAGGCCTGTACCGCGTCAAAGTCGGCAACTACATGGGCCAGAATTTCGGCCTTATCACAACGATTACCGAAAACCAGATCCAGCTGCATGAGCTCGTCCAGGATGCGGTGGGCGACTGGACCGAACGCCAGAGTACCTTGCAGTTGCAGGAAGTCGGAGGAGGGAAATAATGAACCATGTTCTCGTGCGAAGATTTATTCAGACGGCGATTTGCCCATTCGGGTTGCTCCTGCTCGTATCGCTCGCCCGGGCGCAGCAAAACAGTATCGAAAACTTCGACGTCACGCAGGTCGGCGGCCAGGTACTGGTACGGGTAACCCTGAAGAACCCGATTGCAGCCGCCCCGGGCAGCTTCACGATCGCCAACCCGGCCCGGATCGCGTTCGATTTTCCCGATACGACCAACGGCTTGGGGCGGAACAGTCAGGATATCGGCGAGGCGGTGTTGCGGTCGATGAACCTGGTGCAAGCGGGCGAGCGCACCCGCCTGGTGCTCAATTTACGCAACATGGTTCCGTACGAGTCCAAGATCGAAGGCAGCAGCCTGTTGATCACCTTGGCCGCCACGGGGGGCGCGCAGCAGGCCGCGACCGGCGGCGCGGCGCGTTTTGCAGAAGGCAGATCGGACCTTCAGCACGCGCTGAAAGACGTCAATTTCCGGCGCGGACGTGGTGGCGAAGGGCGAATCGTCGTCGAGCTTTCGGACACGTCGACCGGCGTGGATATCCGACAGCAAGGACAAACGGTAATCGTCGATTTCCTCAAGACGAGCGTCTCCGAGGTGTTGCGCAAGCGTTACGACGTGGTTGACTTCGCAACCCCGGTGCAAACCTTCAGCGTTTTCCCTCAGGGCGACAACGTGCGAATGGTGATCGAGCCGCGCGGTCTCTGGGAGCACAACGCCTACCAGACCGACACGCAGTTCGTGCTCGAGGTGAAACCGATCCAGTACGATCCCAACAAATTGGTGCAGGGCACGCGCACCGGCTATACCGGCGAGAAGCTGTCGCTCAACTTCCAGAACGTCGAGGTGAGGAGCGTGCTGAACGTCATCGCGGACTTCACCGACCTGAACATCATCACCAGCGACTCGGTGAGCGGGAATCTCACGCTGCGTCTGAAGGACGTGCCGTGGGACCAAGCGCTCGATATCATTCTTCAGACCCGCGGTCTGGACATGCGCAAGAACGGCAACGTGATCTGGATCGCGCCGCGCGACGAGCTTGCGACCAAGGAGAAGCTCGCTCTGGAGTCCACCGCGCAGATCACCGAACTGGAGCCGCTGCGCACCGAGACTTTCCAGCTCAACTACGCCAAGGCCGACGCCTTCGCGAAGCTTCTCGCCGATCCCCAGCAGCGCATTCTTTCCAAGCGCGGAGCTGCTTCGGTCGATCTTCGCACCAACCAGGTATTCGTTCAGGACGTCGGAGTCCGGCTGGAGGAAGTGCGGAAGCTCCTCAGTCAGGTGGACGTGCCGGTGCAGCAGGTGCTGATCGAGGCGCGGATCGTGGAAGCCAACGACTCTTTTTCGAAGAACCTCGGCGTGCGCCTGGGCAATGTGGCCCGCCCAATCGTCCAGAGCAACAGCAGCACGGGTCCGAGCCCCATAGGCATCAATGAGTCGGGCATCGCCGTGACCCAGACCGGCACGCTGGCCGATTTTCAGAACTTGTTCCCTGCGGGGGGGACCATATCGACAAAGACCCCCGACAATTTGAGCGTCAATCTGCCTGCGGCGCCGGTCGGCAATGCCGCGGCGGCGGGTTCCATCGCCCTGTTGATCACCAATCGGCTGACCGGGGCGCTTGCTCTCGAACTTTCGGCCCTGGAAGCCGATGGCAAGGGCAAGATCATCTCGAGCCCGCGGGTGATGACCGCGAATAACGTCGAAGCGCTCATCGAACAGGGCACCGAGTTGCCTTACCAGCAGGCAACTTCGAGCGGCGCGACCTCGATTTCGTTCCGCAAGGCGAACTTGGCGCTCAAGGTGAAGCCGCAGATCACGCCCGACGGCAACATCATCATGAACTTGGACATCAACAAGGACTCGGTAGGCCAGAGCACCAACGCCGGTTTCGCTATCGACACCAAGCACGTCCAGACCCAGGTGCTGGTGGAAAACGGCGGCACGGTCGTGATCGGCGGCATTTACACCCAGACTCTGCAGACCACCATTACCAAGGTCCCATTCTTCGGAGACCTGCCGCTGCTCGGAGTGCTTTTCCGCAACAACTCCCGCTCGGACAACAAGACCGAGCTCCTGGTGTTCATTACTCCGCGTATCGTAGAACAGCGCATCATCAGCCAGCGCTGACGCGGCACAATCACATAACTCTCAAAGGGCCGGCCATGCCGGCCCTTTGCTTTCGGGCCCGATACGGGTGGGTTGCTACAATATCCCCGTGAAGACGAACCACAAGCTTTTCCTGGTAGGCATGATGGGCGCCGGAAAGACCACGGTCGGCCGCCAGCTCGCCAAGCGCCTCGGCAAGACGTTCTACGATGCCGACCGCGAAATCGAGGCACGAACCGGGGTGCGCGTCGCCGTGATCTTCGATATCGAGGGCGAGGTCGGGTTTCGCAAGCGCGAGGCCGAGGTGATCGACCAGTTGACCGCACTGAACGACATCGTGCTCGCCACGGGGGGCGGCGCGGTCCTCGATCCCGGCAACCGCGAGAATCTCAGGACCCGCGGCTTCGTCATCTATCTTCACGCGCTGCCACCGGTTCTGTGGCAGCGCACCCGCGCCGACAAGTCCAGACCGCTGCTGCAGGGCGGCGACCCGCGCGAGCGGCTCGACGCGCTTTACGCCGTGCGCGATCCGCTTTATCGGGAGGTCGCGGACCTCGTGATCGAGACCGGCCGCCAGGGGATCGGCCCCTTGCTCGCGCAGGTGCTGGCCCGATTCGACGAAGCATGCAAACTCTCAGCGTAGCGCTCGGGGAGCGCTCCTACTCTATACACGTTGGTACCGGGATTCTCGATCGGGCCGACCTCATTGCCCCTTTCCTTGCGCAAAGGAAAGTGGCCGTCGTCACCAACCCCACCGTGGCGCCGCTCTATCTCGGGCGCGTTGCCGGAGCGCTGGCCCGTGAGGACATCGAGGTGGTCCGCATCATCGTTCCAGACGGCGAGGAGCACAAGGATTGGCGCGCCCTGAACGGGATCTTCGATGCGCTGCTCGAGCAACGATGCGCGCGCGATACCACGATCATCGCCCTGGGGGGTGGGGTAATCGGGGATCTGGCGGGATTCGCCGCCGCCACCTATCAGCGCGGCGTGCCCTTCGTCCAGATTCCGACCACGTTGCTCGCGCAGGTGGATTCGTCGGTCGGCGGCAAGACCGCGATCAATCATCCGCTTGGGAAAAACATGGTCGGCGCCTTTCATCAGCCCCGGCTCGTGCTGGCCGACATGGAAACGCTGAAGACCTTGCCCCAGCGCGAGCTGCGCTCGGGGCTGGCCGAAGTGATCAAGCACGGCTTGATCCGCGACGCGGCGTTCTTCGACTGGCTCGAGGCCAACCTCGATCGCCTGCTCGCGCGCGACCCGGACGCGCTCGAGCACGCTGTCGTGCGCTCGATCGCGATCAAGGCCGAAATCGTCGGCCAGGACGAGCGCGAGCGCGGATTGCGCGTACTCCTGAACTTCGGACATACCTTCGGCCACGCCATCGAAACCGGCCTGGGCTATGGAACTTGGCTGCATGGCGAGGCCGTAGCGGCGGGGTCATGGCGGCCGACCTGTCGCGGCAGCTCGGGCTTCTTTCTGAGGCCGACACGACCCGCATCCGTTCGCTGCTGGAGCGCGCAGGGCTTCCGACAGCCGCGAAAGGGATCACTCCGGGGCGCATGCAGGAGTTGATACGGATCGACAAGAAGGCAAGGAGCGGGCGCATCCATTTCGTTCTGCTGGAGCGGCTGGGCGCGGCTTTGCTCCGCGCCGACGTACCGCCTGGCGCAATCGATCACACGCTCTCGCGGCTTGCCACCTAAGTGAGTGCTAGCCGTACCGGGGGATTGCTGCTCCGCAGCGCTGCTCTAAGCACTTGAGGCAGCAAGGAAACGCAGGTATAGTCAAAAACCCGGCCTCGAGAAGTGCGGAGTAAGAGAACTTCGCCGCCGGCAAACTCCATTCGTCCGAACACAACGTGATTCTGAACGAGCCCCAGGGTCTGTACCACCCCGCCAACGAGCACGACGCCTGCGGCGTGGGTTTTGTCGCCCACATCAAGGGCAAGAAATCGCATTCCATCGTCGAGCAAGGCCTCACCGTGCTGCGCAATCTCACCCATCGGGGTGCCGTGGGCTGGGATCCCAAGCTGTCCGATGGGGCTGGTTGCCTCATTCAGATTCCCGACAAGTTCTTCCGCGAAGTCATGGTGAAGCAGGGGGTGAAACTCCCGGCAGTGGGCCAGTACGGTGTCGGCATGGTGTTCCTGCCGCGCGACCCGGCCTCGCGCTTTGCCTGCGAGTACGAGATCGAACGCGCGATCAAGGACGAGGGCCAGGTCCTCCTCGGCTGGCGCGATGTGCCGGTGGACAACAGCGACCTCGCCGAACCGGCGAAGCGCATCGAGCCGGTGATGCGCCAGGTATTCATCGGACGCGGAAAGAAGGTGACCGTCACGGACGCGCTGGAGCGCAAGCTCTACATCATCAGAAAGAGCGCGGGCCATGCGATCCAGGCGCTCGAGCTCGCTCACGGGAAGGAGTTCTACGTTCCGTCGATGTCCGCGCGCACCGTGTGCTACAAGGGCATGCTGCTCGCGCACCAGGTCGGGGAGTACTACAAGGACCTGCAGGATGCGCGCGTCGAATCGGCGCTCGCCTTGGTCCACCAGCGCTTCTCCACGAACACCTTCCCGTCCTGGGATCTGGCGCACCCGTTCCGCATGATCTGCCACAACGGCGAGATCAACACCCTGCGGGGCAACGTCAACTGGATCCGGGCGCGCCAGGGCGCGATCTCGAGCCCAGTGCTCGGCAAGGATCTCGACAAGATCTGGCCGCTTATCTACGATGGCCAGTCCGACTCGGCCTCGTTCGATAACGCGCTCGAACTGCTGGTCATGGGCGGGTATTCCGTCGCCCACGCCATGACGATGATGATCCCGGAGGCCTGGGAGAATCACACGCTGATGGACCCGGCGCGGCGCGCATTCTACGAGTACCACGCCGCCATGATGGAGCCCTGGGACGGCCCCGCCTCGATCGCCTTCACCGATGGGCGCCAGATCGGCGCGACGCTCGACAGGAACGGCCTGCGACCCTCGCGCTACATCGTCACCGCGGACGACCTCGTGATCATGGGATCGGAATGCGGCTGCCTGCCGGTGCCAGAGGAAAAAGTCGTCAAGAAATGGCGCCTCCAGCCCGGCAAGATGTTCTTGGTCGATCTCGAAAAAGGTCGCATCATCGACGACAAGGAGCTGAAGGACTCGCTCGCCGGCACCAAACCCTACGCCGAGTGGATCGAGCGGATCCGCGTCAAGCTCGACGAAGTGGAAACCGAAAAGACCCCCCCGTTGAAGAGCGCGGTGCAACTGCTCGACCGCCAGCAGGCCTTTGCATACACGCAGGAAGACATCAGGTTCCTGATGACGCCGATGGCGGCCAACGGCGAGGAGCCGGTGGGCTCGATGGGCAACGACTCGCCGCTTGCGGTGCTGTCGAACAAGGACAAGACGCTCTATCACTACTTCAAGCAGCTGTTCGCGCAGGTTACCAATCCGCCGATCGATCCGATCCGCGAGGAGCTGGTGACCTCGCTCGTGTCCTTCATCGGCCCGAGGCCCAACCTGCTCGGCATCGACGAAATGAACCCGCCGCTGCGGCTGGAAGTTACCCAGCCGGTGCTCGACTTCTTCGAGATGGAGAAGATCCGGCACATCGAACGCTACACCAGCGGCAAGTTTCGCTCGCTCGAGCTCGACATCACGTATCCGCTCGCGTGGGGCAAGGAAGCCATCGAAGCGCGGCTCGCCTCGCTCTGCGCTCAGGCCGAGGACGCCGTGCGCGCGGGCTATTCGATCATCGTGGTGTCCGATCGGCTCGTCGATCGCGAGCGCGTGGCGATCCCCGCGTTGCTGGCCTTGTCCGCAATCCACCAGCACCTGGTGGCCAAGGGCCTGCGCACCAGCGCCGGCCTTGTGGTCGAAACCGGCTCGGCGCGCGAGGTGCACCAGTTCGCGCTGCTCGGCGGCTACGGGGCTGAAGCCGTCCACCCGTATCTCGCGCTCGAAACGCTGCTTCACCTGGCTGCGCAAGGCTACTTCGGCGCGGAAATCGACGGCAGGAAGGCGATCAAAAACTACGTCAAGGCGATCGGCAAGGGCCTGAAGAAGGTGATGTCCAAGATGGGCATCTCCACCTACATGTCCTATACCGGCGCGCAGATCTTCGAAGCGGTCGGCCTGGCCGGCTCGCTCGTCGACAAATACTTCACAGGCACGACTTCTTCGATCGAGGGCATCGACATCTTCCAGGTTGCCGAAGAGGCGATCCGCATTCACAAGGCTGCGTTCGACGAGGACGACCCGGTGCTGAAATCGATGCTGGACGCGGGCGGCGAGTACGCCTGGCGCGTTCGCGGCGAGGAGCACATGTGGACGCCCGATGCGATCGCGAAGCTCCAGCACTCGGCGCGGCAGAACTCCCCGCAGGCGTACAGGGAATACGCCGCGATCATCAACGACCAGTCGAAGCGCCACATGACTTTCCGCGGGCTGTTCGAGTTCCGCTTCGGCGAGGTGAAGCCCGTCCCGATCGAGGAGGTCGAGCCTGCCGCCGAGATCGTGAAGCGCTTCTCGACCGGCGCGATGTCGCACGGCTCGATTTCGGTCGAGGCGCACACCACGCTCGCGGTGGCGATGAACCGCCTGGGCGGCAAATCGAACACCGGCGAAGGCGGAGAGGACCGACGCCGCTACGCACCCGTAAAGGCGGGCGAGACGCTGCGCTCGCGGCTGGGCGCGAACCGGGTCGCCAAGGACATCGAGCTCAAGGAAGGCGATGTGATGAAGTCGAAGATCAAGCAGGTCGCCTCCGGCCGGTTCGGCGTGACCGCCGAGTATCTCGCGAGCGCCGAGCAGATCCAGATCAAGATGGCCCAGGGCGCGAAGCCGGGCGAGGGCGGCCAATTGCCCGGACGCAAAGTCTCCGACTACATCGCCGAGATCCGCTACTCGACTCCCGGCGTAGAGCTGATCTCGCCGCCGCCGCACCACGACATCTATTCGATCGAGGACCTGGCGCAGCTGATCCACGACCTCAAGAACGCGAATCCCTCCGCCTCGATCTCCGTGAAACTCGTCTCGGAGGTGGGCGTCGGCACCGTGGCGGCGGGCGTGTCCAAGGCCAAGTCCGACCACGTCACCATCTCCGGGCACGACGGCGGCACCGGCGCCTCGCCTTGGTCGTCGATCAAGCACGCAGGTACGCCCTGGGAGCTGGGGCTTGCGGAGACCCAGCAGACCCTGGTGCTCAACCGTCTGCGCGGCCGCATCGCGGTACAGGTGGACGGGCAGGTCAAGACCGGCCGCGACGTCGTGATCGGGGCGATCCTCGGGGCGGACGAATTCGGCTTCGCGACGGCGCCGCTGGTCGTCAGCGGCTGCATCCTGATGCGCAAATGCCACTTGAACACCTGCCCCGTCGGCGTGGCCACCCAGGACCCGGTCCTGCGCAAGAAGTTCTCCGGGAAGCCCGAATACGTGGTGAATTACTTTTTCCTCGTCGCCGAGGAAGCGCGCGAGCTGATGGCGCGCCTCGGGATCAGGAAATTCAATGACCTCATCGGCCGCGCCGACCTGCTCGACACGAAGAAAGGCATAGAACACTGGAAAGCCAAGGGTCTCGACTTCTCGAAGATCTTCCGGATGCCCGACATGCCCGTGGAAGTCGCGCGCTACAACAGCGAGCGCCAGAACCACGGCCTGGAAAAGGCGCTCGACAACCGGCTGATCGAGCTTGCGCAAGGAGCGCTCGAGCGCGGCGAGAAGGTGGCGATCGACATGCCGATCCGCAACGGCAACCGCACGGTCGGCACCATGCTCTCGCATGAGATCGCGCGCCGCTACGGCCACGACGGACTGCCCGACGACACGATCCACGTCCGCTTTGCCGGATCCGCGGGACAGAGCTTCGGCGCTTTCCTCGCGAGGGGCGTGACCCTCGACTTGATCGGCGATACCAACGACTACTGCGGCAAGGGACTCTCGGGCGGGCGCATCATCGTTTTCCCCTCGCCGAAGTTCAGAGGGGAGCCTACCGAAAACATCATCACGGGCAACGTCGTGCTCTACGGCGCGATCGCCGGGGAAGCGTATTTCCGCGGCGTCGCCGGAGAACGCTTCGCTGTGCGAAACTCCGGCGCCGCAGCCGTCGTCGAGGGCGTCGGCGACCACGGCTGCGAATACATGACCGGCGGCACGGTGGTTGTGCTCGGCGTCACCGGGCGCAATTTTGCCGCCGGTATGTCGGGCGGCGTCGCCTATGTGCTCGACATCGACGGTGAATTCGTCAAGCGCTGCAATCCCGCGATGGTGGACCTGGAACCGGTGCTTTCGGAGTCCGAGCAGCAGGTCAAGCTGTCACGCGAACTCTGGCACCGCGGGCAAGCCGACGAGGCGATCCTGAAAGAGATGGTCGAGCGCCACGCCAAGCTCACGAGCAGTCGCCGCGCTCAGGAGATCCTCGAAAAATGGGCGGCCTACCGGCCGCGCTTCGTCAAGATCTTCCCGAAGGAGTACCGGCGCGCCTTGAGCGAGCTCGCCGCGGCGCGACGCAAGGCGGCCGCGTAGATGGGGAAGGTCACGGGATTTCTCGAGTTCCAGCGGCTCGAGGAAGCGCACCAAGAGCCCGAGCAGCGGAAAAGGCACTATCGGGAATTCATCCTCCGCCTCACCGAAGAGGAGGCGAAAGTCCAGGGCGCGCGTTGCATGGACTGCGGCACGCCGTTTTGCATGTCGGGCTGCCCGGTCAACAACATCATTCCGGATTTCAATGATCTCGTCTACAAAGAGGACTGGCAGCGCGCTGTCGAAACGCTGCATTCGACCAACAATTTTCCAGAGTTCACCGGCCGCATCTGTCCGGCTCCGTGCGAGGAAGCGTGCGTGCTGCGCATCAACGACGACCCGGTCGGCATCAAGTCGATCGAGCGCGCGATCATCGACAAGGCGTTCGAGGAAGGCTGGGTAAGACCGCAGCCGCCTGAGCACAAGACCGGCAAGAAGATCGCGGTGGTCGGCTCCGGTCCGGCCGGGCTCGCTTGCGCCCAGCAGCTCGCGCGGACCGGGCACGATGTCACGGTGTTCGAAAAAAACGACCGGATCGGCGGCCTGCTGCGTTACGGCATTCCCGATTTCAAGATGGAGAAGTGGCTGATCGACCGCCGGGTCGATCAAATGAAAGCGGAAGGCGTGAGGTTCCGCGCCGGCGTCTTCGTCGGCAAGGGGCATGCCGGGAAGGGTGTTACCGATTGGGCCACCGAAACCGTCGCACCAGAGAACCTGATGGCCGATTTCGACGCAGTGGTGCTCTCGGGCGGAGCCGAGCAGCCGCGCGACCTGCCTGTACCGGGGCGCGATCTCGACGGCGTGCACTTCGCGATGGAGTTCCTACCGCTGCAAAACAAGCGCGTCGCCGGAGACAAGGACGTGCCGGATCTCTGGGCGACGGACAAGCACGTCGTGGTGATCGGCGGAGGCGACACGGGCTCGGACTGCGTCGGCACCTCGAACCGCCACGACGCGAAGTCGGTGACGCAGTTCGAACTGCTTCCTATGCCGCCGGACCCCGAGTTGAATCCGGTCTGGCCCTTCTGGCCGACGAGACTGCGCACTTCCTCCTCGCACGAAGAGGGTGTGAATCGCGACTGGTCGATCGCGACCAAGGAATTCGCCGGCGAGAACGGCAAGGTGAAAGCGCTGAAGACGGTTCGCCTGGAATGGAAGGACGGCAAGATGAGCGAAGTCCCGGGATCGGAATCGATGCTGCCCACCGACCTTGTCCTTCTCGCGATGGGATTCGTGTCGCCGGTGCCGGCGGTGCTTGAGGCGTTCGGCGTGGAGAAGGACCTGCGCGGCAACGCCAAAGCCACCACCGACGGAATAGGCAGCTACGTCACTTCGGTTCCCAAGATCTTTGCCGCTGGCGACATGCGTCGCGGTCAGTCGTTGGTGGTGTGGGCCATCCGGGAAGGGCGCCAGTGCGCCCGCGCGGTGGATGAGTTTTTGATGGGGTTTTCCGAGCTGCCGCGATAGGCAGCATCCAGCTGAATTCCCTCCGCTTTTTGTGAATATCGTCATTCTCGCAGCGGGTCCGGGCAAGCGCATGCATTCGAGCACGCCCAAGGTGCTGCATCGCCTGGCGGGCCGCGCGCTGCTCGCGCACGTTTTCGATATCGCGAAGCAACTCTCGCCGAAGGTCATCTGCGTCGTCTATGGCCACGGCGGCGAGCTCGTGCGCCAGGCCGTTGAAGAGGACGGCGCCATCTGGGTCATGCAGGAGCCCCAGCTTGGCACCGGTCACGCGGTGATGCAGGCCGCCCCTCATCTCGACGAGCGCTGGCCGACCCTCGTGCTCTATGGCGATGTCCCCCTGATTCGCGCCGAAACGTTGAAGCATCTCGTCGAGGCGACGGGAACGGGGCTGGGCCTCCTGACCGCGACACTCGACAACCCGGCCGGATACGGGCGCATCCTGCGAAACGGAAAAAAGGTGGTAGGAATTGTCGAGGAAAAAGACGCCAACGCGCGGCAGCGCGCCCTTCGCGAGATCAACACCGGCATCATTGTGGCACCGACGAAGAAGCTCAAGTCCTGGCTCGCGAAGCTGCAAAACAACAACGCGCAGAAGGAGTATTACCTCACCGACATCGTCGCGCTCGCGACGAAGGAGCGCGTACCGGTGACGGCGATCCAGTCAGGCGCAGCGTGGGAGACGCTCGGCGTGAACAGCCGGGGTCAGCTCGCGGAGCTGGAGCGCATCTACCAGCGCAGGCTTGCCGCTTCGCTCATGGAGCAGGGGGTGGCGCTCGCCGATCCGTCGCGCTGCGACGTGCGCGGAACCCTTGCCTGCGGCCGCGACGTCGCGATCGACGTGAATTGCGTCTTCGAAGGCGAGGTGAAACTTGGCGAGGGCGCGTCGGTCTGCGCAAATTGCGTGCTGAGGAACGTAACGGTCGGCGCAGGCACGCGCATCGAGCCCTTCTGTCATCTGGAGGACGCCGATATCGGCGCGGACTGCCGGATCGGTCCCTACGCACGCATCCGCCCGGGAACGCGCACGCGCCTCGCCGAGGGCGTGCACATCGGCAACTTCGTGGAGGTCAAGGCGAGTAGCATAGGCGCAGGCTCCAAGGCGAATCACCTCTCCTACATCGGCGACAGCGAGGTGGGCAGAAACGTCAACGTCGGCGCCGGCACGATCGTGTGCAACTACGACGGAGCGAACAAGCACCGCACCGTCATCGAGGACGACGTTTTCATCGGCTCGGACACCCAGCTCGTCGCGCCGGTGCGCGTAGGCCGGGGCGCGACACTCGGTGCGGGAACCACCCTCACCAAGGACGCTCCAGCAGGCGAGTTGACCCTCTCTCGCGTGAAGCAGGTGTCGATTCCGGGCTGGCAGCGGCCGGTAAAGAAGAAGTGATCGAAAGGCGAACCGCATGTGCGGAATAGTCGGGGCGATAGCCAAACGTAACATCGTTCCCGTCCTCATCGAGGGACTGAAGCGGCTCGAGTACCGCGGCTACGATTCCGCCGGGGTCGCGGTCCTCGACGGAATGGCCGCGGGATCGCGGGCGACCATGCGCCGCGTGCGCTCGACGGGCCGCGTCGCGGAGCTGGAGAAGCTCGCCGGCTCGCAGGGCCTCGCGGGGGACATCGGGATCGCGCATACGCGCTGGGCCACCCACGGCGTGCCGTCGGAGAAAAATGCCCATCCGCACCTCTCGGGCGGCGTGTCGGTGGTGCACAACGGCATCATCGAGAACCACGAAGAGATGCGCAAGCGCCTGCGCGCCAAGGGCTACGAGTTCGTCTCCGATACCGATACCGAGGTCATCGCCCACCTGGTGCACTCGAACGTGCAGTCGGGCGCGACCCTGTTCGATGCCGTGAGAAAGAGCGTGGTCGAGCTGGTCGGCGCCTATGCGATCGCAGTGGTGAGCGAGTCCGATCCGACGCGACTGGTGGTCGCGCGGCACGGGGCGCCGCTGCTGCTCGGTCTGGGCGACGGTGAGAATTTCGCCGCCTCCGATACCTCGGCGCTCATTCAGGTCACGCAGCGCGTGGTCTACCTCGAGGACGGCGACTGTGCCGAACTCACGCTCGATGGGGTGCGCGTCAGCGATTCGGGGGGCAAGGTGGTAAGTCGCCCTGTGCATGTTTCGCAGCTCACCGCCGACGCAGTCGAACTGGGGCATTACCGGCACTACATGCAGAAAGAAATCTTCGAGCAGCCGATGGCGGTGGCGAACACCTTGGAGATGGTGACGGGCGCGCAATCGGTGTCGCCGCAGCTCTTCGGCGCGGAAGCCGATGGTGTTCTTCGCGATATCGATTCGGTGCTGATCCTCGCCTGCGGCACGAGCTATCACGCGGGGATGGTCGCGCGTTACTGGCTCGAAGGCCTCGCCGGCGTTCCCTGCAGCGTCGAGATCGCCAGCGAATACCGCTATCGGGAATCCGTGCCGAATCCGAAAGGCCTGGTGGTGACGGTTTCGCAGTCCGGCGAGACCGCCGACACCATTGCGGCGCTGCATTACGCCAAGTCGCTCGGGCACCGCTACGCGCTCTCGATCTGCAACGTGCCGGAATCCGCTCTGGTGCGCGCGTCCGATCTGCGCTTCCTCACGCGCGCGGGACCGGAGATCGGTGTGGCCTCGACCAAGGCGTTCACCACGCAGCTTGCCGCGCTGGCGCTCCTCACCATGACCCTCGCCAAGATACGCGGCAGGTTGCCCGCGGAGCGCGAGGCGGAACTCCTGCACTCGCTGCGGCATTTGCCGCGGGCGCTGGAGCGCGTGCTGCACGTTGAACCGCAGGTGAAGATGTGGTCGGAGAAGTTCGCCCAGCTCGAGCATGCCCTGTTCCTGGGGCGCGGCATCCACTATCCGATTGCGATGGAGGGCGCGCTGAAACTGAAAGAGATCTCCTACATCCACGCCGAGGCCTACGCTGCGGGCGAGCTCAAGCACGGGCCGCTCGCGCTCGTGGACAAGAACATGCCGGTGATCGCCATTGCGCCCAAGGACGCGCTTCTGGAAAAACTCAAATCGAACCTCCAGGAAGTGCGCGCCCGGGGCGGCGAGCTGCACGTGCTCGCCGATCAAGACACCCGCATGGTGGCGGGTGACGGCATCCACGTCATCCGAATGCCCGATCACGCCGGTTTTCTGTCGCCGATCCTGCATACCGTGCCGCTGCAGCTGCTCGCCTACCACGCGGCCTTGGAACGAGGCAACGACGTGGACAAGCCCAGAAATCTCGCCAAATCGGTGACCGTGGAGTAGGCGGCTCGGTGCCGGCGACTCATCGACCGCCCTCCCCGGGATTCGCGCTTGACCCGGTTTGCGGCATGCCGCTGGATACTTCGGCCGCCCAATACAATCACCCGCACGCCGGCCGACGCTGGTATTTCTGCAGCCGGCATTGTCTCGACAAGTTCGCCGCCGAGCCCGAGCGGTACGCCAAAGCGGCAGGGAAGCCCTCCCCGCTGCCCGGTGCGACGCCGGGCGCGATCTACACCTGCCCGATGCACCCGGAGATCCGGCAGGCGGGGCCCGGCAACTGCCCGAAATGCGGCATGGCGCTCGAGCCTGTCGCGCCAGGCGCAGACGACCAGCCCAACCCCGAGCTGCTCGACATGGCGCGGCGCTTCTGGGTCGGGCTCGCGCTCACGGTTCCGGTTTTGGGCCTGGCGATGGCCGAACACCTGCCCGGCCCGCACGTGGCCTTGCCGAACCCAAAATTCTCCGGGTGGATTCAGTTCGTCCTGAGCGTCCCGGTGGTTCTCTGGGCCGCATGGCCCTTCTTCGTGCGCGGCTGGAATTCGCTCGCGTCACGCAACCTCAACATGTACACGCTGATTGCGCTCGGAATCGGCGTGGCGTTCGCCTACAGCGCCTTCGCATTGCTTGCACCCGGACTATTTCCTCCGGCGTTTCGCGATTCCCACGGAGAAGTCGGTCTCTACTTCGAGGCGGCCGCGGTGATCGCGGTGCTGGTCCTGCTCGGGGAAGTGGTTCAGCTGCGAGCGCGTCGGAACACGAGCAGCGCCATCCGCGCGCTGCTCGGGCTCGCTCCCCGAACCGCGATCCGCGTACGCCCGGACGGCGGCGACGAGGAGGTGCCTCTCGATCGAGTGCAGCGGGGGGATCGCCTGCGGGTGCGCCCGGGCGAAAAGGTGCCGGTTGACGGCGAGGTTCTTGAGGGCCGCTCGAGCGTGGACGAATCCTTGGTCACAGGCGAGCCGATCCCGGTGGAAAAGGAGCCTGGAGAGAAAGTCACGAGCGGCACGATCAACGGCACCGGCAGCTTCGTGATGCGTGCGGAGCGCGTCGGCGCGGAAACGCTGCTCGCACAAATCGTGCAGATGGTCGCCGAGGCGCAGCGCACTCGTGCTCGCATCCAGAACCTCGCCGATCTGGTTTCGTCTTATTTTGTTCCGGCGGTCGTTGGCATCGCCTTGGCTGCATTCGCGGTCTGGTCGATCTACGGCCCGCCGCCCGCGATGAGCTTTGCGCTCGTGAGCGCCGTATCGGTGCTGATCATCGCTTGCCCTTGTGCCCTCGGGCTCGCGACACCGATGTCGATCATGGTCGGCACCGGGCGCGGCGCTCAAGGCGGCGTCCTCATACGCAACGCCGAGGCGCTCGAGCGCATGGAAAAGATCGACACGCTGGTGGTCGACAAGACCGGCACGCTCACGGAGGGTAAGCCCAGGCTCACCCAGGTTGTCGCGGCCGAGGGAATAACCGAAGAACATGTGCTGCAGGTTGCGGCGAGCCTCGAGCGGGGCAGCGAGCATCCGCTGGCTGCGGCGCTCCTCGAAGGGGCCAGGGATAGAGGTATTGCGCTGCTGAGCGTCGAGGGCTTCAATGCAGTCGCCGGCAAAGGAGTGGAGGGAAAAGTCGATGGCCGGACCGCCGCGCTCGGCAATGCGCGTTTCGCAGACTCGCTCGCCCAAGTGCCGCAGGTCTTCAGGGAAAGAGCGGACGCGCTGCGCAGCAACGGTGAGACCGTGGTGTTCCTCGTGGAAGCCGGGCGCGTTGCCGGGATCCTCGGCGTGGCGGATCCTATCAAGGCGTCCACCCCCGAGGCGCTGCGCTCGCTCGCAGCCGAAGGCGTTCGGGTCGTGATGCTCACTGGCGACAACCTAGTCACGGCGCAGGCGGTGGCGAAGAAGCTGGGCATCGTCGAAACGCGCGCCGACATTCTGCCTCGGGAAAAAGGCGCTGCGGTCAAGGCGCTTCGTGCCGAGGGTCGCACGGTGGCGATGGCGGGCGACGGCGTGAACGACGCGCTGGCGCTCGCCGAGGCCGACGTCGGCATCGCCATGGGCGCCGGGGCCGATGTGGCGATCCAGAGCGCGGGCATCACCCTCGTCAAAGGCGACCTGCTCGGAATCGTGCGGGCGCGGCGGCTTTCGCGCGCCACGATGCGTAATATCCGCCAGAACCTGTTCCTGGCGTTCGTCTACAACGCCCTCGGGGTGCCGATTGCGGCGGGGGTGCTTTTCCCCTGGACCGGCCTGCTTCTGAACCCGATGTTCGCAGCCGCCGCGATGAGCGCGAGCTCGGTGTCGGTCGTCGTCAACGCGTTGAGGCTGCGCCGCGCGGCGATTTAGCAGGATGCACCGCAGCGCCAAGGGATGGAGATAGACTGTGGCGGAAGGGCGAGACGAGCTTGACGTTTACGTAAACGTAAAGTAGCCTCCCGTTCTCCAGCCCAGATCCGGACGCCTTGGGGCAGCCATGACCGATCTGAGTGCCTCCCGGCACACCGAATACAAAACGAAGAACAAGATCCGCTTCGTGACGGCGGCGTCGCTTTTCGACGGCCACGACGCCGCCATCAACATCGTGCGCCGCATCCTGCAGGCGAGCGGCGCCGAAGTGATCCATCTGGGGCACAACCGCTCGGTGGACGAAATCGTGACCGCTGCGCTGCAGGAAGACGTCCAGGGCATCGCGGTCTCCTCCTACCAGGGCGGCCACGTCGAGTACTTCAAGTACATGATCGACCTCTTGCGGGAGCGAGGCGGGGAGAACATCAAGGTGTTCGGCGGGGGCGGCGGGGTGATCGTCGCAGACGAGATCCGCGAGTTGCGGGCCTTCGGCGTTGCGCGCATCTATTCGCCCGAAGACGGCCAGAAAATGGGCCTGCAGGGCATGATCAACGACATGCTCGCAAGCTGCGACGAAGACTTGTCGCAGCACGCTCCGAAAGATCTAAAGGCGATCAAATCCGGCGACCGCAGGGCGCTCGCGAGATTCATCACGGCGCTCGAGAGCGGCGCAACCGACCTCAAGCTCCGCGAGCAGATGCTGAAGGAAGCCGACGCGCTCTCCGTACCGGCGCTCGGGGTGACGGGCACTGGAGGCTCGGGTAAATCCTCGCTCGCCGATGAGCTGGTGCGCCGCTTCCGGCTCGACCAGGAAGACCGGCTCGACATCGCCATCCTCGCCGTCGATCCTTCGCGCAGGAAATCCGGCGGGGCGCTGCTCGGCGACCGCATCCGCATGAACGCGATCGCGGGGGGCCGCGTGTTCATGCGCTCGCTCGCCACGCGCGGCGCTGAAAGCGAAATCTCGAAGAGCCTCCCCGACGTGATTGCGGCCTGCAAGGTCGCAGAATTCGACCTCGTGCTGGTCGAGACCTCAGGGATCGGCCAGGGCGATGCAGCCATCGTGCCGCTCGTCGACACTTCGCTCTACGTGATGACGCCCGAGTACGGTGCGGCGAGCCAGCTCGAGAAGATCGACATGCTCGATTTCGCCGATTTCGTCGCGATCAACAAGTTCGACCGCAAGGGCGGCGAGGACGCGCTGCGGGACGTTCGCAAGCAGTACCAGCGCAACCGCAGGCTCTTCGACCGCTCCGCCGAGGAGATGCCCGTATACGGCACCATCGCTTCACGCTTCAACGACGACGGCGTCACCGCGCTCTACCAGGGCATCCTGGCCGCGCTCGCGGAGCACGGTCTGAAGATCAAACCGGGCTCGCTTCCCCAGATCAAGACGCGCGCCTCCTCCGCGAGAAACGTGATCGTCCCGCCCGCGCGGGTGCGCTACCTCGCCGAGATCGCCGATACGGTACGCGGCTACCACGTTCGCGCCGGCGAGCAATCGGGGATAGCGCGCGAGCGGCAGCAGCTGCTCGCGGCCAAGGCGATGCTCTCCGCGGCGGGCAAGGATGCCGGGGTGCTGGACCCGCTCATCGAGGAGAAATGCGCCAAGCTCGATGCGCGTTCCAGAGAGCTCATCGAGGACTGGCCGGAAACGAAGAAGACCTACGCGGGCGACGAGCAGGTGGTCAAGGTGCGCGAGCGGGAGATCCACACCCGGCTCAACACGATTTCCCTTTCGGGGACCAAGGTGCCGAAAGTCGCGCTGCCGGGCTTCGAGGAGCATGGCGAGATCCTGAAATGGCGCATGCGCGAGAACCTGCCCGGCTCCTTCCCGTTCACCGCAGGCGTATTTTCCTTCAAGCGCGAGAACGAGGATCCGACGCGCATGTTCGCGGGCGAGGGCGATCCGTTCCGCACCAACCATCGCTTCCATCTGCTGTCGAAAGACATGCCGGCGAAACGCCTCTCGACCGCGTTCGATTCGGTAACGCTCTACGGCTTCGATCCGGACCTGCGCCCGGACATCTACGGCAAGGTCGGCAACTCGGGCGTGTCCATCGCCACGCTCGAAGATATGAAAGTGCTCTACTCGGGCTTCGACCTGTGCGATCCGGCGACCAGCGTCAGCATGACGATCAACGGGCCGGCGCCGACGATCCTCGCGATGTTCCTCAACTGCGCCATCGATCAGCAAATCGACAAGTTCAGAGAGGGCAATGCCCGCGAGCCGACGGCCGGAGAGCGCGGGGAAATCAGGGCGCGGACGCTTTCGACCGTTCGCGGCACGGTACAGGCGGACATCCTCAAGGAAGACCAGGGGCAGAACACCTGCATCTTCTCGACCGAGTTCTCCCTCAAAGTGATGGGTGACATCCAGGAGTACTTCATCGGCCACGACGTGCGCAATTTCTACTCCGCCTCGATCTCGGGCTATCACATCGCCGAGGCGGGCGCGAACCCGATCTCACAGCTCGCCTTTACTCTCGCCAACGGGTTCACTTTTGTCGAGGCCTACCTGGCCCGCGGAATGAAGATCGACGATTTCGCGCCGAATCTGTCTTTTTTCTTCAGCTATGGCATGGAGCCCGAGTACGCGGTGCTCGGGCGCGTGGCGCGGCGCATCTGGGCGATAGCGATGCGGGACAAGTACGGCGCGAACGAGCGCAGCCAGAAGCTCAAGTTCCATTCGCAGACCTC